>Ga0206116_1000394_pt1 | contig 49081 bp, 35 predicted proteins | sample 3A1Ametagenome_FD_178000 | JGI IMG/M metagenome (GOLD analysis project Ga0206116, IMG submission 178000) | Enriched microbial communities from leaf-cutter ant dump, University of Wisconsin, Madison, United States - 3A1A | ecosystem: Environmental > Terrestrial > Nest > Insects nest > Nest dump...
CTTGGCGGCGTAACCGAGCGCCTTGGCACCCTGCTCGACGCCCTCGGCGGCCATGAAGGTATGGGCAATGCCGGTCGGGCAGGAGGTGATGCCGACGATCAGCCTGGTTGCCGACGGAGCGCTGGATACCGCACCGGCCGGATCGGCAAGGGCGGCGTCGAGCGTCAGCTTGCGGACGGTCTTGCCGGCAAAGCGGGTTTCATCGGCAACATCGCCGAGCAGCAGCACTGCGTCGGCGGCGGCGATCGTCGCCGCATCGACCAGCGAGGTCTGGGTCTCGACGCCGAGGGACACGCCGGCCGCTTCCGCCGCCTTCTTCAGGGCTTCGGCGGCGATCAGGGGTTTGCTCCCCGTCTCCTTGACGCCGATCACGACTACCAACTTTGCCATTCTCATCCTCCGATGAAGGTCTTTCCCGCTGCCATCCCCCCGGCGGGAATTCAGGGACAGTCTTGAAATCCGAGCGCTAGAGACGAGTGATCTCCGCCTGCGCTGCGAGCGCCTCGACGGTGGCACGCTTGGGCAGGTGGGGACCGATGCGCCTGAGCTTGGCGGCGGCAAAGGCGACAGCCTGCCGAGCGATGGCCTCGAGGGGCCTCGCGTCGGCAAGAGCGGTGGCAATGCCGGCCACCATGGCATCTCCGGCACCGACTGTGCTGAGCGCCTCGACCCTGGGCAGGCGGGCTGTCAGCTTCTCGCTCTCGGTAACGAACAGCGCGCCCTCTTCGCCGCAGGAGACAACGACCAGCCGCACGCCGCTTCGGACGATATCCTCGGCCGCGGCAACCAGTGCCTTGAGGTCCGGCAATGGGTGGCCGACCAGTTCCTCGAGCTCGTGCCGATTGGGCTTGACCGCGTAGGGCAGTTCCTTGCCCGCGCCGGTGAGCAGCGCCTTGAGGGAAGCGCCCGAGGTGTCGGCCACAACGTCAGCGCCGACGTCGTTGAGGGCTGCCACCAGTGGGCTCAATACGTCGGGCTCCAGACCGGACGGAAGCGATCCGCCGATCACCACGACGGCGCCGGTCATGGCGGCGTCGCGAGCGGCGGCGGTGACCCGAGCGAGGCAGTCGGCATCCACCACCAGCCCCGGCGTGTTGAGATCGGTAGTCTCGCCGGCGGAAATGTCGGCGATCTTGATGTTGGTGCGCGTGTCGCCAGCGACGCGGATGAACTTGTCCGAGATGCCCTTGGTCGCGAACAGTTCGACGAAGGCGCCGTCGTTGCCGCGCCCCAGCACGCCGGTCGCCGTTACCTGTCCGCGCCAGTCGGCGGCACATCCGGCAACGTTGACGCCCTTGCCCCCGGCATTGGTCTTCGACAGCCCGCCCCGGTTGACGCCGCCCTTCACGAGGCCGGCGACCTCGATGGTCAGGTCGACAGCAGGGTTGAGAGTGATGGTGACGATCGGCTTCATGCGACATCTCCCTCGGCAGCGGCGGGCTCAAGCGCCCGAACTTCGCTGGCGGTCCGTGCGGCGATCGCCTTGTCGGCCAGCGCCTTCAGCTCGGCCATCGAAGTGGAGCGCAGACGTACCTTGACGGCGGGGATATCGCGGACGGTCATCGATAGCTCGTTGACCCCAAGACCGGCCAGGAGCGAGGCACCGAACGGATCGCCCGCGATGCCGCCGCAAACGCCGACCCAGCGGCCGTGCTTGGCGGCGCCTTCCACGGTCTTCCGGATCAGGCGCAGCACGGCCGGATGCAGGCTGTCGGCTTCGGCGGCGAGTTCCGGGTGCTGCCGATCGATCGCCAACGTGTACTGGGTGAGGTCATTGGTGCCGATGGAGAAGAAATCGACATACTCGGCATAAATGTCCGCCATCACCGCCGTCGATGGCACCTCGACCATGATGCCGAGCGGCACGGCCGGCGCGCCGACCTCGGCCCTCACCTCATCGGCCACCTTGCGGACGGCCAGAATCTCGTCGAGCGAGGTGATCATGGGCAGCATGATCTTGAGATTGGCGCCGGTCTTTGCGACGCGGTAGAGGGCGCGGAACTGCGGCCGCATCAGATCGGGGCGGCGCAAGGTGAGGCGGGTGCCGCGGACGCCGAGGAAAGGGTTTTCCTCGCGCGGCAGCTTCAGATGCGGCGCCTGCTTGTCGCCGCCGATGTCAAGCGTGCGGACGATCAGCGGCCGGCCGCCAAGGTTCTCGGCCATTGCGCTGTAGGTGGCGAACTGCTCGTCCTCGCTCGGCGTGTGGCCGCCGTCGAGGAACAGGAACTCGGTCCGCATCAGGCCGACACCTTCGGCGCCCTGATCGATGGCGCCGGCAACGTCGGCGGGCTTGTTGATGTTGGCGCCGATCTCGATGACGTGGCCGTCGGTGGTGGAGGCCGAGAGCGCGCGCCCCTCGGCCTCCGAGGCAGCGCGCCTGACGTCGGCCTCGATGAAGGCGCGTGCCGAGGCCAGGTCGGCTTCGGTTGGGTCGAGATAGAGACGGCCGGCGGCACCGTCGAGAATGGCGGTGGTGCCCGCGGGGGTCTCCAGAAGGCCGGCACCGAGCGCCACCACGGCCGGCAAGCCAAGCGTGCGGGCGAGGATGGCGGTGTGCGAGGTCGGACCGCCCTGCGCCGTCGCCAGACCGGCGATCAGCGTGGTGTCGAGACCGATGGTATCCGATGGCGTCAGGTCGGCGGCGATGAGGATCGACGGGGTCGAGGGCAATTTGACGCCCGAGCCGTTGGCCGCCTCCGGTACCAGCTTGGTCAGCACGCGGTGGCCAACGTCGCGGACGTCGGAGGCGCGGGCGGCGAGCAGCGCGTTGGCGTTGCGTTCCAAAGCGGCAGCGACCTCCTCGACGGCGGCACGCCAGGACCAGGCGGGGCCATGTCCGGCCACGACCAGGGCGGACGCCTTGATGAGGATTTCCGGGTCGGCGAGAAGCTCGGCATGGGCCTCGAAGATGGCCGCTTCCGCCTGTCCGACCTTGACGGCGGCCTCGGCAGCAACGGTCTTGAGCTCGGCGAGCGTCGCGGCAATGGCCTGATCGAGCGCGTTGGAGGCGGTGACAAGGTCTGTCGGCGTGTCCGCGATCTCCACCGTGGCGCTCTTCAGCACATGCACGGGGGCGACGACCACGCCGGGAGCGGCGGCAACGCCAGAAAACGTTTTCAGATTAGTGACCGGCGTCCAACCCTTGCGGCCGGACGGCGGCGGCGCCTTGGCGGCATCGGCCTTTTCCTCGGCCGACAGCCCCTCGACCACCCGCATGAAGGTGGAGAGCGTGACGGCGGCGTTGGTGCCTTCGGCGGAAACGGCAACAGTCTCACCGGCACGAAGGCCCAGCTGAAGCAGGGAAACCAGCCGCGTCGGGTCGGCGACATCGGCGCCGCGACGGATCCGGATACGCGCACCAGCCGCCTTGGCGGCGTCGACCCAGCGGCTGGCCGGCCGGGCATGCAGGCCGTTGGGATAGTCGACGACCCAGTCGATCTTCAGGTCGAGATCCTCGGGCACGGCGGTTTCGGCGGTGAGGCTGGCGGCGGCTGTCTCGTCGAGCGCGGCGATGATCGCCAGGGGGTCGTCTACCTCGAACAGCGCTTCCAGCGCCGCCTCGTCCTGGAACAGGCGCGTCAGGCGGCGCAACACGGCAATATGGTCGCCCGACTGGGCAGCTATGGCGACGATCAGCTTGACGGTCTGGCCTTCATTCCAGGTCAACCCGCCGGGAACCTGCAGAATTGCCAGGCCATTGTGCCTGATCAGGCCGCGATCGGCATTCATGCCGTGCGGAATGGCGACGCCATGGCCGAGATAGGTTTCCGCAACGGCCTCGCGTCGCATCATGCTGTCGGCATAGGCGGGATCGATATAGCCGCCATCGGCCAGGAGGGTGCATGCCTCACGAATGGCCGCTTCCTTGTTGGCCGGCGCGGCCTTTATGCGGGTGAGCTCTGGCGCGAGAAGTGGCTTGGTGCTGGTCGACATGTATCTTCCCTCTCCTCCGCATCTCAGAAAACTGAAAACCTTTTCAGCTCATGCAACGCAGATATCATGGGCACGCTTTCCGGGGAAAGCTGGAAAAACCCGTATTGAAGGGCGTCTTTAGACGTGATTGTCTTCGCCGTAAACGGAGAACGATTTTAGCTATGAGCATCGGCATCAAGGATGTGGCTGTTGCTGCTGGTGTTTCGCCGGCCACGGTTTCGCGTGTTCTCGCCAACCGCCACGTCAAGCCGGAGCTGCGCGAACGTGTGGAAACCGCCATTCGCCTGACCGGCTACCGACCGAATCTATCGGCGCGCCGGCTCCGCTCGCAGCATTCCAACACCATCGGCCTGATCGTTCCCGACATCCGCAACCCCTTTTTCACGACGCTGAGTCGCGCCGTCGAAGATGCCGCCTACCTCGCCAACATGCGGGTGGTGCTGTGCAACACCGACGAGAACCCGTCGCGCGAGACGATGTATCTGCGGCTGATGCAGGAAGAGAGGGTAACCGGCGTCATCTACGCCCCGACGCGCGAGACGGCGGCCCAACTCGACAGGCTGAACTTCGACTTTCCCGTGGTTCTGGTCGACCGACACGGTCCGCCCGGCCGACACGACTCGGTGGTGCTCGACAATCGTCAGGCGTCGGCCATGCTGGTCGCCCACCTTCAGTCGCGCGGGTTCAGAACCATTGAGGGGCTGTTCGGCAACACGTCGTCCACCGCGCGCGATCGCCTCAGCGGCTACACGGAAGCGATGAACGACTGCGGCTTGACGCCTCGCGCCAACTTCGTGGCGCCGAACCCCGAGGCCGCCACGTTGGCTGCCCGGGAAATTCTGTCGCGCAAGGACCGGCCGGAGGCGCTGATCGCCTCCAACGGCCTCATCCTTCTGGGCATTGCCCAGGCGATGCAGGAGCTCGACCTGCGGGCGCCTCAGGATATCGCGCTGGCCGGCTTCGACAACGAGATCTGGACCGGCCTCATCGGCTCCGGCCTAACCGTGATCCAGCAGCCGGTGGCCGACATCGGCCATTCGGCCATGCGCCTGCTCTTCGAACGCATTGAGACGCCGGACATGGCGCCAAGGGTGGTGATGCTGTCGGGCAAGCTCATCGAACGCAACTCGACCAAGCGCTTCGCCTGACCGACGATCTCAGGTGCCAAGTTGCGGCTCATGGCGGGGGCGCTGCCACCGCGCCTCGATACGCGGCGATCCTTGGAGCGCTCAGAACATCCCTTCGCTCCAAGGACCTGCGGTGGCTGGGTCGACAGGCTACCCGAACACCTTCTTTGCCCGCTCCGCCGTGATGTAGCCGTTCTTGATGTCGGCGGCGACCTTCGAGGGATCTCGGCGTTTCGGGTCGCCGAAGCCACCACCGGTGGCGGTGTAGATCTCGATGACGTCGTTCTCGTCGACGCGGATGCCCGAGCCGTAGGCGTAGCGCGTCCGCGTGCCGTCGGTCTTGGCGACGATGGCGTAGTTGGCGCTGCCTTCGTTGCCGCCCTTCAGCGCCCACGGCAGAATGCGCGAGCGGGTGTAGCCGAGCGTCAGGAAGCTGTCGTCGCGGCGGATGCGGTAATCGACGCGGATGCCGCGACCGCCGCACCACTCGCCCTCGCCGCCATCGGCAACGTTGAGTTCCATGCGGTCGACGATCAGGCCGTTGCGGGCTTCCGATATCTCGGCCGGGCAGTTGTAGGTCTCGCCATGCACGGCCGAGAAGATGGCGTTGTTGCCGTCGCATCCCTCGGCCGCGCCCCATCCGCCGATCTGCGGTTCGATGATGGTGTACTGGCGCCCGGTATCGGGGTGGATGCCGCCAATGAAAGTGCCGGCGATCGACGAGAAGTGGCCGGCCGGCAGCTTGTGTGGCACGTGGGGCGCGAGACAGCGCCAGATGAGGTCGGTCACGCGGATGCCGATCTCGTAATAGAAGCCGATGGCCGCCGGCTCCTTGGCGTGGAAGGTCGTTCCCTCCGTGGTCAGCACCTTCAGGGGCCGGAAGGTGCCCTCGTTGGCCGGCGACAGGGGATCGGTCAGCGCCTTGAAGATCACCTGGACCGATACCAGGACGTCATCCCGGCTGGCATTGTTGGGGCCGGCATCCTGCGGCGGATTGTCGCGCAGATCGACCACGAACTCGCTCTCGGAGATCGTCAGCTTGACGTTGAACAGGCGGCCATCGTCCTGCTCCTCGGTCAGCTCGAAGGTGCCGCGCGGCAGCTTGGCCAGCTCCTTGAGCGTCACCTCCTCGCCGTAGTCCATGAAGGAGGCCATGGCCTTCTCGAAGGTCTCGACGCCGTATTTCTCGGCCAGTTCGGCCAGCCGGCGCGCGCCGATGCGCACCGAGGCGATGGCGGCCCAGAGATCGCCCCGCAGGTAGTCCGGCATGCGCGAGTTGACGGTGATGATGTCGAAGATGCCGGCGATCGGCTCCCCCTTCGAGATCATCTTGATGGCCGGCAGACGCAGGCCCTCCTGGAAGATGTCGGTCGCATCGGCCGACAGCGAGCCCGGCGACTTGCCGCCGACATCGGAGTTGTGGGCGATGTTGGCCGTCCAGGCGATCAGCTTCTCGCCGGCGAACACCGGCATCGCCACCACCAGATCGTTGAGGTGGGTGACGCCGCCGTAATAGGGGTCGTTGGTGATGAAGACGTCGCCCGGCTCGACGTCGCCGGGCTTGCCGAACTTGTCGACCAGCACCTTCACCGACTTGTCGAGCACGCCGACGAAGCCGGGAATGCCGGCGCCCGAGCTGGCAAGCTGCCCCTTGGCATCGAGAATGCCGGTGCCCATGTCGAGCACTTCGTAGATGATCGAGCTCATCGCCGTCTTGCGCATGGCGGCGAACATCTCGTCGGCCGTCGCCTGCAGCGAGTTCTGGATGATTTCGAGCGTGATGGGATCATCGTGTGTCATGGCTGGCTCCGTCGCGCTCAGAGTTCGATGTGGATGTTGCCGTAGGCGTCGATCGACACCCTGTTTTCAGGGTGGATCACCACGGTGGTGCCCGGGTCCTCGATGATCGCCGGCCCGACGAACTGCATGCCCGGCAGCAGCTTCTCGCCGTCGTAGATGGCCGCCTGATGTACGCCCTCGAGCGCATAGTCGACCGCGCGCCGGCCCTTGAGAGCGCTGGCCGCCGGAGCGTTCGACAGCGGTCGCGCCTCCATGGTCAGCTTGCCGACCTCGGCCGAGGCGACGATGTGGATGCCGACCAACTCGACGGGCGCATCGAGGCGATAGGTGTATTCGCGCTTGTAAGCCTCGTGGAAGGCGGCCTCGATCTCGCCGAGCCGCGCGTCGGATACCGCACCGCCGTCGATCAGCACCTCGGTGGTATGCTCCTGATTCTGATAGCGGAACTTGCCATAACGCAGGAAGCTGACCTTGTCGGCCGCGATGCCCTCGCTTGCGAACTGCGCGAGTGCCGTGCCTTCCGCCTCCTTGAACAGTGCCTCGATCTCGGCGGCCGCGCCCGGCCCGAGGTCGGCGAGGTGGGTGACGAAATAGTCGCGCCGGAGGTCCGACATCATCATGCCCCAGGCGGAGAACACCGAAGCGCCGGCCGGAATGACCACCTTCCGGACACCGAGTTCGCTGCCGAGCGCCACCGCGTGCATGGCGCCACCACCACCGAAGGCGACCAGCGTGAAGTCGCGCGGGTCGAAGCCCCGGTTGAGCGACACCAGCTTCAAGGCGTTAACCATGTTGTTGTTGGCGATGCGGATGATGCCGCGTGCCGCCTCGTCAGCCGAAACGCCCAACTTGGTGCCGAGCTCGACCATGGCAAGGCTGGCCGCGCCCATGTCGGCCGTCACCGCTCCGCCACAGAAATAGTCGCGGTTGATGCGACCGAGCCAAAGGTTGGCGTCGGTGGTGGTGGCGCTGGTGCCGCCGCGCCCGTAGGCGGCCGGCCCGGGCTGGGCGCCGGCCGACTGCGGCCCGACGTGCAGCTTGCCGAAATCGTCGACCCAGGCGATCGAGCCGCCGCCATTGCCGATCTCGACGAGGTCGACCACCGGCACCATGATCGGGTAGCCGGCGGACGTGCGGCTCTTCTCGATCCAGTAGTCGGTCATGATCCGGACCTTGCCGTCCTCGATCAGCGAGCACTTGGCGGTGGTGCCGCCGATGTCGAGGGCCAGCACATTCGGCTCGCCGATCAGCTTGCCGAGTTCGGCGGCGCCCCAGAAGCCCGAAGCCGGACCGGATTCGACCATGGTGATCGGAATGCGCGACACGCTGTCGAGCGTGTCGACGCCGCAGTTCGACTGCATGACGTAAAGGCTGCCGCCGAAACCGCGCTCCCCGAGGCCGGACGCCAGCCGCTTCAGATAACGCTCGGCAGTGGGCTGAACGTAGGCCGACATCACGGCCGTGCTGGTGCGCTCGTACTCGCGCCACTCGCGGCTGATCTGGTGCGAGGACACTGTGGCCACCTCCGGCCACAGCCGAGCGATCTCAGCCTGCGCCGCCTGCTCGTGAGCCGGATTGGCGTAGGAATGCAGGAAGCAGATGGCCACCGCCTCGACGCCCTCGGCCTTGAAGTCGGCGACGATGGCGGCCAGCGGCGCGAGGTCGAGCGGCTCGGTCTCGACGCCCTTGTAGGTCATGCGGCCGGGCAGTTCGCGGCGCAGGTGGCGCGGCACGAACACTGGCGGCTTCTTGTAGTAGAGGTTGAAGAAATCCGGCCGGTTGCCACGGGCGATTTCCAGGCTGTCGCGAAAGCCGAGCGTGGTGACGAGGCCGACTTTGCCGCCCTTGCGTTCGGTCAGCGCGTTGATCACCACGGTGGTGCCGTGGGCAAGGAAGTCGACCGCCGCCGGATCGATACCGCCCTTGGCCAATACGTTGAGCACGCCCGCCTCGAAGTTCGGCGGCGTCGTGTCGGTCTTGGCGGTGACGATGCGCGACCGTCCGCTTGCGATATCGGTCTCGAAGGCCACGAGGTCGGTGAAGGTACCGCCGACGTCGGTGGCAACGCGCAAGGTTTTCTCAGACATGGGCGGCCTCCTCGGCCTTGAGCGTGGAGTTGAACAGGACGCAGACCGTGCCGGCCAGCTTCAGCGCCTCGGCGGCGGCGATCCGGTCCGGCGTGTAGTAGCCGGCGTCGTGCAGGCAGTTGAGCGTGCCGATCACCCGGCCGTCGACGACGAGCGGCACGTTGATGCAGGATTCGCAGCCCAGCGACTGGATCAGTTCGCTGTCGAAGAACACCTTGGCGATGTCGCCGATCGTGTTGGCGACGAAGGTGCGCTTGTCGCGCAGCACGACGTCGGTCCAGTCGTTTTCCTCGTAGGGTTTAAGGCCATAGACCGGGTAGGCGTCGGGCATGTTGGAGTAGAGACGCTCCGAATGCATGGTGCCCATCTCGACCGTGGTCACGGTGAACAGCTTGGCGCCAACCTGCTCCACGACCAGGTCCTTCAGGGCTTCGAAGGCCGCGTGTGGCTGGTTGCCCGGCTCGGCGAGACGGGCAAGGAAGGCGTTGTGGTCAAAGGTCGGCATCGAGAGGCTCCTGAAGCCGGTCGCGCAGTTCCGCTTCGCGCCGGCTGGTCACGGGAACCGCCGAGATCAGGCGGCGGGTGTAGGGATGCGTGGGGTTGGCGAACAGCTCGGCGGTCGGTGCGATTTCGACGAGCCGCCCCTTCTCGAACACCGCGACGCGGTCGGCAATGTTGCGCACCACGGTGAGGTCGTGGGTGATGAAGATGTAGGTCAGCCGGCGCGCCTGACGGATGTCGGCCAGAAGCTTCAGCACGCGGGCCTGAACCAGCACGTCGAGCGCCGAGGTCGGCTCGTCGAGCACCAGGAGTTCCGACCGGCAGGCGAGCGCCCGGGCGATGGCGACGCGCTGGCGCTGGCCACCGGACAGTGCTGCGGGCGAGCGGCTGGCATAATCGGCCGGCAACCCGACCTCTTCCAGGAGTTCGCCGACCCGCGCCTTGCGCCCGGCGCGGTCGCCGATGCCGTGGACATCGAGGGCGAGGCGGATCGACGCCCCGACGCTACGGCGCGGATTGAGCGACGACAGCGGGTTCTGCTGGACGAGCTGGATGGCCTGCTTGAGGGCCAGCGGCCGGACGTCCGGCAGCTCCTTGTCCTGGAACAGCAGCGCGCCCGAGGTCGGTTGGTAGATGCCGAGCACGATGTTGGCGATGGTGCTCTTGCCCGAACCGCTCTCGCCGACGATGGCTAGACACTCGCCAGCGGACACGCTGAAGGAAACGCCGTCGAGCGCCCTCACGGGTTTGCCGCCGGCATCGAACGTCTTGGTGACCTCGAACACCTGAAGAAGAGGCTTCATGACCTGAGCTCCACTTCCGAGTAGCCGGGATGCGCGACGAGCGGGTCGTAGAAGCCGGTCTGCTCCTCGTCGATTTCCGGTATGCCCTCGCCGGTAATGCGGGGAACGGCGGCCATCAGCGCCCGCGTGTAGGGATGGAGCGGATTATCGAACAGCCCTTCAGTTGGCCCCTGCTCGACGATGCGGCCCTTGTAAATGACGTAGACGCGGTCGGCGAACTCGCGGACGACGCCGAGGTTGTGCGAGATGAACAGCATGGATGTGCCATGGCGGGCCACCAGGGACTGCATCAGAGCCAGTGTCTGGGCCTGCACCGTGACGTCGAGCGCCGTGCCGGGCTCGTCGGCGAGCAGCAGCGCGGGATTGTTGGCGAGTGCCATGGCGATCAGGACGCGCTGGTTCATGCCGCCCGACAGCTGGAAGGCGTAGGAACGCAGGACCCGTTCGGGGTCGGTTATGGCAACGTCGGCGAGCGCCGCGATCGCCTTTTCCCGTGCCTCGGACGCGCCGATGCCCGGAGCGCCGCGCCGCAGCACCTCGTGAAACAGGGTGTCGATGGTGTAGACCGGATTGAGGGACGACGTCGGATCCTGAAAGATCATCGAGATGCGGTCGCCCCTGAGCGCCTCGCGCTCCCGGCGCGACAGCGCGCCGAGGTCGCGCCCCTCGAAGGCCATCCGCCCGGAAACACGGGCGCCGCGCAGCTCCTGCACGAGGCCCAGCACAAGGCGCGCCGTGACCGACTTGCCCGACCCGCTTTCGCCGACCAGCGCGACGCGCTCGCCCTTGGCGATATGCAGCGAGATGCCGTGCAGCACCTCCACCGTGCCGGCCCAGCCCCGGAAACCGAGCCGGAGGTCGTCGATGGCGAGCGTGGGCGCGATCATTGCTCGACCCCCAGGATTTCGCGCAGGGCGTCGCCGATCAGGTTGAAGCCGAACACCACCACCAGGATGGCCAGACCCGGGAAAACCGTCAGCCACCAGCTGTCAGGCAGGTACTTGGCGCCTTCGGCCACCATCGAGCCGAGGTCGGGGGTGGGCGGCTGCACACCGAGGCCCAGGAAGGACAGCGACGAGGCGATCAGGATGACGAAGCCGAAGTCGATGGTCATCTTGGTCAGGATCGACGGCACGCAGTTCGGCAGGATCTCGCGGAACATGACGTGGAGCCGCGAGGCGCCGATCACCTCGGCGGCGAGCACATAGCCTTCCTCGCGCTCCGAGCGGGTGAGGTTGTAGACGAGGCGCGCATACCAGGGCCACCACATGACGGTGACCGCCATCATGCCGTTGGTCAGCGACGGCTCCAGCAGGCCCATCATCGACATGGCCAGCACCAAGGGCGGAATGGACAGGAAGACGTCGGTGAGCCGCATCAGCACGAACTCGGTCCGCCCGCCGATGTAGCCGGCAATGAGCCCCACGGTGACGCCCACCGGCACGGCCAGAGCCAGCACGACGACGCCAAGGGTGAGCGAGATGCGATAGGCGAACAGGATGCGGCTGAAGATGTCGCGGCCGACCAGGTCGGTACCGAACAGATAGGGCCACTCCGGCGGCTTGTTGAAATTGAGGAAGTCGACGACGGCACCCTTGTGATCGGGAAACGGCGCCACGTAGTCGGCGAAGACGGCCGCCAGCACGACGAGCCCCACCAGCGTCAGGCCGAGCACGGACAGCGGGTTGCGCAGGAGGATGAACAGCGCGCGCTTCATGACGACCTCTGGGACAGGCGAATGCGCGGGTTGATCAGCGCCACCAGGAGATCGACCACGATGTTAACGATCAGGAACATGGCCGAAATGATCAGCACGGTGCCGACGATGGCGTTGAGATCCTTGCGCAGGATGACCGCTACGCCGTAGCGCGACAGACCGGGCCAGGCGAAGATCTGCTCGACCAGGAAGGCGTTGCCCAGCATGGATGCGAGGTCGAGGCCGATCACCGTCAGCGATGGGATCATCGACGGCTTGAAGGCGAACCGGCGGGAGATCCGCCCCTGCGGGAAACCGAAAGCCAGAGCCATTTCGATGAAGGGCTTGCGGTAGGTTTCGACCATGTTGGCGCGGGTGAGGCGTGCCGACTGTCCGATGCCGGCAAACGACAGCGCGAAGGCCGGCAGTGCCAGATGCCAGAGAACGTTGCCGAAGGCGGCGAAATCGCCGGCGATCAGGCTGTCGATCGTCAGAAAGCCAGTGACGGGCGGTACGGCGAAGCTGTCGGAAATTCGCCCGGCGATTGGAAAGATCGGCAGGAAATAGGCGAAGATCAGCATCAGGATCACCGCCCAGACGAAATCGGGCGCCGACACGCCGAGCATGGTGAACAGGCGGATGCCGTGATCGAGCGGCCGGTCGCGATAGCGGGCGGCGAGCATGCCGAGCGGCACGCCGATCAGGATCATCGTCGTCCCGGCGAAGAACACCAGCTCCAGCGTCGCCGGCAGGTAGGCGGCAATGTCGGCGGTGACGGGGCGGTTGGAATAGAGCGACTGGCCGAGGTCGCCGCGCGCCAGGTCCGCGATGAAGTAGCCGTACTGCACCACGAAGGCCTCGTTGAGGTGCAGCTTGTCGCGCAGGGCTTCCACCGCCTCGGCGGAGGCGTTCGGTCCGAGGGCGATGCGGGCGGGATCGCCCGGGATGACACGGGCGATGGTGAAGATCAGAAGCGAGACGCCGACGAGCACGACGAACGACGTGGCGATCCGCTTGATCAGCAGACGAACGACTGGCGACATGACGATGGGTTCCGGGACGGGCGGAGGCGGATCCGACGATCCGCCTCCGGCATCGGTCAGGGATGCATTTCCATGAGGCGGAACGTGAAGCCGAAGGCGGCGACGCGGAACGCCTTGGCCGGATCCTCAAGGGCGGGAACGCTCACCTTGTTCGAAGCGGCGAACACCGCCCTCTGGTTCTGCGCGTAGATGGTCGGCGCCAGCGCGATCAGTCGCTTGTCGAGCGCCTTGTAGATCTCGCTACGCTCGGCTTCGCTGGCGCTCGCCCGCCCCTTGTCCAGCAGGCTGTCGACCTCGGGGTCCTTCAGATACTCGGGCGACATCCAGGTGCCGCCGGCACTGGAGTGATACATGCTGTAGAGCAGCGTATCGGTATCGCCGTCCATGGTGTCGACGAACACCTGCGAGACGTTGGGCGTGTTCTCGGGCTTGGTCACCTGCTCGGTGAACAGCGTCCAGGGAACCTTCTTGATCTCGGACTTGACGCCGATCTGGTTGAGGTTGGCCTGGAGAAGCAGGGCGAAGCGCTCCTCGAGCGGAACCTCGCCGATCCAGGACAGCTCGACGTTCATGTCCTCGGGTTTGTACTTGCACTTGGCGAGATGGGCCTTGGCGGCGTCGAGGTCCTGCTTGAAGACCGGCGCTTCGGGATCGGCGCCCATGCCGCCGACGGGAATGGCGCCGGTCGACGGTGCGCCCTGCGAGACGGTGTCGGTCACCGCCACCATCTTGATGCCGGTCGAGTAGTCGAAGGCGTTGACGATGGCGAGCCGGCACTCCCGATCGTCGAAGGGCGGCTTGGCGGTGTTGAGCTTGATGTAGAGCTGGGCGGTGCCGGACTCGGTCAGAAGCTTGAAGCCATCCTTGGACAGCGACTTAAGCACCTCCGGCGGCAGCCACTGCGAGGAGATGTCGTGCTCGCCCTGGCTGATCAGGGTGCGGACGGTCGCTGCCTCCAGACCGTAGCGCAGACGCACCTTGTCGGGCGCTGCCGCCGGTACGCCCAGGAAATAGCCCGCATTCTTGGCCATGACGGTCTCAGCCTGCGGGTCGTGCGAGACGACGGTGTAGGCACCCGAGCCGGCGGTGTGCAGGTTGAGCCAGCCCTGTCCCCAATCCTTCATCTCACCGTCGCCATCACCGAGGTGTTCCAAGACCAGCTTCTTGTCGAGGATCGGCAGGCGAACCAGCGCCGCGACGAAGGGCGCATACGGGAACTTGGTGGTGAACTTGACGGTGGACGCGTCGACCGCCTCGGCCTTCTCGACATTGTCGAACAGGAAGGAGAAGCCGCTCTTGATCGCCATCATGCGATCGAAGGAGAACACGACATCGTCGGAGGTCAGGGCGTTGCCGCTCTGGAACTTGACGTCGGAACGCAGCTTGAAGGTGAAGGTGTTGCCCTCCTGCGTCCAACTCTCGGCCAGGAAGGGCTGGTAGCCGGCCTCGCCCTGCTTGGGGATGACCAGCGTGTCGTAGACGTTGAACATCAGGATGGAGTCGGCGTAGTCGGTGGCCTTTGCCGGATCGAGTTCGCCGATCGGCGTCTCGTCGAGGCGCAGCGTCGTTTCGGCCGAGGCGACCCCGACGAGGGCGGCGCTGGCCAGCAGGGATGCGGCTAGCAATCTTGAAAGCATGTTCATGATGCGGTCCCCTCTTTTTTGATTGGCTTTGTTGAGTATCGTTTCCGTTTGGCGGCACGGTTGATGGCGATCGCCCCCTCGCCGTTGGCCGATGCCGGCGGGTCGGAGTAAGCGTCGCCAAACACGTCAATGGTGCAGGTGTGCAGCACGACCGTGGTCTGGTCGGTGTGGTTCCAGGTGGCGTGGACGCGCGACGACGGGAAATGTGCGCTGTCGCCCTGGTTGAGCACCGTGGAAACGCCGTCGATCTCCAGCGTCAGCGAGCCGCTGACGATGTAGAAGATCTCCTCGCCATCATGGGAAAAGCGCTCGCTCTGGTAGCCGGGCGGCTCGTGCATGATGACCGAACGCAGCACATTGCCGGGAAAGGCCGCGGACAACCGCTCGTAGACGACGCTGGTCTTCTGCTGGCCGCCAAGACCGAAGGTGATGCGGTCGTTGTGGCGGGTGAAGGGCTCGGGCGTCGCCTGCGAGGACAGGAAATCGCTCGCCTTCATCTGAAGGATGGCGCAGACGGCGATCAGCGACGTCAGGGACGGAATGGTGAGGCCGCGCTCGATCTGGGAGATGAAACCATTCGAGAAGCCCGAACGCGCCGCGACCTCGCTCAAGGTCAAGCCGAGCTCCTTGCGCCTCCGCCGCAGCTTCTGCCCGAGCGAGCCAACGGAATCGCCGTCGTCACCCGTCTGGTCCTTTACTGACATGCCGCCCCGTCCGGTTTTAGTTATAGTGAAATCTTCCAGCCGAACGAACGCCCCGGTCAAGGCGGTTTTTTAGGCTCACTAAAATCTGCTAAGTCATTGTCCGGAGTGGGGATGGTACTGCGCGCCCACTCGGGATGCAGTAGAATTGCGCATATTATAGGCAACTCCCGTCAACCAAGCCGACGTGCGAGCCACATTGCGCGGCATCGTCCGGCAAGTGGCGCTGCGGTCCGATGCTCCGGCGGCGGCGTGCGATCGGGGCTGACGGGACGGCCCATCTCAAGCGCCTCAGGAAGAAGATCGGTCTCGCCCGGTGGGCGGAGATTTGTGGTGATCAAAGCAAAGCCCCGGCGAGCCGTTGAGCTCGCCGGGGCTTTTCTGATTGAGGATACCTTCGAAACATCTCGCAACCGCGAGCCTCCCACGCGATCAACGAGAACCGCATCACTAGGCTACGTCGGCAGATAGGGTTTCGGCGGACGACAGATAGCCCGCCTCAACTATTAGAAGATCTTCTTTCCATGGAAGGAATCCTTCAAGGCAGAACGCGTGTCGACAATGCCACCGGCAACCAGATCGAGATCCTTTTCCGACAGCTCCGCACCACCGGAGATCTTCTCCAATCCTGCAGCGAGTTCTTCCGCCGAGAAGCTGAATCCTTCACGGGCACCAAGGGCAACGACCGCGGCCGCTCCCACCTGCATCGCCGCAGTGGCCTCGGCCTCCAGCGCCTCGCTTGCCCGAACCTTGTCGTAGAACTGCTCCAACGCCTGCATGCTCATGATGTCTTCCTCTCCGTTTGACAGGGGGCGTCCGCTGCTCGTCCATATTGGCGGACTCGTTTGAACTCGCCGCACGGAAGCGCGGCTGTGGCGAACGTCGGCCCCTTGGGATCGGAAGCGGCGGTCAGCACCGCCGCTCCGTACGTTCCCAGACCAGGGCCGGCGATCATGTGCTCTGCCACCGATAACCAGACCCGCGCCCAAAGGGCTGGCAGACGGCGGCAATCGGAGACAGGTCAGCTCGAAGACGACGGTCTTGCCTTGCCATGCTGCTTGTCGGCAAAATGCTCGCAAGCGGTGTGCCCACCACCCGCGACAAGATCGAGGTCCTCGTCCGCAAGCTCGCCATCCACCAGAATCGAACCGCGCGACATGGCGATCGACAGCTCCTCCTCCGTGAACTCAAAACCCTTCAGCAAACCCAAGACAATGAGAGCCTCCGGACCGTCCTCCAGCGCGCTCGTAGCGAGCGCCTCGAGCTCGGGATCGGACCGAACGCTTTCATAGAATTTCCTAAGCGATTCAATACTCACGTAACAAATCCACGTTTATTGCTCTGCAAAATACTACCTATATTGGAATGTACATCCCACCAATCAATCAGATGACAAATACATCCAAATCTACATCCTAGATGCTGCCAGAATGACTTTCATCCGACATTCGAAAAGCGGGGTGTCCGTTTGGAGGCATGTTCAGGAAGGGGACAGGCAACCGACCGGAGGCACTGAGGATCGTTTCGACACGCTCGGCGATGGGCGCGAACCGGCGAAGGGTTAGGGCGGCCATGCGGGGGCGACTGTCGTGGCTGGTATAGTAGATCGCGATGGAATCCCGGCCAAGGAGCGACATCTGCTTAGAATAACAGTGATAGTAGGCGCCGACCATGATGCCGCCCCGACGATAGGCCGGATCGAGATAGGCCTCGAGGTAACGGATCGCCGGCACATCGGACGTCGTGTCCAGAAGGGGGCGGCTCGTTTCCGCGGCGAGCAGCCACCCGACGAGATGGCCGTCGCGACGAATGGCGATGCTGAAATCGAGGGCCAATCGCTCCGCCTGACGGATCGGGCCCAGCATGTCCGCGGCTTCGGGATCCGAGAGATATCGCTCGACGGCCTCGATGTCGGCGGCACCGAGCTCCAAAGGCTCGAAGGAATAGGACCGAGGCAAGGCAAGACGCCCGGCCACGCCGGGCCAGGTGCCAACTTCATCGACCATCTTCCCAACGCGTCCAACGACGACCAGACCGCTCGCATGCGAACCCGTCCAGCCAGCCCTCGCCAGCAAGGCTTCCAGAGCCTCACGCCCGGGGATGGACGCGTTATAGCTCGTCCGCCATTCGACTGCCCCGCGCTCGCGCGCCTCCGCCTGCCACGCCTCGAGAAGACGCCTGCCAAGCCCCCGCCTGCGTTCGCTGGGGGTGACGGCGACAGACAGCAGCTCGGCCTGCGCCCATCCGGGCAACAGGGTGCCGAGCGCAAGCCCCACCGGACGCGCCCCAACAATGAGGCCGACCGCGATGACATGATCCGGCACAGGCTCCAGCCAGGCTCCAGCCTGTCCGAACGTCAACGAGGCGAATAGCCCGGCACTGCCCCTGAGCACCGGAAACGAAGCTCTCGGGGGTATCGCCGCCTGTTCCGCCACTCGTCCGACGGGCGTCTGGATCTCTGCTGCCGCGAGCATGCCGCGCCTTTCTCCATCGTGTCCTACAGGCTATGTGCCTGTACTCAGATTGGAAATAAAGCGTTGCCCCAACCCCTGGGACGATATCGGCGGAGTTTGGGATAGGATGTCGACAGAGGCCTCGCCTCACCGCCATTCACGCTTTGGCGTGCAACTTGTCGAGCCAGGCCTGCATCCAGTTGCTCTCCTGAAAACCGATATCGGCTTTCAGGCGGATACCCTCCCGGGCGTTGCGGATCGCCTCGCTCGGACGGAGCCCGAAGTATTGCTGGAAAGCGCGGGAGAATGCGTTCTCGCTGGCAAACCCGGTAGCATAGGCGAGTTTCGCCACCGATCCCCGCGAGGTGCCGACCGAGGCGAGCTTCAGGAGGGCCAGCTTCAGTCGCCGCTCCCGGATATAATCGGCGATGCCGCCGAGCGGCTCGAACAGGCGGTAGAGGGCGGAGCGCGACAGGGCGAACTGGCGCATGATCATTTCCGTCGAAAGGGCCGGATTGGTCAGATTGCGCTCGATGAAGACCTGAATCGTTTGAAGGTTGGCATCCATGAGCGTACCGCGCTCTGCGGCCACGGCGGCCGAAAGCCCGCTCGACACCAGCACGGACGCCACATCCGCCGCAAGCTTTCCGTCCGGTCCGGCGAGCTGAGGGGCCAGCTTGGCCATCGTCATCAAGTGCTCGCCGAGCAGAATGCCGAGCGTGGACGTGCCATCCAGCCGCGCACCGTGCAGCCCGTCGATGACCCGGGGCATCAGGCGGATCATCGCGCGCGGCAGGATCAGGCTGATGATGTCCATGTCCGTGGTGTGGCTGCGCATCGGCCGGCTGAGATCGAAACAGACGATATCCCCGGCGGCGCCCTTCGCCAGCCCGCCATCGGCGTTGTAGGCGCACTGGCCGCTCACGTAGAGCTGGATCAGCAGGTGATCGACGCCCGTCGCGGCCACCAGTTCGTTCGAACGATGGAAGCGCTGGGCGACCGCCGACGATCGTCCGATCAGGAAGTGCCCGAGATTGTAGCTCGAAAGATCGGCCCTGAATCCGTCGAGCCCGTCCGTCGCCGGAACGGCATCGAACAGACTGGACACGCCGATCCGCCAACGTTCGTAGTTTTCTTCGTGGCTCAAGTCCGACGACCGGATCAACTGGTATTCAATTTGATTGTCGGTCACCTGGGTCGCTCTCTACAGGTATTCGTCTTCTCCGCGAGGACAACCAACGTTCAGCCCAAGCGTCAAGAAATGCGAGTAACGGAAGGTTCAAGACAAAACGCGTTCTCAGAGCCAGCCGCCGACCACCATCGCCGCCCATACTACCTTGCATGCAATGTGTAGCGCTTGATCCCCGTGAATAGAAATAATCCCTTTGTTCTTGAGCGAGTCAATGAAAAAATGAGCGGCTGTCTCCAGAATTCCGACAATGGGAGAGTTCGTCGCCAGCCCAGCCAGACCGCCGTGGATGACCGAATGGGCGCCCAGCAGGTAGAACCAGGGCACGCCCGGAACCGGCGTCTTCCAGTTCTTGCCACGCGCCATGAAATCGTTCTGCAGCGGGTAGTCCCCGAGCGCATGACCGAAGATCAGCAGTGCCAGGGAAACGAGAAAGCCCTCCGCCATCATGTCGTATGTTCCTCGCTGCGAGACAGGCGGGTCAGCATATGCTCGAAGCGGGCGCCGGCCAGCGATATCGTATCGAGAATGCCATCATCCAGCTCGTCTTCCATCACCGCTCCCGCCTTGAGCCCGGTGCGCGAGTTCATCCTTTGGGTGGTGTTGCGCAGGCGATCGGCGAGAAAGATCGCCAGCGCCTTGTAGAAGCGCCCGCAAAAGGCCGGGTTTTCGTTCAGCCGGGCCTGCAGGTCCCGCTTGTCCACGGCGAGAATGAAGGCGCCATCGGTGGCCTCGACGGTGGCGGATGGCGGTGCCGAGTCGACCAGGGACATTTCGCCCACCACCTCGCCGCGGCCGAGCCGCGCGACCTCTCCGACGCCGGAAACCGTCACCGCCACTTCGCCCGACAGGACGAAGAAGAGGTCACTCACCTGCTGCCCCTCGGAGATCAGAACCTGCCCGGCGGACGCGGAGAACCGCCGGCCCTTGCGAGCCATCCACTCGATGTCCTCGTCGTCGAGCTGCCCAAGGATGTAAAGCACTTTGCGCATCAGGCCTCGTTCTCCAGAAGTTGGCGCCGGGCGAGCGCGTGAAACAGCCCACCAGCCTCGATCAGTTGGTCGTAGCTACCACTTTCGACGAGGCGCCCCTTGTCCATGACCAAGATCCGGTCGACCTCGCGGATGGTGGACAGGCGGTGTGCGATGACGATCCGCGTCACCTGCAAACGGGCCAGGGTATCCGTCACCACGCTCTGGGTCCGGTTGTCGAGAGCGCTGGTCGCCTCGTCGAGGAGCAGTATCTTGGGCTCGTTGACCAGAGCGCGGGCGAGCAGGATCCGCTGCCTCTGCCCGCCCGAGAGCGCACCGCCGCCATCGCTGAGGACCGTGTGCATGCCCATGGGCATGGCCTCGACGTCTGGCGCCAGCGCAACCAGCCGTGCCGCGGCCCAGGCCGCTTCCAGGCCGAGCCCCGAGGCGCCGGCGATATTTTCGTAGATCGAGCCCGGCGTGATGCGGCCGTTCTGCAGGACGACGCCGATCTCCTTGCGGAGCAGGGTTGGATCGAGCCGATCCGACGGCTTGCCGTCGAACAGCAGCCCGCCCTCCTCCGGCGTCTCGAAGCCCAGAAGAAGACGCATGATCGTCGACTTGCCGCTCCCCGACTCTCCGACGATGCCGATGTATTCCCCAGGACGGATGTGGAAGCTGACGTCGCGCAGGATCAGCGGACCGTCGGGCGAATAGCGGAAATGCACGCGATTGAAGGCAATCTCTCCCGACAGCCGCCCCGGCGCCTCCCGCTCGCGGGAGATCTCCGGCTCCGCCTCGACGATCGGCATGGTCCGCGCCATCAGCGGGTTGATGGTGAGAAGTTCCGAGACCGCGGTGATCGTTCCGGTGAGGGCGGCCGACACCTGCCCGAACGCCGTAATGAAGGCCACGAACATGCCGGTTGAAAGGCTGGCGGCTTCGTCGGCGGCACCGCTACCCACGACCATCGCCTCCAGGGCGGCGCTCGCGGTTTCCGACTTCATGACGAAGAGAACGCAGCCGAACAGGAACAGCAGCGACAGGGGGCCAAGAACGGCGACGCCGACCATTTGCCAGCCCTGCCAGCGCCGCGACTGCTCCAGTGCGTGGCGTTCGTGCACGGTTCGCCATGTCCACTCGGCGAAGGCGCGCATTTCCGCCGCCGCCGCCCTGAGCTTGGGCAACCCGACCAGAATCTGAAGCAGGAAGCTTCCACCCCGACGTTCGAACCGAGCCCGTTCGTGCAGCAGCTGCCGGCGGGCGATCCAGCCCGATATGGCAACCGTGACCAGGATGGGGGCGAGCGCGAAAAGGGTCAGGCGCCAGTTGATGAAGCCCATGGTGACAAGGCCCGACACCGTGCCGATCAGTCCGAAGACGCCGGCAAGCGTCGATCCGGTCAGAAGCTGGCGCACCTCCTGCAGGCCAAGAGTCCGGTGCCCGAGTTCTCCCACCGCATAGCGCTGGAAGAAACTGGCGGGCAATCGGAAGAGGCGCAAGACGATCGCCGCCTGCAACCGGGCGTCCAGCGTGGTCTCGATCCGCTCGACCGTCATGGCGCGCGTCAGCTCGAATATCGATTGTCCGAGCGCCGCCGCGACGAGCAGCAGCGCGACCTGCCACAGGCCCGAACGATCATTGAGCGGCACGACCGTGTCGAACAGGATTCCCGTGGCAACCGGCAGCAAGGACATGGTCGCCGCGGCCAGCACGGAGGTGACGATAACGATCCTCGCCTCCGCTCCCAGCCCTCTCGTGGCAAAGCGGGCGAGATCTCCAAATCCGAGCCGCCTGTCTTCGAGCAAGGGGTAGAGCTGAAGGACCTTCTGGCGAAGCGTGGCAGCGACCACCGCATCCACCTTGCGGCTGCCATCCGGACCGACGGCCAGGAAGCCGCCGCGCCGCGCAGGCACCAGAGCGATGGGGACTCCCTCGGCGGTCTCCGCCAGCATCGGCAAACCGTCGCGCGTCCACCACCCGTCTTTCAGGATGACGTCGCGGTAATCGAGCAGCAGGTCGCGCAGGATCGGCTCGAATGCCCGTGCGTCTGCCAGCTTTCGCCGCGTTTCGTCCGGAAGGTTCCGCAACGGACGACCAAGGGACTTCATCGCGGCAGCAATCGCGGCGTGCCAGGGGTTGTGAACCGAAGCTCCGCCGCTGCCCAATTTGGCCAGCGTGCCGAGCGCCTCCGAAAATCGACCGACCGATGAGGTCGCCTGGATGTCCTGCCGGCGGCTCGCCTCCATGCGCTCGGCTTCGAATCTGGCGAGAACGGCTTCCACCGTCATGTGGGACAGGTTGGCGAGCCCCTCGGCCAAATCCCCGACGGACGGAACGGCTATTGGGCGCAGCCTGCCGCTCGCATTGGCCACCAGTTGCCCCGGCGCTGCGACCGGGAAGGGCGTTCCGGGCTGCAGGATGCGGCCATTCCAACTGAAAGCGGGTTCGTCGGCAATGACCAAGGCGTAACCGCCGGCCGCCGCCGAGCAGGTCTCGCCCGGCTGAAGCTCGACGACGTCCGCCTCGATCAACCGGGTCGGCCAGTCGCGCGAACCGCCGAGTGCCCCGTTCATGCAACGCACCCATTCGCCGACGGCCGGCGCCTTCGCCAGCGCGGTTTCGATGCCGATCCGCTCGAAACAGGAGCCGAGCCCGCCGATGGCGACCAGGCGCCCATCCGATGCGCCAGACACCGAGAACAGCACCCCACCCTTCTCCATGCGGAACAGATGGCGGCGCGCTTCGCCGACACGGTCGAGTACGAAGATGTCGGCATAGCCCCGGAGCAGCCGGTAGGCGGCATGGCCCGCGTCGAGCGCCAACGGCCTGTTGCCGCCGCCTTCGATGATGTGAGACAGCGTCTCGCCGGACGTGATGGTTTCCGCGTTCTGGTGCATCAGGCGCCCCCCCGCACCAGCCCGGCATATTCGCCGTTGAGCCGCATCAGCGTGTCGTGGTCGCCCCGCTCGACGATGCGGCCGCGGCTCATGACGACGATCTCGTCGCAGTCGCGAACGGTGCTGAGCCGGTGGGCGATGATGAGACAGCCGCAGCCGCGTCGACGCAGGTTGTCGTCGATCTGCTTTTCCGTCACCGGATCGAGTGCGGCCGTGGCCTCGTCGAGAACGATGAGGGAGGGATTGGTGCTGAGGACCCGCGCCAGTTCCAGTCGCTGGCGCTGCCCGCCGGAAAAGTTCAGGCCGCCTTCGGCAACCCGCGCATCGAGCTGCCCGGGCCTCATCAGCACGTCATCGAGGATCGCGGCATCCGAGAGGGCGGAGATCAGGGCATCCTGCGGAATCGTGTCGTCCCAGAGCGTCAGGTTGTCGCGAACCGTTCCCTCGAACAGAAAAACCTCCTGATCAACGTAGCCGATCACCTGGGACCGGCGCGCCTGGGTGAGCCTCTGGGCGTTGACGCCGCCGATGCGGATCTCGCCGCTCCACGGCTGCTGCAGGCCGGCGATCATCCGGCCGACGGTGGTCTTGCCGCTTCCCGATCCGCCAACGAGGGCGACGCGGGCGCCGGGCTTCAGGTGCAGCGAGAAGTCCTGGATGAGCGGCGGGTCGAGCGGAGAGTAGCCGAAGCTGATGCCATCGAGTTCGACCCGGCTTGAGGACGGCACGACCGAGGGATCGCCCTCGGCGATGCGCTTGGCGCGATTGATGTCGGCGATCTTGATCAGGTCGGCGCGGATGGTCTGGATCTGACCGGCGAGGCCGACGAGCTCCAGCATCGGCGCGTTGAAGTTTCTGGCGATCCCCTGGAAGGCGACCAGGGTGCCGAGCGACATGTGACCGTTCATGACGCTGATGGCGCCGACCACCAGGACAAGAACGTTGGCAAGCGCCTGGATCAGGCCGGGGATGGCATTGATCAGGGTCTGCGCCTGGGCCAGACGCGCCCTGGTGCCGAGCACCTTGCTGTGCAGCCCCGTCCACCGACGATAGGCCTGAGCCTCCATGTTGGACGCCTTCAGGGTCTCGATGGCCCGGATCGGTCCGAGCGTGGCGGCGAGCAAGCTGCCCATTTCCACGCCGAGCTTAGTGCTTTGCGTCCGCTGAACCTTGCCACCCTGGTGGATGACCACGCCATAGAGCAGCTGAATGGCGAACATCCATCCGGCAAGGAGCGGGTTCATCATCCACATGATGGCCGCGTAGGCGAACAGGCTGATCAGGTTGAAGACTGCCGACGACAGGCGGCCGGATAGAAGATCGGCGACCCGCTCGTTTGCGCTGAGCCGGCCAGACAGTTCGCCCGGGTGGCGCTGGGCATAGAACTCGGCCGGCAGAAGCAGCATGTGCCAGAGCAGCTTGCTCGACGGCACGACAACCTGCTTCATCTCAAGCCGCCTGAGCCCGGCCTGCTGCAGCGCGGTGGCAAGCCCGCGCAACGCCAGGACGACAAGGAGGGCCAGCGCGAAGGGCAGCAGCCAATCCTCCTGCTGTGCGACCAGGATCGTATCGATGAAGGCGCGCGTGAAGACGGGAACGGCAACGCCGGGCACCACAAGGGCCAGCGAGGCGAGAAGCACGAACAGCAAGCCCTTCTTCGATCCCCCGAGGCGCTCCATCATCAGAGGCAGGGCGAGCGGAGGCTCGCCCGCGGGACGGAAATCCTCCGACGGTTCGAAGGCGAGCACCACGCCGGTGAAGGCCTCCGCCAGTTCGTCGATCGACACGGTTCGACGGCCGGACGCGGGATCGTTGATGTGGACCTTTTTGCCCCGGATACCTTCCAGAACGACGAAATGATTGAAGTTCCAATGCAAGATGGCCGGCCATGGAACATCGGCCAGATTGCCGACCTCCTTTCGGAAGCCCTTGGCGTTCAAGCCGTAGCTACGAGCGGCCTTCAGCAGGTTGCTGGCCTTGGTGCCATCGCGCGAGACACCGGCGGCAACGCGCATCTCCTCGAGTGTCACCCATCGGCCGTGATGGGCGAGGATGATCGACAGGCATGTCGCCCCGCATTCGACGGCCTCGATCTGAAGGATCTGCGGGGTTGCCCGGGCTTTCTTGCGAGCGCGGACACCGCCTTGCGAGCCGAGAGCCATTGCCCCGATCATAGGCCGGTCGCCTTCTTCAGGAAGGGCATGAGGAAGGAGGCGGGCTTTCGGCTGTCGACGGTAACCTTGGCGGTTCCGGTCGTACCGGGGCTCAGGCTGGCCAAAGATCCTGTGCCGCCGGACCAGCGGTAGCCGCTGGCGGTCGCCGCGTCCCGCTCAAGTTCGACCTGGACGGCGAACGGCGCTCCCTCCTTGGAGAAGCGACTGACCAGCGCGTCGTTCTGCAGGATCGCCTGCATGCCCTCGTGGGTAGCGGGAAAATCCGATACCGACGTGACGCGGCCGACGAGCGTGCCCCATTCCTCCTTCTGCATGCCGCCGAGCTCGATATGAACCGGCATGCCGACCTTCACGCGTTTGCCCTGCGCGGGGGGCACGTAGAGTATGAACTGCAGCGACCCGTCGCCGCTCGCCACCGATGCGATGCGGGTTCCGGCCGGCGTGTAGGCGCCGAAGGGCGCCTTCCATTCGACCAAAATGCCGTCGGTGGGGCTGGTGATCTTGCCGAATGTCGACAGCTGCATGTCGAGCTGCCGGACTTCGGCTTCGGCCGCGAGGACCTTCTGCTCCTGTTCGAACAGCCGGCGCTCGTCGTCCGATCGGCTGGCCAGCTGTTCTGCCGTGAGCGTCAACAGGCCGGTGCGCGCCGTGGCAATGTCGAGGCTGGCACCCGAAAGCTGCTCGCGGGCCTGCTGGACGGCGCTCGCAGTCGTAACGCCTGACGCCGCCAGCTTCTCCTGGTTCTCGACAAACTTGCGATAGGCCTCCTGGCGTTGCTCGGCGGCGCGGATCTGCGCCTCGAGGGCCGCCTTGCGGGCGTCGGCATTCTCCAGCCTCGCAACGCCCAACATCTTCTGCTCGCCGCGCAACGCGTCCATCGCCTGGCGCGCCGCGCTGGCCTGCGCCTTGGCCATTTCCAGGCGAGTCGATATGTCCGGCTGGCTGATCTCGGCCAGCACATCGCCCTGACCAACCCGGTCGCCGAGTTCGACGTGCCGCTGCGTCAGCGGTCCGGACGCCGCGGCAATCGCATCGACGATCTGGCCGCCGCCGTAAATCAGAATGCCCTGACCGGAAATGCGGGTCGGGATGCTCGCCGTGAAGCCCCAGACAATGAAGGTCGCAAGCAGCACGGCGACCCCGGCAAGCGCCATCCAGCCGCCCGGACTGGTGATGACGATGGCTTCGTCCAGCTGTTCGGGAGACGACAGCCGGTCCAGCGCTTCCTGCCGATAGAGATTCTTGTTCTGAGCAGACATGATCCAGCGGTTCCGGGGCTACTTGGAGCGTGCGACATAGACGCCGTCCCAGGCCTCGCCGGGGGGCTCGGCGAGGAGGGAAGCAAGGCGTTCGGCATAGATCTCGTAAAGGGCGCCGATCGTCAGAGGAGCGATGCCGCGTAGGGCGACCAGACGCTCGCGAGCGGCGATGAAGCTTCCCCGGCGGTAGAGGCCGATGAACTCGTCGTGCTGCTCTTGCAGAGCGGCGAACTCTGGCTGGCGCGCCAAGGTCTCGTCACCCAGAAGGGCATGAAGGCGCACCGGCGCCGACCTGCCCTTGACGCGGACGAGATCCAGTTCGAGGAAGGCGAAACCGGGGACCGTCTGACGGGTGAACTCGCTGACGGCGATGTCCACGCCGTAGAACTTCGTCAGGCTCTCGATGCGCGAGGCCAAATTGACGCTGTCGCCCAGCGCCGAATAGCTGAAGCGCTGCGCCGAACCCAGATTGCCGACGCAGGCCTCGCCCGTGTTGAGACCGATGCCGATACGGATCGGCTCCGATCGCGAGCGGTTGAGAGCCTCGACGACACCGAGCATGGCGAGCGCGGCGCGGCAGGCCTTCTCCTCGTGCCGGTCGATGTCGAGCGGCGCATTCCAGAACGCCATGATCGCATCGCCGATATACTTGTCGATCGTTGCCTCGCCTTTCAGCAGCACGTCGGTCAGCGGCGTCAGGATGTTGTTGATGAGGCCCGTCAGCGCCTGCGGGTCCATCCCCTCCGATAGCGTCGTAAAGCCGCGAATATCCGAGAAAAGCACCGTCACGCGCCGGGTTTCGCCGCCGAGCTGCAAGGCGCGCGGTTCGTTGGCGAGGCGTTCGACCAGGGCCGGAGCGAGATAGCGCCCGAAAGCGTTCTTGACGAACCGCTTCTCGCGGTTCTCCAGCGCAAGGCGCAACGGGGTGAGGACGAGAAAGACGACCAGCAGCGTCAACGTCGGCCCCACCGGATCCAGCAGGTATTGCGCCTTGGCGAAGGCAAACCAGGATGCGGCCACGAGCGTGGCCGACAGGAACAGAAAAGCGAGCGTGCTGAGCATGGCTCCGCTTCGGCTGGCAACCCCGATCAGGATCAGCCCCGAGAGGAACGCGGCAAGCAAGGTTGCGCCTTCGGCCCAGTCCGGCTCCTTCAGGAAGGAGCCCGATACGATCTGGTCGATGATTTCGGCGTGGACGTTCACACCCGGCATGGCCGACGCGATGGGCGTTGCGACGATGTCGCGCAACCCAACCGCGCTGGTGCCGATCAGGGCGATCCGCCCCACGACCGCCGCCGACGCTTCGGCGCTCATCCGATCCGCGACGAGGTCAGCCGCCCGGATCACCGACATGTTCGGCATGCCGGAATAGTAGACCCGCATGCGGCCGTCGGAGTCGGTGGGAACGGTCAACTCACCCACGCGCAAGTCCACCATGGCCGGATTGCCACCGCCCCCCTGACCGCTCGCGTCGCTGGTGCGGATCACAAAGCCCGAGGCGCCCTGGGCGATCCGCAGCGTCTCGACACTCAGGGCAGGAAAGATCTCGTTGCCCGCCACCGCCGCCAGCGGCATGGCGCGGATGACATTGTCTCGGCTGGTTGCGAACGAGAAAAACCCGGCCCCGGCGGCGGACGTCTGCAAAGGCTCGATGTTGCGTATGGCGCCGTGGAAATGCGTCAGATACTGGCGCGGATCGGTGCCTCCGAAGGCGAAGCCGGCCTTGGGCTTCGGTGGCGTGTCGCGCCCCTCGTCCGTCAAGGCGAGCCCGACGGCAGCGTTGGCTCCAGCCAATGCCCTGGCGAGATCGGCATCGCTGTCGAGCTCCTCCGATCCAGACGGCAGGCTGACGACTGCCCCCCGCTGGCGCAGGTCGTCGACCGCCCGGCTCAGGGACAGGCGGTCGGGCTCCGAAAACACGATATCGAAGCCGATGGCGGCCGCTCCGAGCGCATGCAGCCGATCGACGATGGTCGCGATGACCCGTCGCGACCACGGCCATTGGCCGAGTTCGGCAATGGAGGCCTCGTCGATGTCGACCACGACCACCGGGGGCTCCGTCGCCTCCCTCGGCAGAAGCCGCTGGTAGCCGTCGAACAGCTGGTTCGTCAGAACCTCGGTGGCGGCCGGCCATGTGCGCATTGCGATGAGACATATCGCAAGCACCAGAGAGCCCGCCACGAGGGTCAACCGGCTCAGTGACGACAGGCGCGCCGCCCCTTGCCCCGAGACCTGTGTCATTCGATCCTGCCACCGGATATCGGAGACATCAGTTTCTGTCTCCAGCGAAGATGCCGGAGGCCGACCAGCCACCATCCGAGGTCGTGAAGGCGCCGATCATCCCCTCGGCGGCCAATCCATTGCCGTTCACGAACGAGCCGGTCAGCGAGGTGCTGCCGCTCGTGCCCGTGAAGGTGGAGGAACCGGGGAAGGAAACATTGCTGCCGAAGGTGCGCCCATCAAAATCGCTGATCGCCACGTTGCCGGTGCGGGACCCGAAATCGACGGTGGCCGCCATGTTGCCGGTCGCGACATACTGACTGCCGCCATCGAGAACCGTTCCAACCGCGTGCCCGGAATAGGTGGCGCTTCCCGAGGCGGGCATGTCGACATTGGCCGTGACGTCGCCGATCACCCAATTGCCCAAGTGGGCCGACGTGATCGCACCATCCCCGGTGTCGGCCTGTCCCCACCAGCCCCAACTCAGATAGGCGCAGTCGCACAGCTTGGAGGAGGTACCTCCGTCGAAGATCTTGACTGGAGCGAGCTCCGAATTGACGACATAGGAACGATTGTTGGAGCCGGAGGCCGCGAAGGCGCCATCATCGAGATAGACGGCACCACCATAGTCGTCGCTGAAGCCTATCTCGTCGTTATAGAGGTTCCCATCGTCGTCGAACCGCTTGAAGTTCGCGCTGAAGGTGCCGTTACCCCCATCAAACGTCATGCTAGTGGTCCCCGCTTTCAGCGAGGCGACCCCATTCATGGACAGGGCAACGGAGTTGTAACCGGTCAGGGTCTTGCCATCGTAGCTGCGGCTGACGGTCTGATCGGTCGAGGCGAGATTGGCCACGTGCGCCGTCGCGAAGTTCGTCGTGCCGATCGGAAGGGACATGCCGTAGTTGGGCCTGTCCTTGAACTTGGCGTTCGCGTTGTCGAGATCATTGGTCAGAACGAGATTTTGTCCGTTCGATCCAAAGATCGACGTTCCGCCCCCAGCGCCGGCGGCACTGGTCACCGTGCCGGAATAGGAAACGCTGCCATCGGTGGCGTCGAGCCTCTGGCTGCCGCCGCGCTTGCCGACGAAACCGTAGGAAACATCGTCTCCCAGCAGTTCGATGCTGCCGGTCGTCGCGCCGATCGCGCTTTTCTGCCCGGCTCCCGTTCCGTCGATCACCAGCCAGGCCTGAAGCCCCTTGGCCTTAACGTCCGGATTGCTGTTGGCCGGCGTTCCCGCGACCAGGAATTCGCTCGACTGGGCACCGCTCATGTCGACGCCCGACAAGCCAGGCCCATAGGCAAAGGGAATTGCCGCCCCGCCCCCCGTCGTCAGCCCGCTCAGGGCGTCCGCCGTCAGCGAGTAACGACGCGTACCCGAGGAGACAAAGGCATTTGAAACGTTCGCTGTCGGCGTTCCGGCAATGACATAAAGCGGGTCGCTGCCGTTGGTCAGCATGTAGGCCCTGAAGCCCTCCAGGCCGGCATAGCCGAAGCCGGAATAGGTCGAGCCGCCATAGGCGACGCCGTTGATGGCCTGCCTTGAGAAAGATCCGTCGGCATAGACCGGCAGTGACAGCGTGGTGCCGTCGCTCAGTGACGCGGTACCGTTCGAGCCGGCAGCGCCAGTCAACGACCCCTGGCGATCCGTTTCGGGCGAGCCACCGAGAATGCCGTTGCCACCACCGTCGGCTGGATCGCGGGACGTCAGGACGCGTATGGCGACCGCATTCGTTCCGCCCGGCGTTTCCGAGGCCTTTTCGGCGGCGCGTTCGACGGAATCCGTCTGCGCGGTCTCCACGATCTTTTCAGGAAGCTTGTCCGGACGAGGAAGCGGCACAGGAATGTTCGAAGCGAGGGGGCTGCCGGAGTTGTGCCGGTCGACACCGCTGTTGCGAACGGTCTGGTCGCTCGGGGGCTTGGTGGCGCCGCCGGTCGTGCCGGGGTGCCCGGCAAGCTGATCCTGCACGGTTCGCACGAAGGATGGCGGCGTGCGGATGACCTGAGCCTGACCGCCATCGACGACGACGGAGTATCCGGCCTTGAAGAGCCTGTTGCTGACCCCGCCCGCCGTCAGCGTCACCTCGTGGCCGAAAATCAGCGACACATGGGGCGGAGCGGAGGATTCGCCATTGCTCCCACCGTTTCGCGCCTTTCCGCTCCCCTTCCCCTTGTCTCCGCTTTGCTGGCCCATCTTGCCGAGGTCGATGTCGACGACGGCACCGCGAATGCCGGCCGTGCCGATCGGGGTGTTGATGGTCGCGCCGCCGGGGGTCTTCGACGTCCGCCCGCCGATGAAGCGCATGAAGCCCTTGGAGAGGCTGGCGGAAACCTTGGCCGTTCCGGCCTGCGGGTCGTAGACGAAACTGTCGATGGTCAGGCGGGAGTTCGGCCCCACGGTGAACGTGGTTCCATCGGCCAAGAGAATCTGCACCAGGCCTTCGCCGCCGGTGTTGATCACCTGATTGTGGATCACCTCGTCGCCGAGCGTGATGGTCTTCGCCGCGCCACCCGGGCGCTGCGCCTCGGCGGCGGGGTTGACGGCGGAGGTAACGCCGACCCGCGTCGCGGCGCGCACGTTCTCCAACGGCGTGGCGATGCAGAGCGCGACCCCGACCGCGGCGAGATAATTCTTTGACGGAGCCATGTCAGAAAACCTTTTTCAAACCAATGCTTAGGAAGAAATTGTCGGACTTGGACGTGTCATAGTTGGACCAGGCGTGCTGGTAGCCCGCCTGCAATTGAGCGGCGAGATCCGTCTCGATCGGAATCGTCTGGATGAGGTTGACACCCCACTTGATCGTGTCCTGGCTGTCGGTGCTGATCATGGGATCGGCTTCGTCGTAGATGCGGCGGGACAGCTGGCTGGACAGCGCGAAGTTCCAGGCGCCGGGCAGGGCATCGACCGGCGAGGCGTAATCGAAGGACAAGCCTGCGACGCCACCAAGCTGCCAATAGGTGTTGTAGGCCGCGTCGGCATTGAAGCGGTCGGCAATGCCGGCAAGTCCGGCGCTGACCGACGGGCTGAGCCGATAGGTCGCCGCCATCTGCACCTGGAAGCGGTCGCCACTCTTCTCGGCCATGGTCGGATGGTCGTCGGAGTTGAAGAAGGTCTCGCGGCGGTATTCCCCGCGCAAACCGTAGTAGACGTCGGTGGTCGGCCTTGCACCGAGCAATGCCCCGGCGCCGTAGGAGCCCAGAAACGGCTCGCCGGACAGTACGGCACCCGCTCCCACGCCATAAAGGTCCAGCGAATACCCCTCGAGCCCGAACCGGTTGAGATCGAACGATGGCCCGGCGGTCATTTCGATAAGGCCGAGATTGAGGTCCGACCGATCCCGGTAGAACTCGGTCTGCCCCTGACCGTTGAGCTTGAACTCCACGCCCTGAGCCGGAAGGTCGAAGACCGAGCGAAACTCTCCACTGGCGAAGAGATTCACATCCGGCGAGCTTCGAGCATCTTCAGACAGCTCGTAGTTCAGTCCTCTCAAGTTGACCAGCGCCGATGTCGGACCACCGTTCGCGTTGGTCTGATAGCGCGCGCCGATGGTGTAGGATCCCGAGAAGCCGATCCCGTCGCTCTTCTGGTCGATGGCTTCCAGATAGGTCGCCACCTTCTGGCGCACCTCGGCCGGCACGTTCGGCGCGGCAACGGCCGCCTCGAAGTAGCCGCGCGCTGCTTCATAGGCGCCCAGCCGGAAGTAAAGAACGCCGAGCTCCAGTTGCAGGCGCGGAAGGCCCGGAGCGAAAATCAGCATGCGTTCGAGGGTGGCGATCGCCCCTTCGAGATCGCCGACCTGGGAGGACAGAGCAGCGTATTCGAACGCCGCGTCCAGGTTGTCGGGGTGGTCGAGCATGACCTGGAACAGCGCCGTGCGCCGCTCTTCGATCTTGACCACCTCGCCCGCCGAAGCGCGCGGCGGACGATTGCGATCGTCGGATGCGGCGCTGGCGACGTGGACCGTCGATGCCACCGCCAGGAGCGCAAAAACGGCAAAAAGCGCGGGGCGTCTGCCTCGAGAAATCATCTTCATGAACATGGGATCACTGAAACTACCTATAGCGTCCCGTCCCTCTAGCATGAAGCTCGGCGACTTGACGCGAAATCAACGACTTACGAGATGCCCTTCCGTCCCAAACTGATTGCATTTTGTCCCAAGGGGCGCTTTGCGCTGCCATTGGGGGCCGCCGTCGGCTATTGCGGCGGCATCAACTGGGGCTTCGTGTCACCGCCCAAATGGGATTCTCGCTTCGCTCATCGCCACGCCGGACAACGCAAACGCCAGACATTCGTCAGGGCGAGCACGCGGAATGCGGCCTTGCTGCGCTTGGGATTCTTCTCGGATACCATGGTGTCCATCTCTCTCTCGGAGAGCTGCGGCAGCGCGCCGGTTCGACGTTGCTCGGGTCGACCTTGCGGCAGCTACGCCAGATAGCCGAGGACGAGGGATTTACGACAAGCGCGCGCCGGGCCGAACCTTCCGACCTGGAAGCGCTCGGCCAGCCGCTGATCGCCCATATGCGGTTCATCCACTTCGCCGTCGTCGAGAAGATCACGCAGGACGCCGTTCATCTGAACGATCCGTCCGCCGGCCCCATGACGATGACGCGAGAAGAGTTTTCCCGAGACTTCACCGGCATCGTTCTCCGCCTGCTGCCACGCGAGCCAAAACGGCGAGGGCGGCCCTTTTCGCTCGTTCGCTCCTTGAACGCCGCTTTCAGGCCAGAGATGGCCATGTTTCTGTTTGCTGGCGTTCTGGCCGCGATCAGCGGAGCCTTGGCCTCGGTCGGCTTTCGGGCGCTGTCGGGGACAGCTGACGGCACCGCGCTCTTCGCCGCGCCGCTGGTTCTGTCGGCCGCAAGCCTGATCGTCGCCTTCCTTCTTGCGCCTCTTCTCGCCTTCGTCGCGACAAATGTGGCGCGGCGACGCGTCATGGCGCACCTCGGCAAGACACCCGATCTCCACTATCTTGAGGCGAGGCCGGATAGAACGCTTGTCTTTCTCGCAGCCTTGCGGGCGTTGCAGCAAAACGGCACCCCCAACGCCATGCTGGCGCTTATCTGGGCCACGTCGCTGCTCACCGTCTCCGCGCTGGCCGGCCCGATCCAAGCCATTGCAATCGCAGCGCTTTCCTTTCTTCAGGCCGGCGCAATCCTGCGGACCTCCCTCCGTCGCTACGGCTACGCCGCCCGCTTCGGCAGGAACGCCATGCCGGTCAGTGCGCTGAACGAGAGCTATCTGGTGGAATCGGCCTGGTACAGGATAGGACGCGGCACCGACTTTCTTTTCTCATGGCTCGCCGGAACCCACGCGAGAGAGGCTTCCAACGCCCTGAAAGCAGCCGAAGAGCACGACGGTGCGGACGCGTTCGTCGTGATGCTCGATCTTTGCAAGATCGCCCTGCCCATCAGCCTTTCGGCGTGGGGTCTGGCGAGCGCCAACGACCTCCTGTTCGGTCTCATCATCGCGATGGCGAGCAGCGCCATGCTCCGTGTCGCGGCCTCCAGTCTGAGCATCCGTCGCCTCAAGGACGCCATGCTGCGCCTGTCCGATCCCCCACCCAAGCCGACACCGAGGCAGTCCGTCCCACCGACTGCGCCATCGGCTGCACGCCTCGTCATGGAAGATGCCGGGTGGTCGCCGGCCGGCATGGCCTTTCCCATAGTCTCGGGGCTGTCGCTCGGTCTCGGCACCGGTGAGGTTGCCATTGCCTATGGCGTACCCGGCGCGGGAGCGACGACGTTCGCCCGCCTCGCGGCCGGACTGATGGAGCCGACATCCGGCTATGTTCATCTCTCCGGCTCGGCGGTTCTCATCGACCATCAACGCTTCCTCGTGCCGGGAACGCTGCGTCACAACCTGTCCCTCGGAACTTCGAACATCGACGACGGAACCATGCGATCAGCCCTGGAAGCGGTGGTGATGGACGCCGTGGTCGCCCCTCGCGGCGGGCTGGACTTCATCCTCAAGAACGACCAACCCCGCTTGAGTGGCGGACAGATTCGGCGGCTGATGATCGCACGGGCCCTTTGTCGATCCCCCGCCATTCTGGTCCTCGACGGCGCCTTGGACAACGTCGAGACGGACCTTGCCGGCTCCATCCTCGCCAATCTCGTCAAACGCGGGCTGGCCATCGTGGTGACGACCAAGAACATCGATTTTCTTCGCTTTGCCGATCGCCCCATTGAGCTGGGAGACATGGCATGAGCGGCGAGGACGTTCTGAACGAGCGAATCCGCTTCCGAAGGGTGCGTTTCAAGACGCCTCCGAAGCAATGCGAGGATGCCGGTCCGCTGGTGATCCGCATGGCGGACGGGGCGGGGCTGTTTCGTCACGGCAGGTTGCGAAGGGCCATTCCCGAGCGCGCCGACCGCATCGACATGGTGTACCCCACGGCGCCCGCCGGCGGCCTTTCGCTTCGATCGTGGATCGCCCGCTGGCGTCCCGCCACGCCCTACCCGGCCCATCTGGCGGACATTGTGCTCTGCGGAGTTCCGACTTACCTCGCGCTGCTGCCTTTTCTGCTGTTTCAGGCTCCGAGCGACGTCACGCGCGGTGGCCTGATCGTTGGTGCGATGCTGCTTTTCATCGTCTCGCGGCGAAGCGAAAACCGGCTGCGACGCGATGAGAGCCTACGCATCCACGCCCGGTTCTGGGATCGCATCCTGCGCTCTCCACCGCCTCCGGCAGCCCCGGACGATCTTTCCAACGACGCCCGACGCCAAGCCTTTCAATTGAAACGGGCGCTTGAGAGCGCCCTCGCAGCGGCCCGAGAGTTGCGGCGGATCGCCGCCGGTGCGACCTCGATGGTAGCGCTATTACTCGGGTTGGTCTTCGTTCGGCACTCTCTTCCCACCCACGCTCTGTTGGCCTTCCCGGCCGGTGCCTTTCTGATGGGCGTCTTGGTCGCGCTGGGACGCGGTCGGCTTCGTTCCCGGCTTGACCTGGAAACGGATCAACTCGATCGCATCGAGAGCAGATATGCGTCTCGCATGCCTCTCCTGAGACAGCTCGGCCTTGGAGACAGCGCACTCGCCGAACTGGAGAGTTTGGGACGACGGCAGGCTCGCTGGACTCTTTGGGCCGAGGTTGCCCGGATCGTCGAGAAACTTCTGCCCGGCGTCGTGGCAGCCGCCGCTCTCGTCGCCATCATTCGGGATCGCGGGGCGCCGGTTGCCGAACTGCCCGCCCTCTTTCTTTTCATACCCGCCGTTCACGGAGCGACCCGGCTTGGCCGGCACGTCGCACGTTTCTGGTCGGCCCGCCGCCGGATCGCCGAGATGAAGGAGAAGCTCGTAACCTCCGCCGAGGATGACGAAGCCGAGCCCGGCGCTGTGGACGAGGTCTCTCTCGCCGGCATCCGCTTCCGCCACGACGGCGCTCCCCTCCCTCTCATAGAGAACCTCTCTCTCCCCCTGAAGCGGGGGAACATCGTCGCCTTGACCGGTCCGTCCGGGTGCGGGAAATCGACCCTGCTCGACATTCTGACCGGTCTCTGCCGACCGCAATCCGGCGTCATATCGGTCAACGGCCGCGAAATGCCGTGGGAATCCTTGTCCGGCTATCGCGCCCGCATCGCGCGCGTCTTCCAGGACAGTCAGGTCTGGTCTTCCACAATTCGCACCGCCATCACCACCAACGCTCCCGATGCGAGCGACGCCGACATTCGCCGCGCGGCGGAGGACGCAGGCCTCTCGCCGGCGATCGCCGCGTTGCCCATGGGGTTCGAAACGCTGCTGGTCGAAGGTGCCATGCCCGCAAGCCTGCTCCAGCAGGTGCTGGTCGCCCAGGCGCTGGCACAAGAGCCGGACCTGCTGGTCCTCGACGAGACGCTGTCCGGCCTCGATACCGAAGTCGCCAAGGGGATTGTCGCTGCCGCGCGACGGCGAAACATCATCCTGCTCTATGCCACCCATCGTGAGGATATCGCGGCACTCGCCGATCGGCGGGTCGAGCTTCCGTCGTCGCTGGAACGAATTGCCAGTATTGCGGGATGAAATGATGGCTTGGCCGTTTTGCTCAGGCAACCGGCCCACCTATAGGATCGCCACTGCTGCCCCGCTCTTCCGTCCCGCCGGGCTCCCTTGTGAGCCGGCCACCAGGCCTCCCCCAACATGGCGATCCGCAAGTATCTGCATTCCATCATGTTCGGGCTGATCGCCGGCATCGACAGCCTCGGCACGAGCGTCGCCTTCGCAGCGCTGATCTTCTCCGGAACGCTCGCCACCGGCTTCGGCAAGGGCGTCAGCGTCATGCTCGTGAGCTGCGTCATCCTGGCCATGTATGTCGCCTGGCGGAGCGGTCACCGCGCGAGCCTCGCCCAGGTGCAGGAAACGAACATCGGCATTCTCGCAGCAGCGGTCTCGGCCGCCGCCGCGTCCATGGCGGGGGCGACGGACACCGCCCGGATATCGACCGTCTTCGCCATTCTCGCCATCAGCACCATCGGTACCGGCGCGCTCTGTTACCTCTCGGGACGCTTCCGGTTCGGCGTGCTGATCCGCTTTCTGCCCTATTCGGTGATCGCCGGCTTTCTGGCGGGATCCGGCTGGCTGCTGATCGACGGTGCGCTGATGATGATCAGCAACGAAGCGAGCCTGGCGGACATCGCGCGCTCGACGGTCGAACCTGCGATCCTCGCCGTTCTCATTCCGGCAATCGTGTTTGCGCTCGCCATGAGCGCAGGGTTGCGATTGACCGCGAACCCGGCCGTCGCCCCCGCGATCACGCTCCTGTCGATCGGCTTGTTCTACGGGATCGTGTTCTCCGGCAGCCTATCGTTCGAAGAAATCCGACACCTGCACTGGTTGCCCGAAGTCCCTCCCGATCAGGCCGGGCTGTCCCTACCCTCCCCCCTCTCGGTCCTGACGCAGGCCGACTGGCGGGTCGTCGTCCACATCCTGCCGATCATCGCCGCCATACCGCTGATCACCATTGCCGGCCTGCTGCTCAACACCAGCGGCCTGGAGGCGGCAACCGGTCGGGATATCGATGCCAACACGGAACTGAAGATCGCGGGCCAGGCCAACCTCGCCATCGGCGTTCTTGGCGGAGCGCCCGGCTTCACCGGGTTGGGGATGACGCTTCTCGCCGGCCGGCTCGGGGTCAGGGATCGATCGGCCGGGCTCGCAGCGGCACTCGTGCTTGCCCTTGCCTTGCCGTTTGCCACCGAGCTGGCCTCGGCCATTCCCCTCTTCGTCGCCGCCGGCCTGATGCTCATGCTGGGCGGAGAGCTGGTCTACGACTGGGCCATCGCGTCCCGCCGGGCCTTGCCCACTCTCGAATGGGCGGTGGCGCTGGCGATCGTCATCTCGATGATGGTCTTCGGCTTTGTCACCGGCATCGCGCTCGGCCTGATCTTCGCGATCGCCACTTTCGTCTACAACTACGCCCGCCTGCCCGTGGTGCGGCTGGAAGCCAGCAGTCGCGAGAGGCGCAGCCGGACGGATCGCTCCTCCACCGCCAACCACATTCTCGATGCGAACGGCCATCTCATCCAGATCATCGAGCTGCAGGGTTATCTCTTCTTCGGCACCGTCGAACAGATCGTCAGGGCCGTGCAGCGCCGGATCGGCAAGGAGGCTCCGCCGCGCTGCCTGATCATGGATTTCCGCAGCGTCAGTGGCATGGATTCGGCGGCGATGGCCGGGTTCGTCAAGATCTTCAACATGTTGGCATCAGCGAACGTGAGCGTGGTCCTGTCCCCCTCGACCCCCGACGTCCGTGAGTTGGTCGAACGGGCAAGGAAGGCGCGCGGCCGAGCCATTTCAGCGACCATCGAGGCCGACCTCGATCATGCCCTGGAGGTGGCGGAGGACGAACTGCTCGCCGCCCATGGCGACACGGGGCAAAGCATCGGCATAGCCGCGCATCTGGTACGCGAGCTCGGCCCGCACCCCCGGCTTCCCGCGCTGATCTCCGTCATGCGGCGCATCGAGATGAAGGCTGAGGAGACGCTGATCTCGGCCGGGGACGAAGCGAGCGACGTCTTCGTCCTGGCATCCGGGCGGGTGAAGGTGCAGGTCACGCTGGCAAACGGCCGCAAGCTGCGCCTTCGCAGCATGACCGCCGGCGCCATTCTCGGCGAAGTGGCCTTCTACCTCGGCGGCAAGCGAACCGCTGACGTCATCGTCGAAGAGGACGCCGTTCTTTTCTGCCTGACCGGAGAGACGCTGAAGCGGCTCGAAGCGGACGACGCAGAGCTGGCGGTGCTGGCCCATCGTCTGTTTGCCGCAACCCTTGCCGAGCGCTTGGCGCTCGCCAACCGCCTGGTGCAGCTAGCCTATGCGTAATCACGGTAGAACGGACCGCTCCGCGGCGCAGGACGGAATCGAACTCCGGCTCGTCGACAATCACGAGATGGCACAGCTCGGGAACCTGACGTTTCCCGCCTATGTCACCGCGTTCTCGGAGGCACTCTCCGAGGGTTCGCAGATGCGACCCTTTCGATTGGCAGCCATCGAGAAGGGCAATCCGATCGGTCTGGCGCTTGCGACGATGTACATGGATTCCGGGCAGGCGGAACTGAGGTCGCTGGTGGTTGCCAAGGACCATAGGAACGCGGGAACAGGTCGCTCGCTTCTTCTAGAGATCGAGACGCGACTGAGGGACGCCGGGTGCAAGGATGTTTCGGCGCGGTTTTCTGATCGGCTACCCGGCGCAGGCAGCTTGGCCTCATTGCTCGTCGGCACCGGCTGGAGTGCGCCCGAACCCGAGCGAATTCGCATCCTCGGCCGTGTGGGCAAGACAAGCGAGGTGTTCCGCGACCGGGAGCGCCTCGTCCAGCGTGCGCTCCGCGACGGCCTCTCAATCGTGCCATGGCGCGAACATGACGGCGATCCCAGAGCCTTGATCCTGCGAGAAATCGAGGCCGGTCGGGCACCGGAATGGACGCAGATCGGCCTCTCCGACGACACCGTCGACCCGGACTTCTCGATGATCCTTATCGACGGTACCGGCGAAGTGGTCGGATGGGTCATCTGCCAGTTTCATCCCGGGGTTCGTCGCTGGGGCTTTCCGGTTGGCTGGATCCATGAAGAGCACCAAAGGCGCGGCTGGCTGCTCGTCGCCTACGCACAAGGGGCGCATCGCATCGAAAAGCTCCACGGGGCTGATGCGATCGCGGTGTTTGAAAGTTCCTCCGGTCTTCCAATGATGTGGCGTGTTCTGGAGCACAGGTTTGCGCCTTACGCTGATCACGTCGACCGAGTGCTTGTGTCAGGAAAGCATCTCTGAGAGCGCGAGCAGCCGATACTTCGAGGGGCGGGACGAAACTCCAGCAATGAGAGACGATTTGTCTCGTTACCGCGCTGGCTTCATTTCCCTGACAATCATAAGACTTCAATGGCGCGATGCGTTGCGAGACCAGCTTTTTGGAAGTGACGCGCCGCTGGTCTCACTTGGCCAGACAAGTCAACTGAGCTCCTTTCAAGCAAATGAACACTGAGGAAAACATGTCCGACACCATGACTGCCGTGCGCAACCAGGTTTCCGGAAAGCTGATCGAACGTGCCCAGACCGACGGCGATTTTCGCGCCCTTCTCAAGTCCGAGCCGCACAAGGCGCTACAGCAGCTCCTCGGCGTCGACCCGATCCCTGGCTTCAAGATCAACGTGATCGACGAGAAGCCCGGCGAGATCAACATCGTCCTGCCGGCGAAAATCGCTCAGGACGAACTCCCGGACGAGCTTCTCGATCTGGCCTCCGGTGGCGTGAGCTTCTCCTCCTTCGTCTTGTACGGCGACAACTACAAGAAGCCTGCCAAGTAAAACGACGGCACCTTAGCGAAACTAAGAGCGGCCTAGCTAGTGCTTTCCCAACGAGCCTGTCGATGATGCTCGGCCCTTGCGGTCGAGAGACGGGACGAAAACATCACTAAGAGGCGATTTACATTGGCGTCTCAGGGGGAGGCTTAGCAGGTCGACATGGCTAGCCAAGTCAACCAGCCTTCTTTCAATCAAATGATCACTGAGGATAACATGTCCGACACCATGACTGCCGTGCGCAACCAGGTTTCTGGAAAGCTGATCGAACGTGCCCAGACCGACGGCGATTTTCGCGCCCTTCTCAAGTCCGAGCCGCACAAGGCGCTACAGCAGCTCCTCGGCGTCGACCCGATCCCTGGCTTCAAGATCAATGTGATCGACGAGAAGCCCGGCGAGATCAACATCGTCCTGCCGGCGGAAATCGCTCAGGACGAACTGCCCGACGAACTTCTCGACCTAGCGTCCGGTGGCGTGAGTTTCTCCGCGTTCGTCGCATCCCGGCCAATCTACAAGCCGTCCAAGTAAGGCGTCGGCAACGAACCGAAGCGAGACGCGACGCCTGTACCCCGGGCGACGCGTCTCTTACACAGCCCCACCTATCGGCGTCTATTGCCCGTGCGGGCTATGCTGGAACTTGCAGTGTCTGGAGGCCAACGCAAGGAGCCTTCAGCCAGCCGTAGAGTTGCCGGCCTTTTGCGGCGGCGGGGGCATCCGCAGCAGTGGTAGCCGGCCGGCACGTTTATGGCCATCTTCTTGTATTGCATGGCCCCAAGGGATCAGTGAACGGTGGCGGGCGGCGCCCGGCTCAGGGCGTCACCCGCGCGACCGATGATAGCGGTCGAGCGCCACGGCGGCGATGATCACCAGGCCCTTGACGATGTACTGCCAGATGTCGGAGACGCCGACCAGGATCAGTCCGTTGGTCAGGACCGCGATGATCAACGCGCCGATCAGTGTGCCCCAGATCGAGCCGATGCCGCCGACGAGGCTGGTGCCGCCGAGAATGACGGCGGCGATGGCGTCGAGCTCGTAGGCCTGACCGAGCTGGAGACCGTTGGCAGCGTAGAGCCGGGCCGCGCTCAGAACTCCGCCGAGACCAGCGAACATCCCCGAGATGGCATACACGAAGACGAGCACGGCTGCGACGCGGATGCCGGCAAGGCGCGCGGCGTCCTCGTTGCCGCCGATGGCATAGATGTAGGTTCCGAGCACCGTCTTCCGCAGGATCACCCAGGAAACCAGGATGCCGGCGAAGGCGATGACGACCAGCCAGGGCACGCCGAATAGTGCGCCGTTGCCGATGAAGGCAAAGGGCATCGAGGTGTTGAAGACCGTCGTGTCGTTGCCGATCAACCGGGCAAGGCCGCGCACCGCCGTCAGCGACCCAAGCGTGGCTATGAATGGCGGCAGCTTGACGACGGCCACCAGCAGTCCGTTGGCAAGGCCGCAGAGCAGCCCGACGCCGAGACCGGCGGGAATGCCGAGATAGCCCCAGCCGGGAATGAGCGAGCTCAGCACGGACACCATGGCCGAGGCCGCTACGATCGACCCGACGGAAAGATCGATGCCACCGGTCAGGATGACGAACGTCATGCCCGAGGCGAGTGTGGTGTTGATCGCCGCCTGCTGCATGACGATGGACAGGTTGACGAGCGTGATGAAGCGCCCGGACAGCAGTTCGAACCCGATGCAAAGCAGGATGAGGATCGGCAGCATGCCGAACAGCTGGATGGCGGTTTGCAGGCGGTCGGCGCGCACCGGCGAGCCGACGCCGGTCGTGTTGATGGTGTTGGACAACTGAATCTCCTCCGCTTGCTCAAGCGTCAACGGCTGCGGCGCCGGTCGAATAGGCCATGATGGCTTCCTGCGTGATCGGACGTTCGGGCGTCGCCGTGATCTCGCCGGCAATCCGGCCGTCGCGCATCACCAGCACCCGGTCGGCGACGCCGATCACCTCCGGCAGTTCGCTCGAAATCATCAGCACACCGATGCCGTTTGCCGCGAGATCATCGATCAGCCGGTAGATCTCGGACTTGGCTCCGACGTCGACGCCACGCGTCGGCTCGTCGAGGATCAGGACACGGGGCTTTGTTTCAAGCAGGCGGGCCAGAAGCACCTTCTGCTGGTTGCCGCCCGACAGCGCTCCGGTCTTCGCCACCATGCCGGTGGCCCGAACCGCAAGCGAGGTCATCGCCCGACCGGCCCGCTCTCGGGCCTGGGTGACATTCGAAAAGCCGCCGTAGCGGGCATCGGCAGCGGCGACGTTAATATTGATGTTGTCGCTGATCGACATGTCGAGGAAGAGACCGAGCCGCCGGCGATCCTCGGTGAGATAGACGATGCCCGACGCGATGGCGTCCCGCGCCCGGCGTATGTCGACCGGCTGGCCGTCGATGGCGACGGTCCCGTGGCTCTTCGGATCGGCGCCGTAGATCAGTCTGGCCAGTTCCGTTCGGCCAGAGCCGACCAGCCCGGCCAGGCACAGCACCTCGCCGGCCTTCAGATCAAAGGAGCAGCCGTGAATGCGCCGGCCGTCGCCGATCTCGCGCACCGACATGAGCGTCCGCCGGTCGGCGGTGGGCCGGTGGTCCTTCTTGTAGAAGGAGGAGACGTCGCGCCCGACCATCATCGCCACAAGGCGCTCGGCGGTGATTTCGTCGCGGGTGAGCGTGCCGACATACTGGCCGTCGCGCAACACGCTGACCCGGTCGGAGAGAGTGTAGATCTCTTCCATGCGATGGCTGATGTAGATGACGCCGATACCATCGGCCTTGAGGCTGGCGATGATCTCGTAGAGGCGCTCGGTCTCGAGCGTCGACAGCGACGTCGTCGGCTCGTCCATCACCAAAATGCGGGCGTCGGAGGCAAGTGCCCGGGCGATCTCCACCAGCTGCCGTTCGCCGAGCGAAAGACGCGACACCACCGTCGACGGCGAAAAGGCGAGGCCGAGGCGGGAGAGGACGTCGCGACAGGCGGCTTCCTGCGCACCCTTGTCGGTAAAGACGCCGCGCCGCTGCTCGCGACCGAGGAAAATGTTCTCGGCCACCGTCAAGTTGGGGGCCAGCGACAGTTCCTGATAGATGACGGCGATGCCCGAGGCGCGGCCGGCCTCCGGCCCGTCGATGCTCACGAGGGCACCGTCGATCAGGATGGATCCGCCGGGATCGGCGCGATAGGCACCGGACAGAATCTTCATCAGCGTCGACTTGCCGGCGCCGTTCTCGCCCATCAGCGCATGCACCTCGCCCCGGCAGACCGAGAGCGAGACGTCCTTCAGCGCAACCATGCCGCTGAAGGTCTTGCTGATGTGGCGCATCTCGAGCAGAGGCGCCGCCCCGTCCGTCGGTTCGTTCACGCTTTTTCTCCCGATCGGTCAGCTGTCCAGGAAATGCCGCCGCGGCAGGGGGGAGCGCCGCGGCGGCAGGTTGCTGCCGTCAGCGTTCGGCATCCCATCCGATGTAGCTGTTCACGTTGTCAGCCGTGACCAACTTGGTGTCGAGCAGCACCGGCTCCGACGGCTGGCTCTCGCCGCGGAACACGGCCAGCGCCATCTCGGTGGCCTTGGCAGCCATTGCATAGGGATCCTGGGAGGAAGAGGCGACGATCCGGGTTTCACCCGACTTGAGGGCAGCGACGACATCGGGAGCGCCGTCGACGCCGGCAATGATCATCTCCTGCCGGTTGAGCTGCTTGGCAGCGAGATCGGCGCCGAGAGCGGTCGGATCGTTGGCTCCGAACACGGCGTCGATGTGGGAGAAGCGGGTCAGGAGACCCTGCATGACGGCGAAGCCGCCATCGCGGGACGCCTTGCCGTCCTGGTTGTCGGACAGGATCTTGATGTCCGGATACTCGGCAAACGCCTTCTTGCAGCCGGTGACGCGGTCGATGATCGAGGACACCGGCGGGCCGTTGATGATGACGACGTCGCCCTTACCCTTCAGCTGGTCGGCCAGATACTTGCAGGCCATCTCGCCGGCCTGGACGTTGTTGGTCATGACCGTGACATCGGCGCCATTGGCCGAAACGTCGAAGGCGCCGACGGTGATGCCCGCCGCCTTGGCCTTGGCGATGGCCGGTGAAATGGCGTTGGCATCGACCGAGTTGATCATGATCAGACCGACACCCGAAGCGATGAAGTTGTCGATCTGGGTGGCCTGCTTGTTGAGATCATAGTCGGCACCGATCACCGTCACATCGGCATTCGGGGCAGCCTTGACGACCGTGTCCTTGGCACCCGCCACCAGCGGGACGAAGAACGGGTTGCCGAGCGTGCCGACGGTGATGCCGACACGTTCGGGAACCTTGTCGGCAGCGACCGCCGGGAGCGCCGCGAGCGCGAACGCGGCGGCAGCCATGAGATATGTTGCTGGCTTCATTTGGGGTCTCCTCCTTTTTCGAGCGGTACGGCGGATCACTGCCGCCGCATCGCCCTTGGCAGACAAGCGGTCTGCATTCCGGAACGGCCGTTCGCTACCTCCAGAACGGCCGCACCAAACTCACATCGTCAGGCGTTTCTCGGGGCAATGGCTCCCGCGATGGCCGACAACCAGACGACCACCGCCTCCGCCCCCGGATCGGGGTGGCCAACCGCGCGGTCGCCGAGATAGCTCGATCGGCCGCGACGCGAGGTGATGGCAGCGGTTGCCGTTGCGCCTGCGGCGGCGGCTTGAATGGCTGCGGCGAGAGCGCTGCGCGCGTCATCACCTGCCGCTTCCAGCGCCTCGACCGCCGGCACCAGAGCATCGAGCATGGTTCGGTCGCCAACGCGGGCATCGCCGAGCCTGGCTACGGCGTCCGCAGCGGCCTTGAGCGCCTCGCCCCAGGCGACCTCGCCGCCCTTCCCGCGCTCCACCGCCGCGGCGGCGCTCATCAGACCGACGGCATAAAGCGCGCCGGACGTGCCGCCCACCGACTTGCGGACCGTCGCCGACAGGCGGCGCAAGGCCGCCGGCCTGTCGAGATGGCGGTAGTCATCGAGCTCCGCCAGGATGGCCTGCGAGCCACGGGCGAGGTTGAGGCCGAGATCTCCATCGCCTACCGCCTGATCGAGGGCGGTGAGACGGGGTTCGTCGGCGATCAGGGCCTTCGCGGCCGCCTCGATGGCGGCAACCAGCATTCCATCGCCCTCACCGCCCCTTCGGGCATTCTCAGCACTTGGGACAGGCACGACAACCGGTGCGGAAAGGGAAAGCGGCGCGGCCGAGACGGGCCAGGCCGACGCCGACGTGGGCGCATCGAGAAGGTCGAGGAGTTCGTCATCGACGACCAGCGCCGACAGCGAGAAACCGGCCATGTCGAGAGCGGTGAGGAATGCTCCCGTCCACATGCGCGACACGCGAACGCCGAGCGCCTCGGCGGCGCGAACCGCCTCGCCGGCAACGATGGACATTTCCATCGACGGCGTCGCGCCGAGATTGTTGACGAGCAGCGCCACGCGGTCCCCGGCCTTGATGCCGCGATCTTCAAAGATGCGACCGATCACCGTCGACACCAGGGCGCGAGCCGGTTGCAGCCGGTCGCGACGAACTCCCGGTTCACCGTGGATGCCAAGACCGAACTCGACTTCGTGGTCGGCGAGCGAGAAGCCGGGCCGCCCGGCGGCCGGCACCGTGCAGGGACTGAGACCGACACCCATCGAACCGACCGCATCGATCACCCGCCGGGCCAGTTCGGCCACTACGTCGAGCGGCTTGCCCGCCGCGGCGGCCGCACCGGCCACCTTGTGGACGAGAACCGTCCCGGCGATGCCGCGCCGTCCGGCGGTGTCGCTGCCAGTCGCCAGCGAAACGTCGTCGGCCACGATGACCATCTCGACGGGAATACCCTCGGCACGGGCGATTTCGGCGGCGAGGCCGAAGTTGAGCCGGTCTCCGGTATAGGACTTGACGATGAGGAGCACACCGCTCGGGCCGCCGACCGCCCGGATCGCCGCCAGGACGGCGTCGGTGGACGGCGAGGTGAAGACATCTCCGCAAACGGCGGCGGTCAGCATTCCAGCGCCAACGTAGCCGGCATGGGCCGGCTCGTGCCCCGAACCGCCACCTGAAACCAAGGTTACCCGGCCTGAAGAGCGGACGACATCTAGATCGGTGCGGACGATCACCCGTTCGCCATCGATGCGGCTGAGGCCATCGACCGACCGGACCAGACCATCGATCATGTCGTCGACGACCGCACTGACGTCGTTGATGAGCTTCTTCACGCCTTCCTCCCGCTCGCAATGTGCAGCTTCCGGTCCGTAAGCCGTTTTGGCATTATTGTACGGACAAGACGGACATTACGTTCGACTCCGAACCCTTGTCAAGCGGTGTTGACGGCGCGCCACGCAAAAGGTACTGATGTTTTGTCCGTACAATACTGACAAGAGTGCTCTGCGAGCAAAAACGTCCGGCGATACAGCCGTCCCCGCGCTCGGTCGGGACTCAAGAAAAAACGAGGAGATGAACCATGGCCCACCACCGGCTCTCGACGAGCTACCGCATGAACCGGCTTTTCCATGAAGATCGGGCGGCATTGATCGTTCCGGTCGACCACGGCGTCGTCTGGGGCCGTGTTCCGGCTCTGGAAGCCCCGGTCGACGTCATCAAGAGCTACATGCAGGAAGACGTCACCGGCTTCATGGTGACCACCGGCATCGTCCGTGCCACCGAGGCCCTGCTTGCGCGGCAATCCAAGTTTGCCCGCGTGCTGGCCATCGACGCCTTCTGGTCGACCAAAACCCCAGAAAAGGGCACCGGCACCATCGTCGCCCAGCTCGAGGATGCCGTTCGCCTCGGGGTCGACTGCGTGAAGCTGTTGCTGCCGTGGAATGTCTCCGACGAAGAAAAGGTGCTCTACTGCGAGCGCATCGGCCGCGTCATCTCCGAAGCGGTGAAGTGGGAGATGCCGGTCATGGTCGAGCCGGTTCTGCTGGCCGCGCCGCGTTCGGAGGAAGTCGTCAAGCAGGAAATCGAGGTGGCGCGCATTGCCTTCGATCTTGGCGCCGACATCATCAAGATCACCTTCCCCGGTGCCGAGGAAACCGCCCGCCTCGTCGAGGAACTGCGCATCCCGATCGTCATCGCCGGCGGTGCGCTGTCCGGTGACGCGAAGACGACGCTGACCGATTCGGAAGAGGTGATCCGGGCCGGCGCGCAGGGACTGGTGATCGGCCGCAAGGTCTGGCAGCGGCCGGAAGCCGAAGCCAAGGAGACGATCCGCGAACTGGCGCGCCTCACGCGTCAGCACTATACCCGCCACTGGTAAGGAAGGTGCGATGTCCGAGCTGTTCTGCGGCATCGATGTTGGTTCCACCAACATCAAGGTGATCCTGGTCGATGACCGGCGCGGCGTCATCGCCCGCCGTCATCGGCCGACGCCGCGGCTCGGACAAGACAATCCACCTGCGAGAGCCGGCGACGTCGAGCCACATGTTCTCATCCATGCGCTTGAGGACATGATCGTCGACGCTTGGCAGGCAGCGGCCGGCGGACAGCCGATCGCCGCCATCGCCGCGGCCGGAGTCGGCGAGGATGGATTCCTCGTCGACGCCGGGCTGCGACCGCTGACGACGGCCATTGCCTGGTTCGACGATCGCGCCGAGACGGAGGCGACCTGGCTCGCCTCCGCCTGCGACCGTTCCGCCGACACCGGGCTCAGCTTCGAGCCAACCCGCACGGCAGCCAAATGGCTGTGGATCGCCCGCCATCAACCGATGGAAGCGCCGGCAACGTGGATGGCATTGGCCGACTATCCCGCCGCGTGGTGGGCCGGCGAGACCTTCATGTCCGAGACGCTGGCGGCTCGCACCGCCTGCTACGACATTTCCGGCCGCGCCTTCCTGCCCGACCTTCTTCTGGCCGCCCGGGCACCAACGCTTCCGCCAGTGCGGATGGCCGGCGAGATCGTCGGGCAGATGCGTCCGGGGCGTCTGACTCGGTCTGGCGCGGCGACGACCGCAACGCGCCTCGTCGCCGGCGGCCACGACCATCCCGTTGCCGCCTCGGTGGCCGATCTCATGAGCCCGGGCGCCGTCGTCGACTCGCTCGGGACCGCCGAGGTCGTCTACGCGGAAGCCGAGTCTCCGGCACCGCCCCGACCGGGTATTGTCCGCTCGGTTCCCGTGTTGCACCGCAGCCGCGAAGCGCGCTTCAAGGTGTTCGAGTTCTCGGCAACGCTGGCCGTGCTGCGAGTTCCCACGCCCGGCGGCGATCTGCTTGGCGAGCTGCTCGCCGCCGACCACATCCCCCTCGATGACGGTGCCCGCTCCGACATGATGGCGCTCCAGGACATTGCTGAAGCTCTCGGCCGCGCAGAGCCGCAAGAGGCCCGGCGCATTGCCGCACGGCTCCTGGTTGCCGCGACCGAGGTGACGGCCGGCATTCTCGACGATCTCGCCGCGTCGGGCGTCGACAGCGGGCCACTCTATGCGACCGGCGGCTGGAGCCGTTCCGACGCCTTGATGCGGTTGCGCGCCACCGTCCTCAACCGCCCGATCCGGCGCATCGGCGAGCCCGAACTCGCCGCCTTCGGCGCCGCCCTGATCGCCGGCGCCCGGCCGGATCTGTCGCCTCTGTTGAAGGTCAGCGAAATATCCGCCTAGAGCACCCGCCGATCAGGTTGAATCAACCTGATCGAAAAGCGGCTGCTCCAGCAAATGAATCTGGAGCATTCGCTGGACGACCAAATGTTTCAATTTGGTCGGCGAATGCTCTAGGGTCAAAACCCAATCAGCCAATTGATTATTATTGATAGTCGTGATTCACTTCATCAAACGATGGAGTTTGGATCATGGCAGGAGAGTTCTGGCTGGACGACGAGCAGTGGGCAGCGATCGAAC
>Ga0206116_1000395_pt1 | contig 48946 bp, 46 predicted proteins | sample 3A1Ametagenome_FD_178000 | JGI IMG/M metagenome (GOLD analysis project Ga0206116, IMG submission 178000) | Enriched microbial communities from leaf-cutter ant dump, University of Wisconsin, Madison, United States - 3A1A | ecosystem: Environmental > Terrestrial > Nest > Insects nest > Nest dump...
CAGGTGCTGGTCATACTCGCTCGCAAGCTTACCCGCATCGTATTCGCCCTGCTGAAGGGGCAGGACGAATATCAACCAAAAGTCAGCCAATGGGCTTCCCTGAAACCATAGAATCTCCCACAGGGTCCGCGTTGCCCTTGAGCTGTTCTTCGCGACAGAGAAACCTTGATGGCAGGGTGTGCTCCCGCAAGCACCGCGAAACTTGTGGGAGCTGGCTTGCCAGCGATGAGGCCGTCAAGCGCAAAGCATCAGGTCCAGGCCAGCACCGGCCAGCCGTTCTTCTCGGCATGCTCGCGCAACACCGGATCGGGGTTCACCACGTGCGGGTGATCCACCTTGAGCAGCAGCGGCAGGTCGTTGCGCGAGTCGGAATAGAAGCTCGCTCCCTCCAGGTTCTCTTCTTCCTGGTCCAGCCATTCCAGCAGGCGTGTGATCTTGCCCTCGCGGTAGGTCAGCACGCCTTCGGTGCGGCCGCTGTAGACGCCGTTGACCACCTCCAGGTTGATCGCGAGGAACTCGTCGATCCCCAGCCGCGCTGCGATCGGCCCGACCAGGTGCTCGCCCGAGGCGGAAATCACCAGGATGCGGTCGCCCTTGCGCCGGTGCTCGGCGATGCAACGGCAGGCGTCGCTGAAGATGATCGGCTCGATGAAGTCCTCGACCCAGGGCTCCACCAGGTGCTCGACTTCCTCCGGCGTGCGCCCGGCCACCGGCTCCAGGCTGAAGGCCATGTAGTCCTCCATGGCCAGGTGTCCCTTGCCGTAGGCCTCCATCAGCTCATGGTCGCGGCGCAGGAAGGACTCGCCGTCGACCCAGCCCAGGCGGGCCATCTGCTCGCTCCACAGCGAGGCGCAGTCGCCGTGGATCAGGGTTTCGTCGAGATCGAAGATCGCTAAAGCCATTCAAGAAAACTCCCGTGCACCCCTACGCGACTTCGCGCAGGGCAGTTGGATCGATCGACAAGGATACCCGTTGTCCGTCCGGATAGAGATCGGCAGACGAGCGGTTCAGCACGTCCACCAGCAACTCGACGCCGCGGGCCTCGACCCGGTAGCGGATGATGTTGCCCAGCAGGCTGTGGCTGCGCACCTGGCCTTCCAGGGCGCCGTCCAGGCTCAGGGCGATGGCTTCCGGGCGGATCGCCAGGCGGCTGTGCACCGGGCGCTCCAGCAGGCGGCTGGCACTGTCGGCGTCGAGCAGGTTGTAGTTGCCGATGAAACCGGCGGCGAAGGCGTCCACCGGCGCGGTGTAGAGGGTCTCGGCGTCGCCGCTCTGGACGATCTTGCCCTGGTTCATCAGGAAGATGCGGTCGGACAGGGTCAGCGCCTCTTCCTGGTCATGGGTGACGAACACCGTGGTCAGGCCCAGGTCGCGCTGGATGCTGCGGATCTGCTCGCGCAGGTGCTTGCGGATGCGCGCGTCGAGGGCCGACAGCGGTTCGTCGAGCAGCAGCAGGCGCGGCCGGGTCACCAGCGAGCGGGCGAGGGCCACGCGCTGGCACTGGCCACCGGAGAGCTGGTGCGGGTAGCGCCCGGCGAAGTCGTGCAGTTCGACCATGCGCAGGGCTTCCTCGACCCGGGCCTGGCTTTCCTGGCTGGCGATCTTCTGCATGCGCAGGCCGAAGGCGACGTTCTGCGCCACGGTCATGTTGGGGAACAGCGCGTAGCTCTGGAACACCATGCCGATCCCGCGCTTCTGCGGGCTCTGCGGCACCAGGTCGTGGCCGTCGAGGAGGATCTGGCCGCTGTCCACCGGGGTCAGCCCGGCGATGCAGCGCAGCAGGGTCGACTTGCCGCAGCCGGAGGGGCCGAGCAGGGTGATGAACTCGCCGCGGGCGATGGTGAAGTTGATGTCCTTGAACACCGGGCTGCCGGCGTAGGTCTTTTCCAGGTTCTGGATGCTGACGAAGCTCATATCAGGTCTTGTCCTTGTTCAGACGGTTGGCTGCCCAGGTCAGCACCAGCACGAAGAGGAAGTAGGAAATCACCAGGGCACTGTTGAAGTGGCCGCTGCTGTTGCGCATGTTGTTCAGGTATACCTGCAGGGTCTCGTAGCGGGTGCCCACCAGCAGGTTGGCGAAGACGAATTCGCCGAAGAGGAAGGAGAACGACAGCAGCAGCGCCACCATCAGGCCCTTGCGCAGGTTCGGCAGGATCACCAGGAACGCCGCCTGCCAGGTGCTGGCGCCGAGCAACTGGGCGGCGTCCATCAGGTCGCGCAGGTTGATCGCCTGGAGGTTGTTGGTGATCGCCCGGTACATGAACGGCAGGGCGACGGTGAAGTAGCAGCCGATCAGGATCCACGGCGTGCCGACCATGGCCATCGGCCCCGAGCCGTAGAGTTGCAGCAGGCCCACCGAGGACACCACCGGCGGCACCGCGAAGGGCAGCAGGATGAGGATGTTCATCAGCGCGTCGAGGCGCGGGAAGTGATAGTGCACCACGAACAGCAGCGGCAGGATCAGCAGCACCGACAGCAGCAGGGCGCCGACGCACACCAGCAGCGACTGGGCGAAGGCGGTGAGGAAGCGCGGGTCGCTCCACAGTGCCAGGTACCAATTGAAGGTCAGGCCGCTGGGCAGCAGGCTCGCCGACCAGCTGGTGGCCAGGGAGTAGAGCAGGGTGCCGGCCAGCGGCAGGAGCAGGATCAGGAACAGCACCCAGACCACCAGGCGATGGTACAGGCCGCTGCGACCAGGTTCAGCGCGCGACATGGTAGCTCCTCTTCAGCAGCCATTGATGGACCAGGGTCACCAGGGTCATCAGCCCCACCAGGATGATCGCCAGGGCGCTGGCCAGGTTCGGGTCCAGGGAAATGTCACCGGCCACCAGGGCGGCGATGCGGATCGGCAGCACGTTGAAGTTGCCGGTGGTCAGGGCGTACACCGTGGCGTAGGCGCCGAGGGCGTTGGCCAGGAGAATCACGAAGGTGCCCAGCAGCGCCGGGGTCAGCACCGGCAGGCCGATGTGCCGCCAGTACTGCCAGGCATTGGCGCCGAGCAGGGCGGCGGACTCGCGCCAGTCTTCGCGCAGGGCATCGAAGGCCGGGTAGAGCAGCAGTACGCCGAGGGGAATCTGGAAGTAGGTGTAGAGGATGATCAGCCCGGTCTTGGAATACAGGTTGAAGTCCTCGATCAGCCCGGCCTGCTTCAGGGCCATGGTCAGGGCGCCGTTGAAGCCCAGCAGGATGATGAAGGCGAACGCCAGCGGCACCCCGGAGAAGTTGCTGGTCATGTTGGCGAAGGCGTTGACGAAGTCGCGCAGGCGCGAGTCGACGCGCTGCAGCGAATAGCTGCCGAGCACCGCGATGAGGATGCCGAACAGGCTCGACCAGAAGCTGATCTCCAGGCTGTGCTGGATCGCCTGGCGGTAGAACTTCGAGGCGAAGATCTTGCTGAAGTTGTCCAGGCCCCAGCCGCTTTCGGCTTGCAGGCTGTGGATCGCGACCCAGGCCAGCGGGCCGATCTGGAAGATCAGGAAGAACACTGCGAAGGGCAGCAGGCACAGCAGCGCCAGCCACTTGCCGCGGGAAAACGGATTCACGAGAGCAGCTCCCGGCAGAGCGGTTTGTCATGGGCCACCCCGAGCAACTGGCAGATGGTGCCGCACAGTTCGGTTTGCAGGGGCTTGGCGTTGGGGTCGAGGCTGAAGCCGTCGCCGAAGACGAACAGCGGCACGTCGCGTTCTTCCGGCAGCAGGCCGTTGTGCGAGCGGTCGTTGTTCATGCCGTGGTCGGCGGTGACCAGCACCTGGTAGCCCTCGGCGAGCCAGGTGGCCAGGTAGTCGGCGAGGAGGACGTCGGCGCTGCGCGCGCTGTTGCGGTACTGGCTGCTGTCCAGGCCATGGCGGTGGCCGGCGTCGTCGATGTTCATCGGGTGCACCAGCATGAAGCCGGGACGGTACTTGCGCCGCAGGTACTCGGCGTCGGCGAACAGGTGCGAGTCCGGGTAATGGTCGGCGTAGTAGAACAGGCCGTGCTGGATCGGCAGCTTCGGTGCATGGGTATGGCGGTCGCGCACCGGGTCGAACGGGGTGCGGTTGTACAGCTCGCTGACCCAGTGGTAGGCCGCCGCCGCGGTAGCGATGCCGCCTTCTCGGGCGTAGTGGAAGATGCTGCGCTGGCTGGACAGGCGCGACACCTGGTTGTGCACGATGCCGCTGTCGATGGGCGGCACGCCGGTGAGGATGCATTCGTACAGCGGTCGCGACAGCGCCGGCAGTTCGCATTCGAGGCGGTACAGGGCGGCGCGGTCGGCTTCGACGTAGGCGTGCAGGTGGCCCATGGCGTGGTGGGCGACCTGGTGGTTGAGGCCGTCGAGCAGGACCAGGATGACGTTGTGTTTCATTGCAGAGCTCCGCAGGACAGTGTGTGCCTCATCGCTGGCAAGCCAGCTCCCACAAGGGCCGTGTGCACCGCCGATCCTGTGGGAGCTGGCTTGCCAGCGATCGGGCCGCGTTAGCGGCCCCAGAAGCCTTACTCCATCTCGATGATGACCTGCTCCTGCCACTTCTGCGGCAGTGCCTTGGAGGTGGCTTCCCAGGCCGCCGCGTCCTTGATCGGCTGGGCCGCGCGGTACTGCTCGTTAGGCAGCAGCTTGGCCTGCACCTCGGCCGGCAGCTTCAGGTGCTCGGCACGGATCGGACGGGCGTGACCGATGGCCAGGTTGGTCTGGCCGGCGTCGCTGAAGATGTATTCGCGGGTCAGCTTGGCGGCATTCGGGTGCTTGGCGTACTTGTTGATGATGGTGGTGTAGCCGGAGATCACCGAGCCATCCGATGGAATCAGTACTTCGAAGCGCTTCGGATCGATCTGCTCGCGGTAGCTCAGGCCGTTGAAGTCCCAGACCACGCCGACTTCCACTTCACCCTTCTCGAGGGTCTGGATGGTCGGGTTGGCCAGCGACAGGCGCTTCTGCTGGGCCAGCTTGGTGAACAGCTGCAGGCCCGGCTCGATGTTCTTCTCGTCGCCCTTGTAGGCAATGGCTGCGGCCAGTACGCCGTTGGCGGCCTGGGCGGCGGTGCTGACGTCACCGATGGCGACCTTGTACTTGCCCTTTTCCAGGTCATGCCAGGTTTTCGGGATGTCGGCTTCCTTCACCAGTTGCTTGTTGACGATGAAGGCGATGGTGCCGGTATAGGCCAGTGCCCAGTGGCCATCCTGGTCCTTGGCCCAGTCCGGGACCTGATCCCAGGTGCTCGGCTTGTACGGCTGGGTCACGCCCTTGCTCACCGCGATCGGGCCGAAGGCGGCGCCGACATCGCCGATGTCGGCGCTGGCGTTGTCCTTCTCGGCGTCGAACTTGGCCACTTCCTGGGCCGAGCTCATGTCGGTGTCCATGTGCTTGAGGCCGTACTTGCTGGCCAGGTCAGCCCAGGTCCCCTTCCAGTTGGCCCAGGCATCGGGCATGCCGACGCTGTTCACGGTGCCTTCCTTGCGGGCGGCGTCTTCCAGGGCTTTGAGGTCGGTGTCGGCGGCGACGGCCGCATGGGACAGGGCAATGCTCGCGCCTAACAGAGAGGCCAGGAAAAGCTGTTTCATCCGAAGCTCCTTAATGGGTGCCTTGCACAACGTGGGAGGTTGAGGCGTGTTGCGTTTCGGTTGGTCTAGGTCAGCAATACCCGAGCCAAGGTAGGCGTCTTGCGTGACAGTTTGATGTCGACGGACGGCGCCCGGGCTCGCCAACTGACCCTGGGAATACAGCGTAGACCACCCTGAAAAGCCCGCGATTCGGGGCTTTTATCGCTTTCCAGGGTGACCGTTGGGCGGCCGTGTCATCTGACGTTCATCTGCGTTGCCTAAGCTCAAGGGGTTTTTCCGGCACGGCATTTGCGCACCATTGCGGTACGTATGCGACGCTGGACTAGTCCAGACAGGAAGCCCTTGATGCACGCACTGCCGCCACGCGCAGTTACAGCGATCTGCCATGCCTTGCAGGAGCAGATCGAACACGGCCTGCTCCCGTCGGGAAGCAAGCTGCCGGCCGAACGCAAGCTCAGCGAAGTGTTCGATACCACCCGCATCACCCTGCGCGAAGCGCTGGTGCAACTGGAGTCCCAAGGCCTGATCTATCGCGAGGAGCGACGTGGCTGGTTCGTCGCCCCGGAGCGGCTGACCTATGACCTGATCCAGCGTAGCCACTTTCACGCTATGGTCCGTGACCAGGGCCGCGTGCCGGCCACCGAGCTGCTGTCGGCACGCCTGCAGCCGGCGGCCGCGGCGATCTGCGCGCGCCTGCAGTTGCCAGCGCTGTCCAGCGTGATCCAGATCTGCCGCCTGCGCCGTATCGACGGACGCGCGGTGCTGTACGCCGAGCATTATCTGAATCCGGAGTATTTCCCCGGCATCCTCGAGCATGATCTCGGCCAGTCGCTGACCGAGATCTATGACCGCCACTATGCGATCCAGTACGGGCGGGTGCGTTTCGAGATCCTGCCGACCGCCTTGCCGGCGGCGGCCGCCGCGGCGTTGAAGGTGTCGCCGGGGAGTGCCGGGTTGCACATCACCCGGGTCAACAGCGACCAGGACGGACGCCTGATCGACTGTGACCTTGAGTACTGGCGGCACGACGCGATCCGCATCCGTGCCGATGCCGGCTAGCCTTTTTCGCTACCGCCGCCGGCGGTGATGACCTGCACGGACAGACGCGGCGTGGCCAGGTCCAGGCCGGCCTCGTCGAGTTGGCGCTTGAGCGCCAGGTTGAACGCCCGGGACACTTCCCACTGCTTGATCGGCGCGGTCTTGAAGCGGGCGCGCAGCACCGCCGAGCCGGACTCGAAGCTCTCCACGCCCTGGAATTCCAGGGGCGACCAGATGTTGCGGCGCTGCAACGGATCGGTGCGCATCTTCTGCCCGACGTCGCGTACCAGGGCAATGGCCTGGTCGATGTTCATGCTGTGGGGAATGGCGATGCGGAAGATCGCGTAGCCGAACTCGCGGGAGTAGTTCTTGATGCTCTTGATCTCGCTGAACGGGATCGTATGCACGATGCCGTCGATGTCGCGCAGGCGCACGGTGCGGATGGTCAGTCCCTCGACGGTGCCGAGGTGGCCGCCGACATCGACGTAGTCGTCGATGGCCAGGGAGTCCTCGATGATGATGAACAGGCCGGTGATCAGGTCGGCCACCAGAGACTGCGCACCGAAGCCGATGGCCAGGCCGATGACGCCGGCACCGGCGAGCAGCGGGGTGACGTTCATGCCCATGTTCGCCAGGGCGACGATCAGGGCAATGATGGCGATGGCCACGAACAGCACGTTGCGGATCAGCGGCATCATGGTCTGCGCGCGGGCGTTGGCCAGGCCCTTGCGCGAGCGGGTCAGGGCGTGGTGCACGGCGGTGTCGGCGAGGATCCACACCAGCCAGGCGGCGATCAGGGTGCCGCCGAGCCCGGCCAGGCGCATCGCCACTTCATGGCCCTCGCCCTCGGCGAAGCCGATCAGGGAGAAGCCCCAGACCCGCAGGCCCAGTTCGATGAACAGCAGCCAGATGCTCAGGTGCACCAGGGTGTAGCCGAAACTGCGCAGGCGCTCGGTGTACACCGCCTGGCGCCGGTTGGCGCGGCGCGGCTTGAGTGCATGGCGGCGGACCAGGCCGTTGATCACCATGCACAGGATCACCAGCACCGTGCACATCAGCGACTGGCGCAGCGCGGTGCTGGTATCGCCGGCGGAGACGAAGGTGGCGAACAGCGAGATGCCCACCAGCACCAGTGCCGGCAGCCACCACAGGCTGCCGAGCACCTCGATGGTGTCGCTCAGGGCGCGGCGCTTGAGACGCTGGGCCAGCGGCTGGTTGCGGATCAGGTGGGCGATGGGGCGGCGGAAGCGCAGGATGAACAGGGCGGTGGACAGCGCCGCGAGGACGTTGGCCAGGGTCGCCAGGGCATGCGCCAGGTGGGTGCCGAGGGCCAGGTACAGGCGCGGATCGTTCATCGCCTCGCCGAAGGCGGCGAAGCTGCCGATCAGCCACAGCGGGCGGAAGGCCTGGTGGCGGAGGATGTGCAGGGCGCGGTGGCGGTGCGGGCCGTCGAGCAGGGAAAAGGCGATGACGCAGATGGCCGAGAACAGCGTGCCGACCACCAGCGCATAGGCCAGCACCATGGCCATGGACTTGCCCAGCGACGAGGGCAGGGCGAAGCTCAGGTACACGGTGATCACCAGCGCCACCAGCCACGGCCCGAGCTTGCGCAGGGCGAAGCGCACCAGGTCCCAGGTGCGCGGATGCTGGGGCAGTTCCTCGGTGAGGCCGAACTTCACCCGCAGGCGGTGGCCGGCCCAGTTCAGCGCATAGGCCAGCAGGCTCCACAGGGCAATGATGGCGATGAAGCCGAAGAGCAGGCCCGGCAACTGCTGCACCGGCACCTTGAGGGCGGCCAGCTCGATCTGCGCCAGTTCCATTTCGTCGGACCAGCGCTTGAACGGACTGGCCTCGCCGCTGAACTGCTTTTCCAGCTCGGCGAAGGTGTTGCCGATCAGCCCCAGCACGCCCTGTTCCGGCTCCGGCTGGGCCTGGCGGGTGCTGTCGCGGAGTTTCTTCAGGTCGTTCAGCAGGCGGCTGCGTTGCTGGTCGTTTTCCAGGGTGGTGATGACTTCGTCGAGGGACTTGCCCAGCGGCTCGCTGGCTTGCGGCTGGGCCGGAGCGGCGCCGCCGAGCAGGCTGGGCAGGCCGGCGGCCTGGGCCGGGCCAGCGCTGGCGAAGAGAACAAGGAGCAGGGCGAGACAACGCAGGACGGCAGACACTGGACGATCAACCTCGAACACAGGTAATCGGCGCAGTGTAGAGGATTTCTCAGGTCAGTTTTTCCAGGATCTTCCACACCATGATGCCGAGGATCGACAGCATGCCCAGCCACATCATCAGCACGCCCCAGTTGCTGTCGCGCTTGGTGAAGCCGATGGTCAGCAGGATCAGGCCGGCGAGCACCGGGAGGAACATCGAGTGGAACGCGGACATGCGCAAGATCCTTCTTCTTCCTGGGAAATGTCAGGCAAGAGCATAGGCGCAAATCGAAACGCATGGCTTGATCGGTGTCACAGCACGGGCCAGCGAAGCGCCCGTGCAGGACGAAAGCGGCAGGGCAGAGCGCCCCGCCACGGTCTCACGGCAGTTCGCGGCTGCGGTAGAAGGCGGTCAGCACCTTGACCAGGTGGGCGAGGTCCTGGCTGCCGCACAGCTCGCGGATCGAGTGCATGGCGAAGGTCGGCAGGCCGATGTCGACGGTGCGCACGCCCAGGTGGCTGGCGGTGATCGGGCCGATGGTCGAGCCGCAGCCCATGTCGCTGCGCACCACGAAGCTCTGCACCGGGACTTCCTCGGCCATGCACAGGTGGCGGAAGAACCCGGCGGTTTCGCTGTTGGTGGCGTAGCGCTGGTTGTTGTTGACCTTGATCACCGGGCCGGCGTTGAGCTTGGGCCCGTGGTTGCCATCGTGCTTCTCGGCGTAGTTGGGGTGCACGCCGTGGGCGTTGTCCGCCGAGACCAGCAGCGAGCGCTGGATGGTGCGGACGAACTCGTCGCCGTCCGGCAGCAAACGGCGCAGGGTCTGCTCCAGCATCGGGCCGTCGGCGCCGCAGGCCGAGCAGGAGCCGACTTCCTCGTGGTCATTGCACACCAGCACGCAGGTCTCGTCGCTGTCGGCATTGAGCAGCGCCTGCAGGCCGGCGTAGCAGGACAGCAGGTTGTCCAGGCGCGCACCGGCGATGAACTCGCCGTGCAGGCCGACCAGGGCAGCGTCCTGGGTGTCGTAGAAGCTCAGTTCGTAGTCCAGCACCACGTCGGCGTTGAGGCCGTGTTCGCGGGCCAGTTGCTCGGTGAGCAGGGCGCGGAAATCGACGCGCTCGTCACCGGCGACCTGGGCCAGGATTGGTGGCAGCTCGGTCTGCGGGTTGATCGCCCAGCCTTCGTTGGCGGTGCGGTTGAGGTGGATCGCCAGGTTGGGGATCACCGCGATCGGCAGCTTGAAGTCCACCAGCGCGCTTTCCACCTTGCCGTCACGACGGAAGGTGACGCGACCGGCCAGGGACAGGTCGCGGTCGAACCACGGCGCGAGCAGGGCGCCGCCGTAGACTTCCACGCCCAGTTGCCAGAACCCGTGGCGCTGCAACTCCGGTTGCGGCTTGACCCGCAGGCATGGGCTGTCGGTATGGGCGCCGACCAGGCGGATGCCGTCGAGCAGCGGCGAATGGCGGCCGAGCCTGATGGCGATGATCGAGGAGTCGTTGCGGGTCACGTAGTAGCGACCACCGGGCACGGTGGCCCAGCTGTCGCGCTCGTCCAGGCGCTGGTAGCCGGCCGCTTCGAGGCGCTGGGCCAGGCTGGCGGTGGCGTGGAAGGGCGTGGGAGAGGCTTTGAGGAAATCAATCAGGCCTTGGTTCAGGGCGTCGCGCATAGGTCACTCCAGACAGCAGTGGGCGCGAGTTTAGCGCAGATGCGCACGGCATTGGCACCGTGTCGAGCCGATCGCTGGCAAGCCAGCTCCCACAGGGCTCGGCAGCGACTCGGACATTGTGGGAGCTGGCTTGCCAGCGATCGGGGGCACCTCAGAACGGTGCCGGACACTCGAACTTCAGGCGCTCGCCGCTCACCGGATGGGTGAAGCTCAGCATCGAGGCATGCAGGCACAGCCGTTCATGGGCGGCCAGGGCCTCGGGGTTGGCGTAGAGCCGGTCGCCCAGCAGCGGATGCCCGATCGACAGCATGTGCACGCGCAACTGGTGCGAACGCCCGGTGATCGGGGTCAGCTCGACCCGGCAGTGGTCGCCGCAGCGCTCGACGATGCGCCAGAAGGTCAGGGCATGCTTGCCCTGCTGGTGATCCACCACATGCCGCGGCTTGGTCGGCGGGTCGTAGCGCAGGGGCAGGTCGATGCTGCCGCTGTCGAGCGCCGGCTGGCCCCAGCACAGCGCGGTGTAGGCCTTCTCGGTCTCGCGGTCGTGGAACTGCCGCGACAGCTCGCGGTGGCTGTCGGCATTGCGCGCGAGCAGGATGATCCCCGAGGTCTCCCAGTCGAGGCGATGGACGATGAGGGCATCGGGGTAGCCGTTTTCCTGCAGGCGGGTGATCAGGCAGTCCTTGTTGTCCTCGGCCCGGCCGGGCACGGAGAGCAGCAGGGTCGGCTTGTTGACCACCAGGACGGCGTCATCCTCGTGCAGGATGTGAACATTGGACAGCGGCATTGCGTGTTCTCTGCAAATGCCAACGGCGACGGTCGAACCCAGGCGGTCATGCCTGGGCCCGGCCGTCGCCGTGGCAGGTTACCCGTGGCCGCCGATCAGCGGTCGGGCAGGGTGATGTTGAGTTCGAGAATCGAGCAGCTGCCCTGGTTCTCCAGCGCCACCTGCACGTCATCGTTGCCGATGTTGACGTACTTGCGGATCACCTCCAGCAGCTCCTGCTGCAGGGCCGGCAGGTAGTCCGGGGTGCTGCGTTGTCCGCGCTCGTGCGCCACGATGATCTGTAGACGCTCTTTCGCAACCGACGCGGAACTCTGTTTTTTGCTGGCACGAAAGAAGTCAAAAAGGTTCATGGGTCAATTGCCTCCAAACAGGCGCTCGAAGAATCCCTTCTTCTGTGCATCGATGAACCGCAGTTCCACGGTCTTGCCCAGCAGGCGGTCGACGGTGTCGCTGTACGCCTGGCCGGCATCGCTCTGGTCGTCGAGGATGACCGGAACGCCCTGGTTGGAAGCCTTGAGTACCGCCTGGGATTCGGGAATCACGCCCAGCAGCTGGATCGAGAGGATCTCCTTGACGTCGTCGACGCCAAGCATCTCGCCCTTGCTCACGCGCTCGGGGTGGTAACGGGTGATCAGCAGGTGTTCCTTGATCGGGTCCTCGCCGTTCTCGGCGCGGCGCGACTTGCTGGCCAGCAGGCCGAGCATGCGGTCGGAGTCACGTACCGAGGACACTTCCGGGTTGGTCACGACGATGGCTTCGTCGGCGAAGTACATCGCCAGGTGCGCGCCTTTCTCGATACCGGCCGGGGAGTCGCAGACCACGAAGTCGAAGTCCTTCTTCAGGTCCATCAGCACGCGCTCGACGCCTTCCTGGGTCAGGGCGTCCTTGTCGCGGGTCTGGCTGGCGGCCAGCACGTACAGGTTCTCGAGGCGCTTGTCCTTGATCAGGGCCTGCTGCAGGTTGGCCTCGTTGTTGACCACGTTGACGAAGTCGTACACCACGCGGCGTTCGCAGCCCATGATCAGGTCGAGGTTACGCAGGCCGACGTCGAAGTCGACGATGACTGTCTTGTGCCCGCGCAGCGCGAGGCCGGTACCGATGGCGGCACTGGTGGTGGTCTTGCCCACACCACCCTTGCCGGAAGTAACCACGAGAATCTTGGCCAAGGTGTATCACCCCTAAAAATGATGAAAATGGACGCGTGGTCCCAAAATGCAAAAAACGGCAACTAACTGACTAAGTTGCGCGGAAAATGGCGGCAGTATCCGTTAAAGGCGGGTGATGTTCAACACGTCACCGGACAGGCTGACCTGCACCCCGGCACCCCACAGCGGATCGCGTCGCAGGTCTTCGGAAACCTTGTACTGACCGGCGATGGAGACCAGTTCGGCGGTCATCTGCTGGCAGAAGATCCGTGCCTTGGTGTTGCCTTTTATACCGGCGAGGGCGCGACCGCGCATTGGCCCGTACACATGGATATTGCCATCGGCGAGAAGTTCCGCACCCGGGCTGACCGCCGACACCACGACCAGGTCGCCACCCTGAGCATAGATCTGTTGGCCGCCACGTACAGGCGAGGTGATGATCCGGGTCGGACGCACCGCAGGTTCCGGCGGCGGAGGGGGAGGGACGGGCGCCGCCTCGGGCTTTTTCACCGGCTCGACTTCCACCGGGTCCACCGGCCGCTCGCGGGCGCCGGAGGGCGGCAGCACCGGCAGGTCGATGGCGATCGCGGCGGCGATGTCCTCGATGCGGCTGGCGCGGATCGCCAGGGTGCGCAGGCCGTGCTGGCGGCAGATGCGCATCATGCCCGGCAGGTCGACGCTGCCTTCGCCGGCCGGCAATTTGTCGAGGGCCAGCACCAGGGGCGTGTTGCTGAAGAAGTTGGGCGCCTGGGCCACCTTGGCCGCCAGCTGCCTGTCGAGTCCTTCGAGATCGTTGCGGGCAAGCTCCAGCACGGTGATGGCGAGCATGCTGCCCTTGAGCTGGAACACGGGGGCTTGGTCGGGCGTCTGGCTTTGGCTCATGGTCGGCGTCGAGGCGGCTTTGTTGCGAAAAGTGCCCAGACTTATAACGAGAACGCCGGTTAGCCGCAACCCGCGCCGAACCGTTGTAGAATGCCCGGCCTTTTTCTTTCCGGAATCTTGAATGGACCGCCCGCGTTTTCGTCCCTATTTCCTGCACCCGCGTTTCTGGCCGCTGTGGCTGGGGCTGGGCCTGCTCTGGCTGACGGTTCAGCTGCCGTACCCGGTTTTGCTGGGGCTGGGCCGTGCCCTGGGGGCGGTGATGTACCGCGTGGCCGGCGCCCGGCGGGCGATCGCGGCGCGCAACCTGGAGCTGTGCTTCCCCGAACTGCCGTCCGTCGAGCGAACCCGCCTGCTCAAGGAAAATTTCGCTTCGACCGGCATCGCCTTCTTCGAAATGGCCATGAGCTGGTGGTGGCCAAAGGCCCGTCTGGCGCGCCTGGCGCATATCGAAGGACTGGAGCACCTGCAGGCGGCACAGCGTGATGGCCAGGGTGCCATCCTGATGGCCCTGCACTTCACCACCCTGGAGATCGGCGCCGCGCTGCTCGGCCAGGTGCACACCATCGACGGCATGTACCGCGAGCACAAGAATGCGCTGTTCGACTGGGTCCAGCGCCGCGGTCGCGAGCGCCACAACCTCGACTCCCTGGCGGTGGAACGCGAGGATGTGCGCGGCATGCTCAAGCTGCTGCGCACCGGTCGTGCCATCTGGTACGCGCCGGACCAGGACTACGGCGCCAAGCAGAGCCTGTTCGTGCCGCTGTTCGGCATCCAGGCGGCGACGGTCACCGCCACCACCAAGTTCGCCCGCCTGGGCAAGGCGCGGGTGATTCCCTTCACCCAGGAGCGCCTGGCCGACGGCAGCGGCTATCGCCTGGTGATCCACCCGCCGCTGGCGGACTTCCCTGGCGAGACCGAGGAAGCCGATTGCCTGCGCATCAACCAGTGGATCGAGCAGGCGCTGCGCGAGTGTCCCGAGCAGTACCTGTGGGCGCACCGGCGCTTCAAGTCGCGCCCGCCGGGCGAGCCGAAGCTGTACAGGAAATAAGCAGGCTTCATCCGTCAATCCAGGGAGTACGTGCATGGCAGCAGCAGAACCGGTCACCGGCCTGATCCTTTCCGGCGGCGGCGCTCGTGCCGCCTATCAGGTCGGGGTCCTGGCGGGTATCGCCGACCTGCTGCCACATGGCGCGGCCAATCCCTTTCCGGTGATCGTCGGCACCTCGGCCGGCGCGATCAACGCGGTGACCCTGGCCAGCGGGGCGCTGCAGTTCGCCGAGGCGATCCGTCGCCTGACCAGCTTCTGGCAGGGTTTTCGCAGCCACCAGGTGCTGCGCAGCGACTGGCCTGGCGTGGTGCGCCAGGCCAGTCGCTTCGTCGGTCACAGCCTGCTCGGCCTGGGCCGCCAGGTGCCGGTTGCATTGCTCGACAGCTCGCCGTTGCGCGGCCTGCTGACCGAGCACCTCGACCTTGGCGGGATCGGCCATGCCATCGAGCAGAAGCATCTGCGCGCGGTGGCGGTCACCGCGTTCGGCTACGAGTCCGGCCAGGCGGTGACCTTCTACCAAGGCCGCGGCGCCATCGATCCCTGGCTGCGCCATCGTCGCATCGGCCTGCCGACGCGCCTGAGCATCGAGCACCTGCTGGCCAGTTCGGCGATACCCCTGCTGTTCGCCCCGGTCAAGCTGGGGCACGAGTATTTCGGCGATGGTGCGGTACGCCAGTCGGCGCCGATCAGCCCGGCCCTGCACCTGGGGGCCAACCGCATCCTGGTGGTCGGGGTCAGCGGCAACCCGCGCGGACCGCTGGACACCATGCCGCAGACCCGCGTCCACAGCGGCCAGCCGCCGAGCCTGGCGCAGATCGGCGGCCACCTGCTCAACAGCACCTTCATCGACAGCCTCGAAGATGACCTGGAACTGCTCCAGCGCCTCAACCACCTGAGCCACCTGGTGCCGCCGCAGACCCATCCGCAGCGCCTGGGCCTGGCGCCGGTGGAGGTATTGGTGGTGGCGCCGAGCCAGCCGCTGGACGAGATCGCCGCCCGCCACCGTCGCGAGCTGCCGGCGGCCTTGCGCCTGTTCCTGCGCGGGCCGGGTGCGACGAAAACCAGCGGTGCCGGGGTGCTCAGCTACCTGCTGTTCGAAGCTGGCTATTGCAGCGAACTGATCGAACTGGGGCGCCGCGACGCCCTGGCCAAGCGTGCCGAGCTTCGCAGCTTCCTGGGCTTGCCCGGAAATCAAATCTGACGCATGACCCTGTGGGAGCGGGTTCACCCGCGATTACGGTAGCGAATCCACTACCGCAATCGCGGGTGAACCCGCTCCCACAGGGGGCTGTGTCGTTCTGTTATTCGGCGATCTGGAGTTTGCGCGACTCGGTATAGACGTAGCGCACCTTCTCGTACTCGAACGGCGAGTTCATCTGGCCGTAGCGGAAATTGGTGGTGTAGCGCTTGTCGATGCTGCGCAGTACCCAGATTTCCGGATGGTCGCTGCTGACCTCGGCGACATTGAGGAAGTTGATCTGGTTCTCCGCGCCGTAGTCCACCACCAGGCCGCCGGTGTCGCGCAGGTTCGACGGACCGAGGATCGGCAGCATCAGGTACGGGCCGCCAGGCACGCCCCAGACGCCGAGGGTCTGGCCGAAGTCCTCGTTCTGCTTGGGCAGGCCCATCTTCGCCGCCGGGTCCCACAGGCCGAACACGCCGATGGTGGTGTTCAGCAGCAGGCGACCGGTGATTTCCATCGAGCGCTTGCCCTTGAACTGCAGCAGGCTGTTGAGCAGGTTGGGCACGTCGCCGAGGTTGCTGAAGAAATTGCTCACGCCACTGCGCACGAACTCCGGGGTGACGTAGCGATAGCCGTTGACCACCGGCAGGAACACCCATTGGTCGAAGCGGTAGTTGAAGTGATAGACGCGGCGGTTCCACGACTCCAGCGGATCGTAGACCTCCAGCGCGTTGAGCGTGGCGCGTTCGAATTCGCGCTGGTCCAGCCCGGGGTTGAACTTCAGTTCCCTGAGCGGCTCGGTGAAACCATCGGTGTCGATGACGCTGGCCGCGGGGGCGGGCTCGTCGGCGAAGGCCGGCGCGGCGGCCAGCAGCAGGGCGGTGATCAGCAGGCGTTTAACCACGGAAGAACTCCAGCATGGCGTCGCTGTTGACGCGGTAGTTGAGGTTGCCGCAATGGCCGCCATGGGGATAAAGGGTCAACCGGTCGCCGAAGGTCTTGCGCAGGAAACCGATGTCGCCGGGGCCGAGGATCAGGTCGTCGGCGTTGTGCATCACGGCGATCTTCGGCGATTTGCTCAGGTAGTCCTGCAGGGCGTAGAGGCTGACCTGGTCGATCAGTTGCAGGAGGCTGCCGCCGTCGGTGCGCGCGCGCCACATGGGGATGACCTGCTCGGTCAGGTAGCAGTCGAAGTCGCACTGCAGCGCACGCTTGAAGAACGGTGTCAGGCTGCTGCCTTCGGTGATCGGGAACTTCGGCGGGATGATCAGGCCGCGCCGGTTGATCAGGTCCGAGGTGAAGGCGATGTCGGCGGCGGAGAAGCGGAACGAACTGCCGATCAGCATGGCCATCTGTTCGTTGGACAGGTGCTGGCGTGACTGCTGGAAGTCGTAGAGCAGGGCGTCGTTGATGTCGATGTAGCCCTTCTGCTGGAAGTAGCGGGTCAGCTTGTTGAGCACCAGCTCGTAGAAGGTGGTGTGGCTGGTGACGCCCTTGACCTCGGTCTGCACCAGGCGGTCGAGGTTGGTGATCGAGGTGTACAGGTTCACCGGCGGGTTGAGCAGCAGCACGCGCTTGAAGTTGAAGCTGCGCCGGGTTTCGTCGAGATGGGCGACGAAGGCCGCGTCGAGGGCGCCGAGGCTGTAGCCGCTGAGGTAGAACTCCTTGACCGGCAGGCGCGGGTGCTGGGCGCGCACGCCCTGCATGACCCGGTACAGGTCTTCGGCATCCTCGCTGCTGACTCCAGGCGTGGCGAAGCGCGAGGCGGCGCTCATGAAGTCGTAGCTGGTCGGCGAGGACAGCTGCACGACATGGAACCCGGCCTTGTAGTAGAGGCGCTTGAGGTATTCGTTGAGGCTGGCGTTGAAGGGCGCACCGGTGCCGGCGATCAGGAAGATCAGCGGCGCCTCGTGGTCCTGGCGGGCCAGGCGATAGGTCAGCTTCTTCACCGGCCAGAAGTTGTCCGGCAGGGTGAAGGCGCGCTCGGGGCGCAGGTTCAGGGTGTAGTCGTTCTGGGTGATGTCATCGTCCGTGGGCAGCTCGGGACGCAGGTCCGGCGGCGTGGTGGCGATGGTCGCCTCGAAGGGGTTGGTCAGCGGATAGCCATAGGTGGCGGCATCGATGTCCGCCGCCGACGCGGCCGCACTCAGCAGTAGGCCGCCCAGCAGGGCAGCGAGGCGCAGTGGTCGAAACATGACGGATCCCCAGGAAAAGACAAAAAACTCGTTGCACCCTAGGACACTTGTGTGACGGAAGAAGTTGCCAAGTGCCATTGCCTTTGTTGCCCCGGATGTTGCCGCGCCAGGCTCGATGGCTGCAACACCGGGTTGCATTTCTCCTGGGGGTAAAAATAGCCGAGGCCGGCGCTTTCGCCTTGCGCAGACGGCCCACGGCATTATGCTGGGCGCCGGTTTTTCTGATTCTGGAGTTGTCCATGTCCCGCCGTTTGCCGTTGATCGCCCTGTCGCTGTTCCTGCCGCTGTGGCTGGCCGCCAGCTATGGCGTGCGTTATGGCTTCATGGAGGATCCGCAGTGGGTGGGGATCTGCGCGGCGCAGGTGCAGGTCTGGGAGTGCGGCGTGCGCTCGACCCTGGGCCTGACCATTCACTTCCGCATCCTGGCCTGGATCGGCCTGGGGCTGGCGCTGCTGGCGACCCTGGTGCCGCGCCGCGCCGGCTGGTGGCTGGCGGTGCTGGCGCTGGTGGCGGGGATTCCGGCGTTGGTGCTGTATACCGCGAGCATCGCGGTGTTCACCGTGGTGCTGGCGGGGTTGCGTCTGGTCAGAAAGGGACAGTAGGCAGGTTTCGGGACCGCTCAGCGGTCTTTCGCGAGCAAGCTCGCTCCCACAATGCGTAGCTGGGCCCGTGGAAGCGAGCTTGCTCGCGAAGGCCTGCAAGGCAGGCCCAAAACCACTCAGCGCCGAACCCGCAGGCAACGCCACAAGGCCAAGGTCATCACCACGCTGACCGCAGCCCACGCCCAGGCCTGCTGGCTCAACAACCCTTCCCGGTACAACTGCGGCGCAATCCCCGCACCGACGATCAGGGCCAGCAAGGCCACCTCGGCCCGTGCCACCCGCACCGGACGCACCAGGTAAACCAGCGCCGGGACCACGAAGGCCGCCGTCGGGAAGCTGCGATAACGCGGGTCGAACACCAGTGCCAGCATGCTCACCGCTGCGGCGAAGCCGGCCGCCAGCACCCACCAGCCGGCCCGCGCCTCGAGCCAGGCAAACGCCCGCTCACGCCAGCCGTCGCGTGCCGACAACGCCAGCGCGCCGTGTGCCAGGACGATCAGGTTCAAGCCCACCAGCAACGCCACCCACAGCCATTCGCCGAGGAAGCGCGCATTGGTCCGCGCCAGTTCGCCCCACAGGCCGATGCTCGCCGCGCCGAGTGCCGCCAGCAACGGCAGGGCCAGGGCATTGCGCGCGTTGCGCAGCGGCCCGGCGAGGAACAGGGTGACGAAGAACAGCACGCCACTGGCCGCCAGCCACTGCGGCCAGAACGGCAGGTTGCTCACCGGCCCCTCGAGCACGCCCTTGTCCTGCCGGTCGGCGTCGTAGAGCCCCCAGTAGCCACCCACCGCGCCTTCGCTGGCGCGTTTCCACGGCTGGTCGAAGGCCTCGATCAGGTTGTAGTGCCAGTCGTGCTGCTCGGCCATGGCGACGAAGCCGCGGATGAAACGCGCTTCGTTGACCCGGCTGGGCAGGGCGGTTTCGCGCTGGCGGCCTTCGCTGGGCCAGCCGGTTTCGCCGATCAGGATGTCCTTGGGCGCGAAGCGCTTGCCGAATGCCTCGCGGATCTCGCCGACGTGGGCCAGGGCATCGTCGATGCCGCGCGGGTCGTCTTCCCAGTAGGGCAGCAGGTGGATGGTGAGGAAGTCCACGGCCGGGGCGATCTGCGGATGCTGCAACCAGAACTCCCAGACATCGGCATAGGTCACCGGTACCTGCACCTGGCTTTTCACCCGGGCGATCAACTCGGCCAGACGGTCGCCGGTGACCTCCTTGCGCAGCAGGGTCTCGTTGCCGACGATCACCGCGCGGACCACGTCCGGGTTGGCGTTGGCCGAGGCGATCAGGGCGTTGACCTCCTTCTCGGTATCCACCGGATTGCCGTTGACCCAGGCGCCGAGCATGACCTTCAGGCCATGCTTGCGGGCGACGGCCGGGATGTCCTCGAGGCCGGTCATGGAATAGGTGCGGATGCACTCGAAGCGTTTCGACAACAGCGCGAGGTCGGCATCGATGCGCTCTGGGCGCAGGGTGAAGGGCTGGTCGAACGGCGACTGGTCCTTGTCGAACGGGGTGTAGGAGGCGCACTGCAACTTGTGCGTGGCACTGGCGGCGTCGGGCAGCAGCACCGGTCTGCCGAGCCCGTACCAGAGCCCGGCGAGGGCGAGCAGGCCGAGCAGGCAGGCGAACAGGTAGGGCGGCAGCGCAAAGCGGGCAGTCGAAGGCATGGAGCGGTCCGGTGCGGTAACAAAGCCGCCAATACTACCTGCAAAATCCAGCGGATTTTTCTTCGACATGCAAAGTTCGGGCGGGTTGGCCGCAAGGCCCCGGGAACCGGGCAGGTGCTGGCGATATGGTGTCGTTTCTCGATGTTTCGAGGTCGCTGACAGAGCAGGTTCGTCACGTCCCCGGGTTGATGATGGATGCCATCAGTACTCCGCTGATGCGGTCCCGGTCCAGGCTTCGAGGCGTGAAGGGGGCGCCGTGCACCAGAACAAGACGTGGCCCGGCCGGCGTCGGGCGCTTGACTCCATCCGTGAAGTGACAAGGGGAAGCTTTGATGAAAATGCGACGACTCCTGGGGGCGGGCACCGCCCTGGTATTGGCGATCGGTGCTGCACAGGCGATGGCCAAGGAAGTGAGCATCGGTTATGTCGATGGCTGGTCCGACAGCGTGGCGACCACCCATGTGGCAGCCGAGGTCATCAAACAGAAGCTGGGCTACGACGTGAAACTCATGCCGGTGGCCACCGGCATCATGTGGCAGGGTGTCGCCACCGGCAAGCTCGACGCCATGCTCTCCGCCTGGCTGCCGGTCACCCACGGCGAGTACTGGGCCAAGAACAAGGACAACGTGGTCGACTACGGCCCCAACTTCAAGGACGCCAAGATCGGCCTGATCGTCCCTGACTACGTCAAGGCGCAATCGGTGGCCGACCTGAAGACCGACGAAGGCTTCAAGAAGAAGATCGTCGGCATCGACGCCGGCTCCGGGGTGATGCTCAAGACCGACCAGGCGATCAAGGACTACGAGCTCACCGGCTACAAGCTGCAGGCCAGCTCCGGCGCGGCGATGACCGCCGAACTGGGCCGTGCCTACGACAAGAAGCAGGACATCGCGGTGACCGGCTGGGTGCCGCACTGGATGTTCGCCAAGTGGAAACTGCGCTTCCTCGAAGACCCGAAAGGCGTGTATGGCGCCGCCGAGACGGTGAACAGCATCGGCAGCAAGGAACTGGCGGGCAAGGCGCCGGAAGTCGCCGAATTCCTGAAGAAGTTCTCCTGGCAGTCGAAGGACGAGATCGGCGAGGTCATGTTGGCCATTCAAGAGGGCGCAAAACCCGATGCCGCGGCCAAGGACTGGGTGGCCAAGCACCCCGAGCGCGTGGCCGAGTGGACCGGCAAATAATGGCTTGATGCCTCTATCCTGAGCCTTGCAGGGCCGCCCCTCGCTTTCAGCGCCGGGCGGCCCTTTCGTTTCCGGGTTGTTACCGACTTCGCAAAAGACTTTTACATCTAAGACTAAGGTCGTCTGGAGCGCGTTCATGGGCAGCATAAAGTGGTGACGGGTTCTACCTAATCTGTGCTGCGAGGACAAAAACAATGAACGACAGCATTTACCTATCGATACAAAACAGCCCGCGGTTCAAGGAGCTGGTGTCAAAACGCGAGCGCTTCGCCTGGATTCTCTCGGTGATCATGCTCGGCCTCTACTCTGCCTTCATCCTCCTGATTGCCTACGGTCCCCAGATCCTGGGCACCAGGATCAGCCCCGATTCGTCGATCACCTGGGGCATTCCCCTCGGTGTGGGCCTGATCCTCTCGGCATTCGTGCTCACCGGCATCTACGTACGTCGTGCCAACGGTGAGTTCGACGAGCTGAACAACGCAATCCTCAAGGAGGTTCAGCAATGATCCGGCGTGTACTGGCAACCCTGGCCATCGGCGCGTTCGCACCCGCCGTCTGGGCCGCCGACGCCCTCACCGGCGAGGTGCAGAAACAACCATTGAACGTCGCGGCGATCATCATGTTCGTCGCCTTCGTCGGCCTGACCCTGTGCATCACCTACTGGGCCTCGAAGAAGAACAACTCGGCGTCCGACTACTACGCCGCCGGCGGCAAGATCACCGGCTTCCAGAACGGCCTGGCGATCGCCGGCGACTACATGTCCGCGGCGTCCTTCCTGGGCATTTCCGCCCTGGTGTTCACCTCCGGCTACGACGGCCTGATCTACTCGATCGGCTTCCTCGTCGGCTGGCCGATCATCCTCTTCCTGATCGCCGAACGCCTGCGCAACCTGGGCAAATACACCTTTGCCGACGTGGCCTCCTATCGCCTCGGGCAGAAGGAGATCCGCACCCTGTCCGCCTCCGGCTCGCTGGTGGTGGTGGCCTTCTACCTGATCGCCCAGATGGTCGGCGCCGGCAAGCTGATCCAGCTGCTGTTCGGCCTCGACTACCACGTCGCGGTGATCCTGGTGGGCATCCTGATGTGCCTGTACGTGCTGTTCGGCGGCATGCTGGCGACCACCTGGGTGCAGATCATCAAGGCGGTGCTGCTGCTCTCCGGTGCCAGCTTCATGGCGCTGATGGTGATGAAGCACGTCAACTTCGACTTCAGCCAGCTGTTCTCCCAGGCCATCGCCGTGCACCCGAAAGGCGAGGCGATCATGAGCCCCGGCGGCCTGGTCAAGGACCCGATCTCGGCCTTCTCCCTGGGCCTGGCGCTGATGTTCGGTACCGCCGGCCTGCCGCACATCCTGATGCGCTTCTTCACCGTGAGCGACGCCAAGGAAGCGCGCAAATCGGTGTTCTACGCCACCGGCTTCATCGGCTACTTCTACATCCTGACCTTCATCATCGGCTTCGGCGCGATCCTGCTGGTCAGCACCAACCCGGCCTTCAAGGACGCCGCTGGCGCCCTGATCGGCGGCAACAACATGGCGGCGGTGCACCTGGCTGACGCCGTGGGCGGCAGCATCTTCCTCGGCTTCATCTCGGCAGTGGCCTTCGCCACCATCCTCGCGGTGGTCGCCGGCCTGACCCTGGCAGGCGCCTCGGCGGTGTCCCACGACCTGTACGCCAGCGTCTGGCGCAAGGGCAAGGCCAACGAGAAGGACGAGATCCGCGTTTCGAAGATCACCACCATCGCCCTGGCGGTCCTCGCCATCGGCCTGGGCATCCTCTTCGAAAGCCAGAACATCGCGTTCATGGTCGGCCTGGCGTTCTCCATCGCGGCGAGCTGCAACTTCCCCGTGCTGCTGCTCTCGATGTACTGGAAGAAGCTGACCACCCGCGGCGCCATGATCGGCGGCTGGATGGGCCTGATCAGTGCCGTGGCGCTGATGATCCTCGGCCCGACCATCTGGGTGCAGATCCTGCATCACGAGAAGCCGATCTACCCGTACGAGTACCCGGCGCTGTTCTCGATGATCATTGCCTTCGTCGGTATCTGGTTCTTCTCGATCACCGACAAGTCCAAGGCTGCCGAAGACGAACGCGCACTGTTCTTCCCGCAGTTCGTGCGGTCGCAGACCGGTCTGGGCGCCAGTGGTGCGGTTTCCCATTAATTAGTTGCAAGCTGCAAGCGACAAGCTGCAAGAAGGAGCCGGGTAAAACCGGCTTCATCTTGCAGCTTGTCGTTTTTGCGTCAGCGGTTCGGCTTGCGGCTTAGCGCTTGAAGCTTGCAACTGACCCGCGTACCGCGCGGGTCATATGTAGCCGAGCAACAGCAATATCAGCAGGACGATCAACACCGTGCCGATGACCCCGGACGGCCCGTAGCCCCAGCTTCTGGAGTGCGGGAAGACCGGCAGGCCGCCGATCAGCAGCAGGATCAGGATGATGATCAGGATTGTGCCCATGACGGATTCCTCTGGTTTCGGTCGGATGGGCAGACCTGCTGTTCAGGTCCGCTTGTAGTTGTGATTCCCGCAGGGCGCGGAAAGTTTAATCGGATCTTTGCCCCCACCATTCAGCAACCTGATACCGGTCGGACCCTGCCGAACCCTTCGCTACACTGCCCGTCACCGACAGGCAACAGACAAGGCAGGCGCTATGCAGAACCGCATGATGATCACCGGCGCGGGCTCCGGACTGGGGCGCGAGATCGCCCTGCGCTGGGCCCGCGAGGGCTGGCGACTGGCATTGAGCGATGTCAGCGAGGAAGGCCTGCGACAGACCCTGGCCATGGTCCGAGACGCCGGCGGCAGCGGCTTCGTGCAGCGTTGCGACGTGCGCGACTACAGCCAGCTGATCGCCCTGGCCCAGGCCTGCGAGGAGCAGTTCGGCGGCATCGACGTGATCGTCAACAACGCCGGGGTCGCCTCTGGCGGCTTCTTCGCCGAGCTGTCCCTGGAAGACTGGGACTGGCAGATCGCGATCAACCTGATGGGCGTGGTCAAGGGCTGCAAGGCCTTCCTGCCGCTGCTGGAGAAGAGCAAGGGCCGGATCATCAACATCGCCTCCATGGCCGCCTTGATGCAGGGTCCGGCGATGAGCAACTACAACGTGGCCAAGGCCGGGGTGGTGGCGCTGTCCGAGAGCCTGCTGGTGGAGCTGCGGCAACTGGACGTCGGCGTCCACGTGGTCTGTCCGTCGTTCTTCCAGACCAACCTGCTCGACTCCTTCCGCGGCCCGACCCCGGCCATGAAGGCCCAGGTCGGCAAGCTCCTGGAAAGCTCGCCGATCAGCGCCACGGACATCGCCGAGTACATCTACCAGCAGGTCGCCCGCGGCCAGTTCATGATCCTGCCCCATGAACAGGGGCGCATGGCCTGGCACCTCAAGCAGCACGATCCGCAGGCGCTCTACGACGAGATGGCGAACATGGCGGAAAAGATGCGCGCCAAGGCCCGTCCGGGGCAATCCTGAGTCAACCGATCAGGTATCCTTGGCGCTTTTGCCAGCACCGGGGATGCCTGTGACCAATTACCTGCTGTTCTTCTTCGCCGCGGTCTTCGAGATCGCCGGCTGCTACGCCTTCTACCTGTGGCTGCGCCTGGACAAGAGCGCCTGGTGGATCGCCCCGGCGCTGCTCAGCCTGACCCTGTTCGCCCTGCTCCTCACCCGCGTCGAAGCGGCCTACGCCGGGCGCGCCTATGCCGCCTACGGCGGGATCTACATCGTCACCTCGCTGCTGTGGCTGGCGTTCGTCGAGAAGGGCCGTCCGCTGACCAGCGACTGGCTCGGCGCCTCGCTCTGCGTGGTGGGGGCCACGGTCATCCTGCTCGGCCCGCGATTGCAGAGCGCGGGCTGAGTTTGTAGGACTTTTCGCTAGGCAAATTCCGCTATCGCTGTAGGCAAACTCTTTTAGCTCGTCGGAGCATTGAAGCGGACTACGCCGAGGGCCAGTCTCCGAATTCCCCTTGAAATGGAGGATTCAGGAATGTTGGTCATAGGACGTGAGATTGGCGAGGTCATCAACATCGGCAACGACATCAAGCTCAAGGTGATCGCCGTGGACGGCGGCACCGTGCGCTTCGGCATCAGTGCGCCGCGCAACGTGGAGATTCATCGCGCGGAGATCTACCGCAGGCTGGCGGAGGAAATGGACAAGCAGAAGGCGGGCTGATCAGTCGAACAATTCCCTGGGCACGTCATGCTTGGGCAGCAGCTGGCATTGCTGGCTGTCGAGGTCGAAGAGGATGAACGCCTGCCCCTTGGCCAGCGCCTGGCGTACCCGCAGCACGCGGGTTTCCAGCGGGGTGTCGTCGCCGTTGTCGGTGCCGTCGCGGGTGACGAAGTCCTCGATCAGACGGGTGAGGGTGTCGGCTTCGAGTTGGTCGTAGGGGATGAGCATGGAGGGGCCTTGCAGCTGGATTGATGGCATATGCTACCTGTGTTCATCCTCGAGGGCCTCATCGCTGGCAAGCCAGCGCCCACAATGTCCGTGGTGACTCGGACCCTGTGGGAGCTGGCTTGCCAGCGATGAGGCCCTCAAGACCCGTTAGTTTCTCTGCCCCAGCACCTCCTCCACCGTCGGCAAGCGGGTCTCGCTTTCCATCTGCGCATCATGCTCCAGCTGATGACTGAAACGCTCCAGCGAACTCCCCGCCGGATGCGAATCGGCGGCGAACACCGGCGGGCTCAGCAGGTAGGCGCCGAGCAGCCGGCTCAGCGCCGCCAGGCTGTCGATATGGGTGCGCTCGTAGCCATGGGTGGCGTCGCAGCCGAAGGCCAGCAGCGCCGTGCGGATATCGTGCCCGGCTGTGATCGCCGAGTGCGCATCGCTGAAGTAGTAGCGGAACAGGTCGCGCCGCACCGGCAGGTTGTGTTCGCCGGCCAGCTTCAGCAGGTGGCGCGACAGGTGATAGTCGTAGGGCCCCGACGAATCCTGCATCGCCACGCTCACCGCATGCTCGCTGGACTGCTGTCCGGGCGCGACCGGGGCGATGTCGATGCCGACGAACTCGCTGACGTCCCAGGGCAGGGCGCCTGCCGCGCCGGAGCCGGTTTCCTCGGTGATGGTGAACAGCGGATGGCAGTCGATCTGCGGCTGCTGGCCGCTTTCGACGACGGCCTTGAGCGCCGCCAGCAGCGCGGCCACCCCGGCCTTGTCGTCCAGGTGGCGGGCGCTGATATGCCCGCTTTCGGTGAACTCCGGCAGCGGATCGAAGGCGACGAAGTCACCGACATTGATGCCCAGCGACTCGCAGTCGGCGCGGGTCGCGCAGTAGGCATCCAGGCGCACCTCGATGTGCTCCCAGCTCACCGGCATCTGGTCGATGGCGGTATTGAACGCGTGCCCGCTGGCCATCAGCGGCAACACGCTGCCGCGCAGCACGCCGGTGTCGGTGAACACGCTGACCCGGCTGCCTTCGGCGAAGCGGCTCGACCAGCAACCCACTGCGGCCAGACCGAGGCGACCGTTGTCCTGCAGGGTGCGGACGCTGGCGCCAATGGTGTCCAGGTGCGCGGAAACCGCGCGGTCGGGGGAATTGCGGCGGCCCTTGAGGGTGGCGCGGATGGTCCCGCGGCGGGTCCGCTCGAAGGGGATGCCCAGTTCTTCCAGGCGTTCGGCGACGTAGCGCACGATGGTGTCGGTGAACCCGGTGGGGCTGGGGATCGCCAGCATTTCCAGGAGGACTTTCTGCAGGTAGTTCAGGTCCGGTTCGGGTAGCGGGGCGGACATAGGCACTCCTTCAGTCATTGCGTTGGCCGGCTGTGGGGAAACAGCAGGTCGACGAAGCACTCGGCGACGGGCTGCGGCTCATGGTTGGCCAGGCCGACCCGCTCGTTGGCTTCGATGAACACGTACTCCGGCTGGTCGGCGGCGCGGACCATCAGGTCGAGACCGACCACCGGGATATCCAGGGCGCGCGCGGCCTGCACCGCGGCGTCGGCGAGCACCGGGTGCAGGCGCGCGGTGACGTCTTCCAGGCAGCCACCGGTATGCAGGTTGGCAGTCCGGCGCACGGCCAGGCGCTGGCCGGCCGGCAGCACGCTGGCGTAGTCGTAGCCAGCCCCTTGCAGGGTGCGCAGGGTCTCGTCGTCCCGTGGGATGCGGCTTTCCCCGCCGGTGGCGGCCTGGCGCCGGCGGCTCTGCGCCTCGATCAACTGCGCGATGCTGTGCAGGCCGTCGCCGACCACTTCGGCGGGATGACGGATCGCCGCGGCGACCACCTCGAAGCCGATCACCACGATGCGCAGGTCAAGGCCGGCGTGGAAGCTCTCCAGCAGCACCCGACTGTCGAAGCGCCGTGCCGCCTGGATCGCCTGGTCGAGCTCGGCGAGCGTGGTCAGGTTGACCGCCACGCCGTTGCCCTGTTCGCCGTCCACCGGCTTGACCACCAGCGCGCCATGTTCCTCGAGGAAGGCCCGGTTGTCGTCGGCACTGCCTGCCAGTTGCTGCGCCGGCAGTTCCAGCCCGGCGGCGGCGAGGGTGCGGTGGGTCAGTTGCTTGTCCTGGCAGAGGGTCATGCTCACCGCGCTGGTCAGGTCGCTCAGCGACTCGCGGCAGCGCACCCGGCGCCCGCCATGGCTGAGGGTGAACAGCCCGGCATCGGCGTCGTCGACCTGCACATCGATACCGCGGCGGTAGGCCTCCTCGACGATGATCCGCGCATAGGGGTTGAGCCCGGCCTCCGGGCCCGGGCCGAGGAACAGCGGCTGGTTGATGCCGTTCTTGCGCTTGACCGCGAAGGTCGGCAGGTTGCGAAAGCCCAGCTTGGCGTAGAGCCGCTTGGCCTGGCGGTTGTCGTGCAGCACCGAGAGGTCGAGGTGGCTGAGGCCGCGGCTCATGAAGTGTTCGATCAGGTGGCGCACCAGCACCTCGCCGACGCCGGGCCGGTTGCTGTTGGGGTCCACCGCCAGGCACCACAGGCTGCTGCCCAGTTCCGGGTCGGCGAAGGCCTTGTGGTGGTTGAGGCCCATGACGCTGCCGATCACCGTGCCGCTGTCCTCGTCCTCGGCCAGCCAGTACACCGGCCCGCCGAGATGGCGCGGAGTGAGCAGGGCGGTATTGACCGGAAGCATGCCGCGGGTCTGGTACAGGGTGTTGATCGCCTGCCAGTCCTCGTCGCTCTGCGCCCGGCGGATGCGGAAGCCGCGGAACACCCGGCTGGCCGGGCGGTAATCACTGAACCACAGGCGCAGGGTGTCGGACGGGTCGAGGAACAGTTGCTGCGGCGCATGGGCCAGCACCTGCTGCGGCGCCGCCACGTACAGGGCGATGTCCCGCTCGCCGGGACGCTCTTCGAGCAGGGCGGCGGCCAGTTGCGCAGGCTCCGGCCAGGTGTGGCCGATCAGCAGCCGGCCCCAGCCGCAGTGCAGGGCACGGGGCTGGTCGCTGGGCTCGTTGCCTTCTCCGGCCAGGCGTGCCTGCAGACGTTCGTAGGACGGCACCTGGCCGCGCAGCAGGCGCTGGCCGTAAGCGGTTGCGTGGGCTTTCATCGGTCAGATTCCTTGCTCGCTGAGCCACAGGTTGAGGGCCGCCAGTTGCCAGAGTTTGGAGCCGCGCAGGGGCGTGAGCTGACCGTGCGGGTCGCTCAGCAGGCGGTCGAGCATCGCCGGGTTGAACAACCCGCGATCCTGGCTCGGGTCCAGCAGCAGCTCGCGTACCCAGTCCAGGGTCGCGCTTTGCAGGTGCTTGAGGCCGGGCACCGGGAAATAGCCTTTCTTGCGGTCGATGACTTCGCTGGGGATGACCAGCCGCGCGGCTTCCTTGAGCACCTGCTTGCCGCCGTCCGGCAGCTTGAAACGCGCCGGAATGCGCGCCGACAGCTCCACCAGGCGGTAGTCGAGGAACGGCGTGCGCGCCTCCAGGCCCCAGGCCATGGTCATGTTGTCGACCCGCTTCACCGGGTCTTCCACCAGCATCACCGTGCTGTCCAGGCGCAGGGCCTTGTCCACCGCGTCGCGGGCGCCGGGCTCGGCGAAGTGCTGGCGGACGAAGTCGCCGGCGGCGTCGTGCTCCAGCAGCCAGGGCAGTTGCACGGTGTCGCGGTACTCGGCGTGGCTGCGGTCGAAGAACGCCGCGCGGTAGGCCGCCAGCGGATCGGCGGCGCCGTCCACCTGCGGGTACCAGTGGTAGCCGGCGAACAGCTCGTCGGCGCCCTGGCCGCTCTGCACCACCTTGCAGTGCTTGGCCACTTCCCGCGAGAGCAGGTAGAAGGCGATGCAGTCGTGGCTGACCATCGGCTCGCTCATGGCACGGAAGGCCGCTGGCAACCGGGTGATGATCTCGCGCTCGTCGATGCGCAACTGGTGATGGCGGGTGCCGTAGTGTCGGGCGATCAGGTCCGAGTACTGGAACTCGTCGCCGCGTTCGCCGCCGGCATCCTCGAAGCCGATGGAGAAGGTCGACAGGTCGTCCACGCCGGCTTCGCGCAGCAGGCCGACCAGCAGGCTGGAGTCGACGCCGCCGGACAGCAGCACGCCGACGTCCACCGCCGCGCGCTGACGGATCGCCACGGCCTGGCGGGTGCTGTCGAGGACGCGGTCGCGCCAGTCCTCCAGGCTCAGCTCCTGTTCGTCGGTACGCGGGCCGTAGTGCAGGCTCCACCATTGCTGCTGTTCGGCGCGGCCCTGGGCGTCGATGCGCATCCAGGTGGCAGGCGGCAGCTTCTCGACATTGGCCAGCAGGGTGCGCGGCGCGGGGACCACGGCATGGAAGTTCAGGTAGTGGTTGAGCGCCACCGGGTCGAGCACCGGGTCGATGTCGCCGCCTTTGAGCAGGGCCGGCAGGGTCGAGGCGAAGCGCAGGCGCTCGTTGCTCCGCGACAGGTACAGCGGCTTGACGCCGAGGCGGTCGCGGGCGAGGAACAGTTGCTGCTTGTCGCGCTCCCAGATGGCCAGGGCGAACATGCCGTTGAGGCGTGGCAGCAGTTGCTCGCCCCAGGCGTGGTAGCCCTTGAGCAGCACCTCGGTGTCGCCGTTGGAGTGGAAGGTGTAGCCGAGGTCTTCCAGTTCGCGGCGCAGCTCGGGGTAGTTGTAGATCGCGCCGTTGAAGACCAGGGCCAGGCCCAGCTGGTTGTCGACCATGGGCTGGGCCGAGGCGTCGGACAGGTCCATGATCTTCAGGCGCCGGTGGCCGAGGGCGATCGGGCCCTGGCTGAAGAAGCCCCAGGCATCGGGGCCGCGAGGCGCCAGGTGGTGGGTGATCCGCTCAACCGCGGCGAGGTCCGCCGGGCGCGATGGGGTGGCTACAGGGGTGAAACGAAACTCTCCAGCTAATCCGCACATAAGTCCTTACCGGTTTTGCCGTTGGGGAAGGTGCCCGAAAACAGGGCACTCAGGAACTGACCGGTGGGGATGCTGTGAGTTTTAGATCGATATGGAATAAGCCGCCCTCTTGCGCTCAGGGCTTGCCGCGCTTGAGCTCGCGCAGCATGAAGCGGTTCGGATGACAGGCCTCGGCCATGTCCCGCGGCACCGGCAAGGCATCGCCGTTGATCCACGCCGCCACCAGTTCGCCACACAACGGCGCGGTGATCAGCCCGCGCGAACCATGGCCACTGTTGATGTACAGCCCCTCCAGCCACGGGCACGGCGCCTCGGGCACCTGTCGGGCGTTCTTCGCCAGCGCGGCGTAGGTCTCGGCAAACGATCCGGCCTCGGCCAGCGGCCCCACCAGCGGCAGGTAGTCCGGGCTGGTGCAGCGAAATGCCGCGCGCCCTTGCAGGTGCTGCGGGTCCAGGTGAGCGATGTCCAGGCGCTCGGCCAGGTCGCTGGAGATCTCCCGCAGCAGTTCGAGATTGCTGCGGTGTTCCTCGGCGGTCGGGGTCAGGTCGTGGCCATGGAAGTCGAAACTGGCGCCGAGGGTGTGTTCGCCATGCCGTGGCGGCGCCACGTAGCCATCGGCGCAGACCACGGTGTGCAGCGCCTGGCTCGCCGGGGTGAGCGGCAGGCGGGTGATCTGCCCGCGGATGCGCTTGAGCGGCAGCCCGGCGCAGCCGTCGAAGCGGTGGATGTCCGCGGCGCCGGCGAGCACCACCACCGGGGCCTCGGCCAGCACCTTTTCGCCATCGAGGGCCTGCCACAGGCCGTCGACCCGGCGCAGTTGCAGCACATCATGATGGCCGAGTAGGCGCACGTTCGGTTGTCCCGCCTGCCAGCGGCACAGTGCCGGCGGGTGCACCCAGCCGCCCTCCGGGTAGAACAGGCCGCCGCTGGGCAGGCTCACCCCGGCCACCGCCTCGGCCTGCTGGCGATCCAGACGCTGCACCAGTTCCTCGCTGAAGGCCCCGGCCAGTTGCGCCTGACGCTGGTCCTCCTTGGCGTCGAAGGCCAGTTGCAGGACGCCGCAGTCGTCCCAGTCGCTGCCCCGCTGCAGGCGCTGGAGCAGGCGCCGGGTGTGGCCGAAGCCGCTGACGATCAGCTGCGACAGCAGCGTGCCGTGGGCCGACAGCTTGAGGTACAGCACCCCCTGCGGGTTGCCCGAGGCCTCGCTGGCCGGCTGCCCATGGCGCTCCAGCAGGCTGACCTGCCAGCCGCGGGCGGCGAGGCTGGCGGCGCTGGCGCAACCGGCGAGGCCGGCGCCGATCACCAGGGCCTGGCGCGGACCCTGTGGCGCAGGCGGGCGCTGGTACCAGGGGGCCACGACCGGTGGCTGCGGCTGCTCCTCGGTACGGCCGTTGAACAGGCCGCGAAGGATCTCCCATTTCTTGCCGATCCCCGGGATCCGCTTCATGGTGAAACCGACCGCGATCAGCGCGCGGCGCACCCAGCCGGTGCTGGTGAAGGTGCCCAGGGTGGTGCCGGGACGCGACAGCCGGCCCAGTTGGGCGAACAGCTCGGGGGTCCACATGTCCGGGTTCTTCGCCGGGGCGAAGCCGTCGAGGAACCAGGCGTCGATGTGGCCGTCGAGCTTTTCGAACTGCTCGCGGGCATCGCCGATCATCAGGGTCAGGCTGACCCGGCCATCGTCGAACAGGAACTGCTGGTAGCCCTGGTGCACCGCCACGTACTGCGCCAGCAGGGCCGTGCCCTGGAGCGCCAGGTCGGGCCAGAGGGCGAGGGCGCGGTGCAGGTCGTCGCGGGTCAGGGGAAACTTCTCGGCGCTGATGAAGTGCAGGCGGGCGCCGGGCGCGGCACAGCGTTCGAACAGTTGCCAGGCGCAGAGGAAGTTCAACCCGGTGCCGAAGCCGGTCTCGCCGATCACCAGGCACTCGCCGGCGGACAGCGCGCTGAAGCGCTGGCGCAGGTCGTTCTGCTCGATGAACACATGGCTGGTTTCTTCAAGGCTCTGGTCCTTGGAGAAGTAGATGTCGTCGTACTGCCGCGAATGGGGGCGGCCCAGTTCGTCCCAGTCGATCTGGGCGTGGCGTGGGGCAGGGGTGTCGGTCATGAAAGGGCTCGGCAACAGCGGATCCGGCATTCTAGCCGATCGCTGGAAAGCTGTTTGATCTGGCGCAACCCGGACAAAACCAATGGCAATCCGCTAGTCTTGCTCATCCAAGAAGGGAGACTGGCATGTTCGAATCCGCTGAAATCGGTCACGCGATCGACAAAGAAACCTACGAGGCCGAAGTGCCCGCACTGCGCGAGGCGCTGCTTGACGCCCAGTTCGAACTCAAGCAGCAGGCGCGTTTCCCGGTGATCGTGCTGATCAACGGTATCGAGGGCGCCGGGAAGGGCGAGACGGTCAAGCTGCTGAACGAATGGATGGATCCCCGCCTGATCGAGGTGCGCACCTTCGACCAGCAGAGCGACGAGGAGCTGGCCCATCCGCCGGCCTGGCGCTACTGGCGTGCACTGCCGGCCAAGGGCCGCATGGGCGTGTTCTTCGGCAACTGGTACAGCCAGATGCTCCAGGGCCGGGTCCACGGGCATTTCAAGGATGCCGTGCTGGACCAGGCCATCAGCGGCGCCGAGCGCCTGGAACAGATGCTCTGCGATGAAGGCGCGCTGATCTTCAAGTTCTGGTTCCACCTTTCCAAGAAGCAGATGAAGGTCCGCCTCAAGACCCTGAAGAAGGACCCGGTGCACCGCTGGCGGATCAGCCCGCTGGACTGGGAGCAGTCGGAGACCTACGACCGCTTCGTGCGCTTCGGCGAGCGCGTGCTGCGCCGCACCAGCCGGGAGTACGCGCCCTGGCACGTGATCGAAGGCGTCGATCCGCACTACCGCAGCCTGGCGGTGGGCAAGATCATCCTCGAAGGCCTGCAGAATGCGCTGAAGGCCAAGACCATCAAGGCGCCGACGCCGATCGCCCCGCTGAGCGAGAGCATCGACCAGCTCAGCCTGCTGCAGGCCCTCGACCTCAGCGTGCACCTGGACAAGCACGACTACGAGCAACAGTTGCTGGTCGAGCAGGCGCGCCTGGCCGGCCTGCTGCGCGACAAGCGCATGAAGCATCACGCGCTGGCGGCGGTGTTCGAAGGCAATGACGCAGCGGGCAAGGGTGGCGCGATCCGGCGGGTCGCCGCAGCGCTGGACCCGCGCCAGTATCGCATCGTGCCGATCGCCGCACCGACCGAGGAAGAGCGGGCGCAGCCGTACCTGTGGCGGTTCTGGCGGCATATTCCCGGGCGTGGCCTGTTCACCATCTTCGACCGTTCCTGGTACGGCCGGGTCCTGGTGGAGCGGGTCGAGGGTTTCTGCTCGACGGCCGACTGGATGCGCGCCTATGGCGAGATCAACGATTTCGAGGAGCAGTTGAGCAACGCTGGCGTGGTGGTGGTCAAGTTCTGGCTGGCGATCGACCAGCAGACCCAGCTGGAGCGCTTCCAGGAACGCGAGGAAATTCCTTTCAAGCGCTTCAAGATCACCGAGGAAGACTGGCGCAACCGCGACAAGTGGGACCTCTATGCCCACGCGGTGGGCGACATGGTCGACCGCACCAGCACCGAGATCGCGCCGTGGACCCTGGTGGAAGCCAACGACAAGCGCTGGGCGCGGGTGAAGGTGCTGCGCACCATCAACGAGGCCCTGGAAGCGGCGTTTCGCAAGCACAAGAAGTAGGCAGGCATGAAGCCCTGCAGACGCATGGGGCTGCTGTGCAGCCCTTCGCGAGCAAGCTCGCTCCCACTGAGTTCACCACCTTGTGGGAGCGAGCTTGCTCGCGAAGGACCGCAAAGCGGCCCCAATTGATCTGGCAGGAGTTCAGCCCTTGCCGCCCGCTTCGAGCATCTGCTCCGGCCGCACCCACTGGTCGAACTGCTCATCGGTGAGGTAGCCCAGGGTCAGCGCCGCCTCGCGCAGGGTGGTGCCCTCGGCATAGGCCTTCTTGGCGATTTCCGCCGCCTTGTCGTAGCCGATGTGCGGGTTCAGCGCGGTCACCAGCATCAGCCCGCGCTCCAGGTGCGCGGCCATCTGCTGGGGGTCGGGTTCGATGCCGGCGACGCAGTGCTGCAGGAAGTTGCTGCAGCCGTCGGCGAGCAGTTCGATGGACTGCAGCAGGTTGTGGATGATCACCGGCTTGAACACGTTCAACTGCAGGTGCCCCTGGCTCGCCGCGAAGCTGATCGCGGTGTCGTTGCCCAGCACCTGGCAGGCCAGCATCGACAGGGCTTCGCACTGGGTCGGGTTGACCTTGCCGGGCATGATCGAGCTGCCCGGCTCGTTGGCCGGCAGGCGCACTTCCGCCAGGCCCGCGCGGGGCCCGGAACCGAGCAGGCGCAGGTCGTTGGCGATCTTCATCAGCGCCACGGCGAGGGTCTTCAGGCCGCCGGCGAGGCTGGTCAGCGGTTCATGCCCGGCCAGGGCGGCGAACTTGTTCGGCGCGGTGACGAACGGCAGGCCCGACAGCGCCGCCAGCTCGGCGGCGATGGCTTCGGCGAAGCCATGGGGCGCGTTCAGCCCGGTGCCCACCGCCGTGCCGCCCTGGGCCAGCTCGCAGACCGCCGGCAGCGCGCCACGAATCGCCCGCTGGGCGTAGTCGAGCTGGGCGACCCAGGCGGAAACCTCCTGGCCGAAGGTGATCGGCGTGGCGTCCATCATGTGCGTGCGCCCGGTCTTGACCAGGTGCATGTGCCGCGTCGACAGCTCGGCGAGTCCAGCGGACAGCTCGGCGATGGCCGGCAGCAGGTGGGCCTGCACCGCCTGGGCGGCGGCGATGTGCATGGCGGTGGGGAAGCAGTCGTTGGAGCTCTGCGAGCGGTTGACGTGATCGTTGGGGTGCACCGGGTCCTTGCCGCCGCGGCCCTTGCCGGCCAGCTCGTTGGCCCGTCCGGCGATCACTTCGTTGACGTTCATGTTGCTCTGGGTGCCGCTGCCGGTCTGCCAGACCACCAGCGGGAACTGGTCGTCGTGCTCGCCGTCGAGCACTTCGTCGGCGGCCTGCTCGATCAGCCGGGCGATATTGGCAGGCAGGTCGCCGTTGCGATCGTTGACCCGTGCGGCGGCTTTCTTGATCAGCGCCAGGGCGTGCAGGACGGCCAGCGGCATGCGCTCCTTGCCGATGGCGAAGTTGATCAGCGAACGCTGCGTCTGGGCACCCCAGTAGACCTGGTCCGGAACTTCCACGGGTCCCAGGCTGTCAGTTTCGATGCGGCTCATGTGCTACCCACTCCTTATGCAAGATGCCAGGTTTGACCAGACAGTTTAGGTGCCGATTCCAAAGGCCGGTTCCATCAGCCCACTCGTCCTATTGAGCGGCTGCGTCCGTCGGCGCAGAATGCTCTACGCTGGAAACACTCACTTACTCTTTTAAGGAACACCAATGACCCGTCTCCGCGCCCTCTGCACGGCTGTTGCGCTGGTCTGCGCCAGTGGCCAGGTTTTCGCCGCCACTCCCAGCCATGAGGCTGCCGCCGAAAAATTCCTCCTGCTGGCGCATGCCGACAAGCTTCCAGCACCGGTCTACGGGCAGGTGCAGCAGATGTTTGCCCAGCGTTTCGAGCAGACCAAGGCCCCGGCCTCGAAGAAGTCCGTGCTCGACAGCTACCAGGCCAAGGCCAACGCCGCCCTGGACCAGTCCATCGGCTGGAACAAGCTCAAGCCGGACATGGTCAAGCTCTACACCAGCAGCTTCAGCGAGCAGGAGCTGAAGGACCTGGTGGCCTTCTACCAGTCGCCACTGGGCAAGAAGGTCCTGGAAACCATGCCGCGCGTCACCCAGCAGTCGGCCCAGCTGACCCAGCAGAAGCTGGAAGGCGCGGTGCCGGTGGTCAACAAGCTGCTGGCCGACATGACCAACGAGCTGGACCCGAACGCCGGCAAGGCCGCCGCGCCGGCCAAGAAGCCGTAAGCGGAGCCGCCGATGTCGATGCAGCAGAAGATCGAACGGAGCCTGGGCGCGCTGGCGCCCGTGCACCTGCAGGTTCTGGACGAGAGCCACATGCATAGCCGTGGCCAGGAAACCCACTACAAGGCCGTGCTGGTCAGCGAGCAGTTCGCCGGCCTGAACAGCGTCAAGCGCCACCAGAAGGTCTACGCCACCCTCGGCGACCTGATGGGGCAGTTCCATGCCCTGGCCCTGCACACCTACACCCCGCAGGAATGGGAGGCCGTCGGTACGGCACCGGCCTCTCCCACCTGCGCCGGAGGCAGCAAGCACTGATTTGACCGTCGGTTTTTGCTAGACTCCGCACCCGCGCCGCTTGTCGGCGCGTTTTTATTTGTATTTCTGACCCGGTCCGCCCTTTGCGAGGGTGACCACTGGAGAGTTGCAAGCATGACCCAACCTATCGTCGTGGCGGCGCTGTACAAGTTCGTCACCCTCGAAGACTACGTCGAACTGCGCGAGCCACTGCTGGCCTGCATGGAAGCCAACGGTGTCAAAGGCACCCTGCTGCTGGCCGAGGAAGGCATCAACGGCACCGTCTCGGCCAGCCGCGAAGGCATCGACGGCCTGCTCGCCTGGCTGCGCAACGACCCGCGCCTGGTGGATGTCGACCACAAGGAGTCGTACTGCGACGAGCAGCCGTTCTATCGCACCAAGGTCAAGCTGAAGAAAGAGATCGTCACCCTCGGCGTGCCGGGCGTGGACCCGAACAAGGCGGTCGGCACCTACGTCGAGCCGCAGGACTGGAATGCCCTGATCAGCGACCCGGAAGTGCTGCTGATCGACACCCGCAACGACTACGAGGTGGCCATCGGCACCTTCGAGGGCGCCATCGACCCGAAGACCACCTCCTTCCGCGAGTTCCCCGACTACATCAAGGCCAACTTCGACCCGACGCGGCACAAGAAGGTCGCCATGTTCTGCACCGGTGGCATCCGCTGCGAGAAGGCCTCCAGCTATATGCTCGGCGAGGGTTTCGAAGCGGTCTATCATCTTAAGGGCGGGATCCTGAAATATCTGGAAGAGGTTCCTCAGGACCAGAGCAAGTGGCAGGGCGACTGCTTCGTCTTCGACAACCGGGTCACCGTGCGTCACGACCTCAGCGAGGGCGACTACGACCAGTGCCACGCGTGCCGCCATCCGGTCAGTGTCGAGGACCGGGCCTCGGAGCACTATTCGCCAGGCATCAGTTGCCCGCATTGCTGGGACAGCCTGAGCGAGAAGACCCGCCGCAGCGCCATCGACCGGCAGAAGCAGATCGAACTGGCCAAGGCCCGCAACCAGCCGCACCCGATCGGATTCAACTACCGCAAAGCCGAGGTGTGATGCATGACCGCTCGCCTGCTCTACGTCATGGACCCGATGTGCTCCTGGTGCTGGGGGTTCGCGCCGGTGGCTGCGGCCCTGATCGCCCAGGCCCGGCAGGCGGGGGTCGAAACCCGCCTGGTGGTGGGCGGCCTGCGCACCGGCAGCTCGGCCCTGGATGCCTCGACCCGGCGCTACATCCTCGAGCACTGGCAGGCGGTCAACGCGGCCACCGGCCAGCCGTTCCAGTTCGACGGCGCGATGCCTGACGGCTTCGTCTACGACACCGAGCCGGCCTGCCGCGCCCTGGTCACCGCGCGAGCCCTCGATGGCGACAAGGTCTGGACGCTGCTGGCGCTGATCCAGCAGGCGTTCTACCAGCGTGCCGAAGACGTCACCCTGGCGCCGGTGCTGGTCGGCCTGGCGGAGCAGGCCGGTTTCGACCGGGGTGTGTTCGCCGCCGCCTTCGCCAGCGCGGAGCAGCGCAGCGCCACGGCGGCCGACTTCACCTGGGCCCAGGACCTGGGCATCGCCGGCTTCCCCACGCTGCTGGCCGAGCGCAATGGCCAACTGGCCCTGCTGACCAACGGCTACCAGGCCCTGGAGTCCCTCGAGCCGCTGCTCGGCCGCTGGCTGGAGCGCGCCGCCTATGCTTGATCTGCCAGGCTCGCCCGACCCGGTTCCCGGGCCAGCGGCGGCGTGTGCCGATCGCCTGAGCTGGGCGGAAATCCGCCGCCTGGCGCTGCATCACAAGAAAGCCCTGTGGATCGCCAATGGCGTCGCCGTGCTGGCGGCGCTGTGCAGCGTGCCTATCCCGCTGCTGTTGCCGCTGCTGGTGGACGAAGTGCTGCTGGGCCACGGCGATGCCGCGCTGAAATGGATGAACCAGTTCCTCCCGGGCAACTGGCAGGTGGCCGCCGGTTACATCGGCCTGATGCTCCTGGTCACTCTGGTCCTGCGCTGTTCGGCGCTGGCCTTCAACGTGATCCAGGCGCGGCTGTTCGCCGGGCTGGCCAAGGACATCGTCTACCGCCTGCGCATCCGCCTGATCGAGCGGCTCAAGCGGATTTCCCTGAGCGAATACGAAAGCCTCGGCAGCGGCACCGTCACCACCCACCTGGTGACCGACCTGGATACCCTCGACAAGTTCGTCGGCGAAACCCTCAGCCGCTTCCTCGTGGCCATGCTGACCCTGACCGGCACCGCGGCGATCCTGATCTGGATGCACTGGCAACTGGCCTTGCTGATCCTGCTGTTCAACCCCCTGGTGATCTTCGCCACGGTGCAACTGGGCAAGCGGGTCAAGCACCTGAAGAAACTGGAGAACGACAGCACCTCGCGCTTCACCCAGGCGCTGACCGAGACCCTCGACGCCATCCAGGAAGTCCGCGCCGGCAACCGCCAGGGCTATTTCCTCGGTCGCCTCGGCCTGCGGGCCCAGGAAGTGCGCAACTACGCGGTGGCCTCGCAATGGAAAAGCGATGCCAGCAACCGCGCCAGCGGCCTGCTGTTCCAGTTCGGCATCGATATCTTCCGCGCTGCGGCGATGCTGACCGTGCTGCTTTCCGACCTCAGCGTCGGACAGATGCTCGCGGTGTTCAGCTACCTGTGGTTCATGATCGGCCCGGTGGAGCAGTTGCTGAACCTGCAATACGCCTATTACGGGGCCGGCGGCGCCCTGAGCCGGATCAACGAACTGCTCGCCCGCGGCGACGAGCCGCAGTACCCCGGGGGTGTCGATCCGTTCCAGGGCCAGACCACCGTCGGCATCGAGGTGCGCGGGCTGCGCTTCGGCTATGGCGAGGAGCCGGTGCTGGACCAGTTGAACCTGTCCATCGCGCCGGGCGAGAAGGTCGCCATCGTCGGTGCCAGCGGCGGCGGCAAGAGCACCCTGGTGCAACTGCTGCTCGGGCTGTACAGCGCCCAGGCCGGGAGCATCCGCTTCGGCGGCGCGACCTTGCAGGAGATCGGCCTGGAGACCCTGCGGGAAAATGTCGCGGTGGTGCTGCAGCACCCGTCGCTGTTCAACGACACGGTGCGTGCCAACCTGACCATGGGCCGCGACTGCAGCGACGAAGAATGCTGGCAGGCGCTGGCCATCGCCCAGCTCGACGATGCCATTGGCGCCCTGCCGCAAGGCCTGGACAGCGTGGTCGGGCGTTCCGGCGTGCGCCTGTCCGGCGGCCAGCGCCAGCGCCTGGCCATCGCACGGATGGTCCTGGCCAAGCCCAAGGTGGTGATCCTCGACGAGGCCACCTCGGCCCTCGATGCCGCCACCGAATACAACCTGCACCATGCCCTGGCGCGTTTCCTCAGTGCGCGTACCACGCTGATCATCGCCCACCGTCTGTCGGCGGTGAAACAGGCCGACCGCGTGCTGGTGTTCGACGGCGGCCATGTCGCCGAGGACGGCGGTCACCAGCAGTTGATCGCCGAGGGCGGCCTGTACGCCAAGCTGTACGGTCACTTGCAACAGAGCTGAGGTTTCGATTGTGAGAAATCACTTATCCGCATGCAGGCAAATGGCCTAGTCTGTATCGGAACAGAGTGAGGCGACTCACCGGCGCAGTTGCAAGGGACTTCATGAAGGGAAAACGGACGCTCGAAACGCCCAGGCTCCTGGGGATCATCTGGCCATTTATCGCCGTGGTGCTGTTTCAAGCGCTGCTGGGCGGCATCAGCCTGTACGCGCTGTCGGCGATGCGCGCCTATGTGGGCGGGGAAAGCCTCTGGTCCAAGGGGCAGAAGGATGCCATCTACTACCTGAGCCTGTACGTCGACACCCACGACGAAGAGAACTTTCGCAAGTACCGCGAGGCCTTCGCCATCCCCGAGGGCAGCCATCGCCTGCGCCTGGCCCTCGATCTCGATCCGCCGGACCTGGAAGCCGCGCGCCAGGGCATCCTCGCCGGTGGCAACCACCCGGACGACGTGGCCAGCGTGATCTGGTTCTACCTCAACTTCCGCCACGTCAGTTACCTGCAGAAGGCCATCGGCCGCTGGCAGGTGGGCGACAGCTTCCTGCAGGAGCTGGACACCCTGGCCGACGAGATCCACGCCGGCATCGCCAGCAGCCGCGCCACGCCCCGCGACCTGGTGGAGTGGAAGCGCCGCATCGTGTCCATCAACGACAACGTGACCCCCGCGGCCCGGGCCTTCAGCGATGCCCTCGGCGAGGGTTCGCGCATGCTCCTGCGCCTGTTGCTGCTGATCAACCTGGCCACCGCGGTGTTCCTCATCGCCCTGGCCTGGTTGCGTTCGAGCAAGCTGCTGGCCCAGCGCCAGGCCTTCGCCAGTGCGTTGCAGGTGGAAAAGGAGCGGGCACAGATCACCCTGGCCTCGATTGGCGACGGGGTGATCACCACCGATGTCGACGGCAGCATCGTCTACATGAACGCCGCCGCCGAACAGCTGACCCACTGGGACGCCAGCCATGCCCAGGGCCTGCCCCTGGCGGCGCTGTTCAGCCTGCTCGACGACAACGCGGAAAAGGACAGCCTGACTCTCACCGAACACATCCTCAACGGCGCCCTCGGCGGCGGCTCCGAGCATGTACGGCTGATCCAGCGCCTGGATGGCAGTACCGTTTCGGTGGCACTGGTCGGCGCGCCGATCCTTACCGACGGCGAGGTCAGCGGCACGGTGCTGGTGCTGCACGACATGACCCAGGAGCGCCAGTACATCGCCAACCTGTCCTGGCAGGCGACCCATGACGCGCTGACCGGGCTGGCCAACCGGCGCGAGTTCGAATACCGCCTGGAACAGGCGCTGGAGCAGGTGCGCAGCCATGGCCGGCACGCGCTGATGTTCCTCGACCTGGACCAGTTCAAGCTGGTCAACGACACCAGCGGTCATGCCGCCGGCGACGAGCTGTTGCGGCATATCTGCGCGGTGCTGCAGTCCGGGCTGCGGGACAGCGACGTGCTGGCGCGCCTGGGTGGCGACGAATTCGGCGTGCTGCTGCGCGACTGCCCGCCGGAACACGCCGAGCGGATTGCCGAGAACCTGCGCCAGGCGGTGCAGAGCCTGCATTTCGTGTGGAAGGGCCGGCCGTTCATGAACACCGTGAGCATCGGCCTGGTGCACTTGCACCAGGCGCCGGACTCGCTGGAAGGGGCCTTGCGGGCGGCGGACATGGCCTGCTACATGGCCAAGGAAAAGGGCCGCAACCGCGTGCAGCTGTACCACGCCGACGATACCGAGCTGTCCGTGCGCTTCGGCGAGATGGCCTGGATCCAGCGCCTGCACATCGCCCTGGAGGAGAATCGCTTCTGTCTATACGGCCAGGAGATCGCCGCGCTCGACCCGACGGAGGAGGGGGGCGGGCATCTGGAGATCCTCCTGCGCCTGCACGATGAAAGCGGCCGGATCATCCTGCCGGACAGCTTCATCCCCGCAGCCGAGCGCTTCGGCCTGATCACCGCGCTGGATCGCTGGGTGGTGCGCAGCGTGTTCGAGGTGATTCGCCAGTGCCTGGACGAGGGCCGCGAGGAGCCGTTGGCGATGTGCTCGATCAATCTGTCGGGCAGCAGCATCGGCGATGACAAGTTCCTCGACTACCTGAAGCGGCAGTTCAGCGACTACGCCATTCCTCCTGAATTGATCTGTTTCGAAATAACCGAAACCAGTGCAATCGCCAACCTCGGTAGCGCCATTCGTTTTATCAACGAATTGAAAGGATTGGGTTGCAAATTCTCTCTTGACGATTTCTGCGCCGGAATGTCGTCGTTCGCGTATCTGAAACATTTGCCTGTAGACTTCCTCAAGATCGACGGAAGTTTCGTCAAGGATATGCTCGACGACCCGATTAACCGGGCGATGGTCCAGGTGATCAACCATATTGGCCACGTCATGGGTAAGCGCACCATCGCCGAGTTTGTCGAGACCCCGTTGATCGAGCAGGCCTTGCAGGAGATCGGTGTCGACTATGCCCAGGGCTACCTGATCGAACGGCCCCGGGTCTTCTCCTGCGACAGCCTGCAGCGTCAGCGTGACGCCGCCGGGGCTGTGCTGTTCGACTCCCGGGGGACCCTGCGCTGACGCTCCATCCAAATCACAAGGACAAGGAGCTGACAGTGATTGACGCATTTACTCGCACGGGTCCATTGATGGACGCCACAAGTTATCCCCTCTGGGCCCAGCGCCTGATCCAGGAATGCAGCGCGAGCAAGCGCCGGGTGGTGGAGCACGAGTTCTACCAGCGCCTGCGCGACGGCCTGGTCAGCGCTCGCACCATGCACCAGTACCTGGTGGGCGGCTGGCCGGTGGTCGAGCAGTTCTCGGTGTACATGGCCCACAACCTGACCAAGACCCGCTACGCCCGCCATCCCGGCGAAGACATGGCGCGACGCTGGCTGATGCGCAATATCCGCGTCGAACTCAACCATGCCGACTACTGGGTGCACTGGTGCGAAGCCCATGGCGTCAGCCTCGACGATCTGCAGGCGCAGGACGTGCCGTCGGAGTTGCAGGCCTTGAGCGACTGGTGCTGGCACACCTGCAGCCAGGACTCGCTGGTGGTGGCCATGGCGGCGACCAACTACGCGATCGAGGGCGCGGTGGGCGAATGGTCGGCGGTGGTCTGCGCCACCGACACCTATGCCCTGGGCTTCCCCGAGGAAGGCCGCAAGCGCGCGATGAAGTGGCTGAAGATGCATGCCCAGTACGATGATGCTCATCCATGGGAGGCGCTGGAGATCATCTGCACCCTGGCTGGCAACAGCCCGGGCAAGGGCTTGCAGGCGGAGCTGAAGCGGGCCATCTGCAAGAGCTACGACTACATGTTCCTGTTCCTCGAGCGCTGCATGCAGCTGGAACAGCAGGAGTCGCACCAGGGCTCGCGCCTGCGCGGCGCCCTGGCGCAGGGCCTTACTGGGCGTTGAACGCCTGACCGTTGACCCCGGTGCTGTCCGGGCCCATCAGGTACAGGTAGACCGGCATGATGGCCTCGGGCAGCGGGTTGTCCTGCGGGTTTTCCGCAGGATAGGCCTGGGCCCGCATGCTGGTCCGGGTGGCGCCCGGGTTGACGCTGTTGGCCCGCACCGGGGCCACCCCTTCCAGTTCGTCCGCCAGGGTCTGCATCAGGCCCTCGGTGGCGAACTTCGACACCCCGTAGGCGCCCCAGTAGGCGCGGCCCTTGCGCCCGACGCTGCTGGAGGTGAACACCACCGAGGCGTCCCCCGACAGCTTGAGCAGCGGCAGCAGGGTCTGGGTCAGCATGAACATGGCGTTGACGTTGATGTGCATCACACGCATGAAGTTGTCGCCGCTCAACTGCTCCATCGGCGTGCGCGGGCCGATGATCGAGGCGTTGTGCAGCAGGCCGTCGAGGCGGCCGAAGGCGTTCTCCACCATCACCGCCAGTTCGTCGTACTGGTGCGGCAGGGCGGTTTCAAGGTTGAACGGGATGACCACCGGCTGTGGATGGCCGGCGGCTTCGATCTCGTCGTAGACCGCGGCCAGGTTGGCTTCGGTCTTGCCCAGCAGGAGCACGGTGGCGCCATGGGCGGCGAAGGCCTTGGCCGCTGCCGCGCCGATCCCGCGGCCGGCGCCGGTAACCATGATGACCCGGCCTTTGAGCAGTTCTGGACGGGCGGAATAGTCGAACATGGGAGTTGCCTCGAAAAGGAAATGGCTTCAGGCGCCAGCGGGCCGGCGCGCTGGCCGGCCCGGCTGGGCCCGTGGATGCACGCTCAGCAGCCGCACAGGGCGCTGTCGAGCACCTTGCGCAGTTCCAGGGGGTGATCGACCACCACGTCCGCGCCCCAGTTGTTGGGGTTGTCCTCTGGATGAATATAGCCATAGCGCACCGCGGCAGTGCGGGTGCCGGCATCGCGGCCGGACTCGATGTCGCGCAGGTCGTCGCCGACGAACAGCACGCTGGCCGGGTCCAGGTCGAGAGTCTTGCAGGCGAGGATCAGCGGCTCCGGGTCGGGCTTGCTGTTCTTCACGTGGTCCGGGCAGATCAGCAGCGAGGAGCGCTCGGCCAGGCCCAGGCGCTGCATGATCGGCTCGGCGAAGCGCACCGGCTTGTTGGTGACCACGCCCCACAGCAGCTTGCCGCGCTCGATGTCCTGCAGGAGTTCCTCCATGCCGTCGAACAGCTTGCTGTGCACCGCGCAGTCGCGCTGGTAGCGCTCCAGGAACTCCAGGCGCAGGGCTTCGAATTCCGGCGCCTCGGGGTCGAGGTCGAAGGTCGCGGCGACCATCGCCCGGGCGCCGCCGGAAATCACGTCGCGCACGGTCTTGTCGGCGATCGGCGTCAGGCCGCGGTCGCTGCGCATCGCCTGGCAGATGGCGATGAAATCCGGCGCCGTGTCGAGCAGGGTGCCGTCCATGTCGAAAAGTACTGCTCGCAAACGCATGTTCATTCCTCGCGAAGGGTCTGGATCATGTAGTTGACGTCAACGTCGGCGGCCAGCTTGTAGTGCTTGGTCAGCGGGTTGTAGGTCAGACCGATGATGTCCTTGACGCTCAGGCCGGCGGCACGGCTCCAGGCGCCCAGCTCGGAAGGGCGAATGAACTTCTTGAAGTCGTGGGTGCCGCGGGGCAGCAGCTTCATGATGTATTCCGCACCGATGATGGCGAACAGGTAGGCCTTCGGGTTGCGGTTGATGGTGGAGAAGAACACCTGGCCGCCCGGCTTGACCATGCGGAAGCAGGCGCGGATCACCGAGGACGGGTCCGGCACGTGCTCGAGCATTTCCAGGCAGGTGACCACGTCGAACTGCTCCGGCATCTCCTCAGCCAGGGCCTCGGCGGTGATCTGCCGGTACTCGACGTTGACCCCGGACTCCAGTTGGTGCAACTGGGCCACGGCCAGCGGCGCCTCGCCCATGTCGATGCCGGTCACCGTGGCGCCGCGCAGGGCCATGGCCTCGCTGAGGATGCCGCCGCCGCAACCGACGTCGAGGACCTTCTTGCCGGCCAGGCGGACCCGTTCGTCGATCCAGTTGACCCGCAGCGGGTTGATGTCGTGCAGCGGCTTGAACTCGCTCTCGCGGTCCCACCAGCGATGGGCCAGGGCCTCGAACTTGGCGATTTCGGCGTGGTCGACGTTGCTCATGGAACAATCCTCTGAAGCTGTGAAAATTCGGTGTGGCGGCACGCTGGCCGGCCAGTCATTCGGTACGCCCGGCGATCCGCTGGCCCCAGGCCACGGCGGCGGCGTGCAGGGCCTGCTCGTCGAGGCGGGTCAGGCGGCGATCGTCCAGCAGGGTCCTGCCGCCGACCCAGACGTGCTTCACGCAGTCGCGGCCGCTGGCGTAGATCAGTTGCGACACCGGGTCGTGGATCGGCTGCTGGGCCAGCCCGCCGAGGTCGAAGGCCACCAGGTCGGCGGCCTTGCCCACTTCCAGCGAACCAGTGAGGTCTTCCAGGCCCAGGGCGCGGGCACCGTTGAGGGTGGCCATGCGCAGCGCGCGGTGGGCATCCAGGGCGCTGGCCGAGCCGGCCACGGCTTTCGCCAGCAGGGCGGCGGTGCGGGTTTCGCCCAGCAGGTCGAGATCGTTGTTGCTGGCGGCGCCGTCGGTGCCCACGGCGACGTTGACCCCGGCCTGCCACAGGCGCTCCACCGGGCAGAAGCCGCTGGCCAGCTTGAGGTTGGACTCGGGGCAGTGCACCACGCTGGTGTTGCTTTCTACCAGCAATGCCAGGTCGTCATCGCTGACCTGGGTCATGTGCACCGCCTGCAGGCGCGGGCCGAGCAGGCCGATGCGGGCCAGGCGCTGCAACGGCCGCTCGCCGCGCTCGTCGACGGAGCGCTCGACTTCGCCGGCGGTCTCGTGGATGTGCATGTGCACCGGCGCGTCCAGTTCGTCGGCGAGCACCCGGATCTTCTCCAGGTTCGCGTCGCCGACCGTGTACGGCGCGTGGGGGCCGAGGGCGACGTTGATGCGCGGATGATGGCGCAGGTCGCCGAACAGCTCGACGGCCAGGTGCAGGCCTTCGTCGAAGGTGCGGGCGCCGGGCGTCGGGATTTCCAGCAGGGGCACCGCGATCTGCGCGCGCATGCCGCTGGCATGCACGCATTCGCTGGCGATCCGCGGGTAGAAGTACATGTCGCTGAAGCAGGTGATGCCGCCCTTGAGCTGTTCGGCGATGGCCAGGTTGGTGCCGTCGCGGACGAACGCCTCATCGACCCAGCGGGCTTCGGCGGGCCAGATGTGCTCTTGCAGCCAGGTCATCAGCGGCAGGTCGTCGGCCATGCCGCGGAACAGGGTCATGGCGGCATGGCCGTGGGCGTTGATCAGCCCCGGGGCGAGCAGGCAATCGGGCAGCTCGCGGACTTCGCCGGCCTGGAAGCGGCCGACCTCGCTGCGCGGGCCGATGAAGACGATGCGGCCGTCGCGAATCCCCAGGGCATGCTCCTTGAACACCACGCCGGCCGGTTCGACGGGCACCAGCCAGGTCGGCAGGAGCAGCAGGTCGAGAGGGACGGGAGGTTTGGGCATGGGGGAGGAATTCCCTGGATCATGGGCAGGTGGCGAAGTATACCCGAGCGTCCGGGCTTGGGGCTCGTTATAATCGCCGGTTTTTGATGTCCGAATGACGGGGTGAGGGAATGCGCGATCGACTTCTGGCTGCAGAGAAAGCGAGGGCCATCGATTGGCGTGATGGCACCCTCTACTTGCTCGACCAGCGCGCCTTGCCGTTCGAGGAGACCTGGCTGGCCTACCGCGATGCCGCGGGCGTGGCTGCGGCGATTCGCTCGATGGTGGTGCGCGGCGCACCGGCCATCGGCATCAGCGCCGCCTACGGCCTGCTCCTGGGACTGCGCCAGCGCCTGGCCGAAGGCGGTGACTGGCGCGCGGCGCTGGAAGCGGATTTCACCGTGCTGAGCGAGGCGCGACCGACCGGGGTCAACCTGTCCTGGGCGCTCAACCGCATGCGCGAGCGCCTGCAGCGCCTCAAGGCGGGCGACGATCCGTCGCAGGTGCTGGAGGCCGAGGCGCTGGCGATCCACGAGAGCGATCGCGAGGCCAACCTGAACATGGCCCAACTGGGCATGGAACTGATCCGCAAGTACCAGGGCAGCGAGCAGACCGTGCTGACCCACTGCAACGCCGGTGCCCTGGCCACCGGCGGTTTCGGCACGGCCCTCGGGGTGATCCGCGGGGCCTGGCTGGACGGCATGATCGAGCATGTCTACGTCGACGAGACCCGCCCCTGGCTGCAGGGCACCCGGCTGACCGCCTGGGAGCTGGGCAACGAGGGCATTCCGGTGAGTATCAACGCCGATTCGGCCGCGGCGCACCTGATGAAGACCAAGGGCATCACCTGGGTCATCGTCGGTGCCGATCGCATCGCCGCCAACGGCGACGTGGCGAACAAGATCGGCACCTACCAGCTGGCGGTCAACGCCATGCACCATGGCGTGCGCTTCATGGTGGTGGCGCCGAGTTCGACCATCGACATGAGCCTGGCCAGCGGCGACGAGATCGTCCTCGAGGAGCGTGACAGCAACGAATTGCTGGAAGTCGCCGGGGTTCGCGTCGCGCCGGACGGTTTGGCAGCCTGCAACCCGGTGTTCGATGTGACGCCAGCGGATCTCATCGACGTGATCGTCACCGAGAAAGGCATCGTCGAGCGTCCGGATACCGCCAAGCTGGCCCAGTTGATGTGCCGCAAGCGTCTGCACTAGCGGTATGGACGCCCCCTCGGCGACGGGCCGGGGGCCTCCTGATCGGGTCTGGCAGGCCCGTTTCGCCCCGCGCCGGGCGGCGCTTTGCCATACTCCCATGCCCTCGGTGACTGTGATAACATCCGACGGTTTCCAAGGCCGCCCCGCGGGGCTGTCTTCACTACGCAGATCCGTGGCTTAACTCGTTGATTTGTCGTAAGTCGTTGCGGGGGAGAGCCTCCGCGGCGGCGAGCTTCGTTCGTCCCATATGGATGTGACGAAGTTTCACCAGAAAAAGGAATCAGGCTTCTCATGGGCGAACTGGCCAAAGAAATCCTCCCGGTCAATATCGAAGACGAACTGAGACAGTCCTACCTCGACTACGCGATGAGCGTCATTGTCGGGCGTGCACTGCCCGATGCGCGTGATGGCTTGAAGCCCGTGCATCGCCGCGTTCTGTATGCGATGAGTGAACTGGGTAACGACTGGAACAAACCGTACAAGAAATCCGCCCGTGTGGTCGGTGACGTGATCGGTAAGTACCACCCGCACGGTGACACCGCCGTGTACGACACCATCGTGCGCATGGCCCAGCCTTTCTCCCTGCGTTACCTGCTGGTCGACGGCCAGGGCAACTTCGGTTCGGTCGACGGCGACAACGCCGCGGCCATGCGATACACCGAAG
>Ga0206116_1000397_pt1 | contig 48854 bp, 45 predicted proteins | sample 3A1Ametagenome_FD_178000 | JGI IMG/M metagenome (GOLD analysis project Ga0206116, IMG submission 178000) | Enriched microbial communities from leaf-cutter ant dump, University of Wisconsin, Madison, United States - 3A1A | ecosystem: Environmental > Terrestrial > Nest > Insects nest > Nest dump...
AGCTGTCCGAGAAGCGCGCCGCCGCGGTCAAGGAATACCTGGTCGCCAAGGGCATCGAAGCCAACCGCGTCTACACCGAAGGCAAGGGCAAGACCCAGCCGGTGACCGGCGACAAGTGCAAGGGCAACGTCAAGACCAAGGCCCTGATCGACTGCCTGCAACCGGATCGTCGCGTCGACATCGAAGTCATCGGCACCAAGTAAGACGCCGCTGCTACAATGCAAAGCCCTGCTTCGGCAGGGCTTTTTCATTTCCGTGACCGAAAGATGAGCACACTCAACGCCGATCCGGCCGAACTTCAGAAGTTCGGCGACCTTGCCCACCGTTGGTGGGATCCGAACAGCGAATTCAAACCGCTGCACGACATCAACCCATTGCGCCTGGCGTGGATCGACCGTCATGTCGGTCTGGCCGGCAAGCGTGTACTCGACGTCGGCTGCGGTGGCGGACTGCTGTCGGAAGGAATGGCCGACTACGGCGCGACGGTAACCGGCATCGACCTGTCGGAAAAACCGCTGGGTGTGGCCCGTCTGCACCTGCTGGAAAGCGGTCGACAAGTCGATTACCGACAAATCGCCGCGGAACAGCTGGCCGACGAAATGCCGGGCAGTTTCGACGTCGTCACCTGCCTCGAAATGCTTGAACACGTGCCCAACCCGTCGAGCACCATCACCGCCTGTGCCCGCCTCGTGAAACCCGGCGGTCAGGTCTTCTTCTCGACCCTGAACCGCAATCCCAAGTCATATTTGTTCGCGGTACTCGGTGCTGAATACATCCTGCGCATGCTGCCCAAGGGCACGCACGATTACGCCAGGTTCATCAAGCCATCCGAACTGGCGCGCTGGGCCAAGCTGGGCCAGCTCGAACCGCTCGAGCTGATCGGCATGCGCTTCAACCCCTTCAGCAAGACATACAGTCTGGGCGCCGACACCAGCGTCAATTACCTGATGCGGACCATCCGGCAAGCCTGACCGGCCACCGGTTTGTTCAGGCCGGGCTCACCGCCCGGCCGAGCGCTCCCGCCGTCGGTAGGCAAGTACGGCTGGCAGGAACGCAGCCAATCCCAGCACGGCGATGATCAGCAAGGGCCAGCGCGACGGCGTGTTCCACTGGCGTCGCGCCTGCTCACGGTCGACCGGGTCGATGCGCTGATACTTGAGCGTATTGTTGGCCACGTCGTTCGGCTTGCGATTCCTCACCCAGCGATGGCTGAGCGTGTAGCTCTTCTGGTGGAAGCCGAAGACCCAGGGGGCGTCGTGCTGCAGCAGGGCGTTCATGCGACGGACAACCGCCAGGCGTTGCGGCGTGTTGTCCATGTATTTCATGGTATCGAACAGCCGGTCGAATTCCGGATTGACGTAGTTCGACGAATTCTCGCCCCCCGACGCAACGCGCGCTTCCGGCCCATGCAGCAGGAAGAAAAAATTCTCCGGATCCGGATAATCGGCGTTCCAGCCGAGGTAGTACATCTGCACGTTGCCCTTGCGCAACTTGTCCTGGAAACGATTGAAATCGCTCGGCCGGACAACCAGCTGGATGTCGATCTTGGCAAATTGCCGGGTCAACCAGTCCAGCCGGGCCTTTTCGCCCGGCCCGCCACCGGTCGAATCGAGGTTGAGGACGAGCGGCTCACCGGTTTTTTCGTGGCGCCCGTTCGGATAGCCGGCCTCGACCATCAGACGCCTGGCGACCGCCACCGACTTGCGTTGAGGCTTGCCATCCAGCCAGTCGTAAACACTGGGATTGATGCCTGCTTCACCGGTTTCGTAACCGAAGATACCGGGCGGCAGCGGCCCTTGCGCCGGGATTCCTCGTCCGTTCAGGAAAATGGAAATGAACTCCTCCTGATCAATGGCGATGGAAATGGCCTGTCGCAAGCGGGTCGACCGCGCGTCCAGCCCGCCGACGACAGGATCGAGCATGTTGAAGCCCATGTAGAAGGTCGATGTACGCACCGAGGTCAGCAGACGGATGCCGCGCGCCCGCATGTCGTCGGTCAGCGAGACATCGCCATCGGCGCCGATACGCACCGCCTGGTCGAAACTGTCGGAAGAAATGCCGGAAGCGTCGTAATAGCCTTGCAGGAACTTGTTCCAGTAAGGAATCGCCTCCTTCTCGCGCGAGAATACGACGCGGTCGATCTGCGGCAGCGGTTTGCCGCAGTCGGCCAGCAGCCCGGCCGCAGCATCGTCGGCATCGCCTTCGCAGGGGTAGCTTTCGCCGTGAAAGTTGGGATTCCGGGTCAACACCATGCGCCGGTTCGGATCGTTTTCGGTCAGCATGTAAGGACCGGTGCCGACCGGCCACCAGTCCAGCGTCAGGTTCTTCTCGCGCATGCCGGGCTGGGCGAAGAAACGGTCGACCTCGCGCGGCACCGGGGCAAAGAAATGCATCGCCAGCCAGTAGGCAAACTGCGGGTACTTGCCCTTGATGCGAATTCGCCAATGGTAGGCGTCGATGCGCTCGACGCCGCGCAAGGGGTAGGCATCGAGGTCGATCCAGGCGTCGGCCGGCTGTTGCCGTGCGTCGGCCCGTAAACGCTCGCCGAGTTCCTGCAGGCCGACGATCTTGGCCGCCATCATGCCGTAGATCGGCGAATGCAAACGCGGATGGGCCAAGCGCTTGATCTGGTAAATGTAGTCGTCGGCGTGCAATTCGCGCGTCGCGGTCTCCGGAAAGTCGGCGATCGTCTGCCGGCCCGCCGCGGCATTTTCGCCCAGATAGCGCGGTCGACCGTCGGTATCGAGCGCAAATGCCGGATGCGGCTGATAACGGATGCCGGGTTTCAACTGCAGGTCGTAGATGCTCTCGGCGATTGCCGTTTCCGGCGCATCCTCCGCCAACGGACGTCCAGCGGCATCGACGAAGCGGACCTGCGGCATTTCGCTCAACGTGGCCGGTATCAGCGTATAGGGGCGCTTCAGGTAGTGGTACTGCAGCGGCGGCTCGTAGATCTGGGCATGGAAAACCGCCTCGTCCTCGGTATAGGACTGCGCCGGGTCGAGATGCTTGGGGCGGTCGACAAAGGCGGTGTAAAGAACATTGCGCCCGGCATCGGCCGACGGATAGGGATTGTTCCAGGCCTCGCCACAGGCGGCGAGCATTGCGGTCAACGCGAGCAGGACGACGAAATTGCGCATGGCCGCAGTGTATCAAGGCTTGACCGCCGCCGTGCCGTCCGAACACAATGGCCTCAACGACAACAACAGGACGCAACCATGCTCGACACCGCAGTCCCCGATTTCTCCCTCCCCAGCACCGGCGACAAAACCTTCACGCTGAGCGAACAACGCGGCAGGATCGTCGTCATCTACTTCTACCCCAAGGACAGCACCCCCGGCTGCACCACCGAAGGCCAGAACTTCCGCGACCTTTACGAACAGTTTCTTGCGGTCGACGCCGTTGTTCTGGGCATTTCTCGCGACAGCCTGAAATCGCACGAAAACTTCAAGGCCAAGCAGTCCTTCCCGTTCGAACTGGGTGCCGATACCGACGAAGCCGTCTGCAAACTGTTCGGCACGATCAAGGACAAGGTGATGTACGGCAAACCCTGCCGCGGCATCGAACGTTCGACCTTCGTCATCGACCGTGCCGGCGTGCTGCGTCGCGAATGGCGCGGCCTCAAGGTGGCCGGCCACGCGCAGGAAGTCCTCGATTTCGTCAAGTCCCTCTGATCCCACTCCGCCAAAGGCCCCCTCCATGCCGCGTCAACCCGCAGCCAAGAAGCCCGTCCCGACCAAGATCTTCGTTCTCGACACCAACGTGCTGATGCACGACCCCAGTTGTCTTTACCGTTTCGAGGAACACGACATCTTCCTGCCGATCATGACGCTGGAAGAACTCGACAACCACAAGAAGGGCATGTCGGAAATCGCCCGCAACGCCCGCCAGGCATCGCGAATGCTCGATGAAATGCTGGCTGGCGACGATGTGGATATCGAGGAAGGCATCGCCCTGTACGGTCCGTCGAACAAGCTGGCCAGCGGCCGGCTTTTCCTGCAGACGGAAGCGATCAGCGGCGAACTGCCGCAGGGCCTGCCGACCTCGAAGGTCGACAACCAGATCCTCTCGGTAGTCATCCACCTGCAGAAGAAATTCCCCAAGCGACCGGTGATCCTGGTCTCCAAGGACATCAACATGCGCATCAAGTCGCGCGCGTTGAACCTGCTCGCCGAGGACTACTTCAACGACAAGGTGCTCGAGGACACCGACATCCTCTACGCCGGCACCCGCGCCCTGCCCGACAATTTCTGGGACAAGCACGGCAAGGGCATGGAATCCTGGAAAAAGGACTCGAAGACCTACTACAAGGTCGCCGGCCCGCTCTGCCCGCAGCTTCTGGTCAATGAGTTCGTCTGGCTGGAAAAGGACGGCTTCGCTGCGATCGTCAAGGAAACCGCCGGCAAGACGGCGGTGCTTGAAACGCTGGTCGACTACACGCACCCCAAGAATGCCGTCTGGGGCATCACGGCGCGCAACCGCGAACAGAACTTCGCGCTCAACCTGCTGATGAATCCGGACATCGATTTCGTCACCCTGCTCGGCCAGGCCGGCACCGGCAAGACGCTGCTGACGCTGGCTGCGGGCCTGACCCAGACGCTGGAGAGCAAGCAGTTCGCCGAGATCATCATGACCCGCGTCACCGTTCCGGTCGGCGAGGACATCGGCTTCCTGCCCGGCAGCGAGGAAGAGAAGATGGCGCCATGGATGGGGGCGCTGGAAGACAACCTGGAGGTCCTCACGCACACCGAGGAAAACAGCCCCTACGGCGGCGACTGGGGCAAGGCGGCAACCAACGACCTGATCCGCTCGAAGATCAAGGTCAAGTCGCTGAACTTCATGCGTGGCCGTACTTTCCTGAAGAAATACCTGATCATCGACGAGGCGCAGAACCTGACGCCGAAGCAGATGAAAACGCTGGTCACCCGGGCCGGCCCGGGCACCAAGGTGATCTGCCTGGGAAACATCGCACAGATCGACACGCCTTACCTGACCGAAGGCAGTTCCGGCCTGACTTATGTGGTCGACCGCTTCAAGGGATGGACGCATTCCGGTCACATCACGTTACAAAGAGGCGAGCGCTCGCGCCTCGCGGACCACGCCGCCGACGTGCTATAGTTGCCGCAGAAATAACGGGGCCGTGTCATCGACACGGCCTTTTCGTTTGAACCCGAGTGCGCTGGAGTAAGAGTTTGAAACGCAGAGATTTCCTGGCTGCGGCAGCGGCCTTGCTGACGGTTGACGCCATTGCGGCACCGGCAAAATCGTCCAGTAACAAGAAAAAAGCGGGCAGCACCGCCAAGCCCGCCGCGACGAAGAGCAAGAAAAGCACCGCCTCCACCAGCAAGAAGAAACCCGCGACCCGTAGTAGCGGCACCAGCTACCGGCCAGCCGTCCAGTCCGCCGAAAACTCGGTGGTGGACAACCCGCCGGAAGGCACATCGGCATCACGCCTGCCGCCGGTCAGACCCCCCGAACTGCCCAGCGACTGGCGGACCTTCGAAATCGTCACCACGATCAACCTGAAAGCGGCATCCCAGGCCAGGACACGCCTGTGGTTGCCCCTGCCCTTCGCCCAGGATACGCTGTACCAGCGCACCTTGAGCCACGCCTGGCAGGGCAATCCGCTCAACGCGGCGATGCGCAGGCAACCCGACGGCGAACTGGAAATCCTCTTCTGCGACTGGCGCCCCGAAGACGATGCCAGCCTGCGCCTGACGACGCATGTGACCACCGCCGACCGGCATTTCGACGTTACCCGTCGGACAGTCGCACCGGAGCGCGACGATATTTTGCGCCGCTACCTGCAATCTTCCCGCCACATCCCGAACGAAGGCCTGTCGCGCCAATTGGGGGAACGCATCGTCGGCCGGATCAAGGATCCGGTTGCCCAGGCAAAGGCCATCTACGACTGGGTTGTCGAAAACAGCATCTATGATCCGACCCTTCCCGGCTGTGGCACCGGCGACATCAACAAGCAACTGATCAACGGCCGCTACGGCGGACGTTCGGCAGACATCAACGGGATGTTCGTCTCGCTTTGCCGCAGCATCGGCATTCCCGCCAGAACGGTCCAGGGACTGCGCGTCGGCCGCTCCCGGTTGTTCCAGAGCCTCGGCCTGCGTGGCGACGAAGCCACCCGCGCCCAGCACGTCCGGGCCGAGTTCTACATTCCCGGTTACGGGTGGATTCCAGTCGATCCCAGCGATGTCCGGCGTGCCATGTCACGCGAGGTGCTATCGGACACCGACAGCCGGCTGATTTCGCTGAAACGGGTGCTGTTCGGCGTCTGGGAGATGAACTGGATCGCCCTGAACATCGGCAGCGATGTGCGTCTGCCGGACCACAACGGCGTCCTGCCCTTCCTGCTGCACCCCAGGATGACACAGGGCAATCAGTTGCTCAGCGACGAAAACCCGGCCACCACGCCCTACACCATCAGCGCCAGACAGGTCGAACTCTAAGCCTTGCGGTCGACCGGCAAAAAACGCAGAAATCCGGCGTCGACCGCAACAACGGGAATGGTGGCAGCAACGCCCAAGGTCAATCGCGGGCGTCCTGGAAGCCGCCGCTGGCCAGATTCTCGAAGCGGGTGAATTCACCGAGGAAGGCCAGCCGGACGGTACCGGTCGGACCGTTACGCTGCTTGCCGATGATTACTTCGGCCATCCCCTTGTCCGGCGAATCCGGCTTGTAATACTCGTCGCGATACATCATCAGGATCACGTCGGCATCCTGCTCGATGGCGCCGGATTCGCGCAAGTCGGACATCATCGGCCGTTTGTCGGTACGTTCCTCGACCTTTCGCGAAAGCTGTGACAGCGCGATGATCGGTACCTGCAGTTCCTTGGCCAGCGACTTGATCGAGCGGGAGATTTCGGAAACCTCGGTCGCCCGGTTCTCTCCCGCCTTGTTGCCGGACATCAGCTGGATGTAGTCGATGACCAGCAGGCCGAGCTTGCCACCGTACTGACGCGCCAGACGACGCGCCCGGGCACGCAGGTTGGCCGGGCTCAGGCCGCCGGTTTCGTCGATATAGATCGGCGCTTCATGCAGCTTGCCCAGCGCGAAGGACAGACGCGACCATTCATCGTCGGACATCCGGCCGGTACGCAGGTTCTGCGAGTTCAGACGACCGATCGACGCCAGCATCCGCATGGCCAGCTGGGCGCCACCCATTTCCATCGAAAACACGCCAACCGGCAACCCGGTATCGACGCCGACGTTCTCGGCAATGTTCAGGGCAAACGCCGTCTTGCCCATCGACGGGCGGCCGGCAACGATGATCAGATCTCCTGGCTGGAAACCCGAGGTCTTCTGGTCCAGATCGGCAAAACCGGTCGGCACGCCGGTAATGTCGGAAGGGTTGTCGCGGTCGTGCAATTCCTGAATCCGCTCGACGACCTGGGTCAGCAAGGGATTGATGTGGACGAAGCCCTCGGTATGCCCGGCACCGGCTTCGGCAATCTTGAAGATCTTCGATTCGGCTTCGTCGAGCAGGCTTTCGGCATCGCGGCCAAGGGGATTGAGTGCATCGGCCGCGATTTCGTCGGCGGTGGCAACCAGTTGCCGCAGCACCGCGCGTTCGCGCACGATCTCCGCATAGCGTTTGATATTGGCGGCCGAGGGTGTATTAGCGGCCAATTCACCGAGATAGGCCAAACCGCCGGTCTGGTCGCTCTCACCTGCGGCATCGAGCGCTTCGGCCACCGTCACGACGTCGGCCGGCTTGGCCTTCTCGAGCAAGCCGCGAATCTGCCGGAAGATGCGGCGATGCTCGTCGCGGTAGAAGTCGCCATCGGTGATCAGGTCACCCATGCGGTCCCAAGCCTGATTATCGAGCAGCAGGCCGCCGAGCACCGACTGCTCGGCTTCGATCGAATGCGGCGGGACCCGCAACTGATCGATGGCGGCATCCGGCGTTCTGGGTTTGGCTGGGCGTTGGTTCATGAGATCACAATGAAAAAGGCCCCGCATTTGCGAGGCCTTGAAGCGTAAGTGAAAGCGACTTACTCGGCAACCACGGACAACGTGATGTTGGCCAGCACATCGGTGTGCAGGGCAACTTCGACCGGAAACTCGCCAATTGCCTTGAACGGACCTTCCGGCAGACGGACAGCCGACTTGTCGATATCGAAGCCGGCGACTTTCAGCGCTTCGGCGATATCGGCATTGCCAACCGAGCCGAACAGGCGACCGTCCATACCGGCCTTGCGCGACACGGCGACGGCCAGGCCGTTCATCTTGTCGGCAACACCCTGAGCAGCAGCCAACTTCTCGGCAGCCGCCTTTTCCAGTTCGGCACGACGGGTTTCGAACTCGGCCAGCGCTGCCGGGGTGGCGCGCTTTGCCTTCCTTTGCGGGATCAGGAAATTACGGGCGTAGCCGTCCTTGACCTTGACCACGTCACCCAGATTACCCAGGTTGACAACCTTCTCGAGCAGAATGATTTGCATGTTTCGTCTCCCTCGGAATTACTGATGGTTGTCGGTGTAAGGCAGCAGGGCCAGGAAGCGGGCGCGCTTGATCGCAGCGCTCAGCTGGCGCTGGTAGCCGGCCTTCGTGCCGGTCAGACGAGCCGGCATGATCTTGGCGTTTTCCTGGATGTATTCCTTGAGGACGTCGACGTCCTTGTAGTCGATCTGTTCAACCTTCTCCGCGGTGAAGCGGCAGAACTTGCGGCGCTTGAACAGGCTGTTGCCGCGACGCTTTTTCTTGTCGTCAGTCTTCTTCTTGAAGAATCGTGCCATTTTCGTTTCCTTCCAAATATTCGATAGTGTTCGCGTGTATCACGGGGGTTCGACTGTTTCTGCCTCGTGCGGCCAGAAATCCCTCGACGCTTACTCGGCTACCCAGCGGGGCGGCTTCCAGCCAGCGCGCGGCATCTCCCAGCGCAAACACGGCTACCTCGACCTCAACCAACCGGGGCAATCCATTCTCGATCAACCCGGATTCATGTTTCAGCCTGCCTTCACTGACCGCCACCCCTGCCGGGGTGTAGCGCAGGTTCTTGCGCTCGATCAGTTGGCCCGACAACCGGACGCTGTTCAGTCTAAATCCCGCGAAACGTCGATTAGGCGGCCTGCTCGGCGGACTCAGCCTCGCCGGAAAGCAGAGACTTGGACTTCTCTTCCTTCATCATCGGCGACGGGGCGGTCACAGCAGCCTTCATCTTGACGGTCAGATGACGCAATACGGCGTCGTTGAACTTGAAGGAATGCTCAAGTTCGTTCAGCGTCTCACCATCGCATTCGATATTCATCAGCACATAGTGTGCCTTGTGAATCTTCTGGATCGGATAAGCCAGCTGGCGGCGGCCCCAGTCCTCAAGACGGTGAACGACACCGCCCTTGGCAGTGACGATCGAACGGTAACGCTCGACCATGCCGGGCACTTGTTCGCTTTGGTCCGGGTGGACGATAAAGACGATTTCATAATGGCGCATGCAAACTCCTTTTGGGATGAACCCTCCGCCATGCGTTTGCGGTAGGGCAAGGTTGAAAAGCCCGCGATTATATCAGAACTGCACAGCAGAAAAACAAAAGCGGCCCGAAATAGGCCGCTTTTCGTACAGGCAATCGCCAATCAGAAATCAGACCGTCGCCTCACCTGGCCCCATGCGATTGACCGTTTCTTTCAACTCGATCAGGAACAGGATCTCCTCAACCACCGGCAAGGCAAAGCCCAGGCGCTGCCCACCCCGATTGTCACGCAACAACTGATAGAGATATCCAACAACATCGCCCTCCTGCCACAACGCGGCGACCGTTGCCATAATGCGCGGCATGTCTTCAAGCCCTTGGGGTTTGCGTAACGCGGAATCCTCAGCTTCCGGCACCGGCGAATCCAGATCGAGGTCGACCGCTTGCGCTGCCTCCCAGCGCTGCACCTCGACGTTGAAGTTCTGGTTGAGGTTGCGGGAAACCGCTTCAAACTCATCCCGCATGCCAGCCATCCGATAAACATCCATCAAACGAATCCAGGGCTGCAGGGCCTCCTGGGGATTGTTATCGATATATTCCTGCAAGGCTTGAGCAGCCCCCTTCACCCGACCGAAGGAAAGCATGATGTCAGCCAGTTCCATAACGGGATTGGCTTCAAAATGCTCGTCGACCGTAGTAGCACTAATCGACAGCAGCGAATCGGCCGCACCTGCCATCGCCGCCGCTTTCCCGACCGGCGTATCCTGTATGGCGCGGGCACCACCATCAAGTTCGACATCAACCGGCAGAGGCCCACCAACCGCTGCATCAACCGGCAAGTCGACCTCGGCCTCACCTTCATCTGCCCTCGGAACTACCGCATGCCCCTCATATTCGCCGGAAATAACCTGCCCCGCATGCGGCAAAGGATAATCACCATCATCGTCAGCACGACGTCGTTTCCAGAGGAGCCATCCTGCGCCGCCCAGCACAACGCCAAGCAACAGGCCGTACAACACCCAGTCGGAAAATAGCGAATCGTCCTCCTGCGGCGATTGTGGCGAAGGTTGCACTTGCCCGGGAGGCACACCGGCCGAAGGAACATTCTCGGTCTGCTGAACAAGACCATCGGCCTTGGCCTTCAGCTCCCCCAGCGTAGACTCCATCGCACGCAGTTTCTCCGCCGCTTCCAGCTGATTGGTGGCTTGCTCCTGAAGCGCCATCAGCATACGAAACTCCAGGCGAAGCATTTCGCGCTGCGCGACCAGCGTCTCACTATCAGGAGCCAACGGGGCCAAAACATCGGTCAGCGCCAGCGCAGGATCTCCGGCAACCACGCCACTCGATAGCAACAAACGATCTCCGCCAGGCAAGGCAGAATTGGTTGCCGACGGCATTGGAGAATCAGGCGTAACACGAGCCTCCCGTGGAAGCGCCTTTGTCGCCTTCGCCTCCTTGCTCCGCCCTCCGACCGAAGGTTTCAGGCGTTGAGCCGTCTGAGTTTTTTGGAGTTTTACGACGGGGACGTCGGACTCTTGCTCCGGATCAGCGGCAAAACGAGGGGAAGCAAGCAAGGTATATTCACGGTTCAAATCCTGCCCGCAACCAACTGCAACTGCAATTTGTATCACCGGCTCACGCAAAGGCGCATTCGACGTGATCTCGAGATAAGGCGTGCTTCCTTGCTGCACGGCCAGATCGGCCTGCCGCAACCAAGGCAAGTCGCCGCCTTTCGGTCGAATCAGCCGAAAACAGCTCGCATCCAGCAAAGGCTTGCCAACGCCCAGCAAATCGACGCGCAACTTGAGCCTGTCACCGAGTGCGGCCTGCCCTCGCAACTCCCCCAGCCCAATAGCCGACACCTGGCTAGAAACAGCCAGCCCAAAGGCACAAAGCAGAACATGGAAAACCCGTCGATTCAACGACTCAGCCCTCAATGACAAAATTTTTCTGAATTGTAGCGCTTATTTGCCGGATAGATAACGAGAATCTTCAAACGAACTAACCCATTGCGGTCGATAGATCACAAAAAGCGTCATGAGCATGCCACTGAGCCAGGCCTCCGAAAATGCCAATAGCAGAAAATAAGGCAAGTACTCATCAAATAAATATGAAATTTCATAAACTTGAGCAACAGATAGCAGAGCTGTTGAGACAACGCCTATCAAAACAACAACAATCGCCGAAGAAATAAAACTATTGATAAATACATAAACAAAGAAATGTCTGGGCAGGAAGGAAGAGAAAATCCTGAACAAGAAATGGCTCAAAAAAACACCACACCCTGCCAACAGCAGTGCATTCACGGCATAGGCGAAGTGCCCGGCAGCACCGTTCAACGTCACCCCCAGCAACACCAGGCACAACCCAACAAAGGCAAGATGAGGGCCAAATGCCAAGGTAAAAAGATTGGCACCCAGCAAATGCAAGGTCAAACCTGGCTTGACACCCGCCTTTAAGCTCCAGAGCAAAGTCAGGAGAACGATCATGCCCAACCAAAGATTAGACTGCTCGGATACCTTCAGACGCCCCCAAGGCGCAGCCCAAACAGAAAAGGCGAAGCAAGGTAACCAGATGGCCCAAGCCACCCAGTACCATGCTTCGCCTAAGAGGTTATCGGTCAGATTCACATGGCCATTTTAGCCGAGCGCCTGAACCAGTTGCGGAACCACCTCAAAAAGATCAGCGACCAAACCATAATCGGCCACTTGGAAAATCGGCGCATCCGGATCCTTGTTGATGGCAACGATCACCTTGGAATCCTTCATGCCGGCCAGGTGCTGGATTGCGCCAGAAATTCCTATGGCCAGATACAACTGGGGGGCAACAATCTTGCCGGTTTGCCCGACCTGAAAGTCATTCGGCACGAACCCCGCGTCCACAGCAGCCCGGGACGCTCCCAATGCGGCGCCGAGTTTGTCAGCCAGCGGCTCAAGAAGGCTGTGGTAATTCTCACCACTGCCAAGACCCCGACCACCGGAAACGATGATCTGGGCAGCACCGAGTTCGGGACGCTCAGATTTGGTCAGCTCACGCCCCAGCATTTCCACCTGCTCCGTCGCAGCAACCGGCGAAATATTTTCAAGCTCAGCCGACGCCCCCGAACCGACCGGATCGAACGCTGTGGTGCGAACCGAAACGACCTTGATTGGATCAACGCTTCGCACCGTCGCCAATGCATTTCCAGCGTATATCGGGCGCACGAAAGTATCGGGCCCTTCGACAGCAACGATATCTGAAATCTGCGCCACATCCAGCACGGCAGCGATGCGCGGTAATATATTCTTACCGAAGGAAGAAGCCGGCGCCAGGATATGACCATAACCGCCGCTCAGCCCGACCACCAGCGCAGCCAGATTTTCGGCAGTCTGCTCGGCATAGTGAGGCGCATCCGCCACCAGCACCTTGCTCACACCACTCAAACCGGAAATCTGTTGTGCGACAGCCGCACAAGCGGAGCCAGCAACCAAAACGTGGATATCCCCACCAAGCTTCTGCGCTGCGGACAGCGTATTGAGCGTGGCGGACTTGACCTTTCCCTGGTCGTGTTCAGCAATGACAAGAATAGCCATCAGATCACCTTTGCTTCATTCTTGAGTTTCGCCACCAACTCGCCAACGTCGGCGACTTTGACACCAGCCGAACGCCCCGCCGGCTCGACAACCCTGATAGTCGTCAGACGAGGTGCCACATCAACGCCAAGCACATCAGGCGTAAGCACATCCAGCGGCTTTTTCTTTGCCTTCATGATATTGGGCAAAGTCGCATACCGAGGTTCGTTCAGACGCAAATCCGTCGTGACAACAGCAGGTAACGTGATTTTCAAGGTTTCGAGACCACCGTCGATTTCACGCGTAACTACAGCCCGTGCATCAGCCACAACTACCTTGGACGCAAACGTTGCCTGCGGCCACCCGGCGAGTGCCGCCAGCATCTGGCCGGTCTGATTGGCATCATCGTCGATCGCCTGTTTGCCGCAGATCACAAGCTGGGGCAGCTCCCGGTCGCAGATGGCCTTGAGCAGCTTGGCCACAGCCAGTGGCTGCAACTCGACATCGGTTTCGACCAGCAAGCCGCGGTCGGCGCCGATCGCCATGGCCGTACGCAGGGTTTCCTGGGCCGCAGTGACACCACAGGAAACCACGACGACCTCCGTTGCCACGCCAGCTTCTTTGAGACGAACGGCTTCCTCGACAGCAATTTCGTCGAACGGATTCATGCTCATCTTGACGTTCGCAAGATCCACGCCGCTTCCATCAGCCTTGACGCGGACCTTGACGTTGTAGTCGATTACCCGCTTAACGGGAACCAGAATTTTCACAGGACTCTCCTCTTTGGTCAGACTATTCCAGCAAACCACGACGGCGTTTGACAGCGACCAACCCACGCCGCACAATGACCATACTGTGTCGTATGGGAAGCATACGGTAGCGTATGGAAAAAGCCGCTGTCAAGACCTCTAGCACTATCACACCTTCGGGAAAGACGCGCAAGGCGTCGACGGTACGCATCCAGCTCGACCAGGAGCGTTGGGTCGACATGGCAACCGACGTACTCGCCAAAGAAGGCATCTCCGGCCTCCGCGTCGAGGTGCTGGCCAAGCGCTGCGGCGTCACCAAGGGCAGCTTCTATTGGCACTTCAAGGACCGCCAGGCGCTGCTCGATGCAGTGCTCGAACGCTGGCGGGCCGGACGCATCCGGGACATCGAAAAAACCACGGCCGTCCTGCCTGGACACGAACGTGAACAACTGCATTACGCCATTGAGGTTTACGGGGCCAGCCGCAACAGAAAAGGCATGTCGATCGAACTGGCCATTCGAGACTGGGCACGTCGTGACGCCAATGCTGCCGGCGTTGTCGAATCCGTGGATTTGTACCGCCTCGAATGCACGCGTCGCCTGTTTACCGCGAGCGGAATGAGTGACAGCGAAGCAAAAAGTCGCAGCCTGCTGCTCTATGCCTGCGTATTCGGTCTCTCGCTGATGCACTACGACGGATTCGACAACAATCTACTCGAGATCAAGCAACGCATCGCTCAGCGTATCGTCGAAACCTAGGCGGAAACTGCCGACCTGATACTTTTCTGGCGTACCAGAAACTCCCGACCGACCTGCCGCCAGACCACCGCCTCTTCACCCAATGCCGCGGCCGTCCAAGGGTTTGCGCGGAGCCACTCAGCCGGCAATTCAAGGGCAAACCCCTTTTCCGTCCCCCTGACCTGCCAGGCGGGCAAGGCTCGATCATCGCGTGTCCGATGCAGGGCAACCGCAAGCCGGAGGCAGAAAACCAGCTTCCAGAGTGTGTCGACCGCAGGCAGGGCACCCAGCTTTTCCAGTTTTCCCCGATGCCCAAGCACCAGCATTGCCAGCCTTGCCTGGTCTTTTTTCGAGAATCCGGGCATGTCGGCATAGGTCAGGATATAGGCACCGTGCTTGTGATAAGCATTATGGGCGATCGAAATACCAATCTCGTGCAAACGGCAAGCCCACGACAAGAACTGGACATCATCTTCGAACGGAGCCCCCCCACAAAGCTGGGTCAGCGCGGAGAGCGCCGTCGCTTCCACGCGTTCAACCTGATCGCCCTCGACCTGATAGCGACGGCGGAACTGCCTGACCGTCGCATCGCGCATATCATGGTGATGAAACCGTCCAAGCAAATCGTAGAGCACCCCCAGGCGCAAGGCGCCATCGGCATAGGTCATGCGATCAATGTCGAATTGCTCGAAGATCGCCGACATGATCGCAATCCCCCCCGGCAACACCGGCAGACGATCGGTCTTGACCCCTTTCAGGTTCAGGTTTTCGGCACTACCTGCACGCAACAGCATGGAACACAGACGATCCAGACCTTCCCGGGTAATCCCGCTGTCACCACCGGGATTCAAGCCATTCAGCTCGAGCAGGTCGGCAATGGCGCGAGCCGACCCCGAAGAACCGACCGCCTCCTTCCAGCCCAAGCGCTGGTAATCGCTGGCAATCAGTTCGATTTCCTTGGCCGCCGCCGCCTGCGCCTCGCGAAAACGCTTCTTGTCGATTCGGCGATCGGGAAAATACTTCAATGTGAAGCTGACGCATCCCATGTAGAGGGATTCCATCAACTGCGGCTCATGCCGTTTGCCGATGACGAACTCGGTCGAACCACCACCGATATCCACGACAAGACGCTTATGCGCAGCTGTCGGCAACGAGTGCGAGGCCCCCAGATAAATCAGGCGCGCCTCTTCCCGGCCGGCAATCACCTCGATTGGAAAACCAAGCGCCGCCTCGGCCTGAGGCAGGAACTCGGAGGCATCCTTGGCCACGCGCAAGGTATTGGTTGCGACAGCCCGCACCGCCCCGGACTCCATCCCTCGCAGACGCTCGCCAAAACGTTTCAAGGCCTCCAGGGCGCGCGCCCTGGCCGCAGCATCAAGGCGCTTGTCTTGTGTCAATCCGGAAGCCAAACGAACCGGCTCTTTGAGCGAATCAAGCGGATAAATCTGATCGTCCACAACCCGACCGACCTGCAATCGAAAACTGTTCGATCCCAAATCAACGGCGGCTACGGTTTCGTAAATCATGAAGGCGGATTCAGCGGTTCAGGCAAGGAAAAATTCTAACACCCGCCCTTCGTGGATATTCTTACAAGTGTCAATAAAAAGGCCCACCGATCTGCATCGGCGAGCCTTTTCACTATTGCACCAAGCGAGCGGCTTAGCCGGCGACCAGCAGCTTCTTGATGTTTTCCAGCGTGGACGGGTCCTCGATGGTCGTCAGGTCGCCCGGATCGCGGCCTTCGGCCAGCGCCTGCAGCGAGCGGCGCAGCATCTTGCCGGAACGCGTCTTGGGCAGGCCGGAGACGAAGTGCACGCGGGCCGGACGGGCGATGGCGCCGAGGATGCCGTCGACGGTGGCGAAGACTTCCTTTTCCAGCGCCTTGACCAGTTCCGGCGTGGCGATCTTGGACGCATCCTTGACCACGGCGAAGGCCATCGGCATCTGGCCCTTCAGCTTGTCCTCGACGCCGACCACGGCGACTTCGGCGATGGCGGCGTGGTTCTGGATCGCTTCCTCGATTTCGCGGGTGCCCAGGCGGTGGCCGGCGACGTTGATGACGTCGTCGGTGCGGCCGAGGATGGTGAAGTAGCCTTCTTCATCCTTGATCGCCCAGTCGTAGGACGAGTAGACCAGCGGTTCCTTGAACAGCGTGAAGTAGGTGGAAACGAAGCGGTCGTCCTGGCCCCAGACGGTGGACAGGCAGCCCGGCGGCAGCGGCGGCACGACGGCGGCGATGCCCTTCTCGTTCGGACCGCATTCCGAGCCGTCCTCGCGGAAGATCTTCAGGTTGTAGCCATAGACAGGGAAGGACGGCGAGCCGAACTTGATCGGGGTCTTCTCGACGCCGTGCAGCGCGGCCAGCATCGGCCAGCCGGTTTCGGTCTGCCAGTAGTTGTCGATGACGGGCTTGCCGGTTTCGTTCTGGAACCACTCGTGCGTCGGCTGATCCAGCGGCTCGCCAGCCATGAAGATGTGCTTCAGCGACGACAGGTCGTACTTGTGCATGTACGCCGGGTCCTGCTTCTTCAGCACGCGGGCGGCGGTCGGCGCGGAGAACATCACGTTGACCTTGTACTTCTCGACGATCTGCCACCAGATGCCCGGATCGGGGCGCAGCGGCGTACCTTCGTACATGATCGTGGCCATGCCGGCGATCAGCGGGCCATAGATGATGTAGGAGTGGCCGACGACCCAGCCGATGTCGGAGGTGGAGAAGTAGGTTTCACCCTCGCCGCCGCAGTAGATGTGCTTCATTGACGAGGCCAGCGCCACGGCGTAGCCGCCGGTGTCGCGCTGCACGCCCTTCGGCTTGCCGGTGGTGCCGGAGGTGTAGAGGATGTAGGACGGCTCGGAGGACTCCAGCCATTCGCACGCGACCTTGGCGTCGATGAACTGCTCGCGCAGCGTCGCGTAGTCGGCGTCACGACCGGCGACCTTGTTGAATTCCGGATCGAGACCGCGATTGACCATCAGCACCTTGGCCGGCTTGTGCTCGGCCAGTTCGATGGCTTCATCGAGCAGATGCTTGTAAGGCACGGCCTTGCCACCGCGCATGCCGGCATCCGAGGAGACGATCAGCGTCGGCTTGGCATCGTCGATGCGGGTGGCCAGCGAACCGGAGGCGAAGCCGCCGAACACCACGGAGTGGATGGCGCCGATACGGGCCGCAGCGAAGATCGCGAAAGCGGCCTGGGCGATCATCGGCATGTAGATCAGCACACGGTCGCCCTTCTTGACGCCGAGGCTCTTGTAGATCGCCGCCATGCGCTCGACTTCGGCCTGCAGCTCGGCGAAGGAGTAGACCTTCTCCTCGTTGGTTTCGGTGGAGATGTAGATCAGCGCGTTGTCGTTTGGCCGCTTGGCTGCATGGCGATCGATCGCGTTATGGCAGAGATTGGTCTTGCCGCCAACGAACCATTTCACGAAAGGCGGTTTCGAGTAATCACAAACCTGGGAGAAAGGCTCCTTCCAGTCAATCAATTGCGCTTGTTCCGTCCAGAACTCGTTCGGTTTCTCGATCGAATACTGGTGAAAATCCTTGTACGTCGTCATAAAACTCCCTCTACGTTTAGTTTTCCTGCACTTGAAACCATGAAAAATGACTTATTCTTTTTCTGTGTCATCCGGCTGAACACTGCGAGACGTGAGCGATGCGGGCAGGTTCAGGCTCAGTTCCTTGTCCATCAACGCGAGCAAAGGGCGCAATTGATGCAACAAAGCCTCAAGATGAGGCAGAACCACGCCTGAACGCCCTGCCTGCAGCAGCTCGACGGCATGTTGAAGCGAAATCGGACGAGTTGCCGGAAGCACCCCACCCGAATCCGTACGATTCCCCCCCGCAATTTCGGCGGCACGCATACGTTCGCCAGCCAGATCCAGCAAGGCGCCAGCGGAGCCGACCAGGTCCGTCGGAACACTCGCCATACCGACGCTGACGGTCAGCGACACCGTCTGCCCCTGCACACTGAGCTTGGCCACCTCAACCGCCTGCCGCACGCGCTCGGCAAAAGTCGCACAGAACTGCGGCGCTGTTCCTGGAGAGACAACGGCAAATTGACCCGGACCGAAGTGGCCCAGACTGTCCTCATGCCGCATTTTTCCGGCAAGCATTTTTGCGAAACGATTGGCCACCTCGTCGGCAACCACTGCACCAAGAGAGCCGCAAAGCACATCGAAACCATCAAAGCCCAGCACCAGCACGCTGACATCGCCACCATGTCGAGCCGCATGCGACAGGGCCTGAGCCGTTTGCAACTCCAGATACTTACGGGTATAGAGTCCGCTCTCCGGATCGCTGACCATGTGATCGCGCCCCGCTTCAACGTTCTCCCTCGCCTCCTGCAACGCCAGCAGATTGCTCAAACGCGCCAGAATCTCGTTGCTGCCCGAGCCTTTACCGATGAAATCCGAAACCCCCAGCGTCCTGGCCTTTGCCCGTTCTTCCTCGCTTTCCTCACCGGAGACCAGGATGAACGGCATTTGCTGCAGCCGCCGCAACTTGGAGCCACGCAAGCGCTCCAGCAATGCGAAGCCATCCATCTTCGGCATCTGCAGATCGGAAACAACGGCCCGGATCGACTGATCCAGCACCAGCGTCTGCCAGGCGGACTCGCCATCAGACTCTTCGCGCACCTCGAAATGGCCGCGCACATGCTGCATCAGCGACACTCGGCCGACCCGGGAATCGTCGACGATCAGGACGCGCGGCAGCCCGGACATCTCAGGCACCACCCAGCGTGACGACGACACGCCCCCTGGCTTTGCCACCGACATACTCTTCAAACAGTACCGGCAGTTCGTCGAAAGCCACCCCCCGCGACATGCTGGCGAGGTGCGGCGGCCGCAAATCACTGGCCAGACGTTGCCAGACGCCACTGCGATAGGGCTCACCGATATAACCGGAATCGATGCCAAGCAGACAGGCACCCCGCAGAATGAACGGCGCCACCGTGGTATTCAGCGACATGCTGGCGGCCAGACCGATACTGGCGATGGTGCCGCCCTGCTTCATCCCGGCGGCAATCCAGGCCAGAATATCGCCGCCAAGATTGTCGACCGCACCCGCCCAGCGAGCACTCTCCAATGGACGGATTTTCGCGAGATCAAGCTCCTGGCGCAGCAGGATTTCCGCCGCTCCCAGGTCACGCAGGTATGTCGCTTCACTTGCCTTGCCGGTCAACGCCACCACGTGATAGCCCCGCTGTGCCAGCATGTCGATGGCCAAACTGCCCACGCCTCCAGTCGCACCGGTGACGATGACCGGGCCCTTGGCCGGGCTCAGTCCGTTTTCCTCCATCCGGACAATCCCGAGCGCCGCCGTAAACCCTGCCGTACCGAGCGCCATCGCATCGAACAGCGACAAACCATCGGGCAAAGGTACAACCCAGTCGGCGGGAACACGGGCATATTCGGCGTAGCCACCATGATGGGCAACGCCGATATCGAAACTGGTGGCAATCACCGGATCGCCGACCTTGAAACGAGGATCGGCACTCTCGACCACCGTGCCGGACAAATCGATGCCGCCGACACAGGGAAAACGCCGGATGATCTTGCCGGCTCCCGTTGCCGCCAAGGCATCCTTGAAATTGACGCTGGAATAGGCTGTACGGATGAGCACATCGCCCGCATCAAGATCGTCACGCGTCATGTGCACGAAACGGTGACTTACCTTGCCATCCTGGCTATCGATCAAAAGCGCTTTGAAAGACTCCATTGTTTCAGCGTCTCCTCGTTTTTAGGGTTCAAATTGTATTCATAATTACAGACGATGAACATACCACTGGCTCAGGGTAGTACTTTTGTCTGATTCAGACTTTACAAGCGAGGCAAAATTAAATACATTGCGGCGCTATGCATCGCAAGATCACCTCCCTTTTCCTCGCCCTGCTTCTTGTCATCGGGCCGGTAGCGCCCTCCGTGGCGCAGGACGTCGCCGCCGCCGAACCGCGCTCACTGCTCGAACGCTACACCAATGCCACGCAGGACGTGATTCTCGAAGGCCTGAAGCTGGTCGGTGTCCGCTACAAACTGGGCGGCAATGATGCAGACCGCGGCCTGGACTGCAGTTCTTTCGTCCAGACGGTTTTCCGCGAGAGCATTGGTGCCTACCTGCCCCGTACCGCCCGCGAACAAAGCGAAGTCGGGCAGCAGATCGACATCAACCAGTTGAAGCCGGGCGACCTGGTGTTCTTCAACACGATGCGTCGCACCTTCTCGCATGTCGGTATTTATCTGGGCGACAATCATTTCCTGCATGCGCCGAGAACCGGTGCCGAAGTCCGCGTCGAAAACATGGCCAACAGCTACTGGATGAACCGTTTTGACGGTGCCCGGCGAATCATCGAGACCCGCTGAGCGGAAGCATCCCGAAAAACGCGGCGAAAGCCGCTTTTTTTTCGCCCGCCATCCTCCAGACAGTCTCCCGCAGGCCAGCCGCGCGAGCTTTCCGGTACTCGCCAGTCCGCCCTGCTTGTCTTAGAATCCGGCAATACGAGGCTTGAACGATGAGTGCGAAAAATCTCAAATCCAGCGAGTTGATCGAAGCAATCCGGACGTCGAACCTGAATCAGGTCATTGCCGCCCTTGATGCGGGTGCAGACGTGAATGAAGCGGATATCCACGGGCATGCCGGCTTGCCGCTGAGAACTGCGTGTTTCAGCGGAAACGTACCGATCATCCGCGAATTGCTGGACCGCGGCGCCAACGTCAATGCGACGACGCCGGATGGTGGCGGCGCACCGATTCGCCTGGCACTGCGTGCCGGCCATCGCGAAGTTGCCGCGTTGCTGATCGCCCGCGATGCCGAAATTCCTTTCGGCCTCGACGTCGACCCGGCACTTCTCGAGCGCGCCGAAATACTGGCCGGCCGCGTTCCGGAAAACTACATCCCGGACCTCGAATTCGAAGCGGTCTCCTTTGGCGGAGTTGCGTCGAAAGCATCGGACACCCCGCCGCCCGCCGACCTCGATAATGTTCTGGAATTCGTCAGCGCGCTGCCGGAACCTGAAATCGTGCAGGTCGACGTCAAGGGCGGAGCCTATGGCGTCGACACCAATGTCCTAGCACTCGACTTCGAGAAGGCATCCGGCTCCTGGGAAAAGGTGGAGCGCGCGGCACCGTCCAAGGATGACGGGGCCGCTTCCTGAACGAAGCCGGTCACAGCGATGACGCCTGCAGGCCTCGTGTCCCCGGTGACGGCCTGACCGTCCGACCATGCTGACCTACCTGCGGCCGGCCGACCCCTTCCCGCCCGTCACCTCGGCGCAAGCGGAAATGGGCGGACTGCTCGCCGTTGGCGGCGGACTGCAGCCGGATCGCCTGCTCGAAGCCTATCGCCGCGGCATCTTTCCCTGGGGCACCGTCGAAGGACATCCGCTGTGGTACAGCCCGGACCCCCGCATGGTGCTGTTCCCCGCCGAATTCCGGCTGACCCGCTCGCTGCGCAAGACCTTGCGGCATGGCGGCTTTACGGTGCAGTTCGACACCGATTTCGCCGGCGTGATGACGCATTGCGCAGCCACACCCCGCCCCGGACAGGACGGTACCTGGATCACCCCGGAAATGCTCGATGCCTACGTCCGGCTACATGAACTCGGCTGGGCGCACTCGGTCGAAACCTGGGCCGGTGGCGAACTGGTCGGCGGGCTCTACGGTCTGGCGATCGGACGCATGTTCTACGGCGAATCGATGTTCGCCTTGCGCCGCGACGCTTCCAAGGTCGCCTTCGCGCATCTCGTACGCTATCTTGTCGAAAACGACTTCACCATGATCGATTGCCAGATGCACACCAGCCACCTCGCCTCGCTCGGCGGCCGCGAAATTCCCCGCGCCGACTTTTTGTGCCAACTCGAGGCGTCGACCGCAAAAGGCATCGAGCGCGGCCCCTGGGCAACGCGCCACGCCGACTGGACCTGGTAACGATGGCGCTTCCCGACGACGCCGAACTTCCCTATTCGCTGCTGCAGTTCTACGCGACCTCGCCCTACCCGTGCAGTTACCTCGACGACCACATGGCGCGTTCGCAGGTCGCAACCCCCGCCCATCTGATCGACGAACGGGTTTACAGCACCCTGGTCAGACGCGGCTTTCGGCGCAGCGGCATCTTCACCTACCGGCCGCACTGCGACACCTGCCAGTCCTGCGTTCCGGTACGCCTGCCGGTGGCCGACGTCCAGCCGAACCGCAGCCAGCGGCGGGCCACCCGACATCACGCCGGGCTCGTTGCCCGCGAAATGCCGCTGCACTTCATTCCGGAACATTACGCACTCTATGTCCGCTACCAGAACAGCCGCCACCCCGGCGGCGGCATGGACGACGACAACCATGAGCAATACGCGCAGTTCCTGCTGCAGAGCCGCGTCGATACCCGACTGGTCGAGTTCGTCGAGGATGGCAAACTGCGCATGGTCAGCGTCATCGACGTACTCGACGACGGGCTGTCATCGGTCTATACCTTTTTTGACCCGGACGTACCGGGCGCCAGCTACGGCGTCTACAACATCCTGTGGCAGGTTGCCCAATGCCGGGCGCTCGACCTTCCTTACCTCTACCTCGGCTACTGGATCGCCGAAAGCCGGAAGATGGCCTACAAATCGAAATTCCGTCCCCTCGAAGGCCTGATCGACGGCCATTGGCGCCGCCTGCCGGAGCAAGCATGAAACGATCAAAATTCCGCACGACCGCCTTGTTGGCGCTTTTTTCCCTGAACGGACTGTCGACCGCAAATGCGGCACCGATTGCCTACCACTGCACCGACGGCTCGTCGCTGCACGTCGAATTCACCGCCGATGCCGCGCTGCTGGCCGGACCGGGCGGCAAGGTCGAACTACCGCTGGTGGTTTCGGCGTCCGGCGCCCATTACCAGCGCGGCCCGCTGTCGCTGTTCACCCGGGGTCGGGAGGCCACCCTGGACAATGGCCGCGGCGCCCCCCGTCAATGCCGCAGCCTCGAACCGCTCGGCCATTTCGTCGAACTATCCGGCAGCGTCTCCTATCTGGCGCGCATTGCCCTGCCGCCCGATGCCACGCTGACGCTGCGCCTGCGCGACGAGAAACGCCGACTGACGCTGGTCGAGCAGGATTACGAACTGGCCGGTGCGCAGGTACCGATTCTCTTCCGGCTTGCGGTCGACCGCAGCCTGATCGGAAAAACCGGCGGACTGGTCCTGAGCGCGCGCATCGAAGCCGGCGGCCGGCTGCGCTTCGTCAACGAGCGCACCGCCGTCAGGTTGCGCGACGGCGACGACGCCCACATCGACCTGCTGCTGCGGCCGGCCCGCTGAGCGATTACTGGTAGCGCAAGGCCTCGATCGGATCGAGCCGCGCCGCCTTGCGCGCCGGATACCAGCCGAAGAAGATGCCGACGAAGGCCGCCACCGCAAAGGCGAGCAGCGCCGCCGAACCGGAGATGACGACGACCATGCCGGTGAAGGCGTTGATCGCCAGCGCGATGCCGACGCCGAGAATCAGGCCGAGCAGGCAGCCGGCAAAGGAAATCATCACCGCCTCGAGCAGGAATTGCGTCAGGATGTCCTGCTGACGCGCACCGATCGCCATCCGGATGCCGATCTCGCGCGTCCGCTCGGTCACCGACACCAGCATGATGTTCATGATGCCGATACCGCCGACCAGCAACGAGATCGACGCGATGGCGCCGAGCAGGATGGACATCGTGCGCGTCGTCTCGGCTTCCGACTCGGCCGCCGCCGACAGGTTGCGCATGAAGAAATCGTCCGGCATGCCGTCGCGCAGGCGGTGGCGCTGGCGCAGCAAGGACGAGACGCTGGCCATCGTCCGGTCCATGCCGTCGGCCGACGCGGCCTGGACCATGATCATCCGCACCGAGCCCAGGAAAGGCGTACCGAACACCTTGCGCTGCGCGGTCGACAACGGAATGATCACGGTATCGTCCTGGTCGCGGCCGTCGAGGTTCTGCCCCTTCGGCCCGAGCACGCCGATGACGATGAACGGGCTTTGCTGGATGCGCATCGTCTTGCCGACCGGATCCTCGTCGCCGAACAGGTTTTCGGCCACCGTCTTGCCGATCACCGCCACGCGCGTCGCCGAGCGGACGTCGGAATCGCCGAAGCCGGCGCCGTTGACCACGTTCCAGGCGCGGGCCTCGAGATAATCCGGCGTCGTGCCGATGACCTGCGTACTCCAGTTCTGCGCGCCATAGACCAGTTGTCGCGACCCCATGTGCGTCGGCGCTGAGGCAACGACGCCATCCAGTTCGGCGATCGCATCCGAATCGCCCACGGTCAGCGTCGGCCCGCCACCGCTGCCGCTGCGCACGCCGGAGGCGGTGAACGAACCGGCGAGCACGATGAACAGGTTCGACCCCATCGTACTGATCGTCTGCTGCACCGCGTACTGCGCGCCCTGGCCGATGGCCAGCATGATGACCACGGCGCCGACGCCGATCACCATGCCGAGCATGGTCAGCGCCGAACGCAAACGGTTGGCCCCCATCGCCAGCCAGGCTTCATGGAACATCGGCCGGATCAGCGTCATCGCACGACCTCCGTCAGCCGGTCGTCGACGATACGGCCATCCAGGAAACGGACCTGACGCTTGGCGTGCTCGGCGATATCCGGTTCGTGGGTGACCAGCACGATGGTGATGCCGGCCGCGTTCAGTTCGCCAAACAGCGCCATGATGTCCTCGCTGGTGTGGCTGTCGAGGTTGCCGGTCGGCTCGTCGGCCAGGATCAGGCTGGGATCGTTGACCAGCGCCCGGGCAATTGCCACCCGCTGCTGCTGGCCGCCGGAAATCCGGTTGGGCAGCGACTCGGCATAGCGACCGAGGCCGACCCGTTCGAGCAGCACGCGCGCCTTGGCCCGGCGCGTCGGCTGATCGACGCCGGCATAGACCAGCGGCAACGCGACGTTATCCTGCAGACTCATCCGCGGCAGCAGATTGAAGCCCTGGAAGACGAAGCCCAGGGTGCGGTTGCGCAACCGGGCCAGCGCATCGCCATCAAGCCCGGCCACGCGCTCGCCGGCCAGGAAATAATCGCCCCGGGTCGGCGTGTCCAGACAGCCGAGCAGGTTCATGAAGGTCGACTTGCCCGACCCCGAAGGCCCCATGATCGCAATGTACTCGCCGGACTCGACCGTCAGGTCGACCGAATGCAAGGCCGTGAAGTCGCCGGCAGCAGTCACGTAGGACTTGCCCAGGCCGAGCACCCGGATGACCGCCTGCGTCATCAGAACATCCGCATGCCGACCGACGACGGCGGCTTGCCGGCCCCACCGTTCTCGCCGACGACGACGCGCGTTCCCGGCGCCAGATCGTCGCCGAGCAGTTCGGTATTGCGGTTGTCGGTAATGCCGAGGCGGACGTTGACCGGTTTCAGTTCGTCATTCTCCAGGACATAAATCTGCCCTTGCTGACCGTCGCGTTTGCGCGGCTTGCCGCCTTGCGGCATCCCGGCCGGGGCGCCGCCGGCCGGCGCTGCCGCACCCGGCCCGCCATTCGGCGGCCCGCCTGCGGTCGACGGTCGGGGCGAGCCGTTTTCCGGCTTCTGACCGGCATCCGCGAGCTTGAAACGCAATGCGGCATTCGGCACCAGCAACACGTCGTTGCGCTGCTGCACACCGATCGTCACGTAAGCAGTCATGCCGGGCAACAGGATCTGCTCCGGATTCGATACCGAAACACGCACGTTGTAGGTGACGACGTTCTGCTGGTTGGTCGGATTCAAGCGAATCTGCTGGACGACTCCCTCGAAATTCCGGTTCGGGAAGGCGTCGACCGTAAACTTCGCCTTCTGCCCCTCGCGGATACCGCCGATGTCGGCTTCGGCGAAACTGGTGTCGATGCGCATCTCGGACAGATCCTGGGCGATCTTGATCAGGGTCGGCGTCTGGAAGCTGGCAGCGACGGTCTGCCCCAGATCGACGACACGGTCGATGACCACGCCATCGACCGGTGAACGGATCACCGTGAAATTCAGGTTGGCGCGGTCGCGGGCGTTCTGCGCCTGCGCCTGCGCCAGTTGGGCGCGCGCCGATTTCAGCACCTGCGCCGCCTGATCGTATTCCTGGCGCGACACGTATTCCTGGGCGAGCAGCGCCTTCATCCGCGCCTCGCTGGCCTGCGCCAGTTCCAGCGCCGCCTGCGCGCTGGCGATGCTCGCCGCGCTCTGACGCTCGGTGGCGGAAACCAGCGCATCGTCGAGTTCGAGCAGCGCCTGCCCCTTCTTCACCTTGTCGTTGAAATCGACGTACAGCTTGCGCACGGTACCCGACACCTGGGTGCCGACGCTGACCAGGACCACCGGGTTCAGCGTGCCGTTGGCCGACACGGTCTGCGTCACCTCGCCCTTGACGATCTCGGCCGTCCGGTAGCGCTTGGCCGGATCCTGCGCCGAACGCTGCTTGCCGTACCAGACACCGGCGCCGATCACGCCGACCAGGAGCAGCGCGACGATCAGCCGCCCTTTTCCGAATTTCATGGATTTCCCTCCGCGGCCTGCAACAGCCGGTAATCGAGTGTGCCGACCGCCTGCGCCAGCGTGGCCCGCGAAACCTGCCAGTCGAGTTCTGCCTGAATACGTTGAACCCGCGCACTGGCCAACGCGCTCTGCGCACTCAGCAGATCGAGCACGCTGCCGACGCCGGCCTTGTAACGACCAAGGGCGACGCGCTGCGACTGCTCGGCGCTGGCCAGCAGATCGCGCGTCGTCTGCAGGGACTGATTGGCAGTCCCCAGGTTCTGCCAGGCTTTCCAGACATCGAGCGCGACCTGCTGCTGCAGCCGGTCGCGTTGCGCCACCCGGGCATCGACCTGGGCTTGCGCGGCGCGGACCCGGTAAGTCGTCTGGAAACCGTTGAAGAAAGGCACATTCAGCGTCAGTCCGACGCTGCCGCCGTCGTTTTCGAGCGGCCCAGTCTTCTGCCAGGTCGGCCCGGCCGCCAGCGACACCGTCGGCCGGCCCTGGGCCCGGGCCAGATCGGCGGCAGCCTGGGCGGCTTCGACCTGGGCCTGCGCCGCCTTGAGGTCAGGCCGCCGGGCCAGCGCGTCGCCGATCAGCGATTCGACGTCGCGCCGCCAGGCGTCGATCGCCTGCAGGTCGGCCGCCTCGGCCAGCGTCAAACCGGTCTGCGCCGGCAAACCGAGCGTAAACGCCAGCGCACCGAGCGCGTTGCGCGCATCGCCTTCGGCACGTTGACGGTTGAGCGTCGCCTGCGATGCCGCGGTCTGTGCCTGCAAGCGGTCGGCGGGGGCCGCCGCGCCGACCTGGTAGCGCAGTTCGGCGGCAGCCAGGCTTTCTTTGGCCGCCCGCTCGGCTTCCACGGCGGCGCCGACGGCGGCACGCGTGGCCTGGGCCGTGTAATAGGACTGCAGCGTGCTCAGGAACAGGTTCTGTACCGTCGCATCGCGCGTCGCCAGCGCCGCATCGAGCAGCCGTCCGGCGTTCTGCTGGCTGGCTGAACGCTGGCCGAAATCGAGCAGCAGCCAGGACAGCGTCATGGCGGCGCTGCGCTGGGTCAGATCGCCGCTGTCGGCAAAACTGCGGGCAATCGCGGCACGCCCGTCGAGCGACGGCAACCAGGCGCCGCGGGCAACGCCGACCTGTGCCGCCTGCACCCGCGCGCTGGCCCAGCTTTCACGTGTCTGCGGATTGCGGCACAAGGCGATGTCGACCGCATCCAGTGCGGTCAACGCCCCGTCGGGGAGATTTTCGGCGCATGGCGCTTCGCCCACCCGGGCGGCCAGCTGATGCGCCGACTGCAAGGGCAACAGGGCGTCGGTGGCCAGCGGATCGCGCACGCCCTGGGCCAGTGCCGGCAGGCTTGCGGTCAACAACAGGCAGATGGGAAGAATTCGCATGTGCAAGAGTGTAGCGTAAGCCGATGCGGGACAGCTGTTACCGATTGTTTCGCGGGATTTCGGCGAATCGCCGGCATGGCGGGGCGATACGGTAAAATCCGCGGCATCATGACTTATCCGCTCCTCCGCCAATGCCTGTTCGCGCTCGACGCCGAACGAGCCCACGGCATCGCACTCAACGCGATGTCCTTCCTTGAATCCGCCGGTCTGCTCGGGGTCGTCGCCCAACCGGCGCCGGCCTGCCCGGTCGAGGTCATGGGCCTCCGTTTCCCGAATCCGGTCGGCCTGGCCGCCGGGCTCGACAAGAACGGCGATCACATCGACGCGCTGGCCCGGCTCGGTTTCGGTTTCATCGAGATCGGCACGATCACGCCGCGGCCGCAGGACGGCAATCCGAAGCCGCGGCTGTTCCGGCTGCCGGAGGCGCAAGGCATCATCAACCGGATGGGGTTCAACAATGCCGGCGTGGACCGCCTGCTGGAAAACGTGCGTGCCGCGCAATTTCCGAAACGCGGCGGCATCCTCGGCATCAACATCGGCAAGAACGCGACGACACCGATCGACAAGGCCGCCGAGGATTACCTGATCTGCCTCGACAAGGTTTACACCGAAGCCAGCTACATCACCGTCAATATCTCGTCGCCGAACACCAAGAACCTGCGCGAGCTGCAAAAGGACGAGGCGCTCGATGACCTGCTGGCGCAACTGAAGGCTCGCCAGCTGCAACTGGCCGATCGTCATGGCAAATATGTACCGATGACGCTGAAGATCGCCCCCGATCTCGACGACACGCAAATTGCCGCGATCGCCGACGCGCTGCGCCGCCACCGTTTCGATGGCGTGATCGCAACCAACACCACGCTGTCGCGCGAAGGCGTCGAACACCTGCCAAACGGCGGCGAAACCGGCGGCCTGTCGGGCAAACCGGTATTCCTGCGGTCGACCGGGGTCCAGGGCAAATTATCGGCGGCACTGGCCGGCGAAGTTCCGGTGATCGGCGTCGGCGGCATCTTCAGCGGTGTGGATGCGCTCGCCAAGATGCGGGCCGGCGCCAGCCTGGTCCAGGTTTACAGCGGCTTCATCTACCGCGGTCCGGCGCTGGTCGCCGACTGCGGACGGGCGCTCGCCGCACGGCACGGGACGTCGCCGGGATAAGCCTATAAAAATCGTATAGTTGTCCGGTCCGCAGCGAAGCCCGATAATAACGCCCTTCCTCGGATCTCTATATGAGCCATTACTTATTCATCCTCGTCGGCGCGGTGCTGGTCAACAACGTCGTGCTGGTGAAGATTCTCGGCCTGTGCCCCTTCATGGGCGTTTCCAAGAAACTGGAGACGGCCTACGGCATGGGTGCCGCGACCACCTTCGTGCTGACGCTGGCCACCGGGGCCAGCTACATCATCGACCATTTCCTGCTGCTGCCCTTCGGGCTGGAGTACCTGCGCACGCTGTCGTTCATCGTCACCATTGCCGCCATCGTGCAATTGACCGAGATGGTCATCGCCAAGACTTCACCGACACTGCAGCAGACGCTGGGCATCTATCTGCCGCTGATCACCACCAACTGCGCGGTGCTCGGCGTGCCGCTGATCAACATCGCCAACGGCAACGGCTTCGTCGAATCGCTGCTGTTCGGTGCCGGCAGCGCCGTCGGTTTCTCGCTGGTGCTGATCCTGTTCGCCGGCATCCGCGAACGTATCGAGGGTGCCGACGTGCCGGTTCACTTCCGCGGTGCCGCCATCGCGATGGTCACCGCCGGCCTGATGGCGCTGGCCTTCATGGGCTTCGCCGGCCTGGACAAATACCAGTAATGGACATCCTGCTCGCCATCGCCATCATGGCCCTCGGCGCCGTCGTGCTCGGCGCGGCGCTCGGCTACGCGTCGATCAAGTTCAAGGTCGAAGGCGACCCGCTGGTCGACAAGATCGACGCCATCCTGCCGCAGACCCAGTGCGGCCAGTGCGGCTTTCCTGGCTGCAAGCCTTACGCCGAGGCCATCGCCAAGGGCGAGGTGGACATCAACCTGTGCCCGCCGGGTGGCATGGAAGGCGTGCAGCGCCTGGCCGATCTGCTCGGCCGCGAGGTCAAGCCGCTGGATGCCGAGGAAAAGCCGAAACAGATCGCCATCATCGACGAGAACACCTGCATCGGCTGCACGCTGTGCATCCAGGCCTGCCCGGTCGATGCGATCGTCGGTGCCGCCAAGCAGATGCATACGATCATCGCCGGGCAATGCACCGGCTGCGAACTCTGCCTGCCGCCCTGCCCGGTCGAATGCATCCGCATGGAAGCGATCGGCGAAAACATCGACAACTGGAAGTGGAAATACCCGGTGGTCGAGATCAAGGCGGCCGATGCTGCCCGTCCGGCCATCAAGGAAGCTGCCTGATGCTGCACCAGTTGTTCACGTTCAAGGGCGGCGTCAAGCCGCCAACCAACAAGACCCAGTCGGTGACACTGCCGATCGCTGCGGCGCCCTTGCCGTCGCGCCTGATCGTACCGCTTCATCAGAGCATCGGCGGTACGCCGCGGCCGGTCGTTCAGGCCGGCGACAAGGTGCGCAAGGGGCAATTGATCGGCGAGGCCGACGGCTGGATTTCGGCCGCGGTCCATGCCCCCACGTCGGGTACCGTGCGCGCCGTCGCCATGCAGCCCCAGCCGCACCCGTCCGGGCTGGATGCGCTGTCGGTGGTCATCGAGCCCGACGGCCGCGACGAGTGGATCGACCGCCAGCCTTTCGACTATGCCAACGCCACCCCTGACGACACCCGCCGCTATCTGCAGCAATCCGGCGTCGTCGGCCTGGGCGGCGCGGTTTTTCCGACACACGGCAAGTTGACCGCATCGCGCAGCGTGGCGATGGACGAACTGATCATCAACGGCGCCGAGTGCGAACCCTACATCACCTGCGACGACCTGCTGATGCGCGAACGCGCGGCGGACATCGTGCGCGGGATCGGCATCTTCCGCGACCTGCTGCAACCGAAGCGCGTACTGATCGGCATCGAGGACAACAAACCGGAAGCCGCTGCCGCGATACGGGCCGCCGTCGCCGAACTCGGCGAGAACTTCGAGGTCGTCAGCGTGCCGACGCGTTACCCGGCCGGCGGCGCCAAGCAGTTGATCCGCGTGCTGACCGGCAAGGAAGTGCCGGCCGCCAAACGGTCGACCGATCTCGGCGTGCAATGCTTCAACGTCGCCACCGCCTACACCGCATGGCGCGCCATCGCTTACGGCGAACCGGTCGTTTCGCGGATCGTCACGGTGACCGGCAACGTTCACGCCCCGCGCAATTACGAAGCGCTGATCGGCACGCCGATGAACGAACTGCTGGCACTCGCCCAGCCGCATCCGGACACCGACGGTACGGTGATGGGCGGGCCGATGATGGGCTTTCTGGTACCGACGCCGGACGTGCCGGTAGTCAAGGCAACCAACTGCCTGATCGCCCACGCCGACCGGCTGTTCCCGCCCAAGGCGCCGGAAATGCCGTGCATCCGCTGCGGCGCCTGCGCCGACGCCTGCCCGCACGAACTGCAGCCGTTCGAGTTGTACTGGCACGCCCGCGCGAAGAATTTCGGCAAGACCCAGCAGTACCACATCTTCGACTGCATCGAATGCGGCTGCTGCTCCTTCGTCTGCCCGTCGCGCATCCCGCTGGTCCAGTATTTCCGCTTTGCGAAAAGCGAAATCTGGGCGCGCGAGCGCGAGAAGAACGCCGCCGACGAAGCGAAAACCCGCTTCGAGTTCAAGCAGTTCCGCGAAGAGCGCGAAAAGGCTGAAAAGGCCGAAAAACTGGCCAAGGCCGCCGCCGCGCAAGCCGCCAAGAAGGCGGCTGAAGCGGCCGCCGCCGCGGCGGCAGACAGCAGCCCGGCCGCCCCGGTAGAGGCTGCGGTCGACCCGACCCAGGCCGCCAAAAAGGCGGCGATCGAGGCCGCCATGGCGCGCGCCAAGGCCCAGCGCGAAGCCGCCCAGCCGAAGAATACCGATACGCTGAACCCGCAACAGGCCGAGGAACTGGCCGCCATCGAGGCCCGTCGCCAGGCGGCCGGCTTGACCGACGCTGCCGCAGGCGCTGCTGCGGTCGACACGACGCGCGAGGCGAAAACCGAAGAATGATGACCGCTCCCGCCCCCTTCCTGCTCAAGGACGCCAGCGTCAGCCGGGTAATGACCCAGGTCTGCCTCGCGCTGATTCCTGGCATTGCCGCCTACGCCTGGCTGGTCGGCCCGGCCGTGCTGATCCAGCTGGTGATCGCCTCGCTCGCCGCGCTGCTCGCCGAAGCCGTCATGCTCCGCCTGCGCGGCAAGCCGCTGGCCATGTTCCTGTCCGACGGTTCGGCGGTCGTCACCGCCTGGCTGATCGCCCTGACTTTCCCGCCACTGGCGCCGTGGTGGCTGGTCGCCACCGGTACGGTGTTCGCCATCGTTATCGCCAAGCATCTGTACGGCGGCCTCGGCCAGAACCCGTTCAACCCGGCAATGGTCGCCTTCGCCACCTGCATCGTTTCCTTCCCCGCACTGATGGCGCAGTGGCCGAGCGTCGGCCTGCAGATGCCGTTGCTCGACCAGATCGACATCATCCTCGGCCTGGCGCCGCGCGTCGATGCGCTGTCCGGGGCCACGCCGCTCGATGCGATGAAGACGGCGCTCAAGCTCGGCGACGGCGAGATCGATGTCGCCCACCTGCTGGCCAACCAGGACATCTACGGCAATTTCGCCGGCCGCGGCTGGGAATTCGTCGCTGCCGGCTACCTGATCGGCGGTCTGTGGCTGTGGCAACGCCGGTTGATCAGCTGGCATGCGCCGTTCGCCTTCATCGCGGCCTTCGTGGCGATTTCCGGCGCGCTCTGGCTGTATCACCCGGCCACTTTCGCCAACCCGTTGTTCCACCTGCTTTCCGGCGGCACCATGCTGGGGGCCTTCTTTATCGTCACCGACCCGGTGTCCGGTTGCACGACGCCGCGCGGCAAGCTGATCTTCGGCGCCGGTGCCGGCCTGCTCGCCTACATCGTCCGCGTCTTTGGCGGCTATCCCGACGGCGTCGCCTTTGCGGTGCTGCTGATGAACCTGTCGGCGCCGGTCATCGACCTGCTGACCCAGCCGCGCATCTTCGGCATGAAGGACGAATCGTGAGCGAAGCCCGCGCCTTCTCCGCCCCCGGCATGGCCCTGCGCACCGCGGCCATCCTGTTCCTGTTCGTGATCATCTTCACCGCCCTGCTGTCCGGCGCCTATCAATGGAGCAAGGAAGCGATCGAGGCCTCGGCGCTGGAAGAGAAGACCAAGCTGCTTGGCGATGTCCTGCCGGTCGACGCTTACGACAATGATCTGATCCGCGATGCGGTGACACTGCCGCCGACGCCCGAACTCGGCCTCAAGGAAGCCAGCACGCTGTACCGGGCGCGCAAGGCCGGCACGCCGGCCGCACTGGTCTTCGAAGCCGTGGCGCCGGATGGCTACGCCGGCCGCATCCGGCTGCTGATCGCCGTGCGCGCCGATGGTTCGCTGGCCGGCGTGCGCGTCACCCAGCACAAGGAAACGCCGGGCCTCGGCGACTACATCGAGCCGAAGAAGGACCGCAACAAGGAACATCCGTGGATCGGCCAGTTTGTCGGCCGCTCGCTGGCCAATACCCCCGACAAGGGCTGGCGTGTGCGCAAGGACGGCGGCGAGATCGACTACCATGCCGGTGCCACGGTCACCCCGCGCGCCGTCGCCAAGGCGGTGCACAAGGCGGTACGCTGGGCCGACCGGGAAAACGCCCGCCTGTTCGCAATGGAGAACGCGAAATGACCCGCGACGAACTGTCCACCATCGCCTGGAACGGCATCTGGAAGCAGAACACCTCGCTCGCCCAGGTGCTCGGCCTGTGTCCGCTGCTGGCGGTGACGACCAATGCGGTGAACGGCATCATGCTGTCGCTGGCCACCATCCTGGTCATGGCACTGTCCAATGTGGCCGTCGCCTCGCTGCGCAATTTCATCCCGCACGAAATCCGCATCCCGGTGTTCATCCTGATCGTCGCCGCGCTGGTCACCGTCGTCGACCTGCTGTTCAACGCCAACCTGCACCAGCTCTACCTGGTACTCGGCATCTTCATTCCACTGATCGTCACCAACTGCATCGTGCTCGCCCGCGTCGAAGCCTTCGCCGCCAAGAATCCGCCGCTGCAATCGACCTTCGACGGCATTTTCATGGGCGTCGGCATGCTGTGGACGCTGGCCCTGCTCGGCGGACTGCGCGAACTGCTCGGCAACGGCACGCTGTTCGGCGGCATCGACATGGTCTTTCCGTCGCTGCAGCCGATCCAGTTGCTGCCGGCCGATTACCCCGGCTTCCTGCTCGGTCTGCTGCCGCCCGGCGCCTTCATCCTGCTCGGCTGCCTGATCGCCTGGAAGAACTGGCTGGATGCGCGCGCCGCCGCCCGCGCCCGGCGCCAGCCGCCGGCCCCGGCCGCTGCGCTGGGTTGTCACTGAAAATCGCGCGTTCCTGCGGTCGACCGTGCTGATCGGCGAAATCCGCAGCCGGCTGCGCGCCCTGGGCGCCAAGCCGACGCATGAGGCCCGCGTGCTGCGCGCCTGGCTGCAGGCCAGGCCGCTCGATCACGGCACGCGCCGGCAGGCCGCCGCCGATTTCCTGCCGCTCGCGCTGCGTCAGGCGATCCCTGAACTGCAGGCCGAACTGGCCGGCCTCGCCGAGGTCGTTTCCGAGCATCCCGGCGGCGACGGAACCCGACTGCTGGTCCGCCTGAGCGACGGCCAGACCGTCGAAAGCGTGCTGTTGCCGCGCGCCGGCGTCTGCGTGTCGTCGCAGATCGGCTGCGCGGTCGGCTGCACCTTCTGCATGACCGGCCGCGACGGACTGATCCGCCAGGTGGGCAGCGCCGAACTGGTTGCCCAGGTGATCCTGGCGCGCCAGCGTCAGCCGCTGCGCCGCGTCGTCTTCATGGGCATGGGCGAACCGTCGCACAATCTCGACAACGTGCTCGACGCCATTGATCTGCTCGGTGCTGCCGGCGGCTTCGGGCACAAGGAACTGGTGCTGTCGACGGTCGGCGACCCGCGGGTATTCGACAGGCTGCCGCAACAGGCGGTCAAGCCGGCACTGGCCATTTCGCTGCACAGCACCGATGCGCAGCGACGCGCCGAACTGCTGCCGCGGGCGCCGCGCATCGCTCCGGAAATGCTGGTCGACCAGGCCGAAGACTACGCCCGCCGTACCGGCTACCCGATCCAGTACCAATGGACGCTGCTGGCCGGCATCAACGACGGTTTCGATGAAATGGACGGCATCGTCCGGCTGCTGGCCGGCAAATACGCGATCATGAACCTGATCCCGTACAACCCGACGGCGGCACTCGATTACCGGCGGCCGCCGCCTGAGCACATCACCGAACTGGCGCGCTACCTGCACGGACGAGGCATCCGCACCACGGTGCGCAATTCGGTCGGTCAGGACGTCGACGGCGGCTGCGGCCAGCTGCGCGCCCGGGAGACCGACGGCGCACCGTTGCCGGCACGCGAGATCAGGCTGGCGAACCGTCGCCCGGGCGCGTCGCCGACGTCGTCGTGAGCCCCGCCAGGCGCGCGGCAAAATCATCGGCCGGCAGCGGTCGACCGTAGAGATAGCCCTGAAACTGATCGCAGCCGTGCGCCGCAAGGTAACGGCTCTGGGTTTCGCTTTCCACCCCTTCGGCAATCACCGACAGTTCGAGTTCGTGCGCCATCGCGATGATTGCCGACGCCAGTCGCACCGTCTCGCCGTATTCGCCGATCTGGCTGACGAAACTGCGGTCGATCTTCAGCGACTGCACGGGAAACTGGTGCAGATAGCTGAGCGAGGAATAACCGGTGCCGAAGTCGTCGATCGCCACGCGTACGTGCATTGCCCGCAGGGTCTGCAGGACCTTGGCCGCCCGGCTGGCATTGCGCATCAGCAGCGATTCGGTCAGTTCGAGTTCGAGCAGGTGCGGCGGCAGCCGGTAGCGGGTCAGCATCTGGGCGACGACGTTCGGCAGATCCTGCTGCGCGAACTGCTGGGCCGACACATTCACGGCCACCGGCACGACGCGCAAGCCGGCATCCAGCCAGGCACGCTGCTGCGCGCAAACGGTACGGATCGCCCATTCGCCGAAGGCGTTGATCAACCCGTTCTCCTCGGCCAGGGGAATGAAGCGGTCGGGCGGGATCATTCCCTGCTGGCGATGGCGCCAGCGCATCAGCGCTTCGGCGCCGATCAGGCGACCGCTTTGCGCGTCGACCTTGGGCTGATAGTGGATCAGCAGTTCCTGGCGATCGAGCGCGCCGAACAGGTCGTTTTCGAGCAGCAGTTCGCCCAGCGACGCGGTGTTGATCTCGGCCGAGAAGAAGCGGAAGGTGTTGCGCCCTTCTTCCTTGGCGCGATACATCGCCGCGTCCGCCTTGCGCAGCAGTTCTGAGACGTTCTCGCCGTCCTCCGGATAGAGCGCGATGCCGGCGCTGCCGCTGACCGTCAGTTCGTGCCCGGCCAGCAGATAAGGCTGGCACAAGGCGGCGAGCAGTTTGCGGGCCACATGCGCGGCATCCTGCCGCAGCTCCAGTTCGGGCAGCACCGCAACGAACTCGTCGCCGCCCTGCCGGCACAGCGTGTCGGTGTCGCGCAGCACGCTCAGCCCCCGCTGCGCCGCCTGTACCAGCAACAGGTCGCCGACCTCGTGGCCGAGCGTGTCGTTGATGTTCTTGAAGCGATCGAGGTCGATGAAGATCAGCGCCATCGACCGCGCACTGCGCCGCGACTTGAGGATGCCCTGCTGGATCCGGTCGTCGAGCAGCAATCGGTTGGGCAGGCCGGTCAACGCATCGTGATGCGCCAGATGATGAATGCGCGCCTCGCTTTGCTTGCGTTCCGAAATGTCGGTGAATACGCCGATGTAATTGCTGGTCTGCCCGTTTTCGTCACACGCGGCAACGATCGACAGCCATTCCGGGAAAATCCCGCCATCCTTGCGGCGATTCCAGATTTCCCCCTGCCACTGCCCCTGCTCGGCGAGCTGGGCCCACAGGTTCTGGTAGAAGGATTCGTCCTGGCGGCCGGAGTTCAGGATCGCCGGCGTATGGCCGATCACTTCCTCCGGCGCATAACCGGTTATTGCCGAAAAAGCCGGGTTGACCGCAACAATGCGGGCATTGCCGTCGGTGATGGTCATCCCCTCGCTGGCATGGGTGAACACCAGGCCGTACAGGCGCAGTTCCAGTTCGGCACGGCGCTGGGCCTCGTAGCGCTGCGCCAGATCGGCGTGGGCGGTGCTCAGTTCGCGCCGGTCGCGTTCGATCCGGAATACCGCGTACAACGCATAACCGACCAGCAGCAAGGACACCGCGTACAGCAGCGTCCGGTAACGCCCGGCCCGCTCGCTGGCCGCCTCGTAGTCGCGGATGTAATGGCGGGCGACCGCCTCGTGCAGGCTGGCCGTCGGCGAATGCATGACCTGCTGCACCAGTTCGTAGACTTCCGGCCTGCGCTCCAGAATCTGCCGGGCATGGGCCAGTAACTGCCCGACTTCCGGCGCATCAGTCAATGCCTGGAAACGCGGGATTTCCGCCAGCAATGCCGCGCCGTCCTCCAGACGCGCAGCTCGCCCGTAACCCAGCAGGCGCCGGACAAAGTCGTGCAGTGCCGGCTGTTGCCGACCGGTCGGGGTACGCATCGCCATTTCGGCGGCCTGCGGCAGGTACAGCTCGGAATTGCGCAACACCGCGTTGGCGCGCTGGAAGCGGTCGATCACCTCTTCCTTGGCCTGCTGGGCTTCGATCAGGCGTTCGATGGCAACGATCAGTTCGCGCCGCTCGGCTTCATCGAGCGCCGCCGGAATCTGCATCAGGCCCTCGCGGTCGCGCCGGATGCTGTCGATCTGCCGGCGCATGCCGTCGTAGTTCTGGACCAGATCGGCATAACTGGCGATCACGCTCGAATTGAGCAGGACGTCCGCCTGCTGGATTTGCCGCAGCGTGCGCAGATAGGCGTAATGCGCTTCCGGCGAAATCTCGTCGGCCTTCAGGAACAGCCAGGTAACCAGCAAGCCCAGCGCGCCGAGTACGAGTACCAGCAAGCTGTGCCGGACCCAGCCCCGCTGCTCGTTGATTCTCATCGCCCGCCTCCGCCCGGCGACTTGCCGGTCAGCGTGTGCAGAAAGGCGCTGATCGCCTTGACGTCCTGCGGCGACAGTTCGCGGCCCAGCTGGTAACGCCCCATCACCGGAATCGCATCTTCGAGCGTCGCCGCCGAACCGTCATGAAAATACGGCGCGGTGAGCGCCACATTGCGCAGGCTGGGCACCTTGAAGACATGCCTGTCCTCATCGCGACCGGTCACGTTGTAACGGCCCAGGTCAGCCTTGCTGACCGGCCGCCGGGCGAAATAATCGCCCATCACGCCGAATTTCTGGAACATGTTGCCGCCGAACAGCACGCCCTGGTGGCAACTGATGCAGCCCAGTTCACGAAAACGGCGATAGCCCTCCTGCTCGAGCTCGCTGAGTGCCGCCTTGTCGCCCTGCAAAAAACGGTCGAAAGGCGAGTCGACCGTAATCAGCGAACGTTCGTAGCTGGCGATCGCATCGGCGATGTTCCTCGCATTCAGCGCGCCGTCCGGATAGGCATCCCTGAACGCCCGGACCAGCGCTTCGTCGGTCGACAGGCGGGCGATGACGTCGGACCACGACGACCCGAGCTCGACCGGATTATGGATCGGCCCGGCCGCCTGTTCGGCCAGCGACCCGGCCCGGCCATCCCAGAACTGCACGAAGTTGAAGGCCGCGTTGAACACGGTCGGCGCATTGATCGTTCCCCGGGCGCCGTTGATGCCGGTCGATACCCGCTGGCCGTCGGCCCCGCCGCGCTCGAGCGGATGGCACGAGACACAGGCAAGCCGACCGTCGGCCGACAGGCGGACATCCTTGAACAGCTGTTCGCCGAGAGCGACACGGACGGCCGGCAGATTGACCGGTGCCGGCAACGGGCGGGTCGGCGACAGCGACTCGTCGAGCGTGCCGGATAACGTTTCGATCGGATCGAGCAGCGCCACCGACTTTCCCGGCATCGCCAGCCAGTAGGCCCCGGCGAAAACGACACACGCCAGCGCCATGCCGCCGAGCCAGCGCATCATGCGCGATCCTCCGCCTGCCGGACGCAGTTCTTGCCGGCGGCCTTGGCCGCATAAACGGCGTCATCGGCGGCGCGCACCAGCGTCGCCGCATCGTCGCCGCGCTGCCATTGCGCGACGCCGATGCTGATCGTACAGCGCACCTCGCGCCCGTCGTCGGCGGGGAAGATTCGGCGCGCAAAGCCGTCGCGCAAGCGCTCGGCCAGGCGCCCCGCCGCCAGCCGATCGATTTCCGGCAGCAGCACGACGAACTCCTCGCCGCCGCAGCGGCAAGCGCAGTCGCTGCGCCGCAGGCATTGCCGGATCGCCTCGGCCAGCCCGATCAGCACGCGATCGCCCTGCGGATGGCCCCAATTGTCGTTGATCGCCTTGAAATCGTCGCAATCGAGCATCAGCACCGACAGCGGATGTCCGTAGCGCTGGCAGCGCGCCATTTCCTCCTGCAGCCGCTCCTGCAGCGTACGGGCGTTGAACAAGCCAGTCAGCGGATCGGTGCGGCTCAGTTCCCGGAAGCGTTCCTCGCTTTGCCGCAGGGCTTCTTCGGCCAGCCGGCGTTCGCTGACGTCCTGCAGGGTCTCGATGGCACCGACCGTCTCGCCCGCGGCATTGCGGATCGGCGCCGCGGTAAAGTACAGCCAGCGGCCTCCCGGACCGAAATGCGGAAAGAAATCCTCGGCTTCGTAGGCGCCGGGAATCAACGACGACGGATGAAATTTTCCGTGATACAGGCGGTCGACCGCAGCTTCGTCAACGCCATCCAGCACCAGATCGGCCATGATCGGCCGCTGTGCCGGATAGAACGGCTGCCAGTGATCGCGCGTGCCGATCATCGTCGCCGCCGGCACCCCGGTCAACGCCTCGCAGGCGCGGTTCCAGTGCGTGACGCGATGCCCGGCATCGATCACCAGCGTCGCCACCGACGAGCCGTCGACGATCTGGGCGAGCGAGGTTTCGCTCTCGCGCAGCGCACCTTCGGCACGATGCCGATCGCTGACGTCCTGCAAGGTTTCGATGGCGCCGATCACCGTGCCGGCTTCATCGCGGATCGCCGCCGCCGTGAAATACAGCCAGCGTCCGGCATCGCCCAGCGCGGGAAAGAAATCCTCGGCTTCGTAGGCGCCCTCGATCAACAGGGAACGCCGGAATTTTCCGTGGTAGAAGCGGTCGACCGCACCTTCGAGCGCGCCATCGACGATCAGGTCCGCCATGATCGGCCGGGCTTCCGCATAGAAGGCCCGCCACTGCTCGCAATGACCGATCATTTCGGCGGCCGGCACGCCGGTCAGCACGGCGCAGGCACGGTTCCAGTGCGTCACGCGATGCTCGGCGTCGATGACGATCGTCGCCACCGGATTGCCTTCCACCAGTTGCGAAAGGGCGACCGAATCGCCTTGCAATGAGAGGTGCATAAGCCCCCCGCTGTTTCTCATCAGTTAGAATTATCGTTCTTCCAATATCGCGCATCCGCGCTGTTCTGACAACCTGTTTGCCCGCCCGGAACCGTGAAAAAAGCCGACATCGAACAGTTCTACCGCCGCCTGCGCGAGGCCAATCCGGCACCGACCACCGAGCTTGCCTACGCGACCCCGTTCCAGTTGCTGATTGCGGTGATCCTGTCGGCGCAGGCGACCGATGTCGGCGTCAACAAGGCGACCGCCCGGCTGTTTCCCGTGGCGCCGACGCCGGAAGCCATCCTGGCGCTGGGCGAGGCCGGCCTCACCGAATACATCAAGACGATCGGCCTGTTCCGGACCAAGGCCAGGAACGTCATCGCTACCTGTCGCATGCTGGTCGAGCTGCACGGCGGACAGGTGCCGGAATCGCGGGAGGCCCTCGAAGCCCTGCCCGGCGTCGGCCGCAAAACGGCCAACGTCGTGCTCAACACCGCCTTCGGCCAGCCGACCATTGCCGTCGATACTCACATCTTCCGTCTCGGCAACCGTACCGGCCTGGCACCGGGCAAGACCGTGCTCGACGTCGAACACAAGCTGCTCAAGGTCACCCCGGACGAATTCAAGCGCGATGCCCATCACTGGCTGATCCTGCACGGCCGCTACGTGTGCAAGGCGCGCAAACCGGAATGCTCGCGCTGCGTGGTGTTCGATCTCTGTGCCTACCGGGGCAAGACCGCGTGATCGCCGGTAGCGGCCTGGCCAGCGGCAGCCAGGCCAGCGCGGCGCTGGCGGCGGAAGCGGTTCACCGTGCGCTGGCGCGGGCAGGACTGCAACGCGCCGGACAGGTGATCCTGCTGCTCAGCCGGGAGTTCGCCCGGCAGGCGGACGAGGCGCTCAGGCTCGCCGCGAGAACGGCCGGCACGCTGCAGATCGCCGGCTGCACGGCGAGCGGCGTGTTTACCGAGGAAGGCTGGCAGATCGACCGGCCGGCCGCCGCCGCACTGGTACTGGACGCTGGCCCGGAAACGACACAGAGCGCGCTGTCGCTGTCGGCCCAGGGAAGGCTGGCCTACGACTGGCTCGACGAGACGCCACGGCATGGCCTGGTCGATAGCGATGGCGCCGCCTGGCAGATGTCGCGGGTCAGCCGCGACGCCCGCGCCCTCTGCCAGCTGCCGGGACGCCTGCGCCCGCTGCTGGCTCGCGGATTGCGGCCGTTGGGACAAGCTTTTGCGGTCGACGCGAATGAAGGCCACGAATTGCGCGAAATCGAAGGCATGAGCGCCCTTGAACACCTGCGTCGCCAGTTGCCCGGCGCATTGCGCGAACGGCCGCCACTGCATCGCCTGTGCCTGCTCGCCGAAGCGGAACAACCCGGCATTCCGATCCTGTCGATCAATGCCGACGGCTCATTGACGCTGGCCGAACCGCCGAGCCCGGGTCAACCGCTGAACTGGGCCCTGCGCCAACCGCTGGAGGCCGAGCGCGAAATGCGCGAACAATTGGCCAGGCTTGCGGTCGACCCGACATGGCAGGCAGATTTCGCACTGATGTTTTCCTGCATCGGTCGCGGCCCGCTGTTCTACGGCGACGACGATCGCGACCTGCTCGCCTTCCGCGAGCATTTTCCCGGCTTGCCGCTGCTCGGCGCCTACGGCATCGGGCAGATCGCCCATACCCGCGCCGGCAACCGGATGTTCCACAATGCCGTCCTTACGCTGATCCACGAAAATGACCATGTTCAATCCCACCCGTGACCAGGTCCGGCAGTTCTTCTGCACCGCCTGGAAGAAACACCTGGAACGCCTGCCGCTGGTCGGCGCCGAAGTCGCCGCCGCCGACATCGCCGCCCGCCATCCGGAATATCACGCCCTGCTGGGCGATGCCGAAAACTCGCTGCAGCAGGAATGGACGCCGGAAGACGGCGGCATGAATCCCTTCCTCCACCTGTCGCTGCACCTGGCCATCCACGAACAGACCAGCATCGACCAGCCGCCCGGCATCCGCGCCGCCTACGATCGGCTGCGCAGCCGCCTGGAGGCGCACGAGGCCGAGCACATCCTGCTCGAATGCCTGGGCGAAACCATCTGGCAGGCGCAGCGCAGCGGCCGACCGATGGATGCCGCCGCCTATGTCGAGGCGATCCAGCGCAAGGCCGGACTGCGCTAGACTGGCAGTTCCTGCGGTCAACCATCCTTCCGGAGCAGAAATGTCGCGCCGTCTATCGCTCAAGCGGCTTGCCGCCCTCGCCCTGGCCACCCGACTCGGCATCCTGAATGCCGCCTGGGCCGCCGGCCGCAAGCTTGCCACGCCAGGCATCCAGCGTATCCAGGGCGATGTCCGCATCAACGGACAGCCGGCCCGCGTCGGCATGCCGGTCAAGCCCGGCGACACGATCAGCACCGGCCCCGCCAGCGAAGCCATCTATGTGATCGGCCAGGACGCCTACCTGCAGCGCGACGACTCGGTCGTCAGCTTCGCAGCCGACCGGCTCAAGGATGGACTGCGCATCATCAACGGCAAATTGCTGTCGGTGTTCGGCAAAGGCGACAAACGCCTGGAAACCGCCACCGCGACCATCGGTATCCGCGGCACCGGGTGCTACATCGAATCGACCGCGGACAAGGTCTATTTCTGCCTGTGCTACGGCATGGCGGACGTTGTGCCGTACAAGGATCCGGCACAACGGGAAACGATCAGCACCCGTTATCACGACCATCCGCTGTACCTGCACGCCGACGGCGAGCGGATGATGGTGCCGGCCAGCGTGATCAACCACACCGACCTCGAACTGATCCTGCTCGAGGAACTGGTCGGCCGCTTGCCGCCCTTCTACAACAGCGGCTACAAGGGCAGCTACTGAGGAATCTGGTAGTGGTTCTGGGTCATCAGATCGACACCGCACTCGATGCCCTCGACCCAGGCGATAAAGTCCTGCACCGCCTGCTTGCCGACGAAACGCGCCCCGTGCTGCGGCACGATCTGCTGGATATCCAGTTGCCGCACCATGTTCGCCCAGTAGCGGCAGACCTTGCGGGAAACGATGTAGCGCTTGTGGAAGCCTTCCATGTAGCGGACGTGCGCATGGAAGTCGGTCACCGGTTCGGCCGCCTTTTCGTGCGGCACCAGCGAGGTCCCGAGATCGCCGGAGAACAGGATCTTGGCAATCGGGTCGTAGAACTGGAAATTACCTTCGGCGTGCATGAAATGCGCCGGTAGCGCGAGCAGCTTGCACTGCCCGAGCGGAATCACCGCCCCCTGGTCGGGAATGCCGAGAATCCGGTCGGAAACATCCTTGCCGGTCGTGAAGTGCGGGACGAAGCGCGTCCACAGGCTGGAAATCATCACCTTGCAGTGCGACGCGACGAACCACTTGTTAACCGAGGCGATGATGTCCGGATCGGGATGGGAGGCCAGGATGAAATCCAGATCCTTGGACGAGAAATACTTCTGCATGTCCATCAGCAGCCCGGTGTAGGTCATGTTGCCACCGGGATCGATCAGTGCACCGTGACCGTTGTCGACGACCAGGAACTGGTTGCACTGGACGGCGCCGCCGGGGGAGTCATCGACCAGATCGTAAAAGGCATGAACGATGTGATTACCGTCATTGAACAGTTCAACGGCCATGATATCCCCTCAAGTTAAGGGGTCACATTATCCACCCAGTATGATGTCTTGACCAGCAAAACGGACAATACGAATAGCTATTCGTCATCCGACGGCGGCGCCACCTTGATGATTTCCTCGAGCGTCGTCACCCCTTGCGCCACCTTCAAGGCACCCGAAATCCGCAGCGGACGCATGCCTTCCCGGAAGCCCTGTTCGCGAACCCGCGGAATCTCGGTGACCGGCTTGACCTGGCGGCGTACGTCGGGACTGTTGAGCAGGATTTCATAAATGCCGACACGGCCGCTGTACCCGGTCATCCGGCATTCGAGGCAACCGACTGCGTGGTGGAGATGGGTCGGCTCGCCGGCTTTCCAGGGTGCGACGAGCGATCGCCAGGCATTGCGTTCCTCGTCGGTGATCGGCGCTGTTTTCTTGCAATGCGGACACAAGGTGCGCACCAGGCGCTGCGCCATCACACCGAGCAGCGTCGAATTGATCAGGTAGGCCGGCACACCGAGGTCGAGCAAGCGGGTGATCGCCGACGCCGCATCGTTGGTATGCAGCGTGGACAGCACCAGGTGTCCGGTCAACGCCGCCTGAATGGCCATTTCCGCGGTTTCCAGGTCACGGATTTCACCGATCATGACAATGTCCGGATCCTGGCGCATCAGCGCCCGGACGCCGTCGGCAAAACCGAGTTCGATGGCCGGATTGACCTGCATCTGGTTGAACGAGGATTCGATCATTTCGATCGGGTCCTCGATCGTGCATACGTTGACCTCCGGCGTCGCCAGTTGCTTGAGCGTGGTGTACAGCGTCGTCGTCTTGCCCGAGCCGGTCGGACCGGTCACCAGCACGATGCCGTTCGGCGATCCGGTCATCTGCTGCCAGCGCGCCTGGTCCTCCTCGGAAAAGCCGAGCGAACGGAAATCGCGGACCAGCACCTCCGGATCGAAAATGCGCATCACCAGTTTTTCGCCGAAGGCGGTCGGCAAGGTCGACAAACGCAGTTCGACTTCCTGGCCGCCGGGCGTACGCGTCTTCACCCGGCCATCCTGCGGCCGCCGCTTCTCGATCACATCCATGCGGCCGAGCAGCTTGATGCGGCTGGTCATCGCGTTCATCACCGCCATCGGGATCTGGTACACCTGATGCAGCACGCCGTCGATGCGGAAGCGGACGATGCCGAGATCGCGTCGCGGTTCAATGTGGATATCGGAGGCGCGCTGGTCGAAGGCATACTGCCAGAGCCAGTCGACGATATGGACGATATGCTGGTCATTGGCGTCGTACTGGCGGTTGCCCTTGCCCAGTTCGACCAGTTGTTCGAAGCTGGACACACCGGCAGTGACGTCGCCCTTGGCAACGGCCTTCTTGACCGATTTGGCCAGGTTGAAGAATTCAACCAGGTAGCGCGCGATATCCTGAGGATTGGCCATCACCCGCCGGATATCCTTGCGCAGGATATGCTTCAGTTCGGCTTCCCATTCCCGGACATAAGGTTCGGCAGTGGCAATCACCACTTCCCGCGTCGTCACCTGAACCGGCAGAATGCCGAAACGCGCGGCATAGGCGCTGGACATCACTTCGGCAACGCCGGTGAAATCGATCTTCAGCGGATCGATGTGCAGGTAATCGAGGCCGCAGCGGCCGGCGAACCATTCCGTCAGCACATCGAGATTGAGCAAGCGGCCTTCATGGCGCCATTTCTGGTCGGCGATGACGACCAGCGGGTGAAGCTTGCCGCCATGCAGCCGTCGTTCGGCCTTCAGCGCATCGGCATCGGCCTGATCAACCATCCCGTCGGCGAGCATGCCGTCGAGCAATTCGCCCAGTGTCAGGCGATGTTCATGAACCGTCTTGTCATTCATGGCCGGCAATATAACATGCCATTGGCCACCGAATTCCGCCGCAACCGGCCGTGGACCGCAGCTTCAGCGCTGCCGCAAGGGCGCCAGCAGGCCGCGCAGATCGTTGTGATCGATCTCGTACATCAAGGCCAGCAAACGTCCCAGCTCCCCCCTGGGAAAGCCCTCGCGCGCGAACCAGCCAAGGTAATGTCCGGGCAGATCGGCCAGCAAGCGCCCTTCATATTTGCCGTAGGGCATGGTCTGGCTGACCAGGCGCAGCAGGTCATCGGGAGGAGGCGTGGTCATGAACGGCCCGGGGTAAAAATTTGAAAATCCTGCGGTCGACCGCAGAAAACCCGGTTTTCCGCAGGATTTTGTCCATCCTGCCGTGTCGACCGCAGGATTTCCTCGAGCGAGGCTTACTTGCCCGACAGCGCCAGCATCAGGTCGTTGATGCGCTTGACGAAACCGGCCGGGTCGTCGAGCTGGCCGCCTTCGGCGAGCGTCGCCTGTTCGAACAGCAGGGCCGCCCAGTCGTCGAAACGCGATTCCTCGTACTTCAAGCGCAGCACCGCCGGGTGTTGCGGATTGATTTCGAGAATCGGCTTGGCGTTCGGCACCGGCTGGCCGGCCGCCTTGAGCATGCGCGCCAGGTTGCCGGACGGATCGAACTCGTCGGCCACCAGACAGGACGGGGAATCGGTCAGGCGGTGCGTGATGCGCACGTCCTTGACGCGCTCGCCGAGGGCCGTCTTGACCTTCTCCAGCAGCTCCTTGTATTCGTCGGCAGCCTTCTCGGCTTCCTTCTTCTCGGCCTCGTCTTCCAGCGAACCGAGGTCCAGGCCCCCCTTGGCGACGGACTGCAACTGCTTGCCTTCGAACTCGGTCAGGTGGCCGACCACCCATTCATCGACGCGGTCGGACAGCAGCAGCACCTCGATGCCCTTCTTCTTGAAGATTTCCAGGTGCGGGCTGTTCTTCGCGGCATTGAAGCTGTCGGCGGTGACGTAGTAGATCTTGTCCTGGCCTTCCTTCATGCGGCCGATGTAGTCGGCCAGCGAGACGATCTGCTTGTCGCCGTCGCCGTGCGTGGAGGCGAAGCGCAACAGGCTGGCGATCTTGTCCTTGTTGGCGTGATCCTCGCCGACGCCTTCCTTGAGCACGGCACCGAAGGCTTCCCAGAATTTCGCGTACTTTTCCTTCTCCGCCGTATCGTCCGAATTGGCCAGACCTTCCAGCATGGACAGCACCTTGCGCGTGCAGCCGTGGCGGATATTGTCGATGTCCTTGGACTCCTGCAGGATCTCGCGCGAGACGTTGAGCGGCAGGTCGGCCGAATCGACGACGCCGCGCACGAAGCGCAGGTACAGCGGCATCAGCTTCTCGGCGTCGTCCATGATGAAGACGCGGCGCACGTAGAGCTTGACGCCGTGGCGGGCGTTGCGGTCCCACATGTCAAACGGCGCGCGGGCCGGCACGTAGAGCAGTTGCGTGTATTCCTGCTTGCCTTCGACACGGGCGTGCGTCCAGCACAGCGGGTCCTCGAAATCGTGGCCGACGTGCTTGTAGAACGCCTTGTACTGCTCGTCGGTGATGTCCGACTTGCTGCGCGCCCACAGGGCGTTGGCCTGGTTGACCGTCTCATCCTCGTCGGTCTCGACCTGCTCGCCGTCCTTCCACTCTTCCTTCTTCATGACGATGGGCAGCGTGATGTGGTCGGAGTACTTGCGGATGATGGACTTCAGCTTCCAGCCGGAGAGGAAATCGTCCTCGCCCTCGCGCAGATGCAGGATCACGTCGGTACCGCGGCCGGCCTTCTCGACCATCTCGATGGCGTACTCGCCCTCGCCGGCCGACTCCCACTTGACCGCCTGATCGGCGGCCAGGCCGGCACGGCGGGAAATCACCGTGACCTTGTCGGCGACGATGAAGGAGGAATAGAAGCCGACGCCGAACTGGCCGATCAGATGGGCATCCTTGGCCTGGTCGCCGGTCAGCGCCGAGAAGAATTCCTTGGTGCCGGACTTGGCGATGGTGCCGAGGTGAGCGATGGCTTCCTCGCGGGACAGGCCGATGCCGTTGTCGGAAATGGTGACGGTGCGGGCCGCCTTGTCGAAGGCGATGCGAATCTTCAGTTCGCCGTCATCGCCGTACAGCGCGGCGTTGTTGAGCGCCTCGAAGCGCAGCTTGTCGCAGGCGTCGGAAGCGTTGGAGACCAGCTCGCGCAGGAAGATTTCCTTGTTGCTGTACAAGGAATGGATCATCAGGTGCAGCAGTTGTTTGACTTCGGCCTGGAAACCCAGGGTTTCGCGGCTTGCGGCGACAGACTCGGACATGCTTCAAACTCCTAAATCGAAATATCGACGAAAAGGTGTTGTCGGAGATGGAGGCTAGTCGGGCGTTTTCAAGAGCGAGAAGGGTATCTGAGCGGTTATTTTTGGTGTGGGCGCGGAGAGGATTTTTTGGTAGACGCGACGAGGCCCGTTACGTTGTTGTAACGGGCCTCGTTTTGAGTGGGGAGCCTGGCGGTGACCTACTTTCGCGAGCGGAAGCTCACT
>Ga0206116_1000399_pt1 | contig 48628 bp, 45 predicted proteins | sample 3A1Ametagenome_FD_178000 | JGI IMG/M metagenome (GOLD analysis project Ga0206116, IMG submission 178000) | Enriched microbial communities from leaf-cutter ant dump, University of Wisconsin, Madison, United States - 3A1A | ecosystem: Environmental > Terrestrial > Nest > Insects nest > Nest dump...
CCACGGCATCGAGGCGTTCCTGCCAGAGGCCGGCCTGCTCGGTGGTGCCGTACTGAATGAACTGGCTTTCCGCCAGGCGCAGGCGCAACAGGTCACGGGCCAACTGGTTGGCGGTCTCTGCTTGGGTAACACTGTCGTCGGAGCGATTCTCGCCCTCGAACAACTGGTCGCGGATCGAGTTCAGTTGATCCTGGGCGACCATTTCGAACTGGATCAAGGCCTCCTCGGCACGTATCGCCATGCCGGTCTGGGTGGAGGCGGATTTCGCTTGGGTCTGCCGCAGGTGCTCGAAGCGCTGCAGATAGGCGTCGTTGCCACTGCGCAGGGTGTCCAGTTGCTTGCCACCATCCGCGAGTCGATCCAGCTGTTCGGCAATGATGGCGTGCTGAGCCGTGACCTGGTTATGCAGGCCGGCCTGCGGTGCGAGCAGGTGATCCTTTTCCAGCAGACGTAGTTGCAGGATCTGTTGTTGCAGCAGGGTGACCTGACTGGCGTGTTCGGCGTGCCGGAGGATGTCGCTGGCTGTGCGCCAACCGCCCAGGGCGACCGCCAGGGTCAGCAGCATGACCAGGGAAAAGCCCAGCAGGAGCTTGTGGCCGACCTTGAGGTCGGCAGTGCGTTCGATAATCCAGCGCATGGTGGTAATTCCTCGAACCGGTTGCACGTGAGCAGAACGCCGTAGGCGTCGGCCCAGGACGGCACCTAGGGGGTAAAAAAAGCCCGTCACGAGGACGGGCCGAAGGTGCCGTAACACATAGGAGTCAATCGGTTAACAATGCCGCCCGGTACTTACAGGATCGACAGCGGGTAGTTGATGATCAGACGGTTCTCGTGCAGATCCTGGCCCACGTCGCGGCGCACGTCGGAATTGCGCCAGCGGATGCTCAGGTTCTTCAGCGAGCCTTCCTGGATGGTGTAGGCCAGCTCGGACTCGCGGCCCCACTCTTCACCGTCCTTGCGGCCGTCGGTAGCGTGGATGCTGTTGGCGCTGACGTAGCGGTTCATCATGGTCAGTCCCGGGATGCCGAGGCCGGCGAAGTTGTAGTCATGACGGATCTGCCAGGAGCGCTCGTTCGGTGCGTCGTAGCTGTTGGTGAAGCCGTCGTTGACCAGGGTGCCGCCGCTGGTGCCATCGACACGCATGAACTTGGTGTCGCCGCCCATCTTCTGGTAGGCCACCATGAAGGTGTTGTTACCGGTCTTGGCGGTGAGTGCGCCCTGGTAGACCTTGTTGTCCAGCTTGCCGGCCTTGGCCGCGCCTTCGTCCTTGCCGGTGACGTAGCCGAGGTTGGCACCCAGCACCCAGTCACCGACCGGTTGGCTGTGGGTCAACTGCACGTAGCTTTGTTTGTAGATGTCTTCCAGACGCGCGTGCCAGACGCCGACCATGGTGTTGTTGCCGTTGAAACGGTATTCACCACCGGCGAAATTGAAGTCGTCACCGGCGATATTGTTGTAGGACATGTCCTCACGGCTGGCGTCGTGACGCTGGCTGTTCTTCCAGAACTGGCCGCCGTACAGGGTCAGGCCGTCGATCTCGTTGGAGGTCAGCTGGGCGCCTTGGAAGGTTTGCGGCAGCGAGCGGCCGTCGTCGGCACGCAGAATCGGCAGCACGGCGAACCACTCACCGACCTTCAGCTCGGTCTTGGACAGCTTGGCCTTGGCGGCTACGGCAGTGCGACCGAAGTCATCGGCGGCCTGGCCATCGTCGTGGATCGGCAGCAGTTGGGTATTGGCGGCGCCACGGTTGCCGTCCAGCTTGATGCTGTACAGGCCTAGCACGTCGAGGCCGAAGCCGACGGTGCCTTCGGTGAAGCCGGAGCGGGCATCGAGAATGAAGCTCTGCGTCCAGCCTTCGGCCTGGCCCTGGAGTTCGCCCTGAATCCGCGGGTCGGTGCTGTTGAGGTAGTTGCGGTTGAAGTAGTAGTTGCGCAGGCCGAGGGTGACCTTGGCATCTTCGACGAAGCCGGCGGCGTGGACGCTGCCGACAGGCAGAGCGGCGATGACGGACAGGGCCAGTGCGCTGGGCAGCAGGCGAGTGACGGTGGTTTTCATTGTTTTTCTTCCTGTGTTGTCGTTTTTCAGGGTGCACGACCCCCTCTGCGCAGGCAGATACGCAAAATGAGGGGGGCGCCGCCGGATTTACCGGCGGGAGTGCTTCAGGCCTGGATCAGGGCTGGGCGATGCCGACCGAGTCCGGGGAGATTTCGATGGCCTTGGCCTTGTACATCGACCAGGCGGTAACCGACTGCCAGCGCTTGAGGAAGGCTTCGGCTTCTGCACCGCTGAGGTTCAGGCTCTGCGCACCGAAGTTCTTCAAAAAGCCCTGGAACTCTTCGTTACCCACGGCCTTGGCGTAGGCGTCGACCAGCTTCTGCTTGACGTCATCCGGCGTGTCCTTGTGCACGAAGGCGCCCCAGAACGGGCCCCATGGCAGGTACTCGGCGATGGCTGGCAGATCCTTGGTGATCGGCTGTACGCCCGGCAGCTCCGGGGTTTCCTCGGTGGCGAACACGGCCAGGGCTTTCAGCTTGCCGCTGCGTACCAGCTCGCGGGCGGCTGCCAGGCTCAGTGGCATGAAGTCGATGTGCTTGCCCATCAGTGCGGTGATACCGGGGCCGTCGCCGCCGAAGGTCACTTCACGCACTTTCAGCTCGTCCACCGCGTTGATCATCGCGCTGACGGTGCTCGGCAGGCCGCCGGCGCCGGTGGAACCCATGCGCAGGGTGTCCGGGTTGGCCTTGGCCGCGGCCAGCAGTTCGCCCATGGTGTTGAACGGTGCGTCGGCGTTGGCGGCGATCACCACCACGTTCTGGCCGATGATGTTGACCGGGTAGAAGTCGGAGTAGTCGAAGTCGGCCAGTTTCAGCACTTTGTACAGCTGCGGGTTTTCGGCGCCGAGCAGGATGGCGTAGCCGTTCGGACGCTGCTGCATGACGTAGGAGCTACCGATCACGGCGGTGCCGCCCGGACGGTTGTTGAGGATGAACTTGCCGCCCAGTTCTTTCTCCACGTACGGAGTCAGGCTGCGCATCACGTTGTCGGTGGCACCACCGGCGCCCCACGGAATCACAGCCTGAATGCTGCGCTCGGGGTATTCGGCGTGGGCTGGCAGGGCCATGGTCAGAGCGCTAAGGCCGAAGGCGGCGCCGGTCAAAAGGGACTTGAACATCTGGACTCTCCATCGCTTGTTGTTGTGAGCCCCTGTCGAGGTCGGGGCACACCTTTATGATCCTGTCCACGATCCCTTGCGCGTCCTCCCGCCGAGGCAGGTTGCAGCCCTTGGGGATCGTGAACAGGCGCGTCTTGCCTGTTTGTCAGCCGCGCGCGGAGGCAGGGCTGAACTTGCTCTTGATCTTCTTCAGCAGCGGCGTGTTACCCAGCAGGATCAGCACCACGGCGCTGGTCAGGATCAGCGACAGCGGGCTGGTGACCAGGCCCTGCAGCAGCTCCACCGGGTTGTCGCCGGCCGAGGACATGGCCTGGCGGTACGAGGTGTCCATCAGCGGGCCGAGGATGGCGCCGAGGATGATCGGCCCCATCTGGAAGCCGAATATTTTCAGGACGTAGCCGAGCAGGCCGAAGCCGAGCATCCAGTACACCTCGGTCATGCTGCTGTTGATCGAGTAGGTACCGACCACGCAGAGCACCAGGATCAGCGGGATCAGCACGGCCTTGGGCATCTCGACGAACTTGGCGAAGAGCTTGATGCCCATCAGGCCGAAGATCAGCAGGAAGATGTTGGCCAGCAGCAGGTTGCCTACGGTGAAGTAGAAGATGTGCGGGTTTTCCACCATCAGCATCGGGCCGGGGTTCAGGCCGTGGATCACCAGCGCGCCGATGATCACCGCAGTCACCGCATCGCCCGGCATGCCGAGGGTCAGCATCGGCACGTAGGCCCCTCCGACCGCTGCGCTGTTGGCGGTTTCCGGCGCCACCAGGCCTTCATAGGCGCCCTGGCCGAACGGCTTGGTCGGGTTCTTCACGGTGCGCTTGGCGTGGTCATAGGCCATCAGTGCGGCGATGTCGCCGCCGACGCCTGGCAGTACGCCGACCAGAACGCCGATGATCGAGGTGCGGATCGACAGCGGCAGGAACTTGAGGATCATCGCCATCGGCGGAATGATCTTGCTCACCACCTGGCGTGTGGCCGGGGTTTCCAGGTTGTGTAGTTGATAGAACAGCTCGGCGACGCCGAACAGGCCGATCATCAGCACCACGTAATGAATGCCGCCCATCAGCTCGACCTGGCCGAGGGTGAAGCGACCTTCGGCGGTCACCGGATCCATGCCCACCAGACCGATCACAGCACCTAGTGCGGCGGCGAAGATGCCCTTGGCCAGCGAACCTTCGGCGAGGCTGCCGACCAGCAGCAGGCCGATGGCGGCCACCAGGAAGTAGTCGCGCGGGGCGAATTTCAGGGCCAGGTCACCGATCACCGGTGCCGCGCTGGCCAGCACGATGGTGCCGACGATACCGCCGACTACCGACATGATGGTGGTCAGGCCGATGGCGCGGCCGGCTTCACCTTGCTGCGCCAGCGGGTAGCCGTCGAAGGAGGTGGCGATGGACGACGGGCCGCCGGGGATGTTCAGCAGGATGGCGCTGCGCGAGCCGCCGTAAACGCCGCCGATGAAGATGCCAACGATCAGCGCCAAGGCGTCGTTGACGTCCCAGGAGAAGGTGAAGGACACCAGGATGGACACTGCCATGGTCACCGACAGGCCCGGAATGGCGCCGATATAGATGCCGGCGAAGGTACCCAGCGCCGTCAGCATCAACAGCTGCGGGTCGGTCCAGGCCATCAGCAGGTAGGAAAAGTTGTCGCTCATCTCGGGTGCCTCGTTATGGCAGGTAAACGCTGAAAGCCAGGGTGAACAGCAGGTAGATGACCGCCAGCAGTATCGCTGCCACCATCACCGCGCCTGCGACCCTGCCATTGCGCAGGTAGACGATCGAGAGCACCAGGAACACGAAGGTGCTGACGTAGAAGCTGGCCCACTGGATGGCCGCCAGGTAGATCACGGCCAGACCGAGGAAGATCAGGGTGCGCTTGGGGAAATGCTCGTGGATGAACAGGCGAGCCGAGTCCAGCCAGCCATGGCTGTCGGGCTTGGCCTTGCCGATCAGCTCGAAGCCGATCTTGATCACCGAGAGCAGCATGATCAGGCCGACCCCCACCGGGAAGGCGCCCGGTGAGTTGACCGAGGACAAGCCGGCAATGTCGTAGGCCAGGTAGAGGATGGCCAGGGTGAAGATCAGCAGCATTGCGCAAAAGGTGCGCTCGCCGACCAGCATTTTTTCTGTCTTGTTCATTGTCGCTCCGACAGGTGAGAAAACCGACGGGTCAGTGTCGTCGTCAGGCCGCGCGAGCGGACTGCAATCGTGGGGTCAGGATGGAGACGAGGTGCGACCAGAGGCTGCGGTATTCGCTGTCGGGGCGGGTCGCCAGCATGGGCAGGGCGATGGGCGACAGGGATGACCAGTCATCGAGCAGGGGGCTGGATGGGGGGCAGGCAGCGACCTCATGAGGTGCTGGAGTTGCCGGGGCACGCAGGTGCTTGGGCTGTGGCATGACAATCGACCTTCTTATATTTATTGGCTGCTGAAATGTTCGACGCGCAATGGCACCAGGCAAAAGTGCGCGCCGTCTCAGGCGTGGTCGGAATAGTGAGCCGACCCTCCCCGCCATTTCAATTCGTTAAACGGAGTTCTGTTCGATAACCGAACAAGAACGAACCGGTTAGTACATTTGCACTGGCATCGCAGTATGTCGTGTCTATGGCCATGCTTCCAGAGGTTGGCGCAGGTTGCTGGCTCGCTTCTGCGCGGCTTTGTCTCTTAGAATCGGCGCAAAATTTTCAGGAACACTTCATGGCCGGCAGTCAGATCGAACGCGCGCTCAGCCTTATAGAAAGCCTTACCCGCGAGCCCGGCGGCATGCCCATGCAGAGCCTGGCCGATGAGCTGGCGATCCCCAAGAGTGCCACGCACCGCATGCTCGCCGAGCTGATTCGCCTGGGCTACGTGCGTCAGGATCCGCAGACCAGCCGCTATCGCCTGTCCACCAAACTGGTGGCGCTGGGCTTTCGCTACCTGGCCAGCAGCGGCGCCGATGTGGTGCAGCCGATTCTCGATCGGTTGGCGGAAAGCAGCGGTGAGCTGGTGCGCCTTGGCGTGATCGAGGGCGAGCGGCAGACCTGGATCGCCAAGAGCCAGGGCGCTCGTTCCGGTCTGCGCTATGACCCGGACATGGGGCGCGAGGCGCCGCTGTTCTATACCGCCTCCGGGCATGCCTGGCTGGCCAGCATGAGCGACGCCGAGGCACTGGCGTTGGTGGCGCGCCAGGGCATTGCCGACCCAGCCGAATTTGGTCCCAATGCGCCGCGCGATGAGCAGGAGTTGTTGCAGCGCCTGACCCAGGCTCGCCAGCAGGGTTATGCCTGGGTCATGGAGAGCTCGTCGCTGGGCACGGCGGCGCTGGCTGCCGTGGTGCGTGACCCGCGTGATGCTCGGGTGATTGGCGTGCTCAGCATCGCCGGGCCGAGCGCGCGCCTGCCGCTTGCGCGCATTCACGAGCTGGCGGCAGAGCTGCTGGCCGCCGCTGCCGAACTCTCTGCGGCGAGCCCTGCCTCCGAGTTGTTCGCCTGATCGGCTAGAAGCGACACGCCCACGGCCACGTCATCGTAGGAGCGGCTTCAGCCGCGAAGCACGGTGATTCGCGGCTGAAGCCGCTCCTACGGCCGGTCGAATCCGATTCCTTTGTCGGTTTCGGTGCGCACGGCGCACCCTACGACGTCTGCGTACCGCGCAAAACTCCTCTGCATTTTCGTCTTGCGTAAAATCTGGAACTGAGTTCTAAATATTAAAAGAGGTGCGCCAGGCTCATCCGGCGTGCCCGCGCGAGAACGACAACAAGAGGATCACCGCGTGACTTCCCCCTTGCGTATTGCCCTGATCGGCGCCGGTGTCATGGGCCGACAGCATCATCAGCACTTGCAGACTCTCGACGAGGCGCACCTGTGCGCCATTGCCGATCCAGGCCCGCAGGCCGCCGACTTCGCCGCTGAGTGTGGCGTGCCGTATTTCGCCGATCACCGGCAGATGCTGGAGCAGGCAAGGCCCGGGGCGGTGATCGTCGCCAACCCCAATGCATTGCATGTCAGCACAGCGCTGGACTGCATCGCCGTCGGCGTGCCGGTGCTGCTGGAAAAGCCGGTCGGCGTGCACCTGGACGAGGTGCGCGAGCTGGTCGCTGCCAGCGAGCGCAATGGTGTGCCGGTACTGGTCGGCCATCATCGTCGGCACAACCCGTTGGTCGCCCGTGCCCGCGAACTGCTCGAACAGGGGGCGTTGGGCCGTCTGACCACGGTGACGGCGCTGTGGCAGTTGCAGAAGCCCGACAGCTACTACGACATTCCCTGGCGCCGCGAAGCGGGCGCCGGCATGCTGCTGACCAACCTGATCCATGATCTCGACCTGCTGCGCCACCTGTGCGGTGAGGTGCGTCAGGTGCAGGCCATCACCAGCAATGGTGTGCGCGGTTTCGCCAACGAGGACAGCGCGGCCGTGCTGCTGCAGTTCGAAGGCGGCGCGCTGGGCAGCCTGACCGGTTCCGACGCGGTCGCCGCGCCCTGGAGTTGGGAGCTGGACTCGGGCGAAAACCCGGTCTATCCGCGGCAGGCCGACCAGCCCTGTTACCTGCTTGCCGGTACCCGTGGCGCGTTGAGCATTCCCCAGCTCAAACGCTGGCACTACGCCGAGGAGGGTGCCGGCTGGCACCAGCCGTTGCTGCAAGTGCAGGAGCAATTCGACGCCGACGAAGCCTTGCGCCGTCAGTTGCAGCACTTCGTCCAGGTTGCCCGTGGTCAGGTTCAGCCGCTGGTCAGCGCTGCCGATGCCGGGCGCACCCTGGCATTGGTCGAAGCCATCCGTCAGGCGGCCGAGAGCGGCCAGGCCTGTAACCCTGAAATCATCTGAGAGGGCGTCTACAAATTGCTGCGCTCGGCCATGCTGCGTTGAAAGCAGTCTCAAAATGCTCATGTACTACTCGTACACTCCGCCTTTTCGACTGCTTGATTCGCTGGTGCTCACCCTTCGGGCCAGCCTACGGCTGTTACTCCCGTTGGTCGTTGCGCCTTGCTTGACCTTCGCTCGCTGCTTTGTAAACACCCTCTAAACACGAGAATCATCATGAGCGAACGTATTCTGTCCCTGGCTGCCCTTACCGTACTTGAAGTGTCGCCGCCGGAAATGGTCGAGGTGGCCGCACGCGCCGGTTACAGTCATGTGGGGCTGCGCCTGGTGCCGGCTACGGCCGAGGAGCATCACTTCCCGCTGATGGCCGATGCCGGCCTGCGCGCGCAGACTCTCAAGCGCCTGAGCGATACCGGTATCAAGGTGGCGGATATCGAGATCCTGCGTTTGAAGCCGGAAACCCGGGTCAGCGATTTCGAGGCCATTTTCGAGGTGGGCGCCGAGTTCGGCGCTACCGACGTATTGATCGCCGGCAATGACCCGGATGAAGCGCGTCTGACCGAGAACTTCGCGGCAGTCTGCGATCTGGCTGCGCCATTCGGTCTGTTCCCGCATCTGGAGTTCATGCCCTGGACCAATGCGCGTGATCTGACCCAGGCCAAGCGCATCGTCGAGGCGGCCAACCGCCCTAATGGTTGCATTCTGGTCGATGCCTTCCACTTCGATCGCTCCGGCTCGAGCCTGGCGGAACTGGCACAGGTACCGGCAGAACGCATGCGCTACGCGCAATTGTGCGACGTCAATGGCCCGCGCCCGGACGATATGGACGAGATCCTGCGCCAGGCGCGCAATGAGCGGCGCTTCCCTGGCGATGGCGACTGCGACCTGCTCGGCTTGCTGCGCACCTTGCCGCCGACCATTGCCCTGAGCCTGGAGATTCCGACCCGGCAGTTGCTCGAGCAGGGTGTCAGTGCGCTGGAGCGGGCGCAGATGGCCATGGACAAGACGCTGCGATTGCTGGGGCAGGTATAGCGTCTCGATGCCGCCCGTCACCCGCGGGTCAAATACTGCCACGCGGGTCATAGGCGGCAAGATGGGGAGGTCTGTATAGTTAGCTACCTATCTATGGTTCGGCGGTTTGTCCGCATCCCGAGTACTCAATGAGCTCCACACCGTTATCCGGCGTCAATCATCCGCTCAAGGGCATTGGTTTGATGGTGCTGGCGACCTTTCTGTTCGCCAGCCACGACGCGATTTCCAAGTACCTGTCCGGCTTCTACCCGATCGTCCTGATCGTCTGGGCACGCTACGTCGTGCACACCCTGCTCATGGCGAGCATCTTCCTGCCGCAATCCGGCTTGCGTGTGCTGCGAACCAAACGGCCTGGTCTGCAGGCGCTGAGGGCGCTGTGCCTGCTTTCCGTCAGCCTGTTGTTCACCACGGGCCTGATGTTCATGCCGTTGGCCGAAGCGACGTCGGTGATCTTCCTGGCCCCCTTGCTGGTGACCGCCCTGTCGGTGCCGTTGCTGGGCGAGAAGGTCAGTGTGGGGCAGTGGATCGCGGTGATCGTCGGCTTCATCGGGGTGATGATCATCGTCCACCCCGGTGGCGACCTGTTCACGCCGGCAGTGTTGTTGCCGCTGAGTGCGGCGTTCTGCTTCAGTCTCTACCAGATACTGACGCGGCGCTTGAGCAGTGTGGACAGCGCCACCACCAGCAACTTCTTCGCGGGGTTGGTCAACACCCTGGTGATGAGCCTGCTGGTGCCGTTCTTCTGGCAGGTGCCGAGCCTGACGCATGGCCTGATGATGCTGGCCCTGGGCGGTTGCGGCATGGCAGCGCACTTGCTGCTGACGCATTCCTTCCGCTATGCGGCGCCGGCGATGCTGGCTCCGTTCGGCTATGTACAGATCATTTTCGCCGGTCTGCTCGGCCTGCTGGTGTTCGGTCACATGCCGGATGCCGTTGCGTTGGTCGGTATCGCAATCATCTGCCTCAGTGGTTTGGCGGCTGTCTGGACGCAGCGCAAGAGCTGAGCCTCTTTTCCTGTGGCCCGTTGCGCGGGACTCGAGACCTCGCCTGGTTGGTCTCGACGAGGCAGTGAGTGACGGCGGCGAGATTTGCAGTTGCCAGAAAGCAAGAAGGCCCCGGATGGGGCCTTCTTTATTCATGACGTCGAGATCACGGGTTGGCGGTGCGCATGCTGCCGTCGCGGCCGGACTCGTATTGCGTTTTGTCCATCGGCTTGGCGTCAGGCTTGCCGAGTTCATCCATGGGCAGGCGGTAGGTCTCTGGGGCCAGGTAGGCGGCCAGGGCGCACACGCAGGTAATGAGGAAGGCCAGGCCGCCGACAACCAGCGGAATGTTGTCCGAGCCGGGCGGGGCGAGGGCGGCGAACAGTGCCGGGAGCATGGCGGTCAGCATGGTACCGACGTTCTGCGCGATGGCCATGGCCGAGACGCGATAACGGGTCTGGAACAGCTCCGGGTAGAAGCTCGGGAATACCGCGTTGTAGCCCTGGTACATCATGCCCCACATCAGGATCGACAGCGCGAATGCCAGCGGTACGTTGTGGATGCTGATGGCATACAGGTAGGCGAAGGCCAGCAGACCGGAACCCAGGCAGCCGGTGATCATGGTCGGGCGACGGCCGATCCTGTCGGAGAGGTTGCCGACGAAGGGGATCACCAGCACGGCGACGATGTTGCCCACCACCGGAATCCACAGGTAGACGCTCTTGTCGAAGCCAACCCCGTAAGCCGGCTGTACCGCGTAGGCCGCGCCGAAGATGGTGGCCACCACCGGGATCACGTTCATCAGTGCCATGAACGTCACCAGTACCATGCGCTGCCAGCTGTTGCTGAAGGCTTCGGTAATCGGCGACTTGGCGACTTTCTGCTGCTGCTCTTCCTTCACGAACGCCGGTGTTTCATGAACCTTGCGGCGAATGATGAAGCCAGCGACGAGAACGAGCGCGCTCATCAGGAACGGAATCCTCCAGCCCCACTCGTTGAACGCATCGTTAGGCATGAAGTAGGCCAGCGGCAGGAATACGGCTGCAGCCAGAACTTGGCCGGCCTGCACGCCCTGCAGGGTGAAGCTGGCGTAGTAGCCACGTCGCCCGAAGGGGGCGTGTTCCATGATCATCGAGCTGGCACCGGAGATTTCTCCGGCGACGGCGAAACCTTGAATCAGGCGCAGGATCACCAGGGCGATTGGCGCGAGGATGCCGATGTCGTGATAGGTCGGCAGCAGGCCGACGGCCATGGTCGAGATACCCATCAGGAACATGCACAGCAGCAGCACGTTCTTGCGACCGCGGGTGTCACCCCAGTGACCGAGCACGAAGGCACCTATCGGGCGGGCCAGGTAGCCTACGCCGTAAGTCGCCAGCGAAGCGATGATGGCCATTTTCGGATCGGTGTTGGGGAAGAAGATCTGCGGAAAGATCAGTGCTGCCGCCTGGGCGTAGATGAAGAAGTCGTAGTATTCGAGCGCGGAGCCGATCCAGCCACTGGCGGTCGCTTTCTTGGCTTGTGATGACGATGAGTTGGCCATCGTTGTCTCCATTGTTTTTGTTAGGTGGCCGGACACACGCTCCCTCCAGGCCAGGCCTGATGGGGACGCGAGCACGCGACTACGACGGGGCTCTGCTCGAGCAACCCGGCGAACGCCGTCCGGTGGTGTTTGGGTGTAGGAAAGTCAGGTCAGAGAGGCGAGGTGCGAATCGCGCCCGGTCTGGGAGCTGCGGCAGGTTGGCAGGAAGATTGGCGAGCGATCAGGTGGCGAGTAGTGATCATGGGGCGGTTACCCGTTTGAAATTGTTATGCCGTGACACTTGGTTACGATTGCAGGTTTGCTTGAGCGAGTAGTCTTGAGGAAACTGCTCGGTTGGCTGATTGCAACGTTGGCTCATGCTGCGCTTCTGGTCGAAAAGGCGTCAATCGCGAAAATCGGCCTTGTGTTCGTTAATCGAACACAATACTAACCAGTTCGTACATTTTGAATTGCTGGGCTACAGCGGCGGGCGAATAATCATCGTCGCCATGAAAGCAGGGCGCACTGCCCGTTTTTCGTGCCGGGGCGAATGACCTCACTACCCCGCGGGTTGCTCGATCCAATTCAAAAACGTGCTGGCTGACGAGCTGGTGCGAACAATAAGGAACACAAGCATGCAGCGCTCAATTGCCACCGTTTCCCTTAGCGGTACCCTGCCCGAGAAACTCGAAGCCATCGCCGCGGCCGGTTTCGACGGCGTGGAAATCTTCGAGAACGATCTGCTCTATTACGACGGCAGCCCTACCGAGATTCGCAAGCGCTGCGCCGACCTTGGCATCGCCATCACCCTGTTCCAGCCGTTCCGTGACTTCGAAGGCTGCCGCCGCGACCGTCTGCAGCGCAATATCGACCGCGCCGAGCGTAAATTCGATCTGATGCAGGAACTGGGCACCGACCTGGTGCTGGTGTGCAGCAACGTCGCCGCCGACTCGCTGGGTGACGAGGAAATCCTCGTCGATGACCTGCGTCTGCTGGGCGAACGCGCCGGTGCACGCGGCCTGCGCATCGGTTACGAAGCACTGGCCTGGGGCCGTCACGTCAACACCTATCAGCAGGTGTGGAACCTGGTGCGTCAGGCCGACCACCCGGCCGTCGGGGTGATCCTCGACAGCTTCCATACCTTGTCGCTCAAGGGCGACCCGAGTGCCATCGCCGAGATTCCCGGCGACAAGATCTTCTTCGTACAGATGGCCGATGCGCCGATCCTGGCCATGGACGTGCTGGAGTGGAGCCGCCACTTCCGCTGTTTCCCGGGGCAGGGCGAGTTCGACCTGGCCGGTTTCCTCGCGCCGATTCTGCGCACCGGTTATCGCGGCCCGCTATCGCTGGAAATCTTCAATGACGGCTTCCGCGCTGCACCGCCACGACAGAATGCCGCCGACGGTTTGCGTTCGTTGCTCTATCTGGAAGAGAAAACCTACAAGCGCCTGCAGAAAGAGGGGCATGCGATCGAGCCGGGCGTGTTGTTCACCCCGCCTGCGGCCCATCCCTATGGTGGCGTGGAGTTTCTTGAGTTCGCCGTCGATGAGGCGGTTGGTGCACGCCTGGCCGGTTGGCTGGAGCGTCTGGGCTTCGCGCATGCCGGTCAGCACCGCTCCAAGGATGTCAGCCTGCTGCGTCAGGGCGATATCAACATCGTGCTCAATGCTGAACCTTACTCTTTCGCGCACAACTTCTTCGCGTCCCATGGGCCTTCACTGTGTGCCACGGCATTGCGGGTCAAAGATGGTGCCGATGCATTGCAGCGTGCCTGCGATTATCGCGGCCAGCCCTATCGGGGCCTGGTCGGTCCCAACGAGCGCGAGGTGCCCGCCGTACGTGCCCCGGATGGCAGCCTGATCTACCTGGTCGAGCAGGCCGGTGAGGGCCAGACCATCTATGACACCGATTTCAGCCTGAACCCGGCCGCTACGGCCACGGGTAGCCTGCAGCGCATCGACCACATGGCCCTGGCATTGCCGGCTGACTCGCTGGACAGCTGGGTGCTGTTCTACAAAAGCCTGCTGGACTTCGAGGCCGACGACGAAGTGGTGCTGCCCGACCCTTACGGTCTGGTGAAAAGCCGGGCGATCCGTAGCCGTTGCAGCTCGATCCGCCTGCCGCTGAACATCTCGGAGAACCGCAACACGGCCATCGCCCATGCGTTGTCCAGCTACCAGGGCTCCGGCGTGCACCACATCGCGTTTTCCTGCGAGGACATCTTCGCCGAGGTGGCGCGTGCCAAGGAAGCGGGCGTGCCGCTGCTGGAAATCCCGCTGAACTATTACGACGACCTGGCGGCACGCTTCGATTTCGACGACGAGTTCCTCAGCGAGCTGGCCTACTACAACGTCCTGTACGACCGTGATGCCCAGGGCGGCGAGCTGTTCCACGTCTACACCGAGCCGTTCGAGGAGCGCTTCTTCTTCGAGATCATTCAGCGCAAGAACGGTTATGTCGGCTACGGCGCGGCCAACGTCGCGGTGCGCCTGGCGGCCATGGCCAAGGCGCGTAGTGGTTCGGTGAAGAAGCCAAGGCTCTGACTGTGATGAGGCGGCGGTGTCCCGACAGGGCGCCGCTGCCCAGGGACTGTGCGGCCTGCCATAATTCGTTCCATCCATACCTATAAAAAAGACATTGCCGTATGACTGAAGCAGCCGTAGGCCTCGCCTCCGCTCCCCCAGAAGCGGTGCGCAAGGCGCGCAAGAACAACCCTGAGAAGACCCGCGAGAGCATTCTCCAGGCCGCTATCACCGAGTTCGTCCAGCAGGGCCTCTCGGGCGCGCGGGTGGATGCCATTGCCGAGCGTACCGCCACCTCGAAGCGGATGATCTATTACTACTTCGGGAGCAAGGAGCAGCTCTATCTCGAAGTCCTGATCAAGCTTTACGGCGATATTCGCGGCACCGAGAGTCGGCTCGATCTGGCCTCGCTGCCGCCGGCCCTGGCGATCCGGCGGCTGGTGGAGTTCACCTTCGACCACCATGACCGCAACGTCGACTTCGTGCGCATCGTCAGCATCGAGAACATCCACTACGGCGAGTACGTCAAGCAATCGCCGGCCATTCGCCAGATGAGCAACGTGGTGCTCGACACCCTCGGCAAGACCATTCGCCGTGGCGAGGAGGAAGGCGTGTTCCGCGCCAATATCGACGTGTTGGACGTGCATCTGCTGATGAGCTCGTTCTGTTTCTACCGTGTATCGAACCGGCATACCTTCGGGCATATCTTTGCCATCGATTTTCAGGATGATGAGACCAAAAGGCGGCACAAGGAGATGATCTGCGAGGCGGTTCTGCGCTTCGTGCGACGTTAGCTCGCGCTTCTCCACGAAAGCCCCTGATACCTCGGTGTCAGGGGCTTTTTCATGGGTCAGGGTTGGGCGATACCGACCGACTCCGGTGAGATGGCCACGGCCTTGGCCTTGTACATCGACCAGGTGGTGACCGACTGCCAGCGCTTGAGGAAGGCGTCAGCCTCGGCGCCGTGGATATTCAGGGTCTTGGCGCCGAAGTTCTTCAGGAACGCCTGGTAGTCATCGCTTGCCACCGCATTGGCGTAAGCCTTGACCAGCGTCTGCTTGATCTCGTCCGGGGTGTCCTTGTGGACGAACACGCCATAGAACGGGCCCCATGGCAGGTACTGCGCCAGATCCGGCAAGGTCTTGGTGATCGGCTCGACGCCTGGCAGCTCCGGCATTTCCTCACTGGCAAACACGGCCAGGGCGCGGAACTTGCCCGAGGCGACCATTTCCTTGCTGGCAGCGAAGGACAACGGGGTGAAATCGATATGACCGCCGAGCAGGGCGCTGACGATCGGGCCTTCGCCCTGGAAATTCACTTCACGGACTTTCAGGTCTTCCACGGCGCGGAACATCGAGAATACGGTGTTCTGCAGCGCGCCGACGCCGGTACTGCCCATGCGGATATTGCCGTCGCCCTTGCGGATGGCCTTGAGCAGGTCGTCCATGGTTTGCCATGGGCTGTCCGCCAGTACGGCGATCAGCACGCTGTTCTGGGCGATGATGTTGACCGGATAGAAGGCGCTGTAGTCGAAATCGGCCAGGCCCATCACCTGGTACAGCTGTGGGTTTTCCGCGCCCAGCAGCAGGGTATAGCCGTTGGGGCGCTGCTGCTTGACGTAGCTGCCACCGATCAGCGCGGTGCCGCCTGGACGGTTGGTGATGACCAGCTTGGTATCGAGCTCTTTCTCGACGTGGGCGCTCAGGCTGCGCATCACGTTGTCGGTGGCGCCACCGGCGCCCCAGGGGACGACGGCCTGGATGCTGCGTTCGGGGTAGTCGGCGTGAGCCGGCAAGGCCAGGGTGAGGGCGCTGAGTCCGAGAGCGGCGCCAGTCAGTAGGGATTTGAGCATGTGGATGTTCTCCATCGGTTGTTGTTGTGAGCCCCTGTTCAGGCCGGGGCGTACCTTGTCTTGCAGGTGAGTCGAGAGCAGGCGAGGCGCTCAGCTACAGCGCCTGAACCTCCTGTTGTGTGGGGATAGGGCGAGCTGTCTGGCGCGATGTGCTGTCATCGGCCAGAGCCAGACCGGCGAGGTAGCCGAAGGTCAGTGCGGGCCCGAGGGTGATGCCGCCACTGGGGTAATGGCCGGCCATCACGCTGTTCATGTCGTTGCCCACGGCGAACAGCCCGCTGATTGCTTGGCCGTCGGCATTCAGGACGCGTGCGTCGGCATCGGTGCGCAGGCCGGCGAAGGTACCCAGGCTGCCGGGGTGCAGCTTCACCGCATAAAGGTGCCCGCGCAGGGCGCGCAGTGACGGGTTGGGCTGTTGCAGTACCTCGCCCTGGGCGCGGTTGTAGGTAGAGCGGCCGCGCTGGAAATCAGGGTCTTCCCCCTGGCTGGCGAAGCGGTTGAAGCGCTCCAGCGTGGCTTGCAGTGCTGGTGCATCGATGGTGCAGCGGGCCGCCAATTCGGCGCTGTCGGCGCCGCTGTGCAGATAGCCGCGACGCTGGTAGTAGCCATCGCTGAATGGCAGTGGTTTGGCCCAGCCAATGCCGTAGCGCCAGCGCGCCCTGGCGTCGCAGATCAGCCAGGCCTCGATGGGCTCGCCAGCGGGTGTGGCCTCGATCAGCGCGTTCATGAAGTCGTGGTAGCAGTCGGCCTCGTTGGTGAAGCGCTTGCCATCACGACGCACGGCGATGAAGCCCGGTTTGGCCCGGTCGACCAGGTGTGGGAAGTTGCCGACGCTGCCATCGCGACGCGGTACGCGCGAGACCGGTGCCCAGGCGCCGGCATGCGCCAGGTCAGCGGCGACCACGGCCCCGACCGCTTCGCCCAGACGCAGGCCATCGCCACTGTTTTCCAGCGGGGCGGCGCTGTGATGTTCGGTGCCGGTGGGGGCGTGCGCGACCAGTTGGGCGATGCGTTGGCGGTCATGGGGAAAACCGCCGCAGGCCAGTATTACGCCGCGATGCGCATTGACCAGCAGATCGCCCTGCGCCTGTTGCAGCACGGCGCCGTAGACCCGGCCGTTGGCGTGCAGCAGGTGGCGAGCGGGGCTGGCGGTGAGCAGTTCGACCTGGCGATCCAGGGCGCTGCGCAGCAGGCGCGCTACCAACGCGTTACCGTTGACCAGTTGCCTGCCGCGCCCCTGCAGCAGGTAGTCGCGCAGATGGCGCAGCAGGCGGCTGGCCACATGCAGGGCGGCACGTGGTGAGCGACGGGCATTGAAGAAGGCGGCCATGTCGGCGCCGCCGGCGATGCCCATGCCGAACAGGCTGACGATATCCAGCGGGGCGCGCATCCGTTTCAGGGCATCGCCGAGCAGGCGGCCATCGAAAGGCAGGGCGCACAACGAGCGGCCGCCGGTTGCCGCGCCGTCGCCATCGCGCATGTCCGGCATGCGGCTGCCGGAGTAGAACTGCACGGCGGTACGGTTCTGGAAGAATTCGACCATCTCCGGGCCGCGTTGCAGGTAAGCCTGCTGACGTGCGTCGAGTTGCTGGCGATGGGTCTGCTCGCGCAGGTAGCGCTCTGGCGCATCGCCTTCTTCGACCAGGCCTTCAGCCTTGGCCAACGGGTTGCGCGGTATCCACAGCCAGCCACCGGACCAGGCGCTGGTGCCGCCAAGCTGTTCGGCCTTTTCCGCGACCACCACGCTCAAACCGTGCTCTGCCGCAGTCACTGCCGCTGCCAGCCCGGCAGCGCCGGAGCCGATCACCAGCACGTCACAATCGAGCGTACGCCTAGCCTGTTTGGTCTTGTCGTTTTGCATGGGCGAGCGAGTCCTGCGCAGGCACCGTGGTGCCTGCGTTTATCGGTGTACAGGGTTAGGTCAGATCACTGCAGGGGCGAGAACCCGGTCGGTCGCAGGATGCGCGACTCCAGGGTGACGACCGCATCCAGTTCCTTGTTCTTGCGACCGAAGGCGGCCCAACGCGGGTCGGCGGCCATGGCGGCGCGGCGTTTGCTGCGATCATCGAGGCTGTCGTAGGCCCAGATGTGCACCACCTGGTTGGCTTCACCGAACTCGGTGGTGAAGAAACCGACGAGTTGCCCCAGGTGCTCGGTCTGCACGGCCAGCGCATCGCTCTGGTACAGCGCCAGCCAGTCGGCCATGCGGGTGGGCTTGAGGGTGTAGGTGCGCATTTCGTAGAACATGAGTTACTCCTTGGACGTCTTGGTGGTCGAGGCGAGACGCTCGGCGATATGGGTGGCGGCGATGTAGCCGAAGGTCAGGCCCGGTCCGAGGGTGATGCCGGGGCCGGGGTAGGTGCCGTCCATGATCGAGTTCATGTCGTTGCCGCCGGCGTACAGGCCTTCGATGGGCTTGCCGTGGCTGTCCAGCACGTTGGCGAAACGGTCGGTACGCAGGCCGCGTGCCGAGCCGAGGTCGCCGGTATGGATGGCGATGGCATAGAACGGGCCGCGCTCCAGCGGCGCCAGGCACGGGTTCGGGCGGCGGGCCGGGTCGCCCATGTAGCGGTTGTAGCTGTTGCCGCCTTTTTCGAAGGCACGGTCGAGGCCTTCGCGAGCGTCCTGGTTGTAGTGCTCCAGGGTCTGGCGCAGGGCGAGCGGGTTCAGGCCAATGGTCTGCGCCAGTTGTTCGATGGTCTTGCCCTGCTTGAGATAGCCGGAGGCAACCAGCGCGCTGTTGTCCACCGGGTTAGGGCGAGCCAGGCCCATGCCATAGCTGTTCATCGCGGTGGCATCGCAGATCAGCCAGCAACGGGTGTTGCCCGTGGCGAACATGGTCTGCACGAAGTGATGGTAGGAGTTGGACTCGTTGACGAAACGCTGGGCGGCCTGGTTGACAGCGATCACGCCCGGCTTGGCGCGGTCGGTCACCAAGTGCGGGAAGCGCTCGCGTTCGCCGTTGGCATGCACGGCTTCGGAAACCGGAGCCCAGAAGAAATTCGCCGCCAGGCCCTCGCCGACTGCGGCATTGGCCGCTGCGCCCAGGCGCAGGCCGTCGCCGATGTTGCTGGACGGCGACATGGTCAGGTGCGGATCGGGGCTGGGCGGACGGAAGTTGGCGGCCATGGCGCTGGCAGCAAAACCACCCATGGCGCAGACCACGCCGCCACGCGAGCGCACGTCCTGCGTGCGGCCTTCGCGGGTGATGCGGGCACCGCGCACGGCGCCGTCCTCGATGATCAGCTCTTGTGCCTGGCTGTCCAGCCACAGCTCCACGCCATTGGCGAACGCGGTGGTGGCCAGGCGTGCGATCAGCGCGTTGCCGGTGGTCAGGCGAGTACCGCGTGGGTGGTGCAGGCGATCCAGCGCGTAGCGGCTCATCAGTTTGATGCAGTGCCACAGCGAGGCGGGCGAGCGACGGAAGCTGAGAAAATGCTGGATATCGACGCGGTTCACCATCATGCCGCCGAACAGCAGCATGCCCGGTGGCGGCATGCGCAGCTTGGCGAAGTACTCGCCCAGGCGATTGCCGTCGTACTCGTCGATTTCCAGCGCGCGACCGCGTTCGGTACCACCCGGGGCATCGGGGTAATAGTCCGGCGAATGCGGGCGCAGGCTATAGCTCAACTCGGTATTGTCATGCAGCCAGCGCATTGCCTCATGGCCACGCTCGATGAAGGCGTCGATCAGTTCAGCGTCGTAGCCGGCACCGATCACGTGCTGCAGGTAGCTGCGCATCGCCTCGGCGCTGTCCTTGGCGCCTGCGGCCTTGGCCTGGTCGGTGCCATAGATCCATACGGCGCCACCGGAAATCGCCGAGGTGCCGCCGAAGGTGGAGGCCTTCTCCACGATCAACACCTTGAGGCCACGGCAGGCGGCGGTGGTGGCGGCGGCAAAACCGGCAGCGCCGCTACCCAGCACGATCAGATCGTAGGTCTTGGGGTTGGCTGGAACGGTTTGAGTCGCGGCAGTTTGAATGGCTGCGTTCATCCTGTTCTCCTCACAGAACCAGCGCGGTTGCGCCCATGAAGTGGCCGAGGTTGCCGGCCTGTGCCAGGGCCATTTGCGGGCCGGTCTGGATGCTGCAGCCGCGGGCCTTGGCCAGGGCCAGCAGGGGCGTGATTTCAGGGGCTGTCACCACATCGGCGACGTGTGCGCTGGTCGGCAGGCTTTCTAGCAGCGCTTGCGGCAGCGGCAATTCGCCGCTGTCGCCCATGCCCACCGGGGAGGCGTTGGCGATCAGGTCGAACGTGCTCAGGCTGTCGATCCGGGTGCTGACCGGCAGCTCGGGAAAGGCGCTGCGCAGCAGTTGCGCCAGCGCCTCCACGCGCTCATGGCTGACGTCGGACAGGCTCAGGGCCGAGACGCCGGCCTGGCACAGCGAATAGGCGATGGCGCTGCCGACGCCGCCGGCACCGATGACCAGCGCACGTTTGCCCTTGGCATCGAAGCCCTGCTGGCGGCCGGCGTTGAGGAAACCTTCGCCGTCGACGTTGTCGCCGATCAGGCGGCCGTCAGCCTCGCGGCGGATCACGTTGACCGAGCGCAGGGCGCTGGCGCGCTCGCTGAGTTCGTCGAGGTGCTCGACTACCTGCTGCTTGTAGGGAATGGTCACGACGCAGCCGCGCAGGTTCTGCCAGCCGCGCAAGGTATCGATGAAGGAGGAAAGTGCCTGGGCGCTGATGTCGATTGGCAGCATCACCCGGTTCAGGGCATTGCCTTCGAACCAGCGATTGAAGTTTTCCGGGGATTTGACCTGGGCGATGGGCGAGCCGACGATCGCGACCAGTTCTGTAGAGCCGTTGACCATGCAAGGTGCCTGCTTATTGGAGTTGTTGTTGGTCAGCATGGTGCGGCGAGCGCTGCACCCTCACAACGCAGCTGATCGGGTTTTTGGTTGTTTATCGCAGTATCAGTGCGATAATCGCAGTGTTTGCATGAATCGAGGCCGATATGAAGAGTCCGGTGATCCATCCGCGTGATCTGATTGCGGGGCTGCAGAAGGGCCTGGCGCTGATGCAGCTGTTCAGCGTGGAGACGCCACGGCTGACGGTGCCGGATGCTGCACGGCGCTGTGACATGACCAGCAGCGCTGCGCGGCGCTTTCTGCTGACGCTGGTACACGAGGGGTTCGCCGAGACGGATGGGCGCCACTACTGGCTGACGGCCAAGGCGTTGCGTATTGGCCAGGCGTACGTGGACTCGGCGCAATTGCCGCTGATGCTGCGGCCGATCGTCGAGCAGGTGGCCCGCATCACCGCTGAGCACATCTCGGTTGGCGTGCGCGATGGTGACGACATCGTGCACATCGTGCGCAGCCGCTACAGCCATATTTCATCGCTGTCGATCCGACCCGGTGCGCGTATGCCGCTTTACTGCACAGCCAGTGGTCGAATCTGGCTGGCCAACTTGTCGCCAGAGGCGCTCGATCAGTATCTGCAGCGTACCGAGCTGCGCAGCCTGACGCCCTATACCCAGACCAACGCCGAGCAGTTTCGTGAAGAACTGCAGAGGATCAACCAGCAGGGCTACTGCACGGTCGACGGTGAATACGAGGTGGGGATGCGTGTCCTGGGGGTGCCGCTACGGGATCGCAAGGGGGAGCTGAAGGCGGCGATGGCGCTGACCACACACGCATCACGGATGGCGATCGACGAGATGCGCCAGCGCTATCTCACCCCGTTGTACGAGGCGCAGGCGCTGCTGAAGCCGGTTCTCGGCTAGCGGGCGGGCCGCCGTCAGGTAGCCCGCCGGAGAGGGGCGCACGGTGCGCCCCCGCGTGCAGCAAGCTCAGCGGAAGCTGGCGAAGTGCGCCTGCATGCGCTCGGCATCGGCTGGGCGATCGCTGAACAGCTCGAACGCCTTGACCGCCTGGAATACCGCCATGTTGCCGCCGTCCAGGGTGCGGCAACCCAGCGCGCGGGCGTGGCGCAGCAGCTCGGTTTCCAGCGGGAAGTAGATGATTTCGGCGACCCACAACCCCGCGTGTAGCAACTCCACCGGCAAGGGGGTGCCGGGCAGTTTGGCCATGCCCACCGGCGTGGTGTTGACCAGGCCGTCGGCTGCCGCCACTTCGGCCGCCAGGTCGGTGCCGGCCACGGCGCGCTCGCTGCCGAAGTGTGCGTTGAGGTTGTCGGCCAGGGCCTGTGCGCGGCCAGGTTCCACTTCGAAGATGCTCAGGTGTTCGACGCCTTCGCTGAGCAAGGCATGCGCCACTGCAGCGCCTGCGCCGCCCGCGCCCATCTGCACCACGCGGCGGCGGCTCACGTCAGGCAGGCCGCGGCGAAAACCTTCGGCGAAGCCCAGGCAGTCGGTGTTGTGGCCGACGCGTTTGCCGTCCTTGAGCACCACGGTGTTCACCGCACCGATACCACGCGCTTCGTCCGACATCTCATCGAGCAGCGGGATGATCGCCTGCTTGGCCGGGAAGGTGATGTTGAGGCCGGTGAAACCCATGCTCTGCGCCGCCTGGAGCAGTTCAGGCAGGGCGTCGATATCGCGCCCGAGCTGGTCGAGGTCGATCAGGCGATAGAGGTAACGCAGGCCCTGTGCATCGCCTTCTCGCTCATGCAGGGCGGGAGTGCGGGAGGCCTGAATGCCTTTGCCGATGAGGCCGGCGAGAATGCCGCTGGTAACCGAGGACATGGTCTTAACCCTTGAACGATTGAGCGAAGTACTGCAGGCCAAGGCGATAGCCCTGGCTGCCGAGGCCGCAGATGACGCCGACGGCGATCGACGAGACGAAGGAGTGATGACGGAACGGCTCGCGCTTGTGCACGTTGGACAGGTGCACTTCGATCACCGGCAGTTCGCTGGCCACCAGGGCGTCACGAATCGCCACCGAGGTGTGCGTCCAGGCTGCCGGATTGATCAGGATGCCGGCACAGCGACCGCGTGCGCCGTGGATCCAGTCGAGCAGCTCGCCTTCGTGGTTGGTCTGGCGAAACTCGATCTTCAGACCGCATTCGGCCGCGGTAGCGGCGCACAGCTGGGAGATGTCGGCGAGGGTTTCATGGCCGTAGGTGGCCGGCTCGCGGGTACCAAGCAGATTGAGGTTGGGGCCATTGAGCACCAGGATGCAGGGCGTCATGAGGGCTTCTCTTGTTGTTGTGACGAACTGCCGGGAAAATGTACTAACTGGTTAATTCAGTCAATTGATGCGCCATTGGCTACAGTGCGCAGAACCACCCCGCAAGCCTCGCAGGAGGCTTCGGAGTCAGGCGGTGTGCGGGTTTTGTGGGGATTAGCAGGCGGCAAGCAGGCGGGCGAAAGTGGGCGATTACCGGCTATTGGTGGTCGCCGAGCTCACTGGTTGTTGCTGGCCATCGCGACTTGATTGCGACCGCCATGCTTGGCCAGATAGAGGCCTTCGTCGGCCTTGACCACCAGACTCAGCGGATCACCTTCCGGTGACGGTCTGATGGTGGCGATACCGATGCTGACGCTGATCGCCGAGCCCGCCTTGGGCAGGTTGTGAGGGATGCCCATGGCTTCCACTTCACGGCGGATTTTCTCGGCCTGCAGGCGTGCGCCACCGGCGGCGGTACCGGGCATGATCACCGCGAATTCCTCGCCGCCATAGCGGGCGGCCAGATCCGAGGCTCGCGTGCAACTGGTGCGCAACGCCTCGCCAACGCGACGCAGCACCTGGTCACCGGCCACGTGGCCATGCTGGTCGTTATAGGCCTTGAAGTAGTCGACATCGATCATCAGCAGGGCCAGTTCGTTCTGATCGCGCAGCGCGCGGCTCCACTCGATTTCCAGGTATTCATCGAAATAGCGGCGGTTGGCCAGGCCGGTCAGCCCGTCGGACTTGATCAGGCGTTGCAGCACCAGGTTGGTGTCGAGCAGTTGTTGCTGGCTTTCGCGCAGGGCGCGGTAGGCCTCGTCACGCTGCAGCATGGTCAGGTAGGAGCGCGAGTGATAACGGATACGCGCCAGCAACTCGATCACGTCCGGCAGTTTCACCAGATAGTCGTTGGCGCCTGCGGTGAAGGCGGCGCTCTTGACCTTGGGGTCTTCCTTGGTCGATAGCACGATGATCGGCACGTCCTTCAGGCCTGGTGCGGCGCGGTACTGGGTGAGCAGTTCGAGACCATCGACGCCGGGCATGATCAGATCCTGCAGGATCACCGTCGGCTTGATCTGCTGGGCCACGCTCAGTGCCTGGTGCGGGTCGGAGCAGAAGTGGAAGTCGATGTCGCTCTCTTCGCTCAGCGCGCGGCGCACGGCTTCACCGATCATGGCCTGATCGTCGACCAGTAGCACCATCATGGAATAGTCGGGCAGGCCGAGATAGTGAGTGGAGTTCCCGTTAGGCCGCTGCATGTGTGCATCTCCGCCGTTGTTTTGGGTTATAGGTGGCATATCGATCTCAGCTCAGTCGCTCGACCAGGCGTGCCGCGATTTTGTCCAGGGGTAGCACTTCCGCTGCGGCACCCAGGGCCACGGCGGCCTTGGGCATACCATAGACGGCACTGCTGGCCTGATCCTGGGCGATGGTGTGAAAGCCGCGTTCGCGCATCAGCTTCAGGCCCCTGGCGCCATCGCGCCCCATACCCGTCAGCAGTACGCCGATCGCTTCGCCGCGCCAGTAGCTGGCCACGCTTTCGAAGAATACATCGATAGACGGCCGGTAGACCTGATCGGCCGGTTCACGCCGATAGACCAGGCGTCCTTCCGGCGAGAGGTAGAGGTGGTTGTTGGTGCCGGCCAGCAGCACGGCACCCGGCTGCAGGGTTTCACCTTCCTGGGCCAGGCGCACCGGCATGTGTGACTCGCTGCCGAGCCACTGCGCCATGCCTGCGGCGAACACTTCGTCGACATGCTGCACCAGCACGATGCTGGCCGGAAAATCAGCCGGAATCTGCTGCAACAGTTCGACCAGTGAGGCCGGCCCACCTGCGGAGGCGCCAATGGTCACCAGGCGCTTGCCACGGTTGTCGCTGTTGCGCAGCAGCGCCGGTTTGACCGTGCGCGAGGTCTTGTGGCCGATCATCCAGGCGATGTTGTGGATCTTGCGCCGCACGCTGGCGGCGTCGAGTACCTGCTGCGGGCCGAGCGAAGGCGCGGCGACCACGTCTAGGGCACCCGCGCCCATGGCATCGAAGACCCGCGCCATGTTGCGCTCGACGTCGGAGGTGACGATGAGAATGGCGCACGGCGTGTCGTGCATGATCCGCCGGGTCGCCTCCACGCCATCCATGCCTGGCATGAGCATGTCCATCAGCAGCAGATCCGGCAGATCCTCGCGGCAGCGGCGTACGGCTTCCTCGCCGTTGCCGGCTACCCAGATCAATTGGTATTCCGGCTCGGCCGCCAGGGCGCGGCGCAGGGCCTCGACGGCCAGTGGCATATCGTTGGCGATGGCGATCCTCATTCGCGTGCCTCACCTATCAGAGTCTGTACGGCGTCCAGCAGGGCTTCGTCATGGAAGCTCGCCTTGGCCAGGTAATAGTCGGCGCCGGCCTCCAGGCCGCGGCGGCGATCCTCTTCGCGATCCTTGTACGACACCACCATCACCGGCAGCGAGCGCAGGCGCGGATCCTGGCGCACCTGGGTCACCAGTTCGATGCCATCCATGCGCGGCATGTCGATATCGGTGATCAGCAGGTCGAAGGCTTCGGCGCGCAGGGCATTCCAGCCATCCATGCCATCCACGGCCACCGAGACCTGATAACCGCGGCTGAGCAGCAGCTTGCGTTCCAGCTCGCGCACGGTGAGCGAGTCGTCCACCACCAGCACGCGCTTGCTCACGGCCTGGCGGGCATTGCTGCTGTGGTCGACCCGATCCAGATGGCCGTCGCCGAGCAGCTTGCCCACCGAGTTGAGCAGGTCGTCGACATCGAGAATCAACACCGGCGTGCCGTCATGCAGCAGGGCGCCTGCGGCGACGTCGCGTACCTTGCCCAGGCGTGGATCGAGCGGCATCAATACCAGGGTGAATTCGCCAAGGAAGGCTTCCACGGCCAGGCCGTGATACTGCTCGCGGTCGCGAATCAGCACGATTGGGATGCTGTCGTCTTCGCCCTGTTTCTCCGCGCACTGCAGCAGTTGCGCCGCCGAGATCAGGCCGACATGCTCGTCGTCCAGCCAGAAGTGCTGGCGCCCTTCGAGCTGGACGATGGCGCTACGCGGCAGGCGCAGCATGCGTTCGATCTGCGCCAGCGGGAAGGCGTAGGCCTCGCCGCCAATGGTGACCACCAGCGCGCGTACCACCGATAGCGTCAGCGGCAGTTCGAGGTGGAACAGGCAGCCCTGATCCTGCGTTTGCAGCAGGCGCACGTTACCGCGCATGCGACGAATCTCGTGCTGCACCACATCCAGGCCGACACCGCGGCCGGAGACTTCGGTGACCTGCTGGCTCATGCTGAAGCCTGGCAGGAAGAGGAAGGACAGCAGTTCCTCCTCGGTCATCTGCTCGACCTGCTCGGCCGAGGCGAAGCGGCGTTTCACCACCGCCTGCGCGACGCGCTGCAGGTCGATTCCGGCGCCATCGTCGCTGACCTCCAGCACCAGCATGCCGGCATGGTGACGGGCGCGCAGCAGCACTCGGCCTTCTTCTTCCTTGCCTTTGCGCGTGCGCAGGGCCGGAGGCTCGATGCCATGGTCGACGGCGTTGCGCAGCAGGTGAGTCAGCGGGGCTTCCAGGCGCTCCAGCACGTCGCGGTCGACCTGAGTGTTCTCGCCTTCGATCTCCAGGCGCACCTGCTTGCCCAGTGAGCGACCGAGATCACGCAACATGCGTGTCTGCCCGGTGAGCACATCGGCGAAGGGGCGCATGCGCGAGGCCAGGGCCAGGTCGTAGAGCTGCTGGGTACGTTGCCCTCCGTGCCAGACGAAGTCGTCGAACAATTCCTGGTGAGCCTGTAGCTGCTGCTGGCATTCGATCAGCAGATTGCGGCTTTCGTTGAACAAGGCCTGTGCGGTGGCATCCTGTTCGCTGCCGAGCAGGTGTTCGCGCAGGGTCTCCAGCGTGCGCCGGGCAGATTCCTGCTGACGCTTGAGACGGTACAGCGATTCGCTCAGCGGTTTGGTGCGCTGGAACTCCACCAATGATTTGCCGGACAGGTCGATCAGGTGATCGAAGCGTTCGGCCGATACGCGCAATACGCGGCTGGTGCGTTCCTCGATGCTGGCGTCGGCGGGGGTATTGGGCGCGCTTGGGGCCGCCTGGGTTTGTTCGTGTTCCGCGTGCAATGCGCTGTTGCTGCCCGCTTGCGTGCGCAGGGCCGGCACGGCGTTGCCGAGCAGCACTTGCAGGCGCGTGGTGAGGGTTTCCACCCGGGCGTCCAGCTCGGCGTCCTGTTGCGCCTGGCCAATACGCAGCAGCAGGTCGGAGCCTTGCAGCAGCGCATCGATATGATCGGGCAGCAGACGTAGCAGGCCTTCCTGTGCGGCTACCAGCAGGTCTTCCATGGCGTGGGCGACCAGCACGCCACTGTCCAGGCCGACGATGCGCGCGGCACCTTTGAGCGAGTGCGCTGCGCGCATGCAGGCTTCCAGCTGGCTGGCGTTGGTCGGATCCCGCTCGAGTATCAGCAGGCCGGTGTCGAGCACCTGTTTCTGCGCCTCGGCTTCCAGGCGGAACAGGTCGAGCAGCGATGCGTCCCTCATCTGATCCGGTGTCACGCGAGGCTCCCGATCATGTGCTGCAGCAATGGTTCATCGTCCAGCAGGGTGATGCTCTGGCCCTGCCATTGCAGAACGCCGGCGGCGAAGCGGCTGATGGTGCGGCTGTCTTCGCCCTTGCTGGTGCTGATTTTATCCAGCGCGATGCGCTGAATACCGCTGACTTCGTCTACCGGTGCAACCAATGGGCCGCTGTCGCTCTGCAGGATGAGCATGCGCGGAATGACCCGTTGATTACTGCGGCGCAGTTCCTGTGCCTCCAGCCCCAGCAGTTCGCCTAGCGACAGGCAGGCGACCAGCGTGCCGCGTACGTTGGTCACGCCCAGCAGGCCACGGGTCTTGCGATGAGGCAGGACATGAATCGGTGAAACCGGCATCACTTCGGCCAGGCGGCGACTGGCGATGGCCAGCCATTGTTCGCCGAGACGGAAGATCAGCAGCGAGCGTTGTTCACCGGTTTCCAGGCTCGCTTCGCTCTGGCCGTACTGGCTGTCGTCCAGCTCCAGGGTGTTGCCATAGCGGTCGAGCAGGGCGATTGCTGCGGCGCCGTAGACCTCGCAGTTGCGACAGTGGATGTGGCGTTCGAGCTGTGGGCAGCGCTTGTCGCCGAACACGCCGATGCGATTCCAGCAATCGTCTACCGCCGTGTACGTCTGCTGTATCAGGTCAACGCTATCAGTCATCGTCACCTACTCCCGGCGTCTGCGCTCGACGGTAAAGGCGCTGTGCTCCCGCAGGGTCGCCCTGGGCTTCCAGATGCGCGGCCAGGTGGGTCAGCGCTTCGCGATGCTGTGGTTCGAGATAGATCGCCTTGCGGTAATAGCCACAGGCCTGTGCGCTATGCCCATCCACGTCGCTGAGCAGGCCCAGCCAATAGTAGGCCGCAGCGCTGGGGCCGTGGGTCTGCAGGTGCTGCTCGCTGAGTTGGCGGGCCTGCGCACTGCGCCCGGCATTGGCCAGGCTGGCGACTTCCGTCCAGGTATCTTCATGCTGTGTCTGTGGCCTTGGCGCCTGGCTCTGTACCTTCTTGGGCGCGGGGCGTGCTCGGCTGGGGAGGGTCGGTCGCGCCACAGGCGTGACCGATGGCCGCGTGCGGCTGGCTGCGGCACGCATCGTGACGGGTTTGGCGGGCATGCTCGGCGCCAGGCGAAAGGCGAAGGTCTGCTGGCGACCCAGTGCCTGCAAGCCGTTCTGGCTGGCCAGGCTGGCCTCTGCCGGGCCGATGAACAGGGTGCCTTCTGCCTGCAGCTGGCGCTTGAGCAACTCCAGCACACGCACCTGGGTGGGGCGGTCGAAGTAGATCAGCAGGTTGCGGCAGAAGATGAAGTCATAAGGCGTTTCGCCGGCGAACAGATTGCCATCGAGCAGGTTGCCGGTGCGCAGGCGTACGCAGTCGCGCACGCGTTCGTCGAGCAGGAAGCTGCCGGCCTGCTCGCGGAAGAAACGGTCGCGAAACTCCAGGGCGTCGCCGCGGAACGAGTTGCGTCCATAAAGACCCTTGCGCGCCTGCTCCAGCACCTTGTCACTGACGTCGAGCGCATCGATCTGGAACTGGCCAGGAGCGAAACCGGCATCGAGCAGGGCCATGGCGATGGAGTAGGGTTCTTCGCCGCTGGAGCAGGGCAGGCTGATCAGGCGCAGAGGGCGTGCGCCATGTAGCTGCGCCTGGCGTTCCAGGGCCAGGCTGGCCAGGGCATTGAAGGATTCCGGGTAACGAAAGAACCAGGTCTCCGGTACGACCACGGCCTCGACCAGGGCCTGCTGTTCGCGTGGCGAACCGCCCAGTGTCGTCCAGTAGCTTTCCAGTTCATGCAGGCCTATGGCAGCCATGCGTTGGCGCACGGCGCGTTCGATCACGCTGCGCCCGACCGACTCGGCATCCAGACCGATGCGGCTTTTCAGCAGGCGCTCGATATGCTCGATCATGCTGTCAGCCCTGCGCCACGGGTTGGAACAGCAGGGCGCGCATGGCGTCATCGAGCAGGTTGCTGACCTCGATGCGCTGGATCACGCCCTGGCTGTCGCGCTGAACTGGGCCCAGGTAATCCGGCAGGCCGGCTTCCAGGCCGCTGGCCTTGAACGCCTCGGGTGCCAGGCGCAGGGTATCGGTGGCCTGCTCCAGCAGCAGGCCGAGTACCGGGGAGTGCTCGCCCTGGCTGGGGTCGAAGCGCACCAGCACCAGTCGTGTGCTGCTGCGCGAGCGTGCTTTGCGGCCGAGCACACGGTGGCACAGGTCGATCACCGGGGTCATGCGGCCACGGTGTTCGAACAGCCCCGCGATCCACTCAGGAGCCTCGGGCATCTGCTTCAGGCGGCGCAGCGGCAGCACCTCGACGACCTCGCGAGCGGGGAGGGCGTAGCGATCCTCGCCGAGCTGAAACTGCAGGTGTAGTTCGCCTGTGGCTGTTTTGCTGGAGGCCGGCATGGCTCAGACCTTGAAGCGGCTGACGCCAACACGCAGGTTGTTGGCCACCTGATTGAGTTCATCGATGGCGGCGCCGGCCTGGCGCAGCGAGTCGACGGTCTGGCTGCTCGCCTCGCTGAGCTGTACCAGTGCCTGGTTGATCTGCTCGGCTCCGGTGGACTGCGCCTGCATGCCTTCGTTGACCATCTGGATACGTGGCGCCAGCGCCTGTACCTGCTGGATGATCTGGCTGAGCTGATCGCCCATCTGGGTCATCTCGCCGATACCACGGCGTACTTCTTCGGAGAACTTGTCCATGCCCATCACGCCGGCCGACACGGCAGACTGGATCTCACGCACCATCTGTTCGATGTCGTAGGTGGCCACGGCAGTCTGGTCGGCCAGGCGGCGTACTTCCACGGCAACCACGGCGAAGCCCTTGCCGTATTCGCCGGCTTTCTCGGCCTCGATGGCCGCGTTGAGCGACAGCAGGTTGGTCTGATCCGCCACCTTGACGATGGTGGTCACCACCTGGGTGATGTTGCCGGCCTTCTCGTTGAGAATCGACAGTTTGCCGTTGACCACGTCGGCGGCGCCCATCACCTGGTGCATGATTTCTTCCATGCGCGCCAGGCCCAGCTGGCCGGTGCCGGCGAGAATCGAGGTCTGTTCGGCGTTGTCGGAGACTTCGCCCATGGTGCGTACCAGGTCACGCGAGGTGGCGGCGATTTCCCGTGAGGTGGCGCCGATCTCGGTGGTGGTCGCCGCCGTTTCGGTGGCGGTGGCCTGCTGCTGGCGCGAGGTGGCGGCAATCTCGGTGACCGAGGTGGTCATCTGCACTGCCGAGCGCTGAGCGTTGCCGACCAGGTTCTTGAGTTCGCCGACCATGCTGTTGAAGCCGAGCTCGATGGCGTTGAATTCGTCACGGCGATGCAGGTCGAGCTTCACCGACAGATCGCCACTTTCCAGCACCTTGAGGGTGTTGACGATACGCTCCACCGGTGTGGTGATGGCGCGCATCAGCAGCCAGCCGCAAACGGCCGAGGCGAGGATGGTCAGCAGGATGGCGATCAGCATGCCCACCTCCATGACACGCACGGCATTGCGAATCTCGAGCGCGGCGGCGTCGGCTTGGGCGCGGTTCAGCTCCATCAGCTCGCCCAGCAGGTCTCGACCTTTCTCCCACTCGGGGAATACACGCTCGGCACTGAATTGGCGTGCCTGGCGCAGGTCGGTGGTCAGCAGGCTATCGAGCAACTGGCCCTGGCGGTTCAGATAAAGACGCTGTTGTTGGCGGAACTGCTCGGCCAGAGCCCGTTCCTTTTCATCGGTCACGGTGTTCAGGTAGCGAACGAACTGCTCGTCGAGCGCCTGCTCGCTTGCCGCGAACAGTTCACGGTAGCTGTCGAGCAGGGCCGGAGCCCCTTCATCGCCGAAGCGCAGCAACAGGCGGCGGGTGTCGAGCATGTGCCCGGCCCAGATGTTCTGTGCCTTGCTGGTGTAGTAAATGCCGGGAATCGACTCGTTGCGGATGCCGTTGGCTTCACCCTCGACCTTTACCAGGCGCAAGTAGGAAGCACCTGCCAGGAGAACCAGGATGGCGATAATCAGCATGAAGCTGACAATGATTCGATTACGTACGGTCAGGTTCATCATGTCCATTGGGCCTGGCTGGTCAGGTTTTGTATTCGATTACAGCATATCGGCATGCTGCCGTTTTGCCTGGGTGTAACGAATGTGTACCGGTTGGCTGGCGAAAGGCAATAAAAAAGCCGGCTTGTGGCCGGCTTTTTACTTCTCAATCAGTTGATTTGAAAGAAATAACGATCTCCAATAGCTCTAATTCCAATCTGCATAGTGAGCATACTGGGGGCCAGTGCCAGCGGAGTCCTATGCGTTTATTACGTCTATTACTGGCAGGCGCCAGGCACACGACAGGCGCAGGTTGTCGGTACATGGCAGGCGTGGCCTTTGCAGCGCATGGCTTGGGCCTCATTGCCGCCTGGGTAGGCACCGAAGTGTTTTTCGTAAAGCGCGACGGTATGAGCGAACGCATTCGTCAGTTCCTGATAGTCCTCCTGACCGTAGATGCCGAAGTAGGGGTAGTGGTCGATGAAGCGGCCGAATACCTGATAACAATCCTCGCGGTAGGCACGGGTGTCGAGGATATGGGCATGCCAGATGGCATCGACCTGCTTGCTCGGCACCAGTGCCACCGCCGGATACAGGCACTTGAGCGTCAGGAAACGGCGGTACTCCAGCTCCGCCTCCTCCCATCGCTCGGCGCCCATTTCTGCCTCGGATGAGGCCGTGTACTTGTGCTTCAGACGTGCAAAATCCAGCAGGCTGACCTGCATCTCCAGGCCATCGGCGGTCAGCAGCGGTTGTTGCAGTGCAATGATTGCAGTCATGGGTGTTTCTCCTGTGAATGAAAGGAATCAGGGCTTGAGAGCCCGCCTTCGTTTCAGTTCACGTTCGAAACACTGGCGGCTGACCAGGCTGTGCGGCACGTAGCCGTTGTCACTGATGCGATAAAGAAGACGCCAGGCGCAACCCAGCTTGAAACGCACCAGACCGTGGTGACAGCGCACGCGCTTGCCACCCAGGGCAGTGAAGGACGTGCCCAGGCGCAGCGCCTGATCGATTTCCAGGGCTTTGTGCTGATGGCAGGGGCTGACCTGGTGAGGGCAGCGGGTGAGGATTGATTGAATGGTGGGCATGACTGGCTCCGTTGTGATGACGGAGCCAGTGTTTATATGTTGAATCCACTACCAAGACCGTTCATCGCCACGTATCCAGCAGCTCATCGAAGGCGCGTGCTTCTTCGTAGCGGCGCAGGATCATCTGGCGATACTGCAGCAGCAGGGGGTTCTCGGTGTTCAGGGCGAGTGCTGCCGAGTGCGCCTGTTCCAGCTCGCCATTGAGGTAGTGAGCCATCATGCTGTCGCCCAGCGACAGGGCCGCAGTCTGGCAGGCGAGTGCCCGCAGCAGGTTGCCGCCATAGTCGTCCAGACCCATCTGCGGCAGGGTGTTGTTATCGAAGGGGTTGGGCAAGCGCACCTGCTTGAGGTCAACGTCCGATTCGAGCAGGTCGAGCAGGCGTAGCAGTTCCTGATTGAGCAACCCCAGACTGGCGACCGATTGCCGCTCCAGCAGCAGGCTCCTGGCTCTATCGGCATGTTCGCGGCGAGCCTTGGGTTGCTCGAACAGGCGCAGAACCGTTTTCGGTTCACCGAAGATGCCGTGCAGCACTATTGCATTGCTCAGCCCGATCAGCTCACTGCGCGGCAGTGTCCAACGCTTGCGACCGCCATTGGTGTGGCTGATCTCTTCCTCCTGTAACTGCAGCACCTTGGCCTGGCTCAGCGCCTTGACCAAGGTGTTTACCGCATTGCGCAGCACCGGATGGCGAGCTACGGGAATACCGAACAGGCGCTCCACCGCCTGGGGCAGAGTCAGCCCTTGCTCACTGGCCACAGGCGGTTGCCAGCAACGTGTCGACATCCTGCGGTTGCTCGAAGGCATGGCTGGCAATGGTATTGGCCTGCTCACGCCAGTCATCGGTTATGCAATTGTTTTGGCGTTGGTATTCGTCCAGCACGCCTCGGCAATAACCGGCGCGCATGGCCTCGGAGAGCGATGTGAACTGGGCGGCGGCAAAGCGCAGTTCGTCGCGCTTGCCGTAGATGCTCACCAATTCTCGGCAGCCGTCGATCAACCGGGCAGCATCGGTACTGGCCTGGCTTGCCTGTAATGGCAGGCTGAAAAGGATCAACGTACAAAGTGGGGGCAGATACTTCACAGCGAGGCTTCCTTGTCGGGAGTAGAGGTGCGGGTGGGTTCCTGACGCACCGTTTGTTGTCTCGGTAGGGCGGCCGCCGCATCGAGTGGCCGAGTGGGCGCTCCGAGATACAGGGCCAGCAGCACCATGGCTTGACCAATGATTTCGTAAGTCTTGAAGGCCATATCGCCATCGTCGATGGCATCTGCGGTGGCCTGCCATTCCATTGGCAGGTTGATTGCCCAAAGCATTAACAGCGCCATTATTCCCAGCAGGGTGAACTGGGTTATCAACGCCATACCCTGTGCAGTCAGACCTCGCGCTAGACCACGCCAGAAGCTATAGCCGAATTGCCGGGCGTAATGGCAATGCCGCCAGGTCAGTAGCGCTGCCAGTAGCATGAAGGCCCACTCGAACAGGGAGATATCGGCGAGCCCTTCGCCATACTCGAACACGATGCAGATTGACGCTATTAGGGCGATCAGGCCCGTCAGCCAGATTGCCAGGTACTTGAGGCCGCGCAGCACATAACTGACGGCGTGGTTCAGGCCGATATCGAGTTGCTCCAGCAGAAGGCTTGGTATGGGTAGCGGCATGGGGCGTCCTTGTCCGTTTGATGGTGTTGGCTGGGTTGGACGCGCTTTAGTGAATACCGAAGCGTTCCTTGAGTCGTTCCACCGTCCAGCGCCATTTCGGCGTGGTCGGGCGGCAGATGGTGTTCTGGTTGCCGAACAGGCCGACTTCCTTCACCGCTTCGTTCAGCGGCAGGCTGTGCTGCCATTGCACTGGCACGAAGTACTCGCAGCGTTCGGGGTCGTCGAAAAAATCACGGTGATAGTCCGCCTGCAGCACCTCTAGCGCCGGGCGTTCCTCGCCGTTGTGCAGCAGGCAGAAGTCCCTGGCCGGTGTGGCATGCCCGGTGACCTTGGCCACACCGACGTAACCGGCGCCGGGCACGTTGACCCATACGCGGTCTCCAGGAGCGAGCATTTTTAGGCTGTTGCTGTACCAGCTGCCGCCACCGCCGCAAATGAAACCGAAGTGCCGCGCCTCGGCCCAGTCGCGAGTACTGCTGTGGCCGAAGGAACCATAGAACTCACCATTCCACGGCTCCGCCGGCATGCCGGGCTTGCTGGCACTGCTGGCCTGGGGCGCCTCGGTTGGGTCGAGCAGCCAGGCGCGGCTGATCAGTTGTTGTTCGCCCAACTGGAATACCTGGAAGCACAGCACGTTGATGGCGATATCACGCTCGCTCAGGTAGCCGACGATACGCTCGCTGCTGGCATCCAGCTCGGCGGCGACGATGACGATCTGGTGGCTCTGGTTCAGCGCCTCGGCCTCCAGCGGTGCGCCGAAGCGCGCCTGAAAGTCCGCCGCCAGATCGGCACCCGGCTTGAAGCGCTGGTAGATCGCCTCGATATCGTTGGTCTGTAAGCGCTCGACCCACACCGCATAGTCCAGCGCCTGCGCCACCACTTCGCGCGGGGTGCGCTCGCGCTTGAGCTCGATCAGCACCAGCGAGGCATCCGGCGCCAACGCCAGCAGGTCGATACGCCCGCCCTGGCCGGTGCTTTCCTGTCGACCAATCAGCAGCCAGTCCTCGGACAGCAGCGCCGGGGCACTGACGATCATGTTTTCGAGAAACTGCTCGCTGGCCAGCACGGCGTTTTTCAGCGGCGCGGGTTGCGCGCCGACGGTCCAGATCTGGGTGCGAATGGGCATCCCTGCACTCCTGCTGTGAGTTAAGCCACGGCCTGCTCGACCAGGGCATTGGCCAACTGCTCGTGCACCTGGCGGGCTTGGTTAAGGCGGGCTTTGAGTTGGTCGCACAGAGCCATCAGTTGATCGACTTTGGCGACGATGCGGTGTTGTTCGCCCGAGGGGATAACAGGGCATAGAACATCAAATAAGTTGCCCTGATAAATCGCACAAACATTAGTAGTATTTGATTTTATTGATTCAAGAAGGGCGCCGCCTGTTATGCTTCTGAGCCAAAGATCAACAAGTTCAGGAAGCACACCCTTTAGAAATTTACAGCGAAGAATATTGTTATTATAGAGCACTATCTCTTCAGGCAAGCTCTGGATTACGCAGGTTTTCCCAACCAACTCACGACTATTTCTTGTATTGAAAAGCAAGTCCCCGACAGAGAGGCGATATTTCTCAACATCCCCAGACGCAGCATCAACTCTAGTCATTTCAGATGTTGAGTATCCGCCTTGATTTAGAATGTTGTTCATCTTGAAATATGGATATTGTAGATGCATGCCTTGAAGACTTTTGCCTCTATCAATCCCTGTGTATGCCTCTAAAAGCAAGTCTCCGAGCCTCGACCAGCCCCACTCCTTCGGTAGTTCAAGTGGCTTTTCTTCCTCGCCAATCTCCGGCAACGGCTTCTGCTTCTTGATCTTCCCCTCCACCACCAGCCGCGCTTTTTCCTCGGCAATCCGCTTCAGCAACTCACTGGCCGGCTCATCGCTAGGATCTTGCTGCACCAGTTTGCCCATCACCGCCAGTTGCAGCAGGGTTTGCTTGAGGGCGTCGATGCTGGATTCGGTGGTGAACAGGGTGTGGAAGTGTTCGGCCAGGCGCTGCCAGCTTTGCGCAAAGTCACCGGCATCGCGGGCCTGGGTCAGGCTTTCCAGCAGTGCCTGCACCAGTTGGGTGTGGGCGCTGTCAGCATCGGTCTGCCGGGTTTCTAGGCAGTCGCACAGGGCCATCAGCTCATCGACTTTGGCGACGATGCGGTGTTGTTCGGCGAGAGGCGGAAGTGGTAACAGGGTTGTTCGTAAATTATTCTGGGTTATTTGATTAATCGTTGTCGTATTTACGTCGTCAATGACCTTTCGGAACAGCGGTGAACTTATAAATCGAAGCAGGTATGGATTTAGCTGGCTGCGGAATATTGCCATGAATGCGCCGAATGCCATTGGCTCTGTCAGGTTGGAGATCCTCGCAGCCTTGCCGACCAACGCTTTACTACCATTCCGTGCGCAGATCAGCAGATCCCCTTCTTGAACAAGAGCGCTGTCTTTTACTGAAATGTCCACCCTGACCAAGTCAGATAAATCAATCTGGCCTTTCTGCACATTGCTTGAGCGGAGAACAGGAATCCCAATATGACCCACGTCTGATGGGGAGTATGTCAGTCCAATATTTGTTTCCCCAACGGCTCCCATTCTTACCCAGCACCAGCCCGCAGGTACCTCAAAAGGCGTTTCGTCTTGGGTAATTCCAGACAGCTGTTTTTGTTTTTTGGTTGTTCCGTCAACAATCGAGCGCGCCTTTTCCTCGGCAATACGCTTGAGCAACTCACTGGCCGGCTCATCATTCGGGTCTTGCGGCACCAGCTTGCCGCGCACCGCCAGCTCTAGAATCAGCTCACGCAGCTTCTTGATGCCATTGGGCGAGCCGGCCAGCAGCGGCAGATTGTCGGTGAGCAGCGCCGTCATACCTCGCGCTCCAGGGCTTCAGCCAGTGCCGCCTTGAGCTGGTCGCGCAGTTCGCCGATCTCGCCTTGCAGGGCCGCGTAGTCGCGTAGCAGTTCTTCCGGGTCGTGGCTGATCTGCTCGCCGATGTGCGGGTTCTTGCAGTCCAGGTTCCAGTTGCGCGCCTTGAGCTCGTCGAGGCTGACCTTCCAGGCAAACTCGTTCTCCTCCCGCGCGGAAAAGCCATCGGCCTCGCTGCCCCACCAGGCTTCCTCGACGGCAAACTCCTCGATGCGCATGGGTTTGGTCTTGGAGTAGCTCTTGTAGCCGGTTGGGTACTGGTGCTCGTAGAACCAGACCTGTTTGGTCGGCGTGCCTTTGGTGAAGAACAGCAGATTGGTCTTGATGCCGGTGTAGGGGTTGAACACGCCATTGGGCAGGCGAACGATGGTGTGCAGGTTGCACTCGGTCAGCAGCTTTTCCTTGATGCGGCTCTTGATGCCTTCACCGAACAGAAAGCCGTCTGGCAGAACCACGGCGGCGCGGCCGCCGTCTTTGAGCAGGTGCATGATCAGCACCAGGAACAGGTCGGCGGTCTCGCGGGTGCGGAAGGCGGCGGGGAAGTTGGTTTCGATGCCGTCTTCTTCCATGCCACCGAACGGCGGGTTGGCGACGATGCAGTCGACCCGCTCGCCCGGCCCCCAGCTGATCAGCGGGCGGCTCAGGGTGTTGTCGTGCCTGATCTGGCTGGGCACCTCGATGCCATGCAGGATCATGTTGGTGGTGGCCAGCAGGTGCGGCAGCGGCTTTTTCTCCACGCCGAAGATGCTCGCCTGCAGGGCGCGCTCGTCCTCGGCAGTTTTCACATAGCGGCTGCGCTTATGCTCGATGGTGCAGGTAAGGAAGCCGCCGGTGCCACAGGCCGGATCCATGACCTTCTCATCCAGCTTGGGATCGACCATTCGCACCATGAACTCGGTAACCGGGCGCGGGGTGTAGAACTCGCCGGCGTTGCCGGCATTCTGCAGGTCGCGCAGCAACTGCTCGTACATGTCGCCGAAGGCATGACGCTCCTGCGCCTTGTTGAAGTCCACGCCCTCCTGGATCTTGTTGATCACCTGGCGGATGAGCTGGCCGGACTTCATGTAGTTGTAGGCATCCTCGAACACGCCGCGCACCACGTAGGCGGCCGGCGTGGTGCTGTACTCGTGGAGGTTCTGCAGCTGCGGGAACAGGTTGTTGTCGATGAAGTCCTTCAACTCATCGCCGGTGATGCCTTCCGGGTTAGCCGCCCAGGTGCGCCAGCGGCAACTGTCGGGCAGCGGCGAGCGGTAGTTGCTGTCCATCAGCTCCCACTCCTGCTCGCGGTCATCGAATATCTTGAGAAACAGCATCCACACGAGCTGGCCGATACGCTGCGCATCGCCGTCGACGCCGACGTCCTTGCGCATGATGTCCTGGATGGATTTGATGGTTGAGCTGATGGACATGGTGACTTCCGGGCGGGTACGGCAAAGCGGGGGATTGTAATGGGGTTGGCGGGCAAGGTGGGCAAGGCTGAACCGTTGCCTACCTTACTGGCGGCGCTGGCTAGCTGGCGTAAAGCTCGGTTTCCAGCTCATGCAGCGCCTTGTCGTAGCCGGCGCGGTCGCCGAAGGCTCTGACCAGCTCCATCGGCGCACCGATTTGCCGGAACGGGTCGAGCTGGAGAATGCGGATGTCTTCGATGTGCTCGATGCCGGTGTCGGCATATTTGTCGAGCAAGGCTTCCAGCACCTGGCGGGCAGCGCCGGAGTATCTGGCGAAGTAGTTGCGCTTCTTCACCTGTTCGGCGCGCTCCTTGCGGGTCAGCGGTGGTTGGTCGAAGGCAATGTGGCAGATCAGGTCGAAGGGGTCGAGGGCCTGGCCGCGCTTGGCCTCGACTTCTTCGGCCAGCGCTTCCCACATCACGCCCTGGGCGGCGAGTTCGTCGATGATGGCTTTCTTCTGTTCGGCACTGCTCCACAGGCGCAGGAAGTCATCGAGCGAGGCGAACTGCTTCTGCACGCAGGTGCGGGTGTAGTCGCGCAGCGACTCGGTGATCAGCTTGCCGTCCGGCCCGTAGTACTGCACGCGCTCTGCGATGACGTAGATCGGTACGCTGTCGATCACGTACTTGATGCGCTTCTTGCCCTCTTCGCCGCCTTCGGTTTCGCCTTCATCGGGCAGCCAATCGCCACCGTCGACGATGCCTTCTTCATCGGACAGGGGGCTGTCCGGCGGCACGGGCGTTGCGTCACCTTCGGGGCTGTAGATCACCACCGGCTCGCCATCGAAGGCCGGGTCGGCGAACAGTTCGGTGGCTTTCTTGAAGTCCATGATGGTGAACCAGTACTTGCCGTAATCCTCGTTGATGCGCGTGCCACGGCCGATGATCTGTTTGAACTCGGTCATGGACTTGATGTGCTGGTCGAGCACGATCAGCTTGCAGGTCTGGGCATCCACGCCGGTGGTCAGCAGCTTGCTGGTGGTGGCGATTACCGGGTAGCGCTGTTCGGGGTTGATGAAGTTGTCCAGCTCGGCCTTGCCTTCCTGGTCATCGCCGGTGATGCGCATGACGTACTTGCGGTTTTCGGCGATGCGCTCGGGGTTGAGGTTGAACAGAGCTGAGCGCATGCGTTCGGCATGGTCGATGTCGTCGCAGAAGATGATGGTCTTCTGGTACGGGTCGGTGGCCTTGAGGAACTCGGTGACCTTGGCCGCCACTGTCCAGGTGCGTGCTTCGATGACCAGGTGGCGATCCATGTCCTTGAGGTCGTAGATGCGGTCTTCGATCAGTTCGCCGTTCTTGTCGCGCATGCCCTTGGGCGGGCGCCAGCCTTGCAGATCCTTGTCGAAGTCGATGCGCACCACCTTGTAGGGCGCGAGGAAGCCGTCTTCGATACCTTGCTTGAGGCTGTAGCTGTACACCGGCTCGCCAAAGTAGGTGCTGCTGGAAATCTCTTTGGTTTCCTTGGGCGTGGCGGTGAGGCCGATGTGGGTGGCGCTGGAGAAATAGTCGAGAATCTCGCGCCAGGCGGAATCGGCGGCGGCGCTGCCGCGGTGGCATTCGTCGATGATGATGAGGTCGAAGAACTCGGGCGAGAACTGCTTGTAGATGTTCTTGTCTTCTTCGGCGCCCGTCACGGCCTGGTACAGCGACAGGTAGATCTCGTAGGACTTGTCGATTTGACGCTTGGCGATCTTGGTCATCGCCGAACCGAAGGGTTTGAAATCCTTGTTCTTGGTCTGGTCGACCAGGATGTTGCGGTCGGCAAGGAAGAGGATGCGTTTCTTCTGCCCGGACTTCCACAGGCGCCAGATGATCTGGAAGGCTGTGTAGGTCTTGCCGGTGCCGGTGGCCATCACCAGCAATATGCGATCCTGCCCGCGCGCGACGGCCTCGACCGTGCGGTTGATAGCGTTCATCTGGTAATAACGCGGCGGGTATCCCGAGCCGTCGTCGTAGTACGGCGCCTGAGCCTTCTGCCGGGCCGGGACATCCAGGCCCTTCCACTGGCAATAGCGTTGCCAGAGTTCGTCCGGGCTGGGGAACTGGTCGAGGCTCAGCGCGGTTTCAATCTGGCTGCCGGTGCCGCTGCGGTCATGGAAGAGAAAGCCATCGCCGTTGCTGGAAAACACGAAGGGCACGTCGAGCGATTCGGCATAACCGAGCGCCTGCTGCATGCCGGCACCGAGCGAGTGCTTGTTGTCCTTGGCCTCGATCACGGCGATAGGCAGGTTGGGCTGATGATAGAGGATGTAGTCGGCGCGGCGTGCTTCACCACGGCTGTGCAGCTTGCCGCGTACGATGATGCGGCCCTTGGTGAAGCTGACTTCCTCGCGCACCTGCTTGTGCAGATCCCAGCCGGCGGTGGTGATGGCGGGGGTGATGTATTTGCTGCAGATGTCGCGCTCGGAAAGCGATTTTTTATCCATGACCAGCTACGTCCTTATGGCGTGCCGTGGACTTTACCAGAGCCGAATGAAGGCATGGCGCCAGTATCGCTCTGCGAGGCGGTTTCATGGTTGAAACTGAGGCTGGTTTTTGCCCGAGGCAATAAAAAAGCCGGCTTGTGGCCGGCTTTTAGGAGGTGTCAGGGCTTACTTCTGGTAAGCCGCGACTGCCTTGATGATCAGGCCGCGGGCTTCTTCAGCGCCGCCCCAGCCTTCTACCTTGACCCACTTGCCCTTCTCCAGATCCTTGTAGTTCTCGAAGAAGTGCTTGATCTGCTCGATCAGCAGAGGGGGAAGGTCGGTGTATTCCTGAACGTCCTTGTACAGAACGGTCAGTTTGTCGTGTGGAACCGCAACCAGCTTGGCGTCGCCGCCGGCTTCGTCGCTCATGTGCAGTACGCCCACCGGACGGGCACGAATCACCGAACCCGGAGCGACCGGATAAGGCGTCACGACCAGCACGTCGAGGGGGTCACCGTCGTCGGCCAGGGTGTGCGGGATGAAACCGTAGTTGGCCGGGTAGAACATCGGAGTGGCCATGAAACGATCGACCATCAGGCAATCGGTATCGTGGTCGATCTCGTATTTGATCGGCGCGTGATTGGCCGGGATTTCGATGGCAACGTAGATGTCGTTCGGCAGGTCTTTGCCAGCCGGGATCTTGCTGTAGCTCATGGGGGAACTCCCAGGGAGGGCCAAAAAAGTGGGGCGCATTATAGGCGTATTCGCAATGCGTTACTACGCTGGCCTACTCAGCCATTGGTCGCGTTTTCGACCGTCCTGTAGTCTGGGTGTTCCGCCTGCAAACGCTTTAGCCGCGCCAGGGTGTCCTGGCGGTAGAACAGCGCCAACTGGCTGTAGACCTCGGGGAACGCTTGCGCCAGCAGATCCGGGGCGGTGAAGAAGTATTCGCTGGTCACGGCGAAGAACTCGGCCGGGTCTTCGGCCGCATAAGGGTCGATAGCGGTTTCGGCGTCGGGGTTGGCATCCAGTTCACTATTGAGCTGGTCGTACGCGCTTTGCATGGCCGTCGCCCAGTCCTGTACGCGCATATCGCGGTGCAGGGGCGGCAGGCCATTGGCACCGCCTTCGAGCATATCCAGCTTGTGCGCCAGTTCGTGGATCACCAGGTTGTAGCCTTCCCAGCCACCGCTGGCCTCGATACCGGGCCAGGCGAGAATCACCGGCCCCTGTTGCCAGGCCTCGCCACTGCGGGCGTCGTCCCACTCGTGTTCGATGCCGCTGGCGTCGCGATGGCGTTGTGGGCTGAGGAAATCGTCGGGATAGAGGACGATCTCGTGAAAGCCCTGATACCAGTCCAGGTCGCCCAGGTGCAGCAGCGGCAGTTGCGCCTGAACCGCCAGCAGCAGGCGCTCGACTGGGCCGAGTTCGAGGCCGGGCAGCGTGGTGAGGTGCTTGTCATGCAGGAACAGCACGGCGCGTTCGCGCAGGTGCTGCAGCTCGATGTCATCGAGGCCATCGACAATGGGCAAGCGCCTGCGCACTTCGGCCCACTGCTCGGGATCGACCGGGTTGCGTTCGAGGGTGCGCCGACGGCGCCAGGCCTTGAGTGACCACATGAGGAGTGCTTCGCTGCGGAAAACCCGGCCACCTTAAGGGCGGTGGCCGTTCACGGCAAGCCAGGGCGAGCGGTCGGCGTCTCAGTCTTCGTTGATCGGCAGGACGTAGTTCTTGAACTGGTCGTCCTCGCGAAAGCCGATGGATTCGTAGACCTTCTGTGCCACCTCGTTGTCGCGGCTGGTGGCCACGCGCATGCGCACGGCGTTGGTTTCCTTGGCCATCTGCTTGGCGGTGTGCAACAAGCGGTCGGCCACCAACTGGCGGCGGGCGTCTTCGGCGACATAGATGTCGTTGAGGATCCATACGCGCTTGAGCGACAGCGAGGAGTAGCTGGGGTAGAGCTGGCAGAAACCGAGCAGTTTGTCTTCGTCGTCGGCCAGCGCCAGGTAGATCACCGACTCCTTGCGGCGCAGACGCTTCTCGAGAAACTTGCGGGATGACTCGGGGAAGGGCAGTTCGTTGTAGAACTCGCGGTATTTGACGAACAGCGGGGTCAACAGGTCCAGGTGCTCCAGGGTGGCTTGGACGATGCGCATGGTGGGCCTCGGCTTCTGTAATAGGACTGGAGTGGCGATGCAGCTGTTGTGCCAGCAGGCCAGCCGATGCTGCCTCAAAGCCAGTTGAAAGCGCAATCCAAGCAAGCGTTTGATTTTTGCTCGGTGCAGCAACTTGGTGCTCGCTCCCCGGTCTGAACAGGGCGCAGCAGCCGCTCGGCGGGCGCTGTGCTAACCTGCGGCCCATGTTTCACGGCTCTTCACGAGCGTTTTTCGAGGACATCCATGCACATCCATATTCTCGGCATCTGCGGCACCTTCATGGGGTCGCTGGCCGTTCTGGCCAAGGAACTCGGCCACCGGGTCACGGGCTCCGATGCCAATGTCTACCCGCCCATGAGCACTCAGCTGGAAGCTCAGGGCATCGAGCTTATGCAAGGTTATGACCCGGCGCACCTGCAGCCCGCACCGGATCTGGTGGTGGTGGGCAACGCCATGAGCCGTGGCAACCCGGCGGTGGAATATGTGCTGAATAAAGGCCTGCCGTATGTCTCGGGCCCGCAGTGGCTGGCGGATCATGTACTGCAAGGTCGTTGGGTGCTGGCGGTGGCTGGCACCCATGGCAAGACCAGCAGTTCGAGTATGCTCGCCTGGGTGCTGGAGCATGCCGGCATGAGCCCGGGCTTTCTGATCGGTGGTGTGCCGCAGAACTTCGGGATTTCCGCGCGTCTGGGGGGTACGCCGTTCTTCGTGGTCGAGGCCGACGAATACGACAGCGCCTTCTTCGACAAGCGCAGCAAGTTCGTTCATTACCGTCCGCGTACGGCGATTCTCAATAACCTGGAGTTCGACCACGCCGACATCTTCCCCGATCTGGCTGCCATCGAACGGCAGTTCCATCACCTGGTGCGCACCATACCCGGCGAAGGCCTGGTCATTCATCCCGCTAGCGAAAGCGCGCTGGTGCGGGTGATCGAGATGGGCTGCTGGACGCCAGTGCAGACCACTGGCGAAGGCGGTCAATGGCAGGCGCGCCTGCTCGCTGCCGACGGTTCGCGCTTCGAGGTGAGCTTCGACGGCAAGGTCGAAGGCACCGTGGAATGGAACCTGACCGGCCTGCACAACGTGGCCAATGCCCTGGCCGTGCTGGCTGCGGCGCGTCATGTCGGCGTGGTGCCGGCGCTCGGCATCGAAGCACTGGGCCAGTTCATCAACGCCAAGCGGCGTATGGAGAAGGTCGCCGAAGTGAACGGCGTAACGGTTTTCGATGACTTCGCCCATCACCCGACGGCCATTGCCACGACGCTGGACGGCCTGCGCAAGCGCGTCGGGGAGGAGACTCAGGTGATCGCGGTGATCGAGCCACGCTCCAATTCGATGAAGCTGGGCGCCCATCGTGATGGCCTGGCCGAGTCCGCTGAACAGGCTGATGCGGTGTTCTGGTACGCGCCGCCGAATCTCGGCTGGGATCTGGCTGCGACCGTCGTACAGGCGCGCAACCCGACTCGTGTGTGCGACTCGCTGGAGTCGATCATCGATGGTGTGAAAGCTTTGGTGCGTCCTGGTACTCAGGTGGTGATCATGAGCAATGGTGGCTTCGGCGGCCTGCACGGCAAGCTGGCCAAGGCCCTTTCATAAAGAGCCGAAATTCGCGCTCAAAGCGTCGCGAGCGCAGATTAGTGGTAGGGCGGGTGAAACCCGCCACCCATAAAGAGCCGGCGGGTTGCACCCGCCCTACGGAGCATCCATGAGCGGCCCCGAACGCATTACCTTGGCCATGACCGGCGCCTCCGGCGCGCAATATGGCCTGCGCCTGCTCGACTGCCTGGTGCAGGAGGAGCGCGAAGTGCATTTCCTGATTTCCAAGGCCGCGCAACTGGTGATGGCCACCGAGACCGACGTGGCATTGCCGGCCAAGCCGCAGTCCATGGCTCAGTTTCTTACCGAATACACCGGCGCTGCACCTGGGCAGATCCGCGTATACGGCAAGGAAGACTGGATGGCCCCGGCTGCTTCCGGTTCCGGTGCGCCGACCGCCATGGTGGTGGTGCCATGTAGTACCGGTACCTTGTCAGCCATTGCCACCGGCGCCTGTAACAACCTGATCGAACGCGCCGCCGACGTGGCGCTTAAGGAGCGCCGCCAGTTGATCCTGGTGCCGCGCGAGGCGCCATATTCCAGCATTCACCTGGAGAACATGCTCAAGTTGTCGAACATGGGCGTGACCATTTTGCCGGCCTCGCCGGGTTTCTATCACCAGCCGCAGACGCTGGATGATCTGGTGGACTTCGTCGTTGCGCGCATCCTCAATTGCCTGGGTGTTCCCCAGGACATGCTGCCGCGCTGGGGCGAGCATCATCTGGTGTCGGATGATTAAGGAGATTGTGCATGCCGGTTGCGATCCGTTGTGTGCTGGGAGGCGTTCTGGCGTTTTCACTGTTGCCGGTGGCTGAGGCTTCCATGCGCTGTGGTACTGCGCTGATCTATGAGGGAGAGCGCAGTGTCGAGGTGCTGCGCAAGTGTGGTGAGCCCGACCAGCGTGAGGTGACACCACCCAGTAGCCAGCAGGGCGGCGGAGTGACGGTCGAGCAATGGGTATATGGGCCACGCAATGGGGTCTACCGCTACCTGCGTTTCCTCGACGGCAAGCTTGTCGAAATCAGGACTGAGCGGTGATGAGACGGCGTCTGCCGCTCATTGTGCTGCTGGTGCTGAGCCTCAGTGGCTGCGCCACGGTGCGCACGCTGGATGCCGCCAAGCCGGGGGCGCCAGTGGTTTACGCCGGTACGCGATTGGACTGGTACAGCCTCAATGGCGGCTGCTGCCCATTGGATCGTTTCGGTGCCGAGGCGCCACGCCATGCGGCGCTGGATCTGCCAGCCAGCGTGCTGCTCGACACCTTGCTGCTGCCGTTTTCCCTGGCTACCGCACTGGGCGTTCGATTGGGTGTAAGCGGCGGGTTATAGCTGCTGGCGTAGGCTGGGTCTTATGACTGACTTACGCAAGACGCAGGCGTTGACCGGCCAGTTGCAGTGTCAGCAAGGCCAGCTCGCTCCAGGGATTGCCTGCCGCCTGCCCTTTGATCTGGGCGTCGATCAGTTGCGCCTGCTGCAGCAATTGGCCCCAGCGCTTGCTGCTATGCCGTTGCAGGGCTTTGGAGAGCAGCGGGCGACGTTTATCCCATACGGGAGGGCGGGCACTGGCGAAGGCCTTGTCCAGCGGGATGCCCTGACTCTGTTGATGGGCGATACCGGCCAGCAGGCGAATCTCGCGCGCCAGCGCCCAAAGGATCACTGGCGTTTCCACGCCTTCGCCGCGTAGGCCTTCGAGCATGCGCAGGGCGTGCGCCGCATCGCCGCCTAGGGCGCAGTCGATCAGGCCGAAGACATCGAAGCGGGCACTGTCAGCGACTGCGGCCTGCACGGTTTCAGCGTCGATCTGGTTGCCTTCGGCGAGCAGTTTGAGCTTTTCCACTTCCTGAGCGGCCGCCAGCAGGTTGCCTTCCACGCGTGCAGCGATCATCTCTACCGCATCAGCGCTGGCACTCAGGCCTGCCTGGGCAAGGCGTTGACGAATCCACTGTGGCAATTGGTTGGCATCCACTGGCCAGATCTGGATGAACTGGCAGGCCGGGCCGTCGATCAGCGCCTTGGCCCATTTTGACTTCTGCGTGCTGCCGTCGAGTTTGGGTAGGCTCAGTAGCAGTACTGTGTCTTCTGGGGGGCGGGAGAGGTATTCGAGCAGGGCTGCCGTACCCTTGTCGCCTGGTTTGCCCGAAGGCAGGCGCAGCTCCAGCAGGCGTTTTTCGGCGAATAGCGACAGGCTGGCACCGGCCTGCAGCAGATTGCCCCAATCGAAGTTGGCTTCGGCATTGAATACCTGGCGTTCGCCGAAACCCTGCTGACGGCAGGCCTGACGAATGGCGTCGGCGGTTTCCTGGCACAGCAATGGCTCATCACCACTGATGGCGTAGACCGGGGCGAGCTGGCCTTGCAGGTGTTTGCCGAGTTGTGCGGGGGCAAGCTTCATCGAAGTGATGTCATCGAGGCAGAGGGCATCGGGCCGCATGCGCGGCCCGTGAGCCTTACTGGATCGGCAGTTCGATGGGCGACTGCTGTGGCGCGACCTGGCTTTCGCGCGCGCGGCGAGCCGCTTCCAGTGCTTCGGCTTCCGCTTTGGCGCGGGCTTCAGCGGTCTGCTGCAGCTGATCCAGTTGCTCTGGCGTGATCTGTTGCAGGTTGAGCGCCAGTTGCTGGATCAGCTCGCGGCGCAGTTCACGGCGCAGTTGAGCCGCTTCCTGATCCGAACCGGCCAGGTTGTTGTCGTCCTGCTGGTAGTAGTTCTGCACTTCGACCTTGTTGCTGGTCAGCAGCAGATCCCGAGCACCGCGGATCTCATATTCCAGAGCCATGGTCAGTTCGTACTCGGCGGTACGGGCGCCGCTGCTGTAGCTGGCGCTACGACGATTCTCGGTTTCGCGGCTGATCACCAGCTTGTAGGGCGCACCGGCATGTACGTGAACGTCGTTGCGACTCAGCACCTCACGCAGATCCTGCACGGTATCGCCATAGACATCGCGTGCGGTTACGTTGAGTTCCTTGATGGCGAATTGCGCATCGCCGGTGCCACGCAGCTGGAAGCCGCATGCGCTGAGCAGGGCGGCCAGGCCGATCACCAGCAGATTCCGTTTCATCATTCTCATATCCCCTTGGCGGATCACGGCGCCACGTTGCCGTGGCGCCGAGCTTAATCAGTTGGCGACTATGTTGACCAGCTTGCCCGGCACCACGATGACCTTGCGAATGCTCAGGCCTTCGGTGAAGCGCAGCACGTTCTCGTTGCCACGGGCGGCGGCTTCGACTTCCTCGCGGCTGGCGCTGGCCGGCACTTCGATCTGCCCGCGCAGCTTGCCATTGACCTGTACCACCAGGGTCAGGCTGTCCTGCACCAGGGCGGACTCGTCGACCTGCGGCCAGCTGGCGTCGATGATCGCGCCTTGCTTGCCCAGTTCGCGCCACAGCTCATGGCTGATGTGCGGGGTGATCGGGGCGAGGATCAGGGCGACGGTTTCCAGGCCTTCCTGAACCAGCGCACGATCCTGCTCGGTCGCGGTAGCGGCTTTTTCCAGCACGTTCATCAGCGTCATCACCTGGGCGACAGCGGTGTTGAACTTGTGGTGCAGGCCGATATCGTTGCTCGCCTGCTTGATGGCCAGGTGAATGGCGCGGCGCACGGCTTTCTGCTCATCGTTCAGGGTGGCGATGTCGAGTTTGGCTGGCTGGCCGGCGCTGACGTGGCTGTGAGCCAGGCGCCAGACGCGGCGCAGGAAGCGGTTGGCACCTTCGACACCGGAGTCCGACCATTCGCAGCTCATGTCGGGCGGCGAGGCGAACATCATGAACAGGCGGCAGGTGTCGGCGCCGAAGGCGTCGATCATCGATTG
>Ga0206116_1000400_pt1 | contig 48602 bp, 48 predicted proteins | sample 3A1Ametagenome_FD_178000 | JGI IMG/M metagenome (GOLD analysis project Ga0206116, IMG submission 178000) | Enriched microbial communities from leaf-cutter ant dump, University of Wisconsin, Madison, United States - 3A1A | ecosystem: Environmental > Terrestrial > Nest > Insects nest > Nest dump...
TGCGGCGCGCGTGCGCATCGTGCGTTGTGGCTGCCCTCGCGATGCGGCCCAGCACAATGTTGCGCAGGTTGATGGCTTCCTCCACCCACTTGAAGCCCAGCCCCATCTCGGCGAGCCCGGGGATGGGCAGGGTGCGGGGAATGGCACCGAGCGCGATCACCACGTGGTCGTAGTGGAGCGTGTGCTCCTCGCCGTAATCGGTCATGGCGGTGACGGTGTGGTGTTCATGGTCGATGGATGTTGCGGTGGCCTGCACCACCTTCACGCCCTTGAGCGTGCGTCGCAACGGCACCACCACGTGGCGTGCCTCGATGGACCCGGCTGCGGCCTCCGGCAGGAACGGTTGGTAGATCATATAGGGGCGCCGGTCAAGGATCGTGATGTCCACGTCCTTGGCGCGCTTGCGCAGCGTCAGCGCGCTGTACAGGCCAACATATCCGCCGCCAACAATGAGCACGCGAGTAGTCATCGCCACCATCTCCTCTGGTGACGTCAACCGCGTGGGCACCCCCGATGTTCCGCCTTAGCCGCGCCCCACCATGGTGGTCACGTCCAAGAGCGCGTCAAGCTGCTCCAGTGAGATCTCGCCGCGTTCCACGAACCCCAAGGCGATGGTCGCTTCGCGCACCGTCAGTCCCGCCTTCACCGCATGCTTGGCGATCTTTGCGGCATTCTCGTAGCCGATGACGCGATTCAGCGGGGTCACGATCGAGGGGCTCGCCTCGGCAAGGAAGCGGGCGCGCTCCACGTTCGCGGTGATGCCGGCCACGGTCTTGGTGGCGAGCACGCGCGAGGCATTCGCGAGCAGTCGCATCGACTCGAGCACTCCCAGCGCCATCACCGGTATCTGCACGTTCAGTTCAAAGGCGCCCGACGCTCCGGCCCAGGCCACGGTGGCATCGTTGCCGATGACGCGGGCACAGACCATGAGCACGGCCTCGGGAACCACCGGGTTGACCTTGCCTGGCATGATCGATGATCCGGGCTGCAGATCCGGCAGCGCGATCTCGCCAAGACCCGTGTTGGGGCCGGAGCCCATCCACCGCAGGTCGTTGCAGATCTTCGTGAGGCTCACCGCGATGGTGCGCAGCGCCCCGCTGACCTCCACCAGGCCGTCTCGCGCGGACTGAGCCTCGAAGTGGTCGCGAGCCTCCGTGATGGGCAGGCCGGTGTCGTCGGCAAGAAGCGCGATGACGCGCTGCGGAAAGCCCTTGGGTGTGTTGATGCCCGTGCCCACCGCGGTGCCGCCAAGAGGCACCTCGGCAACGCGGGGAAGCGCGGCGTTGAGGCGCTCGATCCCGTGCCGCACGGCCGCGGCATAGCCGCCGAACTCCTGGCCAAGCGTGACGGGGGTCGCGTCCATGAGGTGGGTGCGGCCCGACTTGTACACCTCGCGGAACTCGTCCGCCTTGGCCGCGAGAGCGTCGGCCAGTTCGGCGAGTGCGGGGACAAGGTCGCCAACGAGCGCCGCGGTGGCCGCCACGTGCACCGAGGTGGGGAAGACGTCGTTGCTGGACTGGGAGGCGTTCACGTGGTCGTTGGGATGCACCTCGCGGCCGAGCGTGCGGCTTGCGAGCGTGGCGATGACCTCGTTGGTGTTCATGTTCGACGACGTGCCGGAGCCGGTCTGAAAGATGTCGATGGGGAAGTGGGAGTCGTGTGCGCCTGCGGCAACGTCGTTGGCTGCGGCGACGATGGCGTCGGCCACGTCTGCCTCCAGCACACCAAGCTCCGCGTTCGCGCGCGCGGCCGCCTTTTTGATGCGCGCAAGCGCCTCGATGTGGCGCCGCTCCAACGTGATCCCGCTGATGGGGAAGTTCTCCACGGCGCGCTGGGTCTGCGCGCGGTACAGGGCGTCGGAGGGTACGCGGACCTCACCCATGGTGTCGTGCTCAATGCGGTAGTCGGTCATGCGCCCATTGTGGCAGGCGCATTCCGCAGCGGTGGGCGGCTAGTGCTCCTCGAGCTCCGCCGTACCCGGCGGGTTGGCGCCAGGCCGCGAGACGGTAATGGCCGCGATGCGTGCGCACCTGTCAAGGATGGGGGTGATGGTCTGCGAGTCGATTCCGTACAGCGCCTCACGATTGGCGGCGCCGAGCAGTCCCGCCGCCCACAGCCCGTCGATGAGCCCACCCATGAAGGAGTCGCCGGCGCCCACGGTGTCGGCGACGTCCACGCGCGGCGCGGCCACCGTCACCTCGCTGCCGTCACGCAGAAAGGCCGTGGCCCCCGAGCCCCCCCGCGTCACCACCACGAAGGCCGGTCCACGGTTCAGCCACGCGCGCGCCACGGAATCCACATCTGTGGAGCCGGAGAGCCACTCGAGGTCCTCGTCCGACACCTTGACCACGTGCGCCAGCGCCACCATCTCCTCGATCGCCGCGCGCGCGTCCGCGGGAGTGCCCATGAGGGTTGGCCTCGCGTTGGGGTCGTAGGTCACGGTTGCGTCGTCGCGAAGCGAGGCGACGAGCGAGCGCACCCGCGCCGCCCCCGGCGCCAGCACCGCGGCGATGGAGCCCGTGTGCACCACCGCCGGCCGCGGCCGTGGCTGAGCGGAATCGCTGAGGTCCCACGTGAGGTCAAAGTCGTAGGTGGCGGCGCCGGTGGAGTCAAGGCGAGCGGTGGCCACCGAGGTGGCGGGAGCGTCGAGCGTACCTGCGGCCAGGCCCACGCCCGACGCTGCCAAGTGCTCGGTCACGAGCGCGCCATTGGCATCATCGGCGAGGTAGGCGAGGAGCTCTACGTCGCGCCCAAGGCGGCCCAGCCCGATCGCCACGTTGGCCGGCGAGCCGCCGGGATGTGCCGCGCTCGAGCCATCGAGCCCCACCACCACGTCAACGAGCGCCTCGCCGATGACCAGCGCGTGCTCGCTCACTCGTCGTCCTCCGCGGCCTCGTCTGCGGACTCGGCGTTCCCAGCGTCGGCCCCCCGCACGGCAGCTATGCGCTCGCGGGCACCTTCAAGGATCTCTTGGCAACGGGCAGCGAGCTTCTCTGCGCGCTCCCACAGCTGGAGCGACTCGTCAAGGGTCGCGTTGCCCTCCTCGAGCCGCCCCACGATGGTGAGGAGTTCATCACGTGCGGCCTCAAAGTCGTAGGCGCTGATATCGGTCGCTGGCACAATCCCAAGTTACCGCGTCATAAGTGGGACGAAGGTCCCTCTCATGGGGTACCACGTGTTCAAGTTCACAATGGAGTGACATCATGTTTTCTGAGAACTACTCTCGCCAGACGGCTCTGGCGAGCGCCAACAAGGCCCTGGCCATCGACCTGTCTGACCACGAGCTCGCCACTCTTGCGCGCTCCGAGGAGGCCAAGGTTCGCGCCGCCGTTGCCGAGCGCCCCACCACGCCCCTGACCTCGCTGCTGTTGCTTGCGCTCGACGTCTCGCCCGCAGTGCGTGCCGGCGTGGCCCGCAACCCGCGTGCCGACATGCCCATCGAGGTACGTCAGGACCTCGCCAAGGACAAGTCGTCCGAGGTGGTGTTCGCGCTCATCGACAACCCGGCCACGCCAGAGTCGATCCTCAACAAGTTCCTGCGTTCCTTCCACCGTGACTACGCAGTGGCCGCCCGCGAGGCGCTCAACAACCGCAAGTCCGGCAGCAAGGCGAACGTGGCGCTCGACGTCTCCGTTATTCAGCCCAACTAGGCCCGACGCTGGGGCCGGGTTGGCCCCTTGACGGCACGTGCGGCGAGAACGCCGCGCGCCAGCCGGAGGCTCAATGGCGCGCCTTCGGCAATGGCGGCTGGGTCGCGCACCACCGCGCCGTCGGCGTCCTGCACCACGGCGAAGCCGCGGTCTAGCGTTGCCTGTGGGCTGAGTGCTCGCAGAGTTGCCATGGTTTCGCGCACCGTTGCGTCTGCGCGTTGGAGTACCCCAACGAGCGCGCGGCCGGCACGTTCGTGGAGCGCAGCCACGGCGTCCACGTACGGCGCCAGCAGTGCGTGTGGCCGTGACAGTACGGGCCGTGAGGTCAGCGCGGCAATGTCCCGCACGCCGTTGTCCACGCGCCGTAGCAACGTGCGCGTCATGGTCTCGCGTGCCCAGGCAATGCCGGCGAGTTCCTGTGCGGCATCGGGCACGATGCGCTTGCCCGCATCCGTGGGGGTGGAGGCGCGGAAGTCGGCCACGAGGTCGAGCAGCGGGCTGTCCTTCTCGTGGCCGATGGCGCTCACGAGCGGGGTGACGCACTGGGCGGCCACGCGCAGCAAAGACTCGTCGCTGAAGGGAAGCAGATCCTCGAGGGAACCACCACCGCGCGCCACCACGATGACGTCCACATCCGGGTGTGCGTCGAGCTCGCGGATGGCCGCGGTGGTCTCGGGGACGCAGCGGGCGCCCTGCACCGTCACCCGGCGAATCTCAAACCGCACGGCGGGCCAGCGGCGCTGCGCGTTCTCCACGACGTCGTGTTCGGCGTCGCCCTGGTTGGCGCAGATGAGGCCAACAAGCCGCGGCACAAACGGCAGCGGCACCTTGCGCTCGGGGGAGAAGAGCCCTTCCGCCGCGAGCGCCTCTTTGAGTGCCTCGAGCCGTGCCAAGAGGTCACCAATACCAACGGTAGCGATCTCCTTGGTGTCGAGCGTGAGCGATCCATCGCGCTGATACCAGGTAGGACGCGCGTACAGCACCACGCGCGAGCCGTCCGTGACATCAGGACCGAGCGCATCGAACTGCGCGGCCGGCACGGTGGCACGCAGCGACATGTTCTGCTCGGTATCGCGCAACGTCACAAAGACCAGGTGCTTCCAGCGCCGCACGTTGAGCAATTGCCCCTCCACCCACACGGGTGCCATCTTGGCGATATACGCACCGATCTTGGGGCTCAGGTGACGCACCGGCCAGGGCCGCTCGCGCGTCGTCTCCGCGGCCGTGGCCGCAAGACTGGCCGACGCTGGGGGCAGGCTGGCGTCAGCGTCGGGTACGGTCATGGTCACCAGCGTGCCACGTAGACTGGGAGGCATGGCAAACGACAAGCGTGTGCTGCTTGCCGCCCCCCGCGGATACTGTGCCGGGGTTGACCGCGCGGTGATCGCGGTGGAGAAGGCGCTCGAGCTGCACGGCGCACCCATCTATGTGCGCAAGGAGATTGTCCACAACAAGTTTGTGGTGGAGACCCTGAGCGAGCGTGGGGCGATCTTTGTCAACGAGACGGACGAGGTGCCTCAAGGCGCGCGCGTGGTGTTCTCCGCGCATGGGGTGTCGCCTGCCGTGCGTGAGGCGGCCGATGCGCGCAACCTGCTGAGCATCGACGCCACCTGCCCCCTTGTGACCAAGGTGCACAAGGAGGCCGTGCGCTTTGCGCGCGAGGACCAGACCATCCTGCTCATTGGCCATTCGGGTCACGAGGAGGTGGAGGGCACCGCGGGCGAGGCCCCAGAGCACACCATCATCGTGAACTCTCCCGACGACGTTGACGGGCTCGAGGTTCCCGATCCTGAGAACGTGGTGTGGCTGTCGCAGACCACGCTCAGCGTTGACGAAACCATGGAGACCGTGCGTCGCCTGCGGGAGCGGTTCCCTGCGCTGCAGGATCCGCCGAGCGACGACATCTGTTACGCCACCCAGAACCGCCAGGTGGCGGTGAAGAAGCTAGCGCCCGAGTGCGACCTGGTGATCGTGGTGGGGTCCGCCAACTCGTCAAACTCCGTGCGGCTCGTGGAGGTGGCGCTGCAGTCCGGCGCGGCTGCGGCGCAGCGCATCGACCGCGCCACGGAGCTGCAAGACGAGTGGTTCGACGGCGTGTCCACCGTGGGCGTGACCTCCGGGGCATCGGTGCCGGAGATCCTGGTGCGAGACCTCCTGGACGCGCTTGCCGACCGCGGCTACGACGACGTGCACGAGGTGCGCACGGCCACCGAGGACCTCATGTTCTCGCTGCCACGCGAGATCCGCGCCGACATGAAGGCCCGCGCGGCCTCGTAGCACCCGCCCGCGTTCTGCGGGAGCGCGGCGTTTACTCGTCCTCGGTGAGTTCCGCCGCCGTGATGGCGCGCGGCTCCGCCTCCACCACCTGCAGTTCGATCTGCTTGTCGATCTCCTGCAGCGCCGCGAAGCGCCGCGCTTGCGGCAGCACTTGCCGCTCCATGGATCCGATGGTGTCGTTGTACGCGCTCGAGGCCCGCTCGATGGCGGCACCCACCTTGGCCAGGTGAGAGCCCATGGTCGACAACCGCTTGTACAACTCGCGACCGTTGTCGAGCACGTCTTGGGCGTTCTTGGCGAGTGCCTCTGCGCGCCAGGTGTGAGCTACGGTGCGCAGCATCGCGACCAGCACGGTGGGAGTGGCGATGATCACGCCGCTGTCGTAGGCGTCGGTGAGGAGGTTGGGGTCGTTCTCCGTGGCCACCTGCAGGAACGACTCGGCGGGCAGAAACAGCACGGAGAAGTCCACCTCGGAGCCAAACTGCTCGCGATACGCCTTGGAGCTCAGCTCCTTGACGCGCTGGCGCACGTTGCGAACGTGCCGCGCCGCGTGCTCCTCGGCGTGGTCCGGATCCGTGTCCATGTCCAGCAGGGCATCGAGCGGGGTCTTGGCGTCAACGACGATCTTTCTCCCGCCGCTGAGCGTGACCACCATGTCAGGGCGCAGCCGGTTGCCATCCGCTGTCGTGTCCGAGCTCTGCTCGGCGAAGTCCACGCCGTTGACGAGCCCCGCCACCTCCACAACCCTGCGCAGGTGCAGCTCTCCCCAACGGCCCCTCACCTCGGGCCGTCGCAGCGCCGAGCGCAGCCCCTCGGTTTGCTTGCCCAGTTGCTCCGAGGTGTCGAGGATGCGCCGAATCTGCTCGCTCAATTGCGCTTGCGTCTCGGCTCGCGCCTTGTCCGCCTCCGTGGTCTGCCGCTTCACCTCGTCGAGCGCCACCCGCATGGGCTCCACGAGGTTCTTGACCTGCTCCTGGCTCTTGGCCAGCTCCGCCTGGCCGGCCTGCCGTTCTCGCTTGAGCCGCTCCTCCGCGACCTCGAGGAACGTCTCTTGGTTGGCCTTGAGTGCATCCGCGCTGAGTGCCCGGAACTCCTCCTTGAGCGCGGCGTGGTCCGCCCGCACCTGGGTGAGCAACACCTCGTGCTGTGCCTTCAGTTCTTCTTCCCGCCTGCCCGACGCTGCGGTCACCTCCGCCACCCTGGCTTCCAGGGCGTCGGCTCGCGACTGGGCGACGGCAGCGTCGGCCCGAGCGGCGCTCAGAGCGGCTGCCGCACCGTTGCGAGCAAGCAAAAACCCGAGTGCGCCGCCCACCGCGAGGGCGAGCAAGGCAACAAAAACGTAGATCATGGGAGGAGCCTTCCACGGGGGTGTGACACGATCGTGCGTGGCGGGGCCGAGGGGCGCGGGAATCGTGTGGACCTGAACAGTTTTCCGCCGACTCGACGCGAACTCGTGACCGCCTGTAATGTCATTGTTACCTAAGGTTTCTTATCATTCAGGTACTGCGGGGAAACTCCCCGGGGTGTGCGCGCGTGTCGGCAGGGCGTCTACAGACGTGAAGGCCGCGTGACCAACAGGAAGGAGTCGAGTATGAAGCTCGGCGCTTTGAGCAAGGGAGCAGTGGTCGCGACAGTCGCGGCACTGACCCTGGCAGCTTGCTCTGCACAGACGGGTGTGGTGGAGAACACCACGGTGTCCGTCGCATGGAACCAGGCGTTGTATTCGTTCAACCAGAACACGACCACCGGTAACGCGACGGCCAACTCCAACGTTCTCTACTTGACCCAGCAGGGCTTCAACTACTACGACGATGAGTTCAACCTCGTCAAGAACACGGACTTTGGCACGTACGAGAAGGTCTCGGACAACCCGCTGACCGTCAAGTACACGATCAAGGACGGCGTGACCTGGTCTGACGGCGTCGCTGTTGACGCGGCCGACCTGCTGCTCAACTGGGCGGGCCTGTCGGGCGCGCTCAACGAGGGCGAGCCCGCGTACGACGAAGAGACCGGCGTGCTGATCCCTGGCACCAACGTCTACTTCGACTCCGTCGCGCTCGGCACCGGTATCGAGCAGGTCACTCAGACCCCCGTCATCGGTGACGACGGCCGTTCCATCACGCTTGTCTACGACACCCCGCAGGTGGACTGGGAGCTCCTGTTCACGACCGCCGGTGTTCCGGCACACGTGGTGGCGAAGCACGCGCTCAACATCTCCGACCCCGCCGAGGCCAAGAAGGCCGTCATCGACGCGATCAACAACAAGGACGCCTCCAAGCTGAAGCCGATGTCTGACTTCTGGAGCATCGGCTTCGACGCCGTGGAGATGCCCACCGGTGACAAGGCCGACATCACGCTCGGTAACGGTGCCTACACCGTGACGGACTTCAAGAAGGATGAGTACATCACTCTGAAGGCCCGCACCGACAACCCCAAGGGCGGCCCCGCGCCTTCCGTGGAGACCGTCACCATTCGCTTCATCCCCGACGCCATGGCCTCGGTCACGGCACTCGAGAACGGCGAGGTGGCCATCACTCAGCCGCAGGCAACCACCGACGTCCTCGAGGCGGCGCAGAAGATCAAGAACGTGAAGATCCTGCAGCGCGACGAGTGGACGTACGAGCACATTGACCTCACGTTCAACAACGGTGGTCCGTTCGACCCCGCCACCTACGGTGGTGACGCTAACAAGGCGCTCCTGGTTCGCCAGGCGTTCCTGACGGCGCTCAACACGGGCGAGGTTGTGGACAAGCTCATCAAGCCGCTCAACCCCGAGGCCCAGACTCTGCAGTCGCAGATGTTCCTCCCGGGTGCCAAGAACTACGAAGCATCCGCCAAGGAGAATGGCTCCGACGCGTTCGGTAAGGGCGACGTTGCCAAGGCCAAGGAGCTGCTCGCTCAGGCGGGCGTCACGACGCCGGTCGACGTGCGCCTCCTGTACGGCAAGTCCAACACGCGCCGTGCCCAGGAGTACGCGCTGTACGCAGAGCAGGTCAAGGCCGCTGGCTTCAACCTGATCGACGGCGGCGACGACAACTGGGGCGCGCTCCTCGGTTCCGGCACCTACGACGCTGCACTGTTCGGGTGGCAGTCGACGTCCACGGGTGTGACGAGCCAGCGTGCAACCTTCGACTCCGAGGGCGGCAACAACTTCAACGGGTACTCCAACCCCGACTCCGACAAGCTGTGGGCCGAGTTGTCCAGCACGTTTGACGAGGGTCGCCAGCAGGAGATCCTGAAGGCAGTCGACAAGGCCGCGTACGCCGATGCCTATGGCGTTGGGGTGTTCCTGTTCCCGCAGATCACCGCGTACAACGGCGACCTCGAGGGCATTTCGTCCTCTGGCCTTTCGCCGACGTTCTTCTGGAACTACTGGCAGTGGAAGGCCCCGGTCGCTGAATAGCTGATCGGTAGGTCATGATGGTGTGGGGTCGTCGCCACCACGGCGGCGGCCCCACACCGTCCCTTACATCGGAAACTACATGCTTCGGTTCATCACGCGCCGCATGCTCACGGCCGTCGGCGTGCTCTTTGCCGCCACCTACTTGTTCTTCATCCTGGCCGCCAACGCCGGCGACCCGCTCGAAGACTTGCGAGCATCGAGCCAGCCCAACCGCGAACAGCTGATCGCTCAGCGCACCGCGGAGCTGCACCTCGACGTCAACCCCTTCATCCGCTACTTCTACTGGCTCGGCGGCGCCATTCATGGCGACCTCGGCAATGACTACAAGACCGGCCAGCCGGTCAGCACGATGCTCGGCGACGCGATGGGTCAGACCATCAAGCTCGTGGGCTTCGCGTCCGTTGCCGCGATCGTGATCGGCGTGCTTATCGGCATCATCTCCGCCCTGCGCCAGTACTCAGGCTTTGACTACGGCATCACGCTGATGACGTTCCTCATGTACTCGCTTCCCTCGTTCTGGGTGGCGGTGCTGCTCAAGCAGTGGGGAGCCATCGGCTTCAACAACTTCCTCGCGGATCCGGTGATATCACCACTTGCGCTAGGCCTTATAGGCCTGGTGATGGGAATCGTGGTGGGTGCGGCACTCGGAGGCGAGTGGAAACGTCGGCTCCTCTTTGGCGGCATTGCTGGCGTGCTCACGGCGGCGATCCTCGGCGTCATGGCGGCCACCGACTGGTTCCGTGACCCGGGTCTTGGCCCCGTGGTCATCCTCATGCTTGGCCTTGGGCTTGCACTCATCGTGGTGTTCCTCACCACGGGATTGGCGAACCGCAAGGCTCTGTACACGGCACTCACGGTGGTGGCGCTCGGCGCCGTTGCCTGGTTCCCCATGTGTGCCAACAAGCTCTCCGGCGGTTTCGCCTACGTGGGCTTCTGGATGGCGCTGGTTCTCCTCCTGGTATTCATCGCCGCGGGCGTGGGAATCGGCCTGCTGTTCCGCGGCCCCGACAAGTGGCTCAGTGCGCGTGTGGGTGGCATCGTCGCCGCCTTCATGTATGCGCTGCTGTGGCTCGACTACGCGATGAGCTGGTGGAAGACCTACTCCAACACCAGCGCCATCAATGGGCGTCCCATTGCCACGGTCGGTTCCTCGACCCCAGAGCTGTCCGGCTCGGGCTATTGGATTGGCACCATCGACACCTTCACGCACATGGTGCTGCCCATCTCCGCACTGATCCTGATCTCGCTCGCGAGCTACACCCGCTACATGCGCGGCTCGATGCTCGAGGTCATGAACCTCGACTACATCCGCACCGCGCGCGCCAAGGGCATGCCCGAGCGCACCGTGGTCATGCGTCACGGCTTCCGCAACGCCCTCATCCCCATCGCCACCCTCATTCCGCTTGACCTCGCGGCCTTGTTTGGTGGCGCGATCATCACGGAGACGGTGTTCGGCTGGAACGGCATGGGACGCCTCTTCGTGGACGCGTTGCGCACAGTCAACGTCAATGTGCTGATGGGCTACTTCCTGGTCACCGGCATCCTGTTGCTCATCGGCAACATCATCGCGGACGTCCTCTACGTCGTCCTTGACCCGCGAATTCGGGTGGAATCATGAGCATCGAAAACATGACGCCGGTCGACGCCGAGGGCCTCTCGCTCGGCAAGATCGTCTGGGGACGCTTTGTCCGGCACAAGGCGGCCATGATCTCCGCCGTGGTGCTCGTGGTCACCATCATCATCGTGCTGACGTCGATCGGCGTGGGCCCCGTCCCGGGCTGGTGGAAGTGGACCCCCACGGAAATCGACCCCAACATCGTCAACGGCGGGCACCCCACGCTCGCGTGGGACGGGTGGTGGTTCACCGTGGGCGAGCACCCGTTTGGTCAGGATCAGATCGGTCGTGACGTCTTTGCCCGCACCATGCGTGGCGCCCAAGTGTCGCTGCTGGTCATGGTCCTCATGGGCGTCATCGCCACCTTCGTTGGGGTGGTGATCGGCGCGTTCTCCGGGTTCTACCGCGGGCGCACGGACTTCATCCTGCAGCGCGGCACCGAAGTGGTCATCGCGATCCCCACGATCGTGGTGACCGCCGTGATCGGCCACAAGTACGGTGGTCAGAACCCCGCGCTCTTTGGCATCGTGCTTGGCCTGCTGCTGTGGCCGGGACTCACGCGTCTGGTGCGCGCCGAGTACCTGTCTCTTCGAGAGCGCGAGTTTGTGGATGCGGCCAGGGTGGCCGGCGCAAGCGACCGCGCCATCATGTTCCGGCACATCCTGCCCAACGCCATCGGCGTGATCATCGTCAACGCCACGCTCCTCATGGCCACGGCGACGATTCTCGAGGCGGCGCTGTCCTACCTCGGGTTCGGCATACAGCCGCCCAACGTGTCGCTGGGTCAGCTCATCAACGAGTATCAGACCTCGTTCTCCACCCGCCCGTGGCTGTTCTGGTGGCCCGGCTTCTTCATCATCATCTACGCGCTGACCATCAACCTCATCGGCGACGGCCTGCGTGATGCCTTTGACCCCCGCCAGCGGCGCATCCCCAAGACCAAGGAGATGACCAAGAAGGCGATCGCCAAGGTCGAGACGGAGGTGGCCCAGTGAGCCCCCGCAAGAAGACGGCCGACGCCCAGGCCGCCGAGGCGCACGAGGTGACCCCCGAGTCGGTCCCCGAGGCGGGTGAGGTGCCCGTTCTTGGCGCCTCGCACGCCGTACAGGTGGGCGATGTGGTGCTCGACGTCGAGGGCCTCAACGTGGACTTCTACGTGGACGGCACGTGGGTTCCCGCGGCGATCGATGTCTCGTACCAGGTCAAGGCCGGCGAGGTCGTGGCGATCGTGGGTGAGTCCGGTTCCGGCAAGACGCAGTCGTCGATGTCGATCATCGGCCTGCTGCCGCGCAACGGCCGTGCCTCCGGTTCGGCCAAGCTGCGCGGACGCGAACTCGTGGGACTGCCACAGCGCAAGCTGACGTCGGTGCGAGGCCCCGAAGTGGGTGTCATCTTCCAGGAGCCCATGACGGCCATGAACCCCGTGCTCACGGTGGGCTTCCAGATCGTGGAGGTGCTGCGTGAGCACACCGGCATGCGACCGGAGGACGCCAAGGAGCGTGCCATCGAATTGCTGCGCCTCGTGGAGATTCCCGAGCCAGAGCGTCGGTTCGATTCCTATCCGCACCAGCTCTCGGGTGGTCAGCGTCAGCGCGCGATGATCGCGCAGGCGCTCGCCTGCGATCCGGCACTGCTGTTTGCCGACGAGCCCACCACGGCTCTCGACGTCACGGTGCAGGCGGAGATCCTGGATCTCATCCGCGACCTCAAGACCCGCATCAACGCCGGCATCGTGCTCATCACCCACGACATGGGTGTGGTGGCGGACATGTCCGACCGCATCATCGTCATGAAGGACGGCCGGATCGTCGAGGAGGGGACGTCAAGCGACATCTTCACCAAGCCGCAGCACGAATACACAAAGGCGCTGTTGTCGGCCGTGCCGCACTTGGGTTCCACGCTTGCCACCAAGGACCCCAACCGGGTGCCGCAAGAGGCCTCGCCGGTGTTCGAGGCCAAGGGCCTCGTCATCGACTACCCCAAGCAGGGTCGCAGCCCCGCGTTCCGCGCCGTCAAGGGCATCGACCTCGTCATCCGTGCGGGCGAGATCGTCTCTCTTGTGGGCGAATCGGGCTCCGGCAAGACCACCGTTGGCCGTGCCGCGGTGGGACTGCTGCCCGTGGCGGAAGGCGAGCTCAGCGTCGTCGGCACAAACATGAAGGGCATCGCCAAGCATGACCTTGCCGAGCTGCGCAAGCAGTTCTCCATCGTGTTCCAGGATCCGGGCTCGTCGCTGAACCCGCGCTGGCCCATCGGCCAGTCCATCGCCGAGCCCATGCAGCTCGCGGGGTGGGACAAGGAGCGTCGTACGGCGCGCGTCAGCGAACTCATGGATCAGGTGGAGCTGCCACGTTCGTTCCGTAACCGCTACCCGCACGAGCTCTCGGGCGGTCAGCGCCAGCGTGTGGGCATTGCCCGGGCGCTCGCGCTGGAGCCCACGCTGCTCATCGCCGACGAGCCCACCTCGGCTCTTGACGTGTCCGTGCAGGCGCGAGTGTTGGAGATCTTCACCGATCTGCAGCGCCAGCATGGGTTCGGCTGCCTCTTCGTGAGCCACGACCTCGCGGTGGTGGAGCAGCTGTCCGATCGCATCGCGGTCATGAAGGACGGCCTCATCGTGGAGCAGGGAACCACGGCGCAGATCATTCAGAACCCCAAGGATCCGTACACGCAGAAGCTCATTGCGGCCGTGCCTGTTCCGGACCCGGCCGAGCAGGAGCGCCGCCGCGCGGCCGCCAACGCCTAGCAGACGTCAACGCCGCGAGTGCGGACCCCATGATGGGTTCTCACTCGCGGCGTTTGCGTGTCATTCGCCGGGCTGGGGCTCGCTGGCGCGCGTTGCCCCGAAGGGTTCGTAGACAATCCCCGCACCGGGCAGTCCGATCTCCGGGATGCTTACTCCCTCGATCTTTCCGCGGTCTTCGTCGGCGTCCGCAGAGATGGGCGCGGGCACGGGAAGGATCTTCTCAAGCGCGGCCTGCTCGTGGGCGTGCTCGGCTCCGCCGCCAAAGATGTTGGACAGTTCGCTCATACCCCCACCGTACGCGAGGCGAGGCGGCCGCGATAGGGGACGGGAGCGTCGGGCACCCCGGTAGAATTGCCGCCCGTGGCCCTCACTATCGGAATCGTCGGTCTGCCCAACGTGGGCAAGTCCACCCTGTTCAATGCGCTCACGCGCGCGGAGGTGCTCGCGGCGAACTACCCGTTCGCGACCATCGAGCCCAACGTGGGCGTGGTGCCGCTGCCCGACGCTCGGTTGGCTCAGCTTGCCGAGGTGTTCGGTTCGGAGCGGCTTGTGCCGGCCACGGTGTCTTTCGTGGACATCGCGGGCATCGTCAAGGGAGCGTCGGAGGGCGAGGGGCTGGGCAACGCGTTCCTCGCGAACATTCGCGAAGCGGACGCCATTTGCCAGGTGACCAGGGCCTTCGAGGACCCCGATGTGGTGCACGTCGATGGCAAGGTGGATGCGGCGTCGGACATTGAGACCATCAACACCGAGCTGATCCTCGCGGACCTGCAGACCATCGAGAAGGTCATTGCGCGCCTGGAGAAGGAGGTGCGCAACCGCAAGGTGGAGCCCTCGGTGCTGGCCGCGGCGACCACCGCCAAGGAGATTCTCGAGAGCGGCACCGCGATCTCCGCGGGCGCTCCCGGCGCCAAGCTGGACCTCGCGGACGTTCGCGAGTTCAACCTGCTCACCGCCAAGCCGTTCATCTACGTGTTCAATACGGACGACGCTGGGCTGCTTGACGAGTCCCGGCGCGCCGAGCTTTCGGCAAAGGTGGCGCCAGCGGAGGCAATCTTCCTCGACGCCAAGTTCGAGTCCGAGCTGGTGGACCTCACCGAGGACGAGGCGCGCGAGATGCTCGAGGCGAACGGCCAGAGCGAGTCTGGGCTTGACCAGTTGGCGCGCGTGGGATTCGACACGCTGGGGTTGCAGACGTACCTGACGGCCGGGCCCAAGGAGGCGCGCGCGTGGACCATCCGCAAGGGCGCCACGGCGCCCCAGGCGGCCGGAGTGATCCACACGGACTTTGAGCGCGGCTTCATCAAGGCCGAGGTAGTGCACTTTGGCGACCTCATCGATGCCGGGTCCATGGCCGCGGCGAAGGCTGCGGGCAAGGTGCGGATCGAGGGCAAGGACTATGTGATGCAGGATGGCGACGTGGTGGAGTTCCGGTTCAACGTCTGATTGAGCGGTAAGGCGAGGGGTTGGGTGTGGGCCACCTCCTGAGTGCATGAGGCCGGTCCCGGCTCTGAATTCCATCTTCAGGTACTCCCAGCACGCGGCGGCGCGAGTCAGGCTTGACGCGTGGGTCGCCGTGCTGACGGCCCCGCTCGGCCGCGCCATGTGGCAGATTTGATGCAAACACCTTGGCGGGCAACGATGAAGGAACACCGTGATGGGCAACGACAAGCTTCCGCTGACGATCGAACCCGGCGCCACCGTTGTCCCTGGCGTATGCGATCACTGCCATGAGCCGATGACGCGCATCACCGGGTTCATCCACCAGGGCGGGGATGCGCATGCGATCTACTTCGCCACGTGCTATCACCATGACGGCCATGAGGTCTGGATCGATGCCGTGTTCTCTCCCACCTGGGCGGACCAGGTCGACGACCGTGTCACATTCGGTTGCCGTGTGGGCACGTTTGCTGGGCAAGCGGAGCCCGCCGCGGCGCTCGTTGCGGCGGCGTCCGCGTATGGCGACTCGGCGCTCTTTGGCCGCAAGCTCACTCGGGATGAGGCGCTTGCGCACCCGTCCATCGCGCAGTTCTGGGATGTCGTGGATCACGTACTGACCCATGACGACGTGGTCCGTTCGCACATGGACGGGCCGGTCGGCGCAGCCGACGATGCGTAGGCCATCCCCGCTGGGCGGCGCCAAGCCCACGCGTGCCGATCTTGCGCGCTTCGCTACCGACAATCCGCATGCCATCGACGACGTCTTGCCGCCGCCGGGTGCGCCGCTGCGGCTGCTCATCGTGGGCATCAATCCGGGCCTGTGGACCGCCGCCGTCAACGCGCCGTTCGCTCATCCAGGCAACCGCTTTTGGCCGTCGCTGCACCGCGCGGGGCTCACCGAGCATGAGGTCGACGCTTCACACGGCTTGCGCGCCGACGACGAGGCGCACCTTGCCGCGCGAGGCATCGGCATCACCAATCTCATCGGCCGCGCCACGGCACGCGCGGATCAGCTGAGCCGCACCGAACTGCGCATCGGGGGCGCGAACCTCATCACCCGCCTCGATGCGCTGCGGCCCGCCACGGTGGCCATCGTGGGCATCACAGCCTTCCGCACCGCGTACGGGCTACCCACAGCCCACCTGGGGCACCAGGATGCCGCAAGCGTCGAGGGCTGGCCCCACAGCGTCGGCCTGTGGGTGGTGCCGCAGCCCAGCGGGCTCAACGCCCACGAGAACGTTGACACCCTTGCCGCGCGCTGGCGCGAAGTGTGGGCCAACGCTTCCTAGCGCGCGGCCGCCTTCTTCACGAGCGCGGTGATGGCCTGTTCTTCGGCAGGCCCAATGGCGGTCACCGCGTATGAGGTGGGCCAGAACGTGCCCTCGTCCACGGCGGCCGCATCCTCGAACCCCAGCGTGCAATAGCGGCTCTTGAACTTCTCGCCCGGCTTGAAGAACACCACCACCTTGCCGTCCAGCTTGTAGGCCGGCATGCCGTACCACGTGCTCACGGCAAGCTGTGGGGCGGCCGCGGTCACCAGCTCGTGAACCTTTTGTGCGATGGCACGGTCGGCATCGCCCATCTCGGCGATCTTCTCCGCGCACGCGGCGGCCTCAGCGGCGGCAGCACCCGCCTTCTTGGACCGCTGCCGCTCGGCAACGGTCTCCCGCATCGCGGCCTTCTCTTCCTCGCTGAAGTTCTGTCCCATGGGTCTCACGTTAGCGCTTTCCGGGACTTCGGTCCCAGACGTTTTAAAAAGCAAACTCGTACCGTAAATTGACTAGGGAGGCCGCCAACCCGTGCGGCACTCACGCCCCAAGGAGACACCATGCCCGCCATGACCACCATCCCCAACCTCGGCTCGCTCGTGGAGGTGCAAGAGGAATCCACGGTGTCCCGCACCGTCCTCAAGAACGACGGTGCACGCATCGTGCTGTTCGGCTTCGCCGCCGGGCAGGTGCTCACCGAGCACACCGCGGCAATGCCCGTGTTGCTGCTGGCGGTGGAAGGCGAGCTGCTCATCACGGCTGACGGCCGCACGGACACGCTCGTGCCCGGCGACATCATCCACTTCGACACCCGCCTGCCGCACGCCGTGGAGGCGGTCACCGACGCCAAGCTTGCGCTCATCATGATCGATGCCCGCATCCAGCCCACCCTGCCCAACGCGGGCGGCGCGCGCACCAACCTGCTGGCGCCAGAGGCCGCCACCTGCGAGTGCGGCCATGACGACGGCACCGAGCCGCACATCGACGCACGCACCCTTCCGGGAATGGTGCGTCACCCCGCGATCATCGGCGCCTTTGAGTCACTGCCCCCGGGCGCGTCACTCGTGGTCATCGCCGGCCACCTGCCGCGTCACCTGCTCGACGAGCTTGCCGAGCGCACCGAGTTCACCTACGAGGTGCTGCAAGAGGGCCCCGACGCCTGGAAGGTGCGCCTCACGCGACCCGCGCTCGTGCTCGCCTGACCTCGCGCACGTCGCCGCCGGGCGGCATGCTTGAGCCATGGCCTGGCTCATGCCCCCGGAGACAGCTGCGCACGCCCGCACGTGGATGGTCTTCCCCTGTGAGGGCCCGACGCTAGGGTCCAGCGACGCCGACCGCGCGGCCGGGTATGCGGCGTGGGTCTCCGTGGCGCACGCGGTTGCCGAGTTCGAGCCGGTCACGATGGTGGTGGACCCGAGCGAGATGGCTCGCGCGCGAGACATGCTGGGCAGCGGCATTGACCTGCTTGAGGCTCCCGTTGATGAGTTCTGGGCCAGAGATGTGGGCCCCACGTTCGTGGTGGACGGCCATCGCCTGGGTGCCGTGGACTGGATCTTCAACGGCTGGGGCGCCAACGAGTGGGCCGTGTGGGACAAGTCGGCGCGGCTGGGGCGCGTCATCGCGCAGGCCGCGGGTGCGGAGCTGATTCCCAGCGAGCTCGTGAACGAGGGCGGCGGAATTCACGTGGACGGCGCGGGCACCGTGCTGGTGACGGACACCGTGCAGTTGGGCGAGCGACGCAACCCGGGGTGGTCGCGAGCCAAGGTTGAGCACGAGCTGGCGCGCACGCTTGGCATCACTCGCGCCGTCTGGCTGCCGCGCGGGCTCACGCGGGACTATGACGACTTTGGCACGAGCGGCCACGTGGACATCGTGGCCGCGTTCGCCGCTCCCGGGCGCGTGCTGCTCCACGCCCAAGAGAGCCCCCACCATCCCGATTACCAGGTCAGCCTTGAGCTGACGGAGCTGCTCAAGGCCGCGGGCCTCGAGGTGATTCCGCTGCCCGCACCCGCCGCACTCACAGACGAGCACGGCCCCGTGGACTTCAGCTACGTGAATCACTACGTGGTCAACGGCGGGGTCATCGCGTGTGGATTCGGCGAAGATGCGGCCGACTCGAGGGCCAGGGAAATCCTCGCAGCCGCCTATGACCGCGAGGTGGTGACGGTGGACGCACGCGAGATCTTTGCTCGCGGCGGCGGCATCCACTGCATCACGCAGCAACAGCCCGCGGTGGCCGGGCGGGAGCCGGGCGCGTGAGCGTCAACGTCGTGGAGGCGAGCATCGCCCACTTGCGCGCGGCGCTCGAGGCGGGCACCACCACCGCCGTCGGCCTCGTGACCGCGTACCTTGAGCGCATCGATCGCTATGACGGCGAACTCAACGCCGTGGTGGTGCGCAACCCGCACGCACTGGACGAGGCGCGTCAGTCCGACGAGCGTCGGGCCGCCGGAAGAGCGAGGGGCCCGCTTGACGGCATTCCGTACACCGCCAAGGACTCCTATTTGGTGAAGGGCCTCACCGCGGCCGCGGGATCGCCGGCGTTCGCGAACCTGGTGGCGCAGCGCGACGCGTTCACCATCGAGCGACTCCGGGAAGCCGGGGCGATCTGCCTTGGGCTCACCAACATGCCGCCCATGGCCAACGGCGGCATGCAGCGCGGCCTGTATGGCCGCGCGGAGAGCCCGTACAACCGTCAGTACCTCACGGCACCGTTTGGCTCGGGCTCGTCCAATGGCTCCGGCACGGCCACCGCGGCCAGTTTCGCGGCGTTTGGGCTTGGCGAGGAGACGTGGTCCTCGGGACGCGGGCCCGCAAGCAACAACGCGCTTTGTGCCTACACGCCCTCTCGCGGGGTCATCTCGGTGCGTGGCAATTGGCCGCTCGTGCCCACGATGGATGTGGTGGTGCCGCATACCCGCACCATGGCGGACCTCTTGGAGGTGCTCGACGTCATTGTGGCCGATGACCCGGATACCAGGGGAGACCTGTGGAGGGCGCAGGCATGGGTGGCGATCCCCGCCGCCTCTGCGGGGCGTCCGGCCTCGTATGTGGGGCTCATGGGAACGCTCGCGGGCATGCGGCTAGGGGTTCCGCGCATGTACCTGGGCGCCGACGATGAGGCGGGAACCGGCACGGGCATTGGCGGCCCAACGGGCCGGCGCATTGAGCCGCATCCGCACGTGCTTGCGTTGTGGGCGCAGGCGCGGCGCGACCTTGAGGCCGCCGGTGCCGAGGTGGTGGAGGTGGACTTCCCTGCGGTGAGCAACTATGAGGGCGACCGAGCGGGCGCGCCCACGATTGGCACGCGCGGCCTAGTGCGGCCCGAATATCTCCGCGAGGAGATCACGGTTCTCAGCGCCTGGGCATGGGACGACTTTCTCGCCGCCAATGGCGACCCCCACCTCTCGCGACTGGCCGACGTTGATGGCGCGTCGATCTTCCCCGCACCGCCCGGCGCGCTCCCGGACCGCTATGACGGCTTTGACGACGACATCGCCGACTACCCGGCACTCGCGCGCGCAGGGCTGCCGGGCGGCCTCGCCGAGTTCCCTGAGCTGCCCCATGGCCTTGCGGGGCTCGAGGCCACGCGTGCACTCGACCTCGAACTGTGGATGGACGCCCTGGGTCTTGACGCCGTGGTCTTCCCGGCTGTTGCCGACGTGGGGCGAGCGGACATGGATGTCAACCCGGCGTCGGCCGATGATGGCTGGCGCAACGGGGTGTGGGTGGCCAACGGGAACCTCGCCATCCGCCATCTGGGGATCCCCACGGTGACCGTGCCCATGGGGTCCATGGCGGGAAGCGGCATGCCCGTGGGGCTCACGTTTGCGGGGCGTGCCTACGACGACACGGCGCTGCTCGCGCTCGCGGCGGCGTTTGAGGCAACCTCAAGCCGCCGTGTGGCGCCGTTCTGAGTGGGCTAGCCCTGGCGTGCTCGGAAGGCGGCCTGCGCCGCGCGATTGGTGCACGTTACCGTGCAGTACTTCTTGGAGCGGTTGCGGGACATGTCGAAGACCACGCCGTCGCAGTCCTCCATGGCGCAGTGAGAGAAGCGGCTCATCTCGTGTGCACGGATGACGTCGATCATCGCCATCGCGGATTCCACGAGGATGCGTTCCGCGAGGGGGCGGTCGTCGCTCGTGGCGTGGATATGCCAGTCAAGGTCTCCGTGGCGAACCAGCTGCGGCAATGCACGCTCCTGCGTCAGGATTGCATTGACGAGCGGCACCGCCTCATCGCGCGTGGCGAGGAAGAGCCTGCGCAGGGGAGTGCGGATGGCTCGCATCGGCTCGAGGTCGCGGGCGGTGGGCAGGGGGCCCGTGTAGTCGAAGTGCGTGAAGAAGGCGCGCAGCTCGGCGAGCGTGGTCATGGTGTCCGGCTCGAGTTCCGAGTTCGACAGGAACACGGCGGACTCGAGGGCCTCCACGGTGTCATTGGCGAACGTCATTTTGACACATTACCACGTTTCCGGTAATGTAATGAGCCATGAGCGCGATGACTAATGACCGAGTGGTGACCTCCGCGGCCCCGCGGCTCGCCTCCGGCCTGGGCTTCGCCCTCATCGCCGCCTTCTGCTTTGGGTTGTCCGGCTCCCTCGCCAAGGGCCTCATGGCCGCGGGCTGGACCGCAGGTTCGGCCGTCTTGCTGCGCGTGACCATCGCCGCGCTCGTGCTCGCCGTCCCTGGCATCGTCGCGCTCCGCGGCGAATGGCACCTGCTGCGCCGCAGCGTTGGCCCCGTGGTCGGGTACGGCCTCTTTGCCGTGGCGGGCGCCCAACTGTTCTACTTCCTCGCCGTGCAGACCCTCGACGTTGGCATCGCCATGCTGCTCGAGTACCTCGCCCCCGTGGCCGTGGTGCTGTGGCTGTGGGCGCGGCATGGCAATCGCCCCACGCGGCTCACGGGTATTGGCGCGCTCATCGCCGCCGCCGGCCTGGTGATGCTGCTGAACGTCTTTGGCGGTGCGCACGTGAGCCTCGTTGGCATGGGGTGGGCGCTCGCGGCCATGGTGGGCGCCACCGTGTACTTCGTCATCTCTGGGGACGCCTCCAACCCGCTTCCTCCCATCACCCTTGCGGCCTCTGGCCTTGCCGTTGCCGCCGCTGTGCTGGGCATCGCGGCCCTTGTGGGCATCCTGCCCATGGGGTTCACCGCCGGGCAGGTCGAGTACGCCGCCTTCACGCTGCCCGCATGGCTCGTGGTGCTGGTGCTCGGCGTGGTAACCGCGGCCGTGGCGTACGTGGCCGGCATCGCGGCCACCCGGCGGCTCGGTGCCCGGCTTGGCTCCTTCGTGGCGCTCGTCGAGGTGCTCGCGGCGGCCACTTTCGCCTGGCTCTTCCTTGGCGAGGTGCCGCTTCCCGTGCAGATCGCGGGTGCCGCCCTGGTGCTCATTGGCGTCGTCGTCGTCAAGCTCGGCGAGCCCGATCACGAGGGCCCGCAGACCACCGTGGAACCGCTGCCGCTTGGACCCTTTGAGGACACCCCGGAGCCCATCGCGGCGTGATGGCCTTCCGCAGGCGCGCGCCTAGCATGTGCACATGAGCACATTGGGCACAGGGTTTGGCAGGGCGGTGGGCGACTATCAGCGTGGACGCCCCGGCTATCCGGCCGACGCCGTGGCCTGGCTCCTCCACGGCGTCACCGGCCCCGTGGCGGACGTTGGTGCGGGGACGGGAAAGCTCACGGCCGAGGTACGGCGCCTGGGCTTTGACGTCACGGCCGTCGATCCCGACGAGCACATGTTGGCCGCGCTGCGCGACGCCCTTCCCGCCGTGCCTACCGTTGTCGGTACGGGCGAGTCGCTTCCCTTCGCCAGCGGCTCCCTTGGCGCCCTCACCTATGGCCAGTCATGGCACTGGGTTGACGTGCCGCGCGCGAGCGCGCAGGCGGCACGCGTGCTTCGCCCTGGCGGCACCCTTGGCCTCATCTGGAACCTGCGCAACGACGCCGTCGAGTGGGTGGCCGCCCTTGGCCGTGCCATGAACTCCGAGCTCTCCGAGTCCATCTCCGGTGCGCAGGACGTGCCAGTCGACGCACCCTTTGGCGACATCGAGGCTCGCGCCTGGCACTGGGAGCACCCCATGAGCGCGGATGATGTGCACGCGATGGTGCGCTCGCGCAGCTACTACATCGCCTCCAACGACGACTTTCGCGCACGCGTCGACGCAGGCGTCAGCGAGGTGCTCGCGGCGCTGGGTGACGGCCCCATCCTGATGCCGTACGTCACCCATGCGTTCCGGGCTGCCCGGCCGTAGCGTCGGGCGCAAAGGGGCAGCCCGCGCAACCGGTGCGCAGCACGGGCGCCGAGCAGGCGGTGCCGCAGGCGCCCATCGTTACCGCCGCCGCGATGTCGCCGCTCGCGCGCAGCCGATCGATGACCATCTCCACGAGGCCAACGTCTGTGCCGAGTCGGGCGGCCACATGGGCGGCCGTGGCCGGTCCGCGGGCCAATTCGCGGCGCACATCCACGGAAAGGCTCACAGCGCACGCCCAATCTGGAACACGAGCACCGCGGTCAGGTAGGCGGAGGTCAGGCCAATGGCCACCGCGGTCAGCATCCAGCGGCTGCCCAATTGCCTGCGCAGTTCCCCCAGCGTGGCCACGCACGGTGTGTACATGAGCACAAACGCGAGGAAGGCGAGCGCGGCAGCGGGTCCGTGCCCACCGGAGCTGGCATCGAGCGTGTCCCGCAAGCGCTCATTGAGCGAGGGATCTGCACCGGGCTCAGCAGGCTCGTCGAGGGCATACGACTGCGCGAGCGTGCCGACGACGATCTCCTTGGCAACGAACCCGGACACGAGCGCTGCGGACAAGCGCCAGTCGTCAAATCCGGCGGGTGCGAACACGGGGGCCACGGCCGCCGCGGTGGCTCCATACACGCTGTCTTCGGCACGAACGGCGGCGAAGCCCCCGTGGGAGCCGGGAGCGGGGATCGCCGAGAGCAGCCACAGGGCACACAGGGCCATCACGATGACCGTGCCCGCACGGGTCACGAAGGCGCGCGTGCGCGTCCACGCGGACAGCCCCAGCGCGCGCAGGTTGGGGCGCTGGTACGCGGGCAGCACCATGATGGTGGAGTCCGCGGACCTGCCCCTCAGCACCGTCCGCTTCATCACGAGGCCTCCCAGCACCACCACGGTGGCGGACAACGCATACATTGCGAACACCACCGTGCCCGCATACCGCGGGAAGAAGGCGCTTGCGAGGAGCAGGTAGACGGGCAGCCGGGCCGTGCATGAGGTGAAGGGGATGAGCAGCCCCGTGGCCAGGCGTTGCCTGCGGCTCGGAAGAGTCTTGAGCGCCGCGAGCGCCGGCAGGTTGCAGCCAAAGCCGATGATGAGCGGCAGGGTCGCCTGACCGTTCAGGCCCATGGCGCGCATGCCTCTGTCCGCAACGATCGCCGCGCGGGCAAGATACCCGGAATCCTCGAGGATCGCGAGCGCCACAAATGTCAGCGCCATGAGCGGGGCAAAGGACACCACCACTCCCACACCCGCGAGCACGCCGTCAACGACCGCCTGTTCCCACCAGCCATCGCCGGGGATGAGCCAGCGCGAGCCGCCGAGCACTGCACTGGACCACCACGAGTCCACGGCGGTCATCAACGGGGTCGCGGCCGTGGTCACGAGCTGCAACATTCCCCACAGCACCGCCGCGAAGACCGGTATCCCCACCCAGGGCGTCAACAGCACCGCGTCGACGCGGTCAGTGAGGGTGCGCCGCGGTTCCGGTCGGCCCTCGTCGCCATAGGCGATACGCACCGCCCGGTCCGCCCATTCCAAGGCATCCGTGTCGTGGGTGAGCACTTCTGGGGTGCCGCCGCGCAGTGCCTCGTTGACGGCGTCGGCAAGCGCGGCACGGCCGTGTCCCTTGCGCGGGTCCACGGTGACCACGGGACTGCCAACCGCCCGCGCAAGCCGTGCGGGGTCGATGGCAACGCCGCGAGTCAGCGCAACGTCGGCCATGGTCAGGGCAACGACGGTGGGGATTCCCAGCGCCCGCACCTGACCCAAGAGGTAGAGCGACCTGCCAAGGGCCGTGGCGTCCACTGCCACGATCGCCGCGGCCGCACGGCGGCCGTCCGTGCCACCCAGCAGTGCGGTGGTGGCCACGCGTTCGTCGGGAGAGGAGGGCTTGATGTCATAGGTGCCGGGAAGGTCCGTGAGGGTGACCTCGCCGCCGGGCAGCGCGGGGTCGCGCCAGCTCCCGGTGGCCACCTCCACGGTGGTGCGGGGGGCATTGACCACGCGTTGGCGGGCGCCGGTGAGGCGATTGAAGAGCGTTGACTTGCCCACGTTGGGGTTGCCGATGAGCATGACGAGAGCGTCGGCCGTTGGTGCAGAGCCGGCGCTGTGACCCTCGCAATGCGCCTGCGTCACGACGGGCGAACCTCAATGTCGCGGCAAGCGTCGCCCGCGAGGGCCACGCGGTCTGCTCCGATGGCCACCACGCGCGCGCCGAAGGCGGCGCGCTGTGCCACGACGATTCGGGAGCCGGCCGCAATGCCGAGCGTGGCGAGCAGGCGCGATTGGGCACCCTTCCCACGCGCCGCGGTGACGATGAGCTCGCGGCCGGTCGGTGCCTCGTGGAGCATCATGGGCCGACGCTACGACCGCGCGCGGCACCGCACCCTGGACTTACGTCCCATGCATGTTGCGTAATTCGAGTTCCGGCGGCGATTCGCCTCCGCGCCGGTAGAATGGAATGCCGGTCGGCGCCCTGATCGGAAACCCACACTGAAACGAGTAGTGCCATGCCCCTGCGCTCAGACCTGCGCAATGTCGCCATCGTCGCCCACGTCGACCATGGCAAGACCACCCTCGTGGACGCGATGCTGTGGCAGGGCGGCGCCTTTGGCGAGCACGCCCACGTCAACGAGCGGGCCATGGACTCCGGTGACCTGGAGCGCGAGAAGGGCATCACCATCCTCGCCAAGAACACCGCCATTCGCTACACCGGCAAGGCGGCGGCCGACGGCGGGGTCACCATCAACGTCATCGACACCCCTGGCCACGCCGACTTCGGCGGCGAGGTGGAGCGCGGACTGTCCATGGTGGACGGCGTGGTGCTGCTCGTTGATGCCTCGGAGGGGCCGCTGCCGCAGACCCGCTTTGTGCTGCGCAAGGCGCTCGCCGCGCACCTGCCGGTCATCATCGTCGTCAACAAGGTGGACCGCCCAGACTCCCGCATCGCCGAGGTTGTCGAGGAGACCCACGACCTTCTGCTCAACCTCGCGAGTGACTTGCACGACGAGGTTCCCGACCTCGACGTCGACGCCTTGCTCGAGGTGCCCGTGGTGTACGCCTCGGCAAAGGCCGGCATTGCCTCGCTCACCGAGCCCGCCGACGGCACGCTTCCCGATGGCGAAAACCTCGAGCCGCTGTTCACCACGATCATGGAGCGCATCCCCGCGCCCACGTACGAGGAGGGTCACCCGCTCCAGGCCCACGTCACCAACCTTGACGCCTCTCCGTTCCTTGGTCGTCTGGCACTGCTGCGGGTGTTCAACGGCGAGATCCGCAAGGGCCAGCAGGTGGCATGGGTGCGTGCCGACGGCACCACCAAGCAGGTGAAGATCACCGAGCTGCTGGAGACCAAGGGGCTCGAGCGCGTGCCCACCGAGTCCGCGGGCCCCGGAGACATCGTGGCCGTTGCCGGCATCGAAGAGATCACCATCGGCGAGACCCTCACCGACCTCGACGACCCCCGCCCCCTGCCGCTCATCACGGTCGACGAGCCCGCGATCTCCGTGACGATCGGCATCAACACGTCGCCGCTTGCGGGTCGCGTCAAGGGCGCCAAGGTCACGGCGCGCCAGGTCAAGGACCGCCTGGACCGTGAGCTCATCGGCAACGTGTCGCTGCGCGTGCTGCCCATCGACCGTCCCGACGCCTGGGAGGTGCAGGGCCGTGGCGAGCTCGCGCTCGCGATCCTCGTGGAGCAGATGCGCCGCGAGGGATTCGAGCTGACGGTGGGCAAGCCCCAAGTGGTGACGCGCACCATCGACGGCAAGGTGCACGAGCCCATGGAGCACATGACGATCGACGTCCCTGAGGAGCACCTCGGCGCCGTCACGCAGCTGCTGGCAAGCCGCAAGGGCCGCATGGAGTCGATGTCCAACCACGGCACCGGGTGGGTGCGCATGGAGTTCATCGTTCCCGCTCGCGGCCTCATCGGCTTCCGTTCCACCTTCCTGACGGACACGCGTGGCACCGGCATCGCCTCGTCCATCGCGCATGGCTACGAGCCGTGGGCCGGCGCCATCGAGTACCGATCCTCCGGCTCGCTCGTGGCGGACCGCTCCGGCGTGGTCACGAGCAATGCGCTCATGGACCTGGCCCAGCGGGGCACGTTCTTTGTTGGCCCCACGGAAGACGTCTACGAGGGCATGGTCATCGGCGAGAACAACCGCGGCGAGGACATGGACCTCAACATCACCAAAGAGAAGAAGCTCAACAACATTCGCTCGTCAACGGGCGAGGAGTTGGAGCGCCTGCAGCCGCCGCGCCGTCTCACCCTTGAGGAGTCCCTCGAGTTTGCCGGTGACGACGAGTGCGTTGAGGTGACGCCTGAGAAGGTGCGCATCCGCAAGGTCATCCTCGATCAGACCGAGCGGGCCCGCGCCACCGCGCGCGCAAAGCGCCAAGACGCGGCCTCGCGCTGACGGGGACGTGCCAAGGCAGCGCCTATCCTTGACGGCATGCAGCGCGCCCTTCAGATCATCGTGTCGGTGCTGCTGGGCGCCGCCATATCCACGGTGGGCGCCGTCTCGCACCGCAGCATCCCACCCTTTGGGGTGATCCTGTCGGTGCTGCTGGTGCTCATGGCAACGCTCTTTGTGCGCACCTGGGGCAGTTGGGCCGCGGTCGTATCCTTCGCGGTGCCCTACGTGCTGCTCACGTACCTGTTCACCAGGCAGGGCCCCGGAGGCTCGCTGCTGATCGCAGCAGATGGCTTGGGCTATTGGTGGCTTTACGGGGGCGCGGGCGCGATCGTCGTGGCGTGTGTGGTGCCGCGCCGCATGCTCGGGGGTGGTCTTCGTGTCACGGACGCGTGATGCCTACAACGCAGCGGCCGCACGGCAGGTTGCGGCCCGCCGCAACTCGCCGCAGCATCGTGGGTTGAGGCGCCGCGCCCAGTCGCGCACCATGCCCGACGCCGTGGTTGCGCCATCGCTCCCGCTCGCCGAGGCCGCAGTCACCGAACCTCTGCCCGTCGAGGACACCCTGATCCTCACCGATCCTCTTCCCGAGGCGATTCCCGCGGACGCCCCCGTGTCCCCGTATGAATCTGCCGTAGCGGTCCACGACCCCACGCCCACACAGGCGTTTGCCATCGCCATGGGTGCGGCGCCGCGCCGGCGCAGGCGTTGGCTGAGGTGGGTCGTCGGTGTGGTGGTGGTACTCGCGTTGGCCTACGGCGCGGCCGCCATGGTGTTGCGCACCACCGTCCCCACCGGTACGAGGATCGCCGGAGTCCCGGCTGGCGCCTCGGTGGCCGAGGCCACCGCGGTGACCAAAGAGCTTGCGCGCACGGCCGCGGCTACCGAGGTGACTCTCACCGCGGGAGACAACTCCACCACCATGAATCCCACCGACGCCGGACTCAAGGTGGACGTGGCCGCCACGGTGGCCCAGGTGGGCGGCTTCACGCTCGATCCCGTGACGCTGTGGGACCGCGTGCGCGGCAACGGCGTGGACGTAGACCTCGTGATCGTGGACAACGAGCCGGTCTTTGCCGAGGCCGTTCACGACGCCGCGACGCGACTGAACTCGTCCTCCGCCGATGCGGAGGTGGCGATCCTTGGCACCGCGGCCACGGTCAGCGCCGCAAGCCAGGCCGTGACGGTGGACGTTCGTGCTGCCAGGGATGACATCCTCGCGCACTGGCCCACCGCCGATCCCATCGCGGTTTCTGCCAGGGTGGTGGAGCCAGAGGTCACCACCGCGCAGGCCAATGCACTCGCGGCGAGCCTCAATGCGCATGTCTTTGCGGGGCCCACGACCCTCACAGGGCCCAACGTCAACGCGGTCATCCCCGCGAGCGTCGTCGCGGCGGCATCGCACATCGCGCGCCAGGAGGGCACGCTCACGTGGATGGTCGACGGTGACGCGATCGCGGCATACATCCTCGACACCTTCCCTCGCGTGGAGAACCCGGTAAGTGACGCGTCGTACCACTTCACCAAGGACCACAAGCTCAAGGTGACGCCGGGAGAACCGGGCAGAGTCCTCGATGTGGCAGCGGTGGGCGAGTCCGTGCGCAGTGCGGGGGCGGGCACCGCACGCTCGGCTCCGTTGCCGTACATCGAGACGGCACCGGAGGTCACTGCCGACGATCTACCGACTCAAGACTTCACGGAGCTCGTGTCCCACTTCCGCACGCCGCTCACCAACGAGCCCGTGCGCACCAAGAACCTGGTGCGCGCCGCCCAACTTGTCACCGGCACGGTGGTCAAGCCGGGCGAAAAATTCGATCTCACCAAGGTCATCAGCCCCATCACTCGCGAGAACGGCTACTACGAGGCGCACCTCATCGTTGGCGGTGCCGTCATCAACGGCATGGGCGGCGGCCTGTCCCAGATGGCGACCACCACCTACAACGCCGCATACTTCGCCGGATATGGCGACATCACCCACCGCCCCCACACGGTGTGGTTCCCGCGGTATCCGGCAGGCAGGGAAAGCACCATCTACACGGGGCAGATCAACGTGGTGTTCGAGAACACCACGCCCTACGCCATGATCATGAACTCCTACGTGGAGGGCGGCTACCTCAACGTGGACATCTGGTCCACGCCGTACTTCACCGTCAAGACCTCCGCCTCGCCAAAGACCAACATCAAGCAGCCCACCGTGGTCACCCGTTCCGGCAAGGGATGCCTGGCGCAAGGCAAGGGACAGCCGGGGTTCACCATCACCAACACCCGCTGGGTCTATCACGACGATGAGCTCGTAGAGAAGCGCTCGTGGACCTGGACCTACAACCCCGACAACGCGGTGAAGTGCGTCGATTGACCTGCCCGGCAGGGCCGTCGGGCGCCCCACGTGCGCGCGATATGATTTTGGTGGTAAGCCACAACCGAGGAGACCTCACGTGACGTACGTCATCGCCCTGCCCTGTGTAGACGTCAAGGACAAGGCCTGCGTCGACGAGTGTCCCGTGGACTGCATCTACGAGGGCGAGCGCTCGCTGTACATCCACCCCGACGAGTGTGTGGACTGCGGTGCCTGCGAGCCCGTGTGCCCCGTTGAGGCCATCTACTACGAGGACGACCTCCCGGACAAGTGGTCGGAGTACTACACGGCGAACGTGGAGTTCTTCTCCGAGATCGGCTCGCCGGGGGGTGCGGCCAAGATGGGTCTCATTGAGCACGATCACGACATCATCAAGGCGCTCCCGCCGCAGAACATCGCGTAGGCCATGGGCCTTAAGCCCGGTTCGCTTCCCGACTTTCCGTGGGATTCGCTCGCGCCCTTCCGTGAGACGGCTGCGCGGCATCCCGATGGGATCGTTGACCTGTCGGTAGGCACGCCGGTTGACGCTACGCCGCAAGCGGTGCGCGAGGCACTCGCGGCGGCGGCAGATTCGCCCGGCTACCCAACAACGCATGGCACGCAGGCGCTGCGGGAGGCCGTGGTGGCCTGGTTTGCCCGACGCCGTGGCGTGCCGGGATTGGATCCTGCGGCGGTCCTGCCCACGGTGGGGTCCAAGGAGTTTGTGGCGCTCGCTCCCGCCTTGCTGGGGTTCGGCGAGAGTGACGTCATCGTGCATCCCACCGTGGCGTATCCCACCTACGACGTCGGGGCACGCCTCGCCGGCGCCACGCCTCTTCCTGCGGACGTGCCCGCGCGCTGGATCGATGTTCCGGGGGTGCGAGCGGTGTGGGTGAATTCACCGTCCAACCCCACGGGAGCAGTGGCGAGCGTCGAGGAGTTGGCCGCGGTGGTGGACGCCGCGCGCTCCATCGGCGCTGTGGTGTTCTCCGACGAGTGCTATGCGGAGCTCTCGTGGGAGGGTGAAGCGCCCTCCATTCTGGATCCGCGCGTGTGTGGTGGCTCCACCGAGGCGGTCGTTGCCGTGTACTCGATGTCCAAGCAGTCCAACCTCGCGGGGTACCGCGCGGCCTTCGCCGCGGGTGACCCCGCGGTCATTTCGCGACTGCTCGAGGTGCGCAAGCATGCGGGGTTCATGGTGCCGGGCCCGGTGCAGGCCGCCATGGCCGCGGCGCTTGGCGATGACGCGCATGTGGCGGCGCAGCGCGAACTGTACGGGCGGCGCCGGGCGGTCCTGGCGTCGGCCATTTCCCACGCGGGCTTGCGCATAGATCACTCGCATGCGGGGCTGTATGTGTGGGCCACGCGGGGCGAGGACTGCTGGCAGACCATCGAGTGGCTCGCGGGGCTGGGGATCCTCGCGGCACCGGGCGCGTTCTATGGCGAGGCGGGGCGCGAGCACGTCCGCATCGCCCTCACGGCCACCGATGAGCGCATTGCCGCGGCGGCACGTCGTATCACCAACGCCAGGTAAACTGGCGACAAATTCACGTCCAGCGCGCTGGGAGGATACATGGGCACGGTTGTCGACGCACGCCTCACGGTTGACGGCAGCACCAGGGAACTTCCGCTGGAGCGCGCCACCGTGGGCAACGACGGCATGTCGGTCGCCACGCTGCTGCGGGACACGGGCCTGGTGACGGTCGACCCCGGGTTCATGAACACCTCGTCGTGTGAGAGTTCGATCACCTACATCGACGGTGACGCAGGCATCTTGCGCTACCGCGGGTACCCCATCGAGCAGCTTGCGGAGAAGTCGACCTTCCTGGAGGTGGCATATCTCCTCATCCACGGCGAGCTGCCAACGGTGGATCAGCTTGCCGCGTTCAACAACCGCGTGGCGCGGCACATGCACGTGCACTCGGGCATCAAGGCGTTCCTCGAGGCCTTCCCGCGAGACGCCCACCCCATGGCGATCCTGTCCGGCGCGGTGAGCGCGCTCAGCACGTTTTATCCGGAGTCCGTTGGCCAAGACGCCGATGCCATCGAGCTCGCCACGGTGCTGCTGCTCGCCAAGAGCGCCACGGTGGTGGCGTACCTGCAGCGCAGGGCCAGCGGACGAGACCTCATCGAGCCGGTTGCCGGTGGCCACTATGTCACCGAGTTCTTGCGTATCGGCTTCTCTGACGACGCCGGCTCGCTTGACGTTGACCCCGTGGTGCGGCGCGCCCTCGACCTCCTGCTGATTCTGCACGCGGACCACGAGCAGAACTGCTCCACGTCCACCGTGCGGATTGTGGGGTCATCGCACGCGAACATTTACGCGTCGGTCGCCGCAGGAGTTGGCGCACTGTCCGGGCCGTTGCACGGCGGTGCCAACGAGGCGGCGCTGCGGATGTTCGATGACATCAAGGCGTCCGGCGACACTATCGAGCAGTTCGTGGCCAAGGTCAAGGACAAGGCGGAGGGCGCCAGGCTCATGGGCTTTGGCCACCGCGTGTACAAGTCCTATGACCCGCGCGGCGCCGTGGTCAAGCGCGTGGCGGACGAGGTGCTGGAGCACTTGGGCGCGGACGGCGAGACGTTCGAGATGGCCAAGCGTCTCGAGGAGATTGCGCTGAGCGACGACTACTTCATCGAGCGCAAGCTGTACCCCAACGTGGACTTCTACACGGGCCTGCTGTACTCGGCAATGGGTTTCCCCACGCCGATGTTCACCCCGCTCTTTGCACTGGGCCGCATGCCCGGCTGGATCGCGCACTACCGCGAGATGCTTGCCGATCCCCGCACCAAGATCGGCCGACCGCGCCAGATCTACATTGGCGAGGTAGAGCGCGACTACGTTGACCTCGCCCAGCGCAACGAATGACGCCCGTCTACCTTCGTCACCCCAACGCCACGCGGCAGTCGCTCGTCATGGGCGTGCTGGCGCTCATCAGCGGCTTCCTTGCCGTGGTGGGGTGGTTCAACAACACCGGCTCGCTGCGATGGATGGCGCTCGCGCTGGCCATTCCTGCGCTGGTCTTCGCGTACTTCTTTGTGCGCACGGCCACCTTGCGGGTACGGCTTGATGACGAGGGCGTGTGGGAGCCCAACCCCTTCCGGTTGACCTTCGTAACGCCGTGGGCGGACATCCGGCAGATCCGCAAGTCGCTGTCCCATGGCAGGGTGCGCTTTGTTGGGGTACAGGTGGTCTACAACGACGGCGTGGAGCGGGATATCACCGCTCTCATGATGCAGGCGGGTGCGGCGGGGTCCGAGGATGCCGTTGCCGCGTGGGTGGAGGCCGTTCGCGAGGCCAAGCGCGCGGCCAAGCGCTAGTCGCCTATCGCGGTCACCACTCCCACGAGTACGCCGTCAAAGTCGACCGGGGCCGTTGGTTGCCCGACGCCCTGCTCGCGTACCCAGTGCGCGTCGCCATAGCGCACGGAGGCAACGGCCTCGTCATACGCCACACCTACCGACCAGTTGGCGATGGCGTCGAGATCGGCGTCGTCGCCGTCCGGCGCGGTAATGCCCAGCAACACGGCATGCGCGTTGACCCCGAGCACCTGCACCGCGTAGGGCTTCTTGCCCCAGTCCGCCATGAGGCGGGCGGTGAAGGCCTTGGCACTGCTCGCGGTCTCCACCGCGGAGAGGTCACACGTCACGGCGGCAAAGGGGGTGTCGCCGCGGAAGGCCTGCGCCCACGCGGTCGCCTCTGGCGCGTGCTTCTCGTAGGCCTCCGGGAATCCGCTGCGCTGCACGGTTTGCGCGGCGTCGGTGACCCGCATGTCTTCCCAGCCGTCGATCTTCTTGAGCGCCCAATAGAACGCGAGCGCGGCGTGGTGTGGGTCGCTGACCTCCTCGACCGTTCCCCAGCCCTGTGAGGGCCGTTGCTGGAACAGTCCCAGCGAGTCGCGGTCGCCGTAGTCGAGGTTGCGCAGGCCGGATTCCTGCATCGCCGTGGCGATGCCTACCGTTGAACCAAAGGTGCCAAGCCCACGGCGCGCTCCCACCGCGGCCACGAGCGCCGCATTGTTGGTTTGCTCGGCCGTGCGGGCCCATGTGTCACCCTGCGCGTCCGTGACCACGCACACGTCATCGTGCGTCACGGGGTGGAAATTGGACACAAAGAGCCCGGTGGCGACTACCGCACCCACCGCGGCGCCGCCAAAGACCACCCCCGCCCAGAGGCCAGCGGAGCGAGGCATCAGTTTGCGTGCAGCGCCGCGTTGAGCTCCACGCCAACGCCGCCACGCTGCACGGCCTCAAGCGCCCCGGTGAGCGAGTTGCGGCGGAAGAGGATGCCGTTGCGGCCCGCGAGATCGCGAGCCTTGACCACCGTGTGCCCCTCCTCGCCAACGAGCTGCACCTTGGCGCCCGCCGTGACGTAGAGCCCGGCCTCCACCACACAGTCGTCTCCCAAGGGAATGCCGAGCCCGGAGTTGGCGCCCAACAGCGATCGCTCGCCGATGGTGATGACCTGGGTGCCGCCACCGCTGAGAGTGCCCATGATGGAGGCGCCGCCTCCAACGTCGGAGCCGTCACCAACGACCACCCCGGCGGAGACGCGGCCCTCGATCATGCTCGTGCCGAGCGTGCCGGCATTGAAGTTGACGAATCCCTCGTGCATCACCGTGGTGCCGGAGGCCAAGTGCGCGCCAAGGCGCACGCGGTCGGCGTCGGCGATGCGCACGCCGGACGGCACCACGTAGTCCACCATGCGGGGGAACTTGTCTACGCCGTGCACCGTCACGTGCTGGCCGGCCGCACGCAGTCGCGCGCGAACGGACTCGAATCCCTCCACGGCGCACGGCCCTGCGGAGGTCCACACCACGTTCGCGAGCACGCCAAAGATGCCGTCGAGGTTGATGGTGCGGGGACGGACGAGCCGGTGGCTGAGGAGGTGAAGGCGCAGGTAGGCGTCCGACGCGTCGGCCGGCGGGGCATCGAGGTCCACCTGGGTGAAGACCACCGTGACGCTCACCCCGCGCAGCGGGTCCACGTGAGGCGTCAGCGCGGCGGGGGCGGAATGTCCGGCAGGCGGCTCACCGAGCGCGGGGGAGGGGTACCAGGTGTCGAGGACGGTGCCGTCGGCGGCAAGGGTTGCGAGGCCGTAGCCGTGGGCGGTGCGGGTCATGCCGTCAATGGTACGGGGGCCGGGCCCGGCCCTCGCTAGGCTGGCCACCATGGAGTTGGATGCGCGCGGACCTGTGGCCGAACTCGCCCGGCAGCTCATCGACATCCCCTCCGTGAGCGGTGACGAAGGCGCGATCGCCGACGCGATCGAGGCCGTTCTGCGTTCCGTGCCGCACCTCGAAGTGCTTCGTGACGGCAACGCCGTCCTTGCGCGCACGTCTTTGGGCAGGGCCAGTCGTGTCCTCATTGCGGGCCACATCGACACGGTGCCCATCAAGGGCAACGTGCCTGGCGCATGGAGTGACGACGGCACCGAGCTCATCGGCCGGGGGTCCGTGGACATGAAGGCTGGCGTTGCCGTTGCGCTGTCGCTTGCGGTGGAGCTCGCCGAGCCCGCCCATGATGTGACGTGGATCTTCTACGACCTCGAGGAGGTGGAGGCGACGCGCAACGGCCTTGGCCGCGTGGCGCGCAACCATCCCCAGTGGCTTACCGGCGACTTCGCCATCCTTGGCGAGCCCACGTCGGGGGCCATCGAGGGCGGATGCAACGGGACACTGCGAGCGGAGGTTCGCGTGGGAGGCGTTGCCGCACACTCGGCGCGCTCGTGGAAGGGCGTCAACGCGATCCACGGCGCGGGCCCATTGCTCGCCGTGCTCGCCGCATATGAGGCGCAGACCCTTACGGTTGATGGGCTCGAGTATCGCGAGGGCCTCAACGCCGTAGGGATTCGGGGCGGCATCGCCGGCAACGTGGTGCCGGACGAATGTGTCGTCACCATCAATTACCGCTTTGCCCCTGCATGGTCCGTTGCTCAGGCGCAGGACCGACTCAAGCGTGTCGTTGAGGGGGCCGGCCTCGCCGACTGGGACCTCGAGTTCACCGACCTCGCGTCCGCAGCACGCCCCGGCCTCGACGCCCCACTCGCCGCCGGCTTTGTGCGAGCGGTGACGGCGGCGTCGGGCATTGCTCCGCGCGCCAAGCTGGGGTGGACAGACGTGGCGAGGTTTGGGGAACTGGGAATCCCGGCCGTGAATTTTGGGCCAGGCAACCCCGAGCTGGCCCATGCCGACGACGAGCGCTGCAACGTTGCCGACATCGAAAACTGCCGCTCCGCGCTCGCGGCGTGGCTGACGCAAGGAGTCTGAATGCCCGCGTATCGCAAGGGCCCCGTGATCCTGCGGGGCAAGAACCTCCCCAAGACCTCCACCACGGGGGCACTGCTCAAGGATCAAGATGTCGCCGATTGGCTTCACGAGGATCCATGGCGCGTGCTGCGCATCCAGTCCGAGTTCGTGGAGGGCTTTGGAGCGCTCGCCGAGCTGGGGCCCGCGATTTCGGTGTTCGGATCTGCGCGCACGCATCGCGGCACCAAGGAGTATGAGGCGGGCCGAGAGATAGGCCGCATGCTCGCCGAGGCCGGTTACGCGACCATCACGGGCGGTGGCCCGGGGGTCATGGAGGCGGCAAACCGCGGCGCCTTCGAGGCCGGCGGCGTCTCGGTGGGTCTCGGCATCGAGCTGCCGCACGAGCAGGGCATCAACAAGTACGTCACGCTTGGCATGCACTTCCGCTACTTCTTTGCGCGCAAGACCTGCTTTGTGAAGTATTCGCAAGGGTTCATCGTGCTGCCTGGAGGCTTTGGCACGTTCGATGAGCTGTTCGAGGCGCTCACCCTTGTGCAGACACGCACCATCACGCGCTTTCCCATCGTGCTGCTTGGGCACTCGTATTGGGATGGGCTCGTTGACTGGCTGCGTGCCAGCGTGGAGCCGAGTGGCAAGATTTCCGCCCCTGACCTTGACCTCTTTGCCGTCACCGACGACCCCGTGGAGGCCGTCAGAATCGCCACCACCCCCGCGGCCACAGAACCACAATCGGAGCCCTCGCACGCGCAAAGCTGACCGCCGTGCACGGGTGGGGCCCTGGGGCGTTTCTTGAGCGCGTGTGGGCGGCGGTAGAATGGAATCCACCGACGCGTGCTGATGCGCGCCTACCCGCGAGGAGATCACCATGGCTGCGATGAAGCCCCGCACCGGAGACGGCCCCATGGAGGTCGTGAAGGAGGGCCGTAGCTACGTGATGCGCGTTCCGCTCGAGGGTGGCGGCCGCCTCGTGGTTGAGATCTCTGCCGATGAGGTCAAGGAGTTGGGCGACGCCCTCCTGGGTGCGCTTCAGTAGTACTGAGGGCCCGCGGCTACGCGGTCTTGCGGGCCACGAGTAGCCCGTCTCCCGCCGCAAGCAGCACCGCCTCGAGCACGTCGCTGTCCTTGACGGCCTTGAGCGTGGTGCGCACCGCGGTGGTGTCTGGGTCCCGCTGAGCGGGATCGGGCACGCGCGAGTGCCACAGCGAGTTGTCAATGGCGATGAGGCCGCCTACACGCACCAACCGCAGCGCCTGCTCAAGGTATTGCGGGTACTCCTTCTTGCGGGCGTCGATCAGCACCATGTCGTAGGCGCCGTCCGCGAGCCTGGGCAGAACGTCGAGCGCCCTTCCCGTGATCATGCGGGCACGCTCGGGCGCAAAGCCGGCAGCGGCAAGGGTCGCCTTGGCCGCCTTCTGGTGCTCGGGTTCCACGTCGATGGTGGTGACCACGCCGTCGGGAACCATGCCCCGCAGCAAGTAGATGAGGGACACCCCGGCGCCCGTGCCGATCTCCACGGCGCTCGCGGCGCCAAGGGCCGCGGCAAAGAGCTGCAGTGCCCGCCCCGCCCCAGGGAGCACGGGAACGCACCCCAGGTGGTCGGCCGCGTCGCGTGCCGCGAGCAGGGCCCTGTCTTCTGGCACAAAGTCCTCGGCGAATGCCCAGTTTGCAGCGTCGGCGCTCATGTGGGACCTCCTTCATGAGCATGGTATCGGTCACACTTCGGCGAGGGGGGTGCCGCTGGGCACCGAAACATGGGAACATGGGTAGGTACCCAACCGTTCTCAGGCCGTGGAGGAGGCAGCATGACGACGTCCGTCGAGATCGAATCGGCGACCGCCCCGGCGGCTCTTCCCACGGATCTCACGTGGGAGAACATCGTTGAGCAGCACTCGGCACGTGTGTACCGTCTGGCATACCACCTGACGGGCAATCAGCACGATGCCGAGGACCTCACCCAGGATGTCTTCATCCGGGTGTTCAACTCGCTCAGCCAGTACAAGCCCGGCACCTTCGAGGGCTGGCTCCACCGCATTACCACGAACCTCTTCTTGGATCGGATGCGCCGCAAGAAGCGCATCCGGTTCGACTTCATGGCGGACGACGACGCGGCGGTGCCGACGTCGGACAGCTTTGATCGTCACGAGCGTTCGGGTCAGCCGGAGGACGCCTTCGAGATGTCGCACCTCGGTGACGACATTGTGCAGGCACTCGCCGAGCTTCCCCCTGAGTACCGCGCAGCCGTCGTGCTGAGCGACATCGAGGGTCTCTCGTACGAGGAGATCGCCGCCACTCTTGGTATCAAGATGGGCACCGTTCGTTCCCGCCTTTCCCGCGCCCGTGCAAAGCTGCGTGAGTCTTTGGCTCACCGCGCGCCGGTGCGGGAGGGTGTGTGAGCGACAAGCACCTCGGCGACCGTATTCACGATCTGCTTGACGGCAGGCTTTCGCGCGCGGACTCGGCAGCCGCGATGGCGCACCTCGCGGATTGTGAGGAGTGCACCACGCGCTGGCAAGAGCTTCGTTCGGCCCGCGAGGCGCTGAACTCCTCGGCGGCGGGCATCGACATGCGCTTTGCGCAGATGCTCCTCGACAAGGACCGCATGTCGCAGATCGCCAAGGGCGAATCGCGCCATGTGGCGCGAGCGGCCAAGGGCCGTGACAGGCGACCCGCGACGATCACGGTGGCGTCCGTGGTCATTCTTGGATTTGCGTTGGTTGCGGCGTACGTGGCGGGAACTCCCGAGCCCGTCGACGCCTCCATCGTGGCGATGGCCTCTTCTGGCGATCGCGCAACCTCGGCCATCGATGCTCAGCACATGTCTGACGCTCAGATGGCCGATTGGGTCCAACCGGACTGGCAGGACAGTGGACTCATCCCGGTCGGGGCGAAGATCGTGCGTCATGGTGACGCCGACATCCTCGTCGCCTCGCTTCTCGTGGGGCTTGACCCCGTCATGATCATCGAGAAGCGCGGCCGGATCGCGACGAGCGTGGAGCAGGCTCCGCGCGTGAGCGTCGATTCCGTCGATGTCTATGTGGTGAGCACGGCGCCGGTGACGGCGCTGTGGCAATCGGGTTCAGTGGTGATCGCCGCCTCATGTGAGTGCGCGTTCGACACCCTCGCGATCGCGATCGCCGCATTTCCCACGGCCGATGCCCCGGGCGTCATGGACCAGATCGGTGTCGGACTCGGCACGTTTGGTGCAGCCCTCACCGGCCACTGATGGTGAACGAATACTGAGTCCGTAGAAGAAGGAATCTCATGACTGACAACCCATTCGCCTCGCCCGAGGATATCTCGGCGCAGGTCCCTGCCGCCGCCCCTGAGGCGCCCGCCGCCCCGGTTGCGGTGGCCACGCAGGCACTGCCCGACGCTCCGCCCACCCAGGCGCCGCTGCCTGGGTTTGGCGTGGAGGGCATGGGGGCGCCTGAGGCTGCATCGCCGGTGCAGGAGCCGCAACGCGCTCGGCTTGGTGCCGGAGCAGTGGCGGCCATAGCCGGCGGCGCGCTCATCCTGGGCGCGGTGGGCGGCTTTGGTGCCGCCTTCGCGTACGACCAGGTGAGCGGCGACACGGCCACCGTGCCGGCGAACGCCGCGCTTCCGGCGGCGAACACCAAGGACTCGTCTCGCCAACTCGTGGACGGCTCCGTGGCCGCGATCTCGGCCGCCGTGTTGCCGTCCGTGGTGTCCATCGAGGCGTCGTCTGCGGCCGGCCGCACCTCTACGGGTTCTGGCTTTGTGGTCCGTGAAGACGGCTACATCGCCACCAATAACCACGTGATCGATGGCGCCGATGGCTCCATCAAGGTGCTGTTCTCTGACGGCACCGTGGTGCCCGCCACGGTCGTCGGCAGCACGAGCGACTACGACCTCGCTGTGCTCAAGGTCGACAAGACGGGCCTCAAGCCCCTGACTCTCGCCGATTCTGACCAGGTGGTCGTTGGTGACCCCGTGATCGCGATCGGTTCGCCCCTTGGCCTGGATTCCACGGTGACCACGGGCATCGTCTCCGCCTTGCACCGTGCGGTGACCACGTCGTCGGAAAGCGGCGGCAGCGATGCGTTCATCGACGCCATCCAGACCGATGCCGCGATCAACCCAGGCAACTCTGGCGGGCCCCTCATCGATGCGGCCGGTCAGGTGATCGGCATCAACTCGGCCATCGCCTCGACGGCCACGCAGGGCACCCAGGCGGGCAGCGTCGGGCTTGGCTTTGCGATCCCGTCGAACCAGGTGCGCCGCACGGTGGAGGAACTCATCTCCACGGGCACCGCAACCTACCCCGTGGTTGGTGTCATGCTCGACCCCACCAACCAGGGCGAGGGTGTGCTCGTGGCCACGGAGGTCGACGGACAGCCCGGCGTGGTGCCCGGTGGCCCCGCGGACAAGGCCGGCGTCAAGCCCGGTGACGTCATCACCAAGATCGATGGACGCACCATCACGCGTGCGGATGACCTCGTCATCGCGATTCGCGCCAAGGCGGCCGGAGACACCGTGACGCTGACCGTCAAGCGAGACGGCAAGGTCAGGGACATCGACGTGACGCTCGTTGCCAACACGGCCGTCGACTTTGGTGACCAGGACCAAGCGCAGCCCGCGCCCAACTCCGGCAACAAGTAGCGGCACAATAGGGGCATGTTCGGCATCAATACCGGAGAGTTCGCGATCCTTGTGCTGGTCGCCATCTTCGTGATTGGTCCCGAACGCCTCCCCGCCTACTCGCGCCAGCTGCGCGAGTGGGTGCTGAGGGCGCGGCAGATGTGGCAACAGGGTAAGGAGCAGATCCAGGCAGAGGTCGGCAACGACATCGACTGGAAGTCTTTGGACCCGCGCCAATACGATCCCCGCCGCATCGTCAGGGACGCCCTTTACGAGCCGATCGTGCCGGACCCCGCACACCCCGCGGGGTCCGGCACGAGTCCGGCGCCGGGCCACGTGCCGTTTGACGACGACGCCACCTGACGGATCTACGCGGCCGCTGTGCGTTCGCGCTCGGCCGCCTGCCCGCATAGGAGCAGGTACGCACTCGCGGTCCACGTGTAGGCCCGGTCGCGCAGCCCCTCACCGGTGAGCGCGTCAAAGTTCTCCGCAAAGCCCGACGCTTCACATAGTGCCCGGAAGCGCTCGCTGATCTCGTTGGCCAGGTCCGTGCTTCCGGCGCGGCGCAGGCCGTCCTCGATGAGCACCGTGGAGGGCGCCCAGATGGGGCCCCGCCAGTAGCCGTCGGCGAGGTACTCGCTGGAGCTCGGCAGTTCGGTGGCGAGGCCCCATTGCGTGAGGTGCGCCGCGATGCGTTCGCTCAGGCGTGAGGCGACGTCCGCGGTGAGCCGCTCTCCCAGCACGATGGGCATGAGGTTGAGCAGGCTTGAGGTGGTGCTGACGCGACCGTTGGGGACGCCCACGGCGACAAAGCCGTGGTCCGTGTGGAGCCGGGAGAACAGCGCTCCCTCCACGGCGTCGCGCTCGCGCTCCCACCGGCCGACGTCGTGGCCAAGCGAGGTTCCAAGCGTCACCAGTGCGCTCAGTTGCAGCACCAGGAACGCCGCGAGATCGGGGGCCTCCACCACGCGGTCGTTGTCGAACATCGTCGAGTTGTCCCAGCCGCTGTCGTTGCCGTGCTGGTAGTGGGGCAGGGCCGAGCCCGGTGCGCGGCGGGAATCGAGCCAGAATTCGGTCCAGCGAGCGAGCTTGTCGTAGATCTCGGCAAGTTCGCCTCGCGATGGCGGTGCCTCAAGCCGGTCAAGCAGGTGGCACAGCGCCCACCCGTGGATGGGTGGCTTGACGAAGTTGTCGAGGATCTCCGAGTGCGTCACGGAGTCCGGAACGGCACCGTGCTCGTCTTGGTGGTCAAAGACCACAAGGAACTGGTCCAGCGCGGACTGAGGAAGGCCCGGCGCCAAGGCGAGCGCATTGAAGCAGTGGTCCCAGCTCCACACCTTGTTCATCCAGTGCTTCGACATCAGCACGGACTCGCGCTGCACGAATCCCTTGGGACTCACCGTTGCCGACCACAGCACATAGGCCGCCCTGCGGGCGGCGGGGAAGCGGCCGTCCTCCCATGGCGCGATCGCCCGCGCGTAGGCGTCAAAGTCCTTGGCCGAGTGCGCCGCGCATTCGTCAAGGGTCATGCCCTGCCGATACGGCGGGCGCGTGGTCTCATACTCCTCGATTGCCACCTCCCACGTGGGAGAGGCCAGCGCAATGTGGCGGTCGCCGGCACCCAGGAGCTGGTCGCCCACCACCTCCCAGGTGCCCTCGAGGAGGGTGACGCGGTAGCGTCGGCCCGTCTCATAGGAGGTCAGCACCACGGCGCCGTCACGGGGATCCACAAAGAGGTACGTGCCGGTGAACGGCGTGAGACCCCCGGCCGCGTCCGCCAACCGGGCGCCAACGCCGTGGCCGCGCAGCCGCACGGTGTCGAGGGACTCAAACGCGGCCTCGATGCGGCCGGCAGGGGCGATCCACGTAAGGGTCGCGGGATTCGCCGCCACCTCGGTGACCTCGGCGGAGAGCTCGATGCGCAGGATCGGGTGAATTCCGGTCTGATGCGACACGAGATGAATATGCTCGCGGCGGTCGTGAAGCCCCACGATGGGCGACAGGCTGAGCCAGGAACCGCGTCGGCTGAAGGGAATGGTGGTGATGTCGAAGTGGGGAAGATCCACGTCAGTCCTTTACTGCGCCCGCGGTCACGCCCGCCGCAACGTACCGCTGGGCGATGACCAGCAGGAAGGCCGCGGGGACGGAGGCGACCACGGCGGTGGCCATGATCGCGTTCCAGTCTTGGGTGTTGTTGCCGAGGTAGCGGTAGATGCCAATGGTGATGGTCTGGAGGGGGCCGCCGCGGTTGAGGGTCGAGGCGAACAGGAAGTCCGACCACGACCACAGGAACGCGAAGAGCGACACGGTGACGATGGAGTTGCGGCTCACGGGCAGCACGATGGAGCGGAAGGTGCGCCAGTGACCCGCGCCGTCGATGCGCGCGGCCTGGATGAGTTCGTTGGGGATGCCCATCATGAACGCCGTGAAGATCAGCACGCCAAACGGAACCGCGAGCGTGGAGTCGGCAATGATGAGGCCCCACACGGTGTCCAGCAGTCCCCACGAGTTGAAGATGAGGTAGAAGCCCATCGCCATGATGATGCCGGGGATCATCTGTGCCACGAGCAGCCCAAAGTTCAGCGCCGTGCCGCCTGCAGGCCGCAGCTTGGCGAGCGAGTATCCCGCCGGTGCGGCGATCACGAGGGTCACCACCACGGTGCCAAGACCCACCAGAAAGCTCGTGCCAAGGTAGGGCAGCTGGTCGTGAATGACGCGCGTGTAGCCCTCAAAGTTGGGGTGCCACGGAAAGAGATTGGGGGGATCCTTGCGCAGCTGGTTCGCCGGGGTCAGCGACACGTTGATCATCCAGTACAGCGGGAAGAGCATGATCGCCGTGAGGACGACGCCGATGATGGTCGAGACCCACGAGTGTTGCCGCCTCATGCCGCTGCCGCCTTTCGCTGGGCACGGATATAGAACATGCCAAAGATGAACGCGATGATGATGAGCACGTTGCCCACCGCGGCCGCGGGGCTCAGTTGGGGGTTGCCGCCGCCAAAGCCCAGTTGGTAGGACCAGATGGCGAGGGTGGTGGAGGTGGTGCCGGGGCCGCCGCGAGACATGATCCAGATGATGTCGAAGACCTTGAGCGTGTAGACAAGGCCCAGCAGGATGGTGATGGCGCTGACGGGGCGCAGCAGGGGGAACGTGACGCGCCAGAAGGTCTGCCAGCGCCCCGCGCCATCGATGGCCGCGGCCTCGTAGACGTCCTCGGGAATGGCCTGCAGCCCTGAGTACAGGAGCACCAGGTTGAACGGCACGCCAATCCAGATGTTGGCGATGATGACGGCAATGAGGGACCAGTCGGGTGACGTCAGCCAATAGACGGGGTCCAACCCGATGGACTCCAAGAAGTAGTTGAGAACGCCGGAATCCGAGTTCATCATCCACGCCCACACGGACGCGGAGACCAGCAGTGGCAAGAGCCACGGCACCAAGAAAAGCGCGCGCAGCGTTGTCGACAGCGGGAACTTGCGGTGGAAGAAGACGGCCAGGGCAAGGCCAATGCCGTACTGGAAGATCAGCGACATCGCCACAAACACGGCGGTGTTCCACAGCGCCGTGGGGAAGGTGGGGTCGGCAAAGATCTTCGAGTAGTTGTCGAAGCCCACGAACTCCGCATTGCCCGTGATGAACGAGCCGAGCGTGTAGTCCCGCAGGCTGAGGTCGATGTTGCGGATCAGCGGCCACAAGTAGAAGGCCACCAGATAGACGCAGATGGGGATCAGGAACAGCCATGCCGCGAGTTGCGCTTTGGCTGCTTCCGTACGGCCCGACGCTGGGCGCCGGGTGGTGGGGGAGGCGGCGGCGTGTGCCGCCGCCTCCCCGGTGGGGTCGCCGAGGACCGTGTCCCGGTGGTCTGGGATGTGATGTGTCGTCATCGGCGACCTCCTTGTGCTTGCGGGTGATGCTGACCTGTGGCCAGTGTTACCCGAGGTTCGATTCCACGGCCGCCTGTGCGGCGGTCAGGGCGTCCTGCGGGGACGAGGTGCCGCTGAGCGCCACCTGGATCGCCGTATAGACCTGCTGCGAGATCACGTCGTAGTTAGTGCCCAGGTTGTCGGCGGTGCGCGGCTTGGCGTCGCCAACCGCGCTGACCCAGAACTCGTTGGCACCCGCGGTGTTCGCCGCGGCCTGTGCGGCCGCGCCGGCCTCGGTGGGAGCAACGTAGCCCAGCGCCGTGGCGCCCGCATCGCCGTCAACGAGGCACTCGGTGATCTTGGCAGACATCGCATAGCGCGAGGTGTCCTTCTGGATTGGGATGGTGATGAACTCGCCACCCGTGGGGGCAGGGGCAGCACCACCGGTGGCCGCGGGGATCTGGATGACCTTGTAGCCGGCGGAGTCGGCGTCGCCCTGGAACCAGGAGCCATTCTCCGCGAACCCAAAGTCGCCGGTCTTGAACTCGTCCCAGCTGGTGCCCTGGGTGTTGGTGAGCACCGACTGCGGCGCGTAGCCGTTCTTGACCCAGTCCGTCCACAGCGTGAGTGCCGCGAGCGACTGGGGCGAGTCCAGCTGCGTGAGGTCGGCCCCGGCGCCCCAGAACCACGGCAGGTACTGGAACGTTCCCTCCTCGGTGCCCACCGCGGAGAACGTGATGCCCTTGTGACCCGCGGCAACAACCTTCTCCAGGGCGGCCGTGAGGGAGGCCTGGTCCGTCACCGAGGCGATGTCGACGCCGGCATCCTCGAGCACGGTGGGGTTGTAGTACAGGCCCAGGGTGTTGGCGCCGATGGGCACACCGTAGGTCTTGCCGTCCACCACACCGGCGCTGAGGATGTTCTGCGAGATGGAGCTGACGTCAAGGCCGTTGTCGTCCGTGGTGGTCAGCAGGCCGGCCTCGGCCAGCAGTGGCACCTTGGGGTTGTCCACCATGGCGATGTCGGGCAGGTTGGATGCGGCGGTGGTGAGGTCCTTGACCGTGTCGCCGGTGTTGCCGCTGTTGCGCTCGATCGTCACGCCGAGTTCCGCGGCGCAGGCGTCGATGGCCTGGGCCCACGTGCTGGACGCGTCGCGGTCGGGGTACGGGTCCCATAGGGTGTAGGCGCCGCCACCGGTAGACGGGTTGGACGCGTCACCGCTTGGGGTGTCGCCGTTGCTGGAGCATGCGGCGAGCAGGCCGATGACGCCCACAGTGGCCACGAGGCCTACCGCCTTGCGGCGGCCATTCCTGGTATTCACGATATTCCTCCTTGATTCGTGTTGACTTAGATTCGAACCGGTTCGACGCTGCGCATGCCGATTGTGCCGTGGCACCCTGCCGTCTAGCGCGTGCTTCCGCGGTCCACCAACTCCGGTGCGATGAACTTCACGACCGGTGGGCCCGCTTGCCCAGCGTCGAGGATTCGTCGAACCACTTGCTGGACCGCGAGCTGGCCCAGCTTGTCGGGTGAACTCTCGATGGCCGTGTAGTCCAGCGAGAAGGTCCTCCCGAAGTCTTTGCTGTAGAGGCCCACCACCGACAGGTCGTGGGGAACGCTGACCCCGCGCTGCTGCAGAATGAGCGGAAGGGCGGCCACCGTGGCGTCGTTGTGGACCATCAGCGCCGTGGCGGTGGGGCGGGCGTCCAGAATGGCGTTGACGTTGTGCGTGATCGCCGGCTGTTGCGACTCGCCGTGATAGGCGTGGATGCTCACACCGTGGCGGGCGGCGCGCTCGATGGCGGCGTCCCGGAAGCGCCATCCGTACGAGCCGCCACGCTCAAAGACGTGCTCCGGGGGGCTGATGAGAACGATTTCCGTGTGCCCAAGGCCGCACAGGTGGTCCACGAGCACGCGTGCGGACTCGCCAAAGTCGAGGTCAAAGACGTCGAGGCCCTCGCGATCCGCCGGCAATCCGATCAGCGCGCTGGGCTGCGTGGCCTCGCGAAGGGACGAGACACGGGGGTCGTTGTGCGTCACGTCCAGCAGCACCACACCGTCTACTTGGTTGGAGGCGGTGATGCGGCGCACCGCTGATGGGCCGTCCGTGTCGTTGACGAACAGCACGTCATAGCCCAACTCGCGGCTTGCGTCGGACACCGAGCGGATGTACTGCAACATGGCCGGGGCGAACTCGTCTTGGTGGAACTGCGACAGCAGGCCAAGCGTCATGGTCTGCGCGGTGGCCAGGGCGCGGGCACCGGCATTGACCGTGAACCCCAACTCCTTGATGGCGTCTTCGATGCGGCGGCGGGTGTCTGGCGAGATGGACCGTTTGCCGGACAGGGCGTAGGACACCGTGCTGCGCGATACCCCCGCGCGCTGCGCCACATCCTGAATGGTTGCCATCTTTTCGCTCTCCATCGAACTGTCAGATCGCCGATTCGTCGAACCGGTTCGACACAAAGTAACACGTCATCGAGGGTCGTGCAAGTGTCAATGTCGCGCGATGTCGCGAGGGCCCGCGACCGCCCGCGGAGGGGCATCGCGGGCACCAGCCAGCCCCAGCGTCGGGCATGCGCAGGCAGACCTGGAAGAATGGCGAGCATGACTCAGCGCGTCTTCTCGGGCATGCAGCCCACCTCGGATTCCCTGCAGCTTGGCAACTACCTTGGTGCGCTGCTGCAGTGGGTGGCGCTTCAGGAGGGGCGTGAGGCCATCTACTGCGTGGTTGACCTCCACGCGCTCACCGTGGCTCCCGATCCCGAGGTGCTGCGCAGGCGCACTCGCCTCACGGCCGCACAGTTCCTTGCGGCAGGCGTTGACCCTGCAAAGTCCTTGCTCTTTGTGCAATCCCACGTGCACGAGCACGCGGAGCTCGCGTGGATCCTGTCCACCTTCACGGGCATGGGCGAGGCCGGGCGCATGACCCAGTTCAAGGACAAGTCACTCAAGGTGGGGGAGTCCGGCACCAATGTGGGCCTGTTCACCTACCCGGTGCTCATGGCGGCAGACATTTTGCTGTACGACACCACGCTGGTTCCCGTTGGCGAGGACCAGCGCCAGCACCTTGAGCTGTCCCGCGACCTCGCCCAGCGACTCAACTCGCGCCTAGGCGAGGGCACCGTGGTGGTCCCCGAGCCGTACATCGTCAAGGAGGTCGCCAAGATCTACGACCTCCAGGACCCCACCTCCAAGATGTCGAAGTCCGCCTCAAGCCCCAACGGACTCATCGAGATCCTCGATGACCCCAAGGCCATCACCAAGCGCATCAAGTCCGCCACCACGGACTCCGAGACGGTCATCCGCTTTGACCCAGAGGCCAAGCCGGGAGTCTCCAACCTGCTCACGATCTACTCGGCGTTCACCGGGCACTCCATCCCGGACATCGTCGCCGAGTACGAGGGCAAGATGTACGGCCACCTCAAGACCGACCTCGCCGAGATTGTGGTCGCGCAGTTGGGCCCCGTGCGTGAGCGCACCCTGGAGTGGATGGAGTCGCCAGCCAAGCTCGACGCGGTGCTCGCCGAGGGTGCGGCCAAGGCCTCCGCCATCGCCAAGGTGACGCTCGCGCGCATCTACGACAGCGTCGGGCTGCTGCCTAGGGCTTGATGGTCGGCCACACCACGCGCTGGAAGCGGGCCCAAGAAGGTGCCCGCGAACGAGCCAAGCGCGGGCGTCGGCTTGTGCGGCTGTTCTTTGCGCGGCCCGTTGGGCGCGCACTGAGACGGTATCTGGACAGCAACGGCAACGTGCTCGCCGGCGGTGTTGCGTACTACTCGCTGGCATCGGTGGCGGCGGCGCTCGTGCTTGCCGTGTCCGTGGCGTCGCTCATCGTGGTGGGTAACGAGACCTTCCGCGAGGCGGTCTTTGCCTTCATCGGCAACGCGATTCCCGGGCTGTTCCCCACGGACGAGCGGCCGGGAATCGTGGATCCCGAGACGTTGTCGGTGCCCGCGATGTCTGGGGTGGTGGGCCTCGTCGCATTTGGCGTGCTGGTGTACACGGCCACGCGGTACATGCGGGGATTGCGCGCGGCAACGCGCACAATGCTCGGCTCGGCATCGGCCAAGTCCATCCCTGGCACCTTGCGGGATGTTATTGCGCTTCTCCTGTTGGGGGTGATTGCGCTGGTAGCTACGGGTTTGCAGGTTGTGGCGAGCGCGCTGGCCAAGACCGTGGCGGGACTGTTCGACAGTTCCGGCGTGTCCGAAGCCACGGTGTGGATTACCGCGGCCGCCGCCGGCCTGCTCGCCGACATCGCCTTTGTGGCGCTCGTGCTGCTGGTGCTGGGTTCTGCGCGCGCGCCCGCGCGCATCCTGGTGCCCACCATCGGCGTCACGGCCGTGGTCATCATGATCCTGCAGCAGGCCAGCGGATACTTTGTGCGCTCCGCGTCGCAAAGCGCAGTGCTGGCACCTTTCGCCGCGATCATCGCGCTCATGATCTTCGTGGACTTCACCACGCGCGTGCTG
>Ga0206116_1000408_pt1 | contig 47581 bp, 39 predicted proteins | sample 3A1Ametagenome_FD_178000 | JGI IMG/M metagenome (GOLD analysis project Ga0206116, IMG submission 178000) | Enriched microbial communities from leaf-cutter ant dump, University of Wisconsin, Madison, United States - 3A1A | ecosystem: Environmental > Terrestrial > Nest > Insects nest > Nest dump...
GGCACGTGACCCTGCCAGTGACGGCCTCGGTGGTCAGCCTGTTCGCCATGAAAACCCTGCTGACCAAGAACATGTTCCTCGAGGAAATCCGCCGGCAGTACGTGCTCACTGCCAGAGCCAAGGGCCTGACCGAGCGGCGCATCCTCTGGAAACACGTGTTTCGCAACACCCTGCTGCCGCTGATCACCGGCTTCCCGGCGACCTTCATCGGCGCCTTCTTCACCGGCAGCCTGCTGATCGAAACGCTGTTTTCCCTCGACGGCCTGGGCTTGCTGTCCTACGAGTCGATCAACAACCGCGACTACCCGGTGGTTCTCGGCACGCTCTACCTGTTCACCCTGATCGGCCTGCTGATCAAGCTGGCCGCCGACCTGGCCTACGCCTTCGTCGACCCCCGTATCAAGTTTTCGGCTCAGGAGAATTGAAGTGAGCGCAGCCCTGCATGCCGAATCGCCCGGCACTCGTATCTGGCGACGTTTCAAACGCCACCGCATCGGCTACTGGAGCCTGTGGATCTTCCTCACCCTGTACGGCCTGAGCCTGATCGGCGAGCTGGTGTCCAACGACACCCCGCTATTCATCTACTACCAGGGCAACTGGTTCTTCCCCCTGTTCGTGGACTACCCGGAATCGGTGTTCGGCGGCCAGTTGCCGACCTTCACCGACTACCTCGACCCATTCATCCGCGCACAGCTCGCTGCACCAGGCAACTTCGCGCTGTATCCGCCTAACCCGTACTACTACGACACGCTCAACTACTTCTCCGCAGCCGAACACTTTCCAGGACCGCCAAGCGCCGAGAACTGGCTGGGCCTGGACGCCGCCGGCTACGACATGACCGCCCGCCTGCTCTACGGCTTCCGCATTTCGGTGACATTCGCCCTGGCCCTGACCCTGATCGGCACCCTGCTCGGCATCGCCATCGGCGCCCTGCAGGGCTACTTCGCCGGCAAGGTCGACCTGCTGGGCCAGCGCCTGATCGAGATATGGAGTTCGATGCCGGAGCTGTACCTGCTGATCATCTTCGCCTCGATGTTCAACTCCAGCTTCATCCTGATCTTCATCCTGCTCTCGCTGTTCAGCTGGATGCAGCTCTCGGACTACGTGCGCGTCGAATTCCTGCGCAACCGCCAGCTGGAATACGTCAAGGCTGCCCGCGCCCTGGGCCTGTCCAGTGGGCAGATCATCTGGCGCCACGTACTGCCCAACAGCATGACCCCGGTAATCACCTTCCTGCCGTTTCGCATGAGCGCCGGGATCATGGCCCTGGCCAGCCTGGACTTCCTCGGCCTGGGGGTCAGCTCGCCAGCGCCGAGCCTCGGCAACCTGCTGTCCCAGGGCAAGCAGAACCTGGATGCCTGGTGGATTTCCCTGGCCACATTCACCGTACTGGTAGGCACCCTGTTGCTGCTGACCTTCATGGGGGAAGCCCTGCGTGACGCGCTGGACAACCGCATCGCCGATGACGAACCCGAGGAGGAAGACGATCGCATCCACCTGTCCCGCGAGTCGGAGCGGGCCCAGGCCAGCGACGCACACAGCGCACCGTCAACCCGCGACAAACTGCTGGAGGTCTCATGAGCGAGGCATTGCTGAAAATCGAAAATCTCTCCATCAGTTTCGGCAAACGCCAGGCGGTGCACGGGCTCGATCTGGAAATCCAGGCCGGCGAGCGCCTGGCCCTGGTCGGTGAGTCCGGCTCAGGCAAGACGGTGACGGCCCTGTCGATCCTGCGCCTGCTCGAACGGGTGTCCCTGGACGGCCGCATCCTCCTGCAAGGGCGCGACCTGCTGGCGCTGCCACTGGAGGAACTGCGCGAGATCCGTGGCCGTGATGTGGCGATGATCTTCCAGGAGCCGATGACCGCGCTCAATCCGCTGCACAGCATCGGCCAGCAGATCATCGAGACCCTGCTGCTGCACAGCGACCTGAGCCCCGCAGAAGCGCGCGAGAAGGCCATTCACCTACTCTCGCGAACCGGCCTGCGCGAGCCCGAACGGCGCATCGACAGCTACCCTCACCAGCTTTCCGGCGGCCAACGGCAACGGGCGATGATCGCCATGGCCCTGGCCTGCAAACCGAAGCTGCTGATTGCCGACGAGCCGACCACCGCCCTCGACTGGACCATCCGCGCCCGCATCATCAAACTGCTGCTGGATCTGCAGGAAGAGTTCGGCATGGCGGTGCTGTTGATCACCCATGACCTCAACCTGGTCAGGCGCTTCGCCCAGCGAGTGGCGGTGATGGAAAAGGGTCGCCTGGTGGAAACCGGACACACCGAACAGTTGTTCAATGCACCGCAGCACCCCTACACCATCAAGCTGCTCAACAGCCTGCCGCAGCGCGAGGTCGAAGACGTCGCCCTGAGCAGCCCGGTGCTGCTGGAAGCGCGCAAACTGCGCGTGGAGTACCCCAAGCGTCTGCCCGGCTGGCGTGGCTGGTTCTCCAGCGGCCGCTTCGTCGCCGTCGAGGGCGCCGACCTGTTGCTTCGGGCCGGTGAAACCATCGGTGTGGTCGGTGAATCGGGCTCCGGCAAATCAACCCTGGTACAGGCCATCCTGCGTCTGATTCCACTGCACTCCGGCTCCCTGGAGTTCGCCGGCAAGCCTCTGCAACAGCAGAACCGCCGCGAGCAGCTGGACTTCCGTTCGCGGGTTCAGGTGGTGTTTCAGGACCCGTTCGGTTCCCTATCGCCCCGGCAGACGGTGGAACGGATCATCGCTGAAGGACTGGATCTGCACTTCGCCGACCTGTCGGAGGAAGAACGTCATCTGCGTATCCTCGACGTGCTGGCCGAAGTCGGCCTGCCACGCTCCGCGCTACGCCGCTATCCCCATGAGTTTTCCGGCGGCCAGCGGCAGCGCATCGCCATTGCCCGCGCCATCGTGCTGCAACCTCAGGTGCTGATTCTCGACGAACCGACTTCAGCGCTGGACGTGTCGATCCAGAAGCAGATCCTCGAACTGCTGGCCAGCCTGCAACGCAAGTACGGCCTCAGTTACCTGCTGATCAGTCACGACCTCAGCGTGGTCAACGCCCTCGCCCATCGCATCTACGTACTCAAGGACGGCGAGATCGTCGAGGAAGGTGAAACCACCCAGGTCATCGCTCGTCCTACCCATCCCTACACCCAGCGGCTGGTTCACGCCACGCTGTGACACTTCAGAGCTTTCCATGAACCTGTCCCTGCGCCATCTGTTCCGACCTGTTTTCCCGACGTTCGCGGCGGCCCTCGCCGGCGCGCTGCTGTACCTGCCGAACGCGGCCGATGCCGCCCACGCCTACGCACAATTCGGCGATCCCAAGTACCCGGCCGGCTTCACCCATTTCGCCTACGCCAACCCGGATGCGCCCAAGGGCGGCGTGCTCAACCTGTCGAACACCGGGGCCAATAGCAGCTTCGACAAGTTCAACCCGTTCAGTCTGCGCGGCCGCGCCGCGCCAGGCCTGCTGGAACTGATGTTCGAAACCTTGACCGTGTACAGCCTGGACGAGCGCAACACCCAGTACGGTCTGCTCGCCGAGGACATCGAGGTAGCCGAAGACTTCACCTGGGTACGCTTTCGCATCCATCCCAAGGCTCGTTTCTCCAACGGAGACCCGGTCACCGCGGACGACGTGAAGTACTCCTTCGACACCCTGTCCGGACCGCTGGCCAGCCCCAACTTCACCGCTTACTTCGCCGAGATCAAGGGAGCCGTGGTGCTCGACGCACAGACCCTGCGCTTCGACTTCAAGCGCCCCGGCCGCGACCTGCCCTTCGTCGCCGGTAGCCTGCCGGTGTTCTCCCCCAAGTGGGGCGTGAGAGCGGACGGTAGCAGCGTGGCGTTCGACCAGCTACGCATGGAGATTCCGATAACCAGCGGGCCGTACACCATCACCAAGGCTGTGGAAGGACGCGATGTCAGCTACACCCGCCGTGCCGATTACTGGGGCAACGACATCCCGGTACGCCGTGGCACCCTGAACTTCGGTGAAGTGACCTACAAGCTGTACAAGGATCGTGATACCCAGGTCTCCGCACTGCGCGGCGGCAATTACGATTTCTTCAATGAAATTCAGATGCGCTACTGGTGCTGTCAGTACATCGGCAAGCGTTTCGACAACGGCGAGCTGGTGAAAAAACTCTTTCCCCACAACAACCCACCGGCGATGGTTGGCCACACCTTCAACACCCGCAAGGAACGCTTCAACGATCCGCGGGTGCGTGAGGCGTTGATCTATGCGCTAGATTTCGAGTGGGTCAACCAGAAGATCTTCGATAACAACTTTGGCCGGGTCTACAGCTACTTCAGCAACACGCCATTAGCCGCCAGCGGCTTGCCCAGCGAGGCCGAGCTGGCCCTGCTCGAACCGTATCGCGACCAGCTCGATCCCAAGGTATTCGGCCCGATGGTGAAACTACCCAGCACCAAAGCCCCTTCGAGCCTGCGCAAGAACCTCATGCGCTCGCTGGAGCTGTTCGCCGAAGCCGGCTGGAACAACCGTGACGGCGTACTACGCAACGACAAAGGCGAGCCATTCGTGATCGAGGTTGCGGGCGCACGGGGCGACAACCTGCTGCTCGACCCCTACTACCTCAACCTGCGCAAGCTCGGCATCCAGGTGGAACAGAAGCTCTCCGACCCGGCGACCAACTACGCCCGGCTGAAGAACTTCGACTACGACTTCACCCCCATCGGCCTGCGCGAGTCGCGCATGCCTGGGCCGGAGCTGTGGCGCACCTTCAACAGCAAGGACGCTGACGTGCCCGGTTCCAACAACATCATCGGAGTGAAGTCGCCAGTCATCGATGCCCTGCTGCTCAAGCTGCTCGATGCTGGCTCCCAGGAGGAACTGGAAACCACGGCCCGGGCACTTGATCGCGTGCTGATGCACGGCCACTACATTCAGCCCTGGCGCTACCTGACCAACCACCACCTGATCTACAACCAGCGTCTGCACTACCCGGCGCAACTGCCGCTGTACTACGGCGCCAACGAGTGGGTGATTGGCTACTGGTGGGACGGCGACCTGGAAAAACCCGACCAACTCGCCCACCAGCAAAACTGAATACCGACGGCCCGCCTTGCGGGCCGTTTTCTTTGGCCCATCGCTCACCGTTTCGTAGGGCGCGCCGTGCGTAACGAGGCCCGCGAAGCGCCGGTGCGCACGGCGCACTCCTTTGTCGTTCTGCGGCCCAGTCAACAGCCACTGCTGCCCTACCAGCAACGCGGCAGCAATTGTCGCTACCCAGGCTCACGGCGCGCGTCTCGCCCTACCGACCAACACCCTTCACTGCCCCCTGCATTTACCCGCTGCAACGCCCATTCCATTGATCCAGGTCAACTCGGGCACGGCTCGCGGAACGTCGTGGAGTAGCTGGCACGCTCCCTGCTCTTGTCCCGTGGAAAGTGCTGGCGCCGATGTCAGCCGCACTCGACCGAACCCACAGGGAGTCACGCAATGAGCGAATACATCTGGCAACTGCCGAACAACCGCGACGCGCGTTATGCCGACGCCACGCCTCGCAAACGCGGCGAGCGCCTGGAGGGCGATCGCGCGCCCTTCACCTCTGGCGTCAGTGACCCGCGCGGCAGTCGTTTCAACTACCTCGATTACCTGCACCAGATCGCCCGTGCCGCCGACCTCACCGGCTTCGATGGTATCCGCATCCAGAATGACCACCAGGGTGATGAACCCTGGATCATCGCCGGCTACCTGGCCCCGAGCACCCGCCGCCTCAAGCTGCTTACCGAGTTCGATGCCTCCCGTGGCTCGGCGGTGTATGCAGCGAAGAACGCCATGAGCTTCCAGCGTTTCACCGGTAACCGCTTCGCCTGGCAGATCAGCAGCGTCGAAGACCCTGTCGTGCGCCTCCAGCTCGGCGACCGTGCCCAGAACGCCGATCTGCTGCCGCGCATCGACGAGTTCCTCACCGTGGCCAGGGGTGTGATCGACCAGACCGGGTTCAACTTCAAGGGGCGCTTCTTCGAAGTACTGGAGGGCGGCTTCAGCGGCCCGTTGAGCGGCCATCCGGTACCCACCGTCTACCTCTCCGGGGCAACGGCGGAGGCCTACCAGCTGTCGGCGGCACAGGCCGACGTGCATGTGTTCGACGCCCAGCCAGCAGCCCAACTGCTGCCACTGCTGGCAGAAGTGGCGGCCATCGCCAAGATCCATCAACGCGAACTGAAATTTGGCCTGCGCATCGACGTGCTGGCCCGCGAAAGCCAGGAAGAGGCCGAGTTCGACGCACGGCGCCTGGCCGAGCAGACCGATTGGCAAGGCAGCTTCGATGCCGACGGCCTGTGGCTGGGCCTGGGCAGTGCTCATGGCGACGCCAAGGCCACCCTGGTTGGCAGCTACGAGCAGGTCATCGAGCGCCTGAGCGCCTATGCCGACGCCGGCATCCACAGCTTCCTGCTCGGCGGCGCACCGCACCTGGAAGAAGCCTACCGGGTCGGAGAGAACCTACTGCCTGCCCTGCGCGCCTACTCCCAGCGCGACGCCAACGTCGCCTGAAGCCCACCTCAAAATTCAGAGAGAACACACAACATGGCAATCGACTTCCACTGGCGCCTGCCCTCCCACGGCGAACCGAGCACCCACCGCAACCGCGAACCCTATCGTGGCGACTGGTTCTTCGGTAACGGACAACCGGGCAGTCACGGCCTGAGCAGCCGCGCCGACGGTTTCAGCTACATCGACTACCTCGGTGAAATCGCCCGGGCAGCGGAAATCTCCGGTTTCCAGGGCGGGCTGATTCCCTCGTTCCCGTCCACCGACGAACCTTGGGCCATCTCCGCCTTCCTGGCGCAGCAGACCCGCACCTTCCGCTTCATGCTCGCCTTCCAGCCAGGCTTCCTCAATCCGGTCACCGCTGCACGCATGACCGCCACCCTGCAGCGCGCCACCGGCGGCCGTGCCCTGTTCAACGTAATCACCGGTGGTGGCGGACCGTCGCAGTTATGGTGGGGCGATTCGGTGCCGCACGACGACCGCTACACCCGCACCACCGAGTTCCTCGATGTGCTGCGTGGCGTCTGGCAAGGCGGCCCGTTCAGCTACGACGGCAAGTTCTACCAAGTACAGGACGCCGGCCTGGCCGAACCGCTGTCGCGGGAGGAATTCCCCGAGATCTACTTCTCCGGCTCGTCCGATGCGGCCCTGAGCTCCGCGTCCAAACACGCCGAGTACTACCTGTCCTGGCTGGAACCGTTCGACCAGTTGCGCGAGAAGTTCGACCGGGTCAAGCAACGCACCGACCTGCTCGGCCGCAAGATCAAGTGCGCCGTGCGCGTCGACGTGATCGCTCGTGCTACCGAAGAAGAAGCCTGGGCGGAAGTGCGCAAGGGCTTCGAACGTCTCGATCCGGCCGCCATCGCCCGCCTGCGGGAACGCCGTGGCGGCGGCGACTCGGTGGGCGCAAGCCGCCAGGGCGCAGCCCGTCCGCTGACCATCAACAGCTACAAGGATCTGATCATCGAGCCCAATGTGTGGTCGGGCTTCAGCCTGCTGCGCGGCGGTCAGACCAACGGCATCGTCGGCAGCTACGAGCAGGTGGCCGAGCGACTGGACGATCTGGTTCAGCTCGGCGCCGACGCCTTCATCCTCGCCAGCACGCCGCATCTGGAAGAAACCTACCGGGTTGGTGAAGAAGTGCTGCCGTTGGTCAAGGGCCATCGCTGAATGCACGGATGGTCGACTGCTGAATTCCCAGCAGCCGGCTGCAAGCGGGCTGCTGCCAGAGCAGCAGCCCTGGCGCAGGCCCTGTCACCGAAACCGGAAAGCAAGCACAACCGACTGATTAATAAAGAAAAAATAAAAACATAGAAAGCTGGAATGGTTCGTGCTCTGACACCTGCACCTGCCCGCATCGCCTTATCAGGAGATACCCATGTCGCTTAGCGCACACGCCCAGACCACCCCGACCGACCAAGCCGATCTCAAGCAACTGTGGTTCACCCGTTGCCCGGTGCCCACCGCCACCGGCCTGGCCTACAAGCTCGGCTGGCTCACCGAGGAATTCGCCGCCGACGGCATCAGCGTCGACACCCTGCAAGACAACCGTGACCTCGGCCGCCACCATTACGACCACCAGCTCGACACGCTGATCCGCGAAGGCGGCAACATCCTCGCCCTGGCGGCTCGTGCTCAAGGTGCACCGACACGCCTGATCGGCCTGACCTGGATCGATGAATGGCAGACCATTCTGGTTCGCCCGGATTCCGGCATCACCTCGCCCGCGCACCTCAAAGGCAAGCGTCTGGCCCTGCCGGACTGGAGCGAGCACAGTATCCCCAGCCACGCACGTGGCAGCAGCATCGCCCGCGGCATGTCGCTGCAAGGTTATCGCGGCGCACTGGAAGCTGCCGGCCTGGGCTTCCATGACGTGGAACTGGTAGAGGTTCCGTCCAACCGCCCCCTGAGCGGCGCCAGCACCGACAGCGGACTGCGCAGCCTGTGGTCGGGCCTGGATTACCTGGCAGACGGCCGCGTCGATGCGGTCTACGTCAAGGGCGCCTCGGCAGTGGATGCGGCCAAGGCCGCCGGCGCGGTGGTCGGCATCGACCTCGACGCCCTGACGGATCGCAAGTACCGGGTGAACAACGGCACGCCACGGCCGATCACAGTGCACCAGAACCTGATCGACAACCACTTCGACGAACTGGTGCGTTTCCTCGATCAGACCCTGCGCGCTGCCGACTGGGCCGCGGACAACCTGGCCGGGGTGCACGACATCCTCTCCAGCGAAACCCGTGGCAGCAGCGAAGCGGTAGCCGCTGCCTACCGCAACGACTTCCACCGCTCGCTGCACCCGGATCTGTCTGCCGAACGCCTGAAGCTGTTCGAAGCACAGAAGAAATCCCTGTGGCTGCATGGCTTTCTCGAGCACGACTTCGACTTCGCCGACTGGGTCGACCCACGCCCGCTGGAAGCCGCGCTCAAGCTGCGTGCCGAACGCCGCCAGCAGGGTCGCTGATCCAACCGACCCGCACTGCGGGCCACCCTTACCATCTTAGATACAGGTAGAACATCATGAGCATCACCCTCAGCGACCTCAGCCCGGAAGCGCGCGCTTTCGTGGAACAAACCGTTGCCGACGCCGCCGTGGCCTTCAAGGCCTTTCGCGAGACCAACACCACCACCGCCAACGGCACCGTCGGCTTCATCGAGCGGATTCCTGGCGAGGATCTGCTGGTCAGCGTCAACGACCCAGGCCCGTTCAACTGGAAGAACAAGCAACTGACGCCATCGCTCAGCGTGCTGAGCGGCCCCGGCCGTTACAACAAGCTGTTCCAGCAATTCCCCGAGGTGACCACCATCTCCCACGTGCACACCCCGGCCCTCGGTGCCTGGGCGCAGACCCACCGTACCCTGCCGATCCGCTACGTGCCGGTACAACGCCACAAGCTGTTTACCGAGCTGCCGGTCTATATCGACCGTCGCCAGCAGGAGGTCGATTTCATCATCGACCAGTTGCGCATCAACCCACACCTCACCGCCATCCTCGAAGCCAACGGTGGTGCCACCGTATGGGGCTTCAAGGGCCTGCGCGAAACTGCCGAATTCATCCAGATCCTCGAGGAAGGCGCGACCATTCAGATCGCCGCCGAAGCCATCGGCGGCTCCCGCAACTTCGGCCCTGGCGTGCTGGCGCAACAATTCAAGATGAGTGGCCTGACCGAACAAGCTCTGGAGCTGGGCCTGCTGCCCATCACCGACCGCTGAGCACATCCCCGGTCGCGCGTACTCCTGAATCCGGGCAGTCCATCTGCCCGGATTCCTTGCGTTTCGGCCGCCAGGCCACGAACGAACCGCCGTATTCACGAGAAGCAGCATGAGCCGTCAATCCGATTACTCCGTCCACCCCCAGTTCATCGAGCGCTGGTCGCCGCGCTCGTTCACCGGCGAGCCGATTGCCCAGGAAGAACTCTTCGCCCTGTTCGAGGCCGCACGCTGGGCACCATCGGCGAACAACTCGCAACCCTGGCGCTTCGTCTACACCACCCGGGATTCGAGCAACTGGAAAGCCTTCCTCGACCTGCTGATCGAGAGCAACCAGCGCTGGGCCACCCGCGCCTCGGCACTGATCATTCTGCTTTCGAAAACCCAGCACCTGCGCCCCGGCAACGACCAACCAACGCCGCTCTTCAGCCACACCCTGGACGCAGGCGCCGCCTGGGCCCACCTGGCCCTGCAAGCCGAGCATAGCGGCTGGCGCAGCCATGCCATCGGCGGCTTCGACCGTGATCGCGCTCGACAACTGCTTGGCGTGCCGGACGACTACAAGGTCGAAATCGCCATTGCCATTGGCCGTCAGGCAGAGCGCCACTACCTGCCCGTCGAGCTGCAGGAACGCGAGCAACCGAGCCCGCGCCACCCAGTGCAAGCGCTGGTCGCCGAAGGCCGTTTCGCCTTCGACTAAGCATGAGCTGTCTCTCCCTGCCATACCCAACAACGAGTCCGATCAGGCAACGATGAAAAACATCTGGCGCATCATTCAATTCATTCCGGAATACCGTGGTCGGGTCATCGGCGTGATCGCCGTGGGCACCGTGCTGGGCTTCATCGGCACGGCCACCCCGTACTTGTACAAGTTCATCGTCGATGCTATCTCGCAGATGCTTTCCGGCTCCATCAGCAAGGAAGAAGCAACCGCCAGTGTGGTCACCCTGCTGCTGATTTTCTTCGTCCTGCGCCTGGGCGTGGTGGGCTTCGGTGCCCTGCAGAACAAACAGGCCGACGACCTCTGGCTGGACACCGTGAGCACCTTCCGCCAGCGGGTGTTCGACAACATGACGCGCAAGTCCATCGACTACTTCGAGAAGACCCGCGTCGGCGAAATCATGGATCGTTTCGGCAACATCACCAGCATCACCATGTGGTTGTCGTCGCTGACCGATGGCACCCTGGCGAGCATCCTGCAGATGTTCTTCATCGTCGCCGTGCTGCTGATCAAGGCTCCGCTGATCGGCGTGCTGATGACCGGCGTGCTGCTGCTGAATTTCTGGATTTCCTACCGCACCGTGGGTTGGACCAAGCCCCATCGTCGAGGCTGGCAGGCGCTGGCCGGAAAGATGAGCGGGCTGCTGGCCGAGATGGTCGGCAACATCGCCACGGTGCGTAGCTTCGGCGGCGAGCCGGCGGTGAAACAGCGCTACGACGATACCCAGGCCGAATGGCTGGTGGCACGCGGCAACCTGCACAAGACCGAGTGGCGCTCCGAGCAGGCGCTCAACGTGATCAATACCTTCGGCGTGTTCATCGCCGTGGCGCTGGCGGTGCACGCCGCCCTGCAGGGACGTTTCACCACCGGCGATATCCTGCTGATCCTGACCCTGACGCAGAACCTGATCAACACCATTGCCCCCATCGCCCGGCAGATCAATCAGGCCGGCGAAATCGAGAGCACCGCAGAACGTCTGGTGGAGCTGCTCGATGTGGAATCCGAGCACGCCGATAAGCCCGATGCGATCCCACTGACCGCCCTGCACAGCATTGCCTTCGAGAATGTCAGCTTCAGTTACCCGGGCCATGCCGACCAGGCGCTGAAGAACATCGACTTCAAGGTGGACGCCGGGCGCACTCTGGCCCTGGTGGGCAGCAGCGGTAGCGGCAAGACAACCATCGTCAAGCTGCTGATGCGCTTCTACGACCCCACCGAGGGTCGCATTCTGATCAATGGCATCGACCTGCGCGACTACCAGCAACGCAGCGTGCGGGCGGTGATGGGCGTGGTGCTGCAGGATGTGGCGCTATTCAACGACAGCATCGGCGAGAACATCGCCTTCGCCCGCCCCGGTGCCAGTGAAGCGGAAGTTCGTCTGGCAGCCCAGGGCGCCCATGCCGACGCCTTCATCCAGCGCCTGGAAGCGGGTTACCAGACCATGGTCGGCGAACGCGGCATCAAGCTCTCGGGCGGCGAGAAGCAACGGGTGGCCATCGCCCGGGCGATCCTCAAGAACCCGCAGCTGATCATTCTCGACGAGGCCACCAGCGCCCTCGATTCGGAATCCGAGCAGCAGGTACAGAAGGGCCTGGAGCAGCTGGTCAATGGTCGTACCTCGGTGATCATCGCTCACCGCCTGAGCACGGTGATGAACGCCGACCTGATCCTGGTGATGCGCAACGGCCAGGTGCTGGAGCGCGGACAGCATCAGGAGCTGTCACGACGTGACGGCGGTCTCTACGCGCACTTGTTCGCCCTGCAAACCCGCGGGCCGCTGGTGGCCAGTTGAGCCTACTCGCCAATGCCGGTCGATTGCGTAGGGAGCGCCGTGCGCACCGGAAAGACGACACGGTACGCACAGCCCCCTACCGCGGTATCGCAGCCGGATGTGAAGGCCTGTCCGATCGGCATTAGCCACCTTTCTTCCCTTTTTCGAGTCTCTCCATGCTGAAGAACTATCCCCTGTTGCGCTGCCTGGCGATCTACCGCGAAATGCCCTGGCGCTTCCTGCTCACGGCGACGCTGTTCGTTGCCATCAACGCAGGGCTGGCCTGGCAGCAGTGGCTGATCGGCCACGCTCTCAACGACGTCAGCAGTGGTACGGCCGTGGTTCGCCAGGCCGACGACAGCCTGGATGCAAGCGTGGCCTGGTACTGGCTATGGCTGCTGCTGGCAGTGGCCGGTGCGCGCGGCCTCATGCAATACGCGGCCGGCGTACTGTCGATCACCCTCAGCCAGAACCTGCTGACCCGATTGCGCGAACGCATCCTGGTGCAGGTGCAGAGCCTGCACCTGGGCTACCACCTGGAACACGGCATGGGCGAGATGATCACCCGCACCACCCGTGATGCCGACAAGGTGCGCGATGCCCTGATCAGCTTCTGGCGCCAGGTGGTGGAGACCCCGCTGGTGCTGCTGGCCACGGTGGGTCTGCTGTGCTGGTACCACCCATTGCTGGGCCTGGTGCCCCTGGCACTGACCGCGGTGGGCCTGTGGATCTTCGTCCTGCAGACCGGGCGCCTGGTAGTGCTTGACCGTGCCGTGGGCGCAGCCTATGACCGGGTCAATCAGGATCTCAGCGAAGGCATCGGCGGCGTGCGGGTGATCAAGTCCTTCGCCCTCGAAGCCAGCCGCATCGAACGCTTCGATCAGCAAGTGGCCTACTTCGCCGAACAGGCACGCAGTGCCCTGGCCTACGCCAGCTCGCGCATTCCGCTGCCCCAGGCGGTGGTCGCGCTGGGTCATGTGTGGATCCTGACCTACGGCGCCACCCTGGTTCGCGACGGCGAATTGGGCATCGGCGAACTGGTCAGTTCCTTGCTGATCGCCACCACCCTGGTATTTCGCATCGAAGGCGTCGGCCGGGTGATGCAGGTATTCGCTGACGCCCGCTCCTCGGCGGGCCGTATCTGGCATTTGCTCGACGCCAGCCCGGCCATCGAAAGTGGTGATCGATCACTGCCCGAGGGCGCACTCGGCCTGCGCCTGAACCAGGTCAGCGTGGCCGCCCCCGGTGGCGGTCGAACCATCCTCGAACGTTGCTCGCTGCACGTGCAGCCGGGCGAGGTGGTGGCCCTGATCGGCGCAACCGGGGTGGGTAAGAGCCTGCTGGCCAGCCTGCTGCCGCGCCTGGCGGATGCCCATATGGGAACTGTCGAGGTCGGCTCGGATGCCAGCGGCTGGCGCGACTTGCGCCAGGTCGACCTGACCGAACTGAGGCGCCGCGTACACGTGGTGCCTCAGGAAAGCTTTCTGTTCTCCGATACACTGGCCGCCAACCTGCGCAAGGCAGCCCCCCAGGCCAGCGACGACGAGCTGCGCTGGGCACTGGACATGGCGTCTGCCAGCGATGTGCTGGAACGTCTGCCCCATGGCCTGGAGACGCAGCTCGGCGACCGTGGTGTGACCCTGTCCGGCGGCCAGCGCCAGCGCCTCAACCTGGCCCGCGCCCTGCTCGCCCAGCCCGATATCCTGTGTCTGGACGACGCCACCAGCGCCCTCGATTCGCTCAGTGAACGGGCAGTGCTGGACAACATCCGCGCCCTGCCGCACACCCGAGGCAAGGCCACCACCCTGTTGCTGATCTCCAGCAAGCTGTCCACCATCCTGCTCGCCGACCGCGTCCTGCTGCTGGCTGACGGGTACATCGCCGACAGCGGCCGGCATGCCGAGCTGGTCGAACGCAACGCCCTTTACCGCGACCTGCTGGGAGTCGAGCCGGACACTCCAGCATCGCAAAATCCGCGCCTGGAGGGCCAGCCATGAGCACCAGCAAGAAAGCCTTGAGCGATATCGAAATCGAGGAAATGCTGGCCAAGCAGGCCCTCGATCGCAGCATGTTCAAACGCCTGGTGCCGCTGCTAGGGCCGGTGCGTGGACGCATTCTTACCGTGATCGGTTTGGAACTGCTACTGGTCTACACCGTGTTCATGCGCCCCTGGTTCGTCCGCGAACTGTTGGACAACGGCCTGGTGCAGCAAGGCGATGCCTGGATACTCGACCTCGGCCTGGTACTGCTGCTCGGCCTTGGCCTGGGCGCGACCTGGATCATGCGCTTTTTGCTCGCCGGCTTTTCCCAGTACATCGCCGGCAGTGCGGCGATACGCGTGCTCAATGCGCTGCGCAGCAAGGTCTTCGCCCATGTTCAGGCACTCAGCGTCGGCTACTTCGACCGAACCAAGGCAGGGCGCATCATTTCCCGTGCAGACCGTGATGTCGACGCTCTGGAACCGCTGCTGATCCAGGGGCCGCCGGAGTTGCTCGGCGCGTTGCTGCGTTGCGTGGTGGCGTCGATCATGCTGTGGCTGATCGCACCGCAGTTCTTCCTCAGCCTGGCCTCCATCGTGCCCGTGCTGTTCTTCGCCACCTGGGCCTTCAAGCGCATCTCCCAGCGCAACTGGTCCAAGGTCGCGGAAAACCGCAGCCGCTTCACTGCCCACCTGGTCGAAAGCGTGTCGGGCGCCCGCATGCTGCAACAGTGCGTGCAGGAAGAGCCGAATCGCCAGCGCTATCGCCAGTTACTGGAAGATTTCAATTGGGCGCTGATCCGCGGCAACATCCGTTCCGGCTGGTTCGCCCCCTTCACCGGTCTGCTGTCTGCCCTGGGCATGGCGATACTGCTGATGGTCGGTGCCTATAGCCTGGCCGCAGGAACGGTGACCATCGGCCAGGTGGCCGAGAGCCTGTTCTACGTGATGCTCTTCCTCGGGCCGCTGCAGGAACTGTCCGACCTGTTCGAACGCTATGCCACCGGCTCGGCCTCGGCCCAGCGCATCTTCCTGCTGCTCGACACCCGGCCGGAGATCATCGATACCCCCACCCCGCATGCGCTCGGGCAAGCCCGTGGCGAAGTGCGCTTCGAGCAGGTGCTCTTCGCCTACGATCCACTGGCGCCAAACCCGGTGATCGCGGATCTCGATCTGCACATCCCTGCCGGGGAGGTGCTGGCCATCGTTGGCCCTTCCGGCCATGGCAAGAGCACACTGGTGCAACTGCTGACGCGCTTCTACGAAGTGCAAGGCGGCACCGTCAGCATCGACGGCATTGACGTGCGTGACCTGGCCCAGCATGAGCTGCGCCGACGCGTCGGCGTGGTACTTCAGGACAACGTACTGTTCTCCGGCAGCATTCTCGACAACCTGCGCCTGGCCGCGCCGAATGCCAGCGATGAGGTTCTGATCGCTGCGGCCCGCGAGCTGGGTGCCGATGAGGTATTGGAGCGTCTGCCTCACGCCTACCAGACCGAGGTCGGGCCGCTCGGCAATCACCTCAGCCACGGCCAGCGTCAACTGGTGTGCCTGGTTCGAGCCTACCTCGCCGATCCAGCGGTGCTGGTACTCGACGAAGCCACCTCGGCGGTCGACGTGCACACCGAGCGGCGCATCCAGCGCGCCCTGCGCCGTCTCTGCGAAGGCCGCACGGCGATCATCATCGCCCACCGCCTGGCGACCATTCGCGATGCCGACCGTATTGCGGTGATCCGAAACGGCCGCCTGGTGGAAGTCGGCAACCATAGCGAACTGATCGACCGCCAGGGTGCCTATGCCGCGCTTTACCAGGCCTACCAGCGCAGTGCTGGTGTGGAATATACCGATAGCGAAACCGATCGGCAGAGCCTGAGCCCCGCCACCTTCTGAGAAGGTGGCGCGAGCCAGGCCACTGATGCTCCCCTGACAACGGGTGCTGATCGAGTGCTGCCACGGCAGCACTCGGTCTCTCAGGCCGCACGCTGACAGCCTCTACATACAGCAAAGACCGGAGAACACTGGGCACGCCGTAGGCTGGCATGGCAGTTGCTCTGGTCTCAGGGAAGCGATTGCGCCCTGAGCGCAAGCAAAACCGGCGATATCGTCCCCACAAAGCGCCATCAACATCTTACGAGCGCTCGATAGCGGGCAACCGGCCGAGCGTTTCCGAACGTCGCAGCGATAAGCGAAACCTATGAGTAAACCCCTCGACACCCTCTGGTATACCCACAGCCCCGAACCCACAGGATTGGGCGTAGCCGTAGAATCAGGCCGTCTGGCCGAGGCCTTCCGGCCATTCGGCACGAACATTCAGGCGCTACGCGAATCCAGCGACCGCGAGGTGCGTGAAGCGCACTTCGACCATCACCTGCCGAACTCGGTACGCCACGGCGGTAACATTCCGGCCATCTGGGCCTACTCCACCCGCGAGTCGACCCGTGTGCTGGGCCTGTCGTGGATCGACGAAGTGCAACTGCTAGTCACCACCACGGAAAGTGGTGTGAAGACCATCCGCGACCTACGCAACCGCCGCTTCGGCGTACCCAAGTGGGCCAACGTGCAGATCGACTTCGGCCGCGCCCAGGCCCTGCGGGGCCTGGAAAACGCTCTGAGCCTTGAAGGTCTGCGGGTCAGCGACGTCGAACTGGTCGACTACCCCTACGGCAGCGCTCACGTCGACGAACCGCTGCACCAGACCTACGGTGGCCATGTGCGGCTGCGCGGCACCCGGGTGCGGCGCCGCAACAACGAGCTGATTGGTCTATTGCGTGGCGACATCGATGCGATCTTCATCAAGGGCGCTCACGGCGTGCAGCTGGCCGAGGAATTCGGCCTGCAGGTGATCGTCGACACCGGTTCGCACCCGGATCCACGGATTCGCTCCAACCTGGGCGCGCCGCGCACCCTGACCGTCGATCAACACATGCTCGATCACCATCCCATCGCCGTCGAGCGCATCCTGCAGACCGTGCTACGCGCCGAACAGTGGGCCTGGGCTCACCCTGACGAAACCCGGCAGTTTCTCGCACGCACGCTGAACACCAGCGAGTACTGGGTCGCCGCCGCGTATGGCGAAGACGCACACCGGCGCTTGCAGACCAACCTCGACGAACGTTCGATCAGCGCCCTGCAGGATCTGACCGACTTTCTCCACCGTTGGGAATTCATTCCCCGGCATTTCAATGTCCTTGACTGGATTGATCCAAAACCCCTGGAAAACCTGCTGCAGAAAACCGGCGTAGAGATATGAACGGCATCGTCACCGAGCCCCCTGTGTACCACGCTACACCGGCGGTTCTGTCTATGCCGCCCGGCAATCCCTACAGTCACTTAGGGTTTTCCCATGGGGTCGACGTTCTGCCGGTGCAGGGCCGTCGGGAAAAACTGCTGATCGCCCTCTTTGCCCTGGTCGCCCATGGTGGCTTGCTCTACTGGTTGAGCCAGCACGCCGAACCCGTCCTGCCGGTGGAACCACCGAAAGTACCGGAGATGGTGATCGAGTTCGCCAGCGCTGCACTGCCCGTGGTCGAGCCACCGCCTCCGGAAGTGATTCCCGAGCCGGAACCCGTGGTCGAGCCGCCACCGCCAGTGGTCGAGGAACTGGCGGTGAAACCGCCGCCCAAACCCAAGCCCAAACCCAAGCCCAAACCACAGCCGCCCAAACAGGAAGCCAAGCCCGCGCCGAAGCCCGTCGAGGCGCCACCTCCGCCGCCAACCCCGGCGCCCGTGGCAGAAGCACCGCCCGCACCACCGGTCGAAATTCCACCGTCGGCCAGCGCCGGCTACCTGAAGAACCCGGCGCCCGAGTACCCCTCGCTGGCGCAACGGCGAGGCTGGGAAGGCACCGTGCTGCTGCGAGTGCACGTGCTGGCCAATGGCAAGCCGAGCGACATCCAGATTCAGCGCAGCAGTGGCCGCGACGTGCTCGACGAGTCCGCCGTGCGTGCGGTCAAGCGCTGGAGCTTCGTACCGGCCAAGCGTGGCGACGAAGCCATTGCCGGCTGGGTGTCGGTACCGTTGGAATTTCGTTTGAACTGAGGCTGGCGCAAACGCTGGCCGACCTGACTTATCCGAGGAACGCATCATGAACCTGCTCGTAGATTCTCCCTTTCAATCGGTCGAACACGCAGTCATCTGGCTGCTGATCGGCTTCTCCGTGGTCACATGGGGGCTGGCGTTGATAAAACTGATCCAGTTCGGACGTCTGAAGGCCCTGGACAATACATTCAAGAAACGCTTCTGGAGCACCCAGAACCTGCCCGAAGCGATCGAACTGGGTAATGCCAACCAGGGCTCCACCGCTCGCGTGGCCCAGGCCGGTTTCAAAGCGATCCAATTGGACGACAGCCATGGCCTGAGCCAGGAAATCAACCATCAGAACCGCCTCGAGCGCGCCCTGCGCCAGCAGATCCAGCGCGAACGTCGCACTCTGGAATCCGGTCTGGCAGTGGTCGCCTCGATCGGCTCCACCTCGCCCTTCATCGGCCTGTTCGGCACCGTGTGGGGCATCATGGAAGCCCTCAAGGGCATCAGTGCAGCGGGTAACGCCAGCCTGGAAACCGTGGCAGGCCCCATCGGTGCCGCGCTGGTTGCCACCGGCGTGGGCATCGCCGTCGCCGTGCCGGCGGTGCTGGTCTACAACTACTTCCTGCGCCGCCTGAAACTGACCGCCGCCGACCTCGACGACTTCGCTCACGACCTCTACAGCCTCGTGCAGAAGACCGCAGTGCGAATTACCCACCTACCAGGTAAGCAAAAGGCCACGGTAGAGCTGGTTCCGGTCAGAGGAGTGGCGTCCTGATGGCCTTCTCGACCCAGGACAGTGACGAAGTCCTGTCCGAAATCAACGTCACGCCGTTGGTGGACGTCATGCTGGTGCTGCTGGTGGTGTTCATCGTCACCGCGCCGCTGCTGACCAACTCGATCCCGATCAACCTACCGAAGACCGAGGCCGTGGCGCCGCTGGAGCAGAAAGACCCGCTGGTGGTGAGCATCGACGGCGAGGGCAAGCTGTTCATCAACAAGGACGAGATCCAGGCGGATCTGCTGGAGAGCAACCTGATCCAGGCCAAGCAGCAGGCCGAGGTTGCGCATGAGGAGCTGCGCGTGCAATTGCAGGCTGACGATGGCGTGAATTACGGCGAAGTGGCGCGGGCCATGGCCGCCATCGAGCGCGCCGGCATCACCAAACTGGCGGTGATCACTGCGCGCTAATCAGTAGAGAGATGCGGGTCGGAACCGGACTCAAGTGATTCTTGCTTTCGGCGGCCAGCGCGGCGAAATGCCGGGGGAATGCCCCGGCATAAGTGCGAAGTCAGCCTTCCTTGCTGCAATCACGCGGGGTGATGCCTTTCTCCTTGGCATACTTGTGCGACGAGGCCTCGATGATTGGCCGCAGCAGCGCGCGGTCGGCCTGTACCCAGTCGCTGATCAGGTTCCATTTCTGCCCGTCCCACTGCTGGAAACGCACCGCGCCGCCACCTTCGTGGTCAGAGCAGGACAATTTCAGCGGCTGCACCAGGCCCTTGGCGCCGAGTGCCTGCAGGCGTGCATCATCCAGGTTGAGATTCTCGAAGCCCCAACGCACCTGCTCGCCGCTAAGCGGCTCTTTACCGAACTTCTCCTGCGCCAGACGCAGCGCTTCGACGTTGAGGATGCCGTTGACCACCCCCAAGTTGTAGTACACGGTGCCAAAACGCTTGGGATCGGCCAGGTCGCCCTGCCCTTTGTCCACCACGTCCTGCTTGATGCCTTGCAGCACCGGGAAATCAGTGCCGGACGGGTGCGTGGTTATGGAGATGAAGCCCTTGGCGGCAGCGCCGGCCGGCGCTGCGTCCTCTTCCGAGTTGCTCCAGATATTGCCGATGATGTGATCAGCGGGGAAACCGACCTTCTGCGCGGTTTTCAGCGCCACCGGGTTCATCACGCCCCAGCCGCGCAGGATCACCCAGTCCGGTTTCAACCGGCGGATGTTCAGCCACTGCGACTGCTGCTCGTTGCCCGGGTGTGGCACTTCCAGCAAGGTCAGCTCGAAGCCGTACTTGTCGGCCAGGGTCTGCAGCACCTCGTTGGTTTCCTTGCCGTAGGGCGAGCCGTGGTAAAGCGTGACGATCTTCTTGCCCTTGAGCCCCTGCTCACCGCCAGACTGCTGACCGATCCAGTTGACGATGGCCGAGACTTCGGAATACGGATTGAGCTGCAGCGGGAAGGCATAGGGAAACACGCTGCCGTCGGTGGAGTCGGTGCGCCCGTGGTTGATGGTGATCAGCGGCAGTTTGTCCGCTGTGGAGCGATCCAGCGTGGCGTAGGCGATGCCCACCGACAGCGGATTGGTGGCCGCCGCCGGCGCGCCATTGAGCCCGCCCTTGAGGCGCTCGTAGCACTCCACGCCCTTCTCCACCACGTACTCGGTCTCGCACTCGCTCCAGGTCAGTTTGACCCCATTCACCCCGCCGTTGGCGTTGACGTACTTGAGGTAGTCGATGAAACCGCCGAAGAAACCGGTGCCGCCAGCGGCATAAGGCCCGACGCGATAACTTTGTAGCGGGAAGTACTGTTCGTTGGCCGCCTGCACGGTGAGTGCGCCAGTGGCAAGGGTAACGGCCAGCGCAAGGCGGCCGAAGAAGGATCGGGTCGACATCGTGGTTATCCTTTGCAAATCAGAAGGCAGTTTTTGTGGCGGACGGACGTCCGCTTCGAGGGTTCGCTCAGTAGCGCAACGGCCAACGCCGTGCGCGCTCGCGAAAACGTTGCCAGAGGCGCGCCAGGCCCTCCGGTTCCTTGATCAGGAAGACGATGATCAGCGTGCCGAAGACGATCTTCTGCAGGTTCTCCACCTGCCCGGCGTCGATCAGCCCGGCCGGCAGCAGCGCGGCCAGGTTCGACAGCAGGATCGGGAACAGCACGATAAAGGCGGCGCCGAGGAAGTTGCCGAGGATGCTGCCCAGGCCGCCGATGATGATGATGAACAGGATCTGGAACGAACGATTGAGGTCGAAGCCGTGCGGCTCCACCGTGCCCAGGTAGGTGAAGGCCCAGAGCGAGCCGGCGATGCCGAGCAAGAAACCGCTGATGGCGAAGGCCAGCAGCTTGGTCTTGAGCAGCGGGATGCCGATCACCGCGGCGGCGGTGTCCATGTCGCGCACCGCCATCCAGTTGCGCCCCAGCTCACTGCGCACCAGGTTGGCGCCGAGCCAGAACAGCGCGCTGACCACCACCAACGTCAGCAGGTAGCGCCCCACCGGCGACGAAAAATCGTGGCCGGCCACCAGCAGTGGTGGTGCGCTGATCACCCCGGAGGCGCTGTCGTTGCTGAACCAACTGAAGCGGGTTAATGCCCATTGCACGAAAAATTGCGCTGCCAGGGTCGAGACCAGCAGATAGAAACCCTTGATACGCAGGCTCGGCAGGCCGAAGACGATCGCCACCAGCGCCGCCACCAGGCCGCCGAGCAGCAGGCTGACCAGCAGTGGCAGGCCGGCCACGCGCAGCTCGAAGTTGTAGGCGGCGAAGGCGCCCACCGCCATGAAGGCCGCAGAACCCAGCGACAGTTGCCCGGCATAGCCGGTGAGCAGGTTCAAGCCGAGCCCTGCCAGCGACAGCACCAGAAAGGGAATCAGGATGGCGCTGAACCAGTAGTCGTTGCCCAGCAGCGGCACGCCCACGAAGGCGAACGTCAGCAAGGCGGCCAGCCCCAGGCGATCCTGGCGCAGGCGGAAAAAGCGCCGGTCATCGGCGTAGTGCAGGCTGAACTGGCCGGCTTCTCGATACAACATGCTCGATGCTCCTCACACCCGTTCGATGGCGCGCTCGCCGAACAGCCCCGCCGGACGCACCAGCAGGAACAGCAAGGCCAGCACATAGGGAAACCAGTTTTCCAGGCCGCCACCGATGATCGGCCCGAGGTAGACCTCGGCGAGCTTTTCCGAGGCGCCGATGATCAGGCCGCCGACGATGGCGCCGCTGATCGAGGTGAAACCGCCGATGATCAGTACCGGCAAGGCCTTGAGCACCACCAGCGAGAGCGAGAACTGCACCCCCAGGCGCGCCCCCCAGAGCAGCCCGGCCACCAGGCCGACGAAACCGGCGACGGCCCACACCACCGCCCATACCCTCGGCAGGCGGATACCGATAGCCAGCGCCGCGCGCGGATCGTCGGCTACCGCCCGCAATGACAGGCCGATGCGCGTGCGGTTGAAAAGCAGCGACAGCAACAGCACCAGCGCCGCGGCAGTACCGGCGGCGAACAGGTCGAACTGCGACAACAGCAGGCCACCCAGCTCCAGCGGCTCGTCGCTGATGCCCAGTTCCAGGCCATGCACCTGGGCGCCCCACAGCGCCTGGGCGGCGCCTTCGATGATGTAGGCCAGACCCAGAGTGGCCATGAACAGGGTAATCGGCGAACGCCCTACCAGCGGTCGCAGCACCGCCCTTTCGATGGCCAATGCCAAGGCCACCATCACCGCCAAGGTGACGATGAACGCCAACCAGAACGGTACGCCGCGCTCCAGCAAACTGACGAAGGTCAGGGCGGCGAACAGCACCATCGCCCCCTGGGCGAAGTTGAACACGCCGCTGGCCTTGTAGATCAGCACGAAACCGATGGCCACCAGGGAATACATCACCCCTGCCAGCAGGCCACCGATCAGCACTTCGAGAAAGAATTCCATGCAACGCTCCTGTACTCGGCCTAGGCCGCTGCCGGGCGCGTGCCCAGGTAGGCGGCGATCACTTCGGGGTCATGCCGCACCTGCTCGGGCGTGCCATCGCCGATCTTGCGACCGTAGTCGAGCACCACCACATGGTGGGAAATGCCCATGACCACGCCGATGTCGTGCTCGATCAACACCACCGTGGTGCCGAACTCGCGGTTGATCTCGACGATGAAGCGGCTCATTTCGCGCTTCTCCTGCGCATTCATGCCGGCCATCGGCTCGTCGAGCAGCAACAGGCGCGGCTCGGCGGCCAGCGCGCGGGCCAGCTCGACGCGCTTCTGCAGGCCGTAGGGCAAGGTGCCGACGATCTCGTCGCGCCACGGCTGGATGCGCAGGAACTCGATCACCCGCTCGGCCGCGGCGCGCTGGCGGTCATCCTCGGCAGGCGCGCGACCGATGCGCAGTGCCTGCTCCAGCCAGGAACTGCGGCGCTTGAGGTTGCGCCCGGTGAGTACGTTGTCGAGCACGCTCATGCCCTTGAACAACGCGATGTTCTGGAAGGTACGCGCGATGCCGCCCAGTGCCGCCGCATGCGGCTGCATCGCGCGGCGCTCCTGGCCGGCGAAACGGATGCGCCCCTGCTGCGCCTGGTAGACGCCGTTGATGATGTTCAACAGCGAACTCTTGCCGGCGCCATTGGGGCCGATGAGTGCGCAAATCTCCCCTTCGGCGACGCGAAAACCGATATCGCTGATGGCCTTGACGCCCTTGAACGACAGGTTGATGCCTTCCAGCTCAAGCAACGGAGGATTCGACATGGACGACCTCAGGCAGGCTGAACCTGGCCCTGCGGCCAGGCGGTGGATGGGCGCAGGCGCTGCGCAGCCTGCCATTGCGCGGCTTCCGGCCAGGCCCTTGGCGCGACGCCGAGAGCGGCGAAGAACGTCTGCGACTCGACTGGCAAGGCTTCGCCGACCAGCAATGGCACACGAGTACGGCTCAGCCCCAGCACATCGCGCAACGGCCGACGCAGCAGCCAATGGCCGAGGCTGTTGCGCAGCACCCCGCCCCGGCTATCCAGGGCCCAGTCCAGCCAGCGCCGCAGCAGGCTGCCGGGCAGCGGCAGGCGCTGCTGCGCCAGGGCATACAGGCGGCCATAGCTGTCGTGGGTGCCCAGCACCAGGGTTGGGCCCAGCTCGCGCCGGTCGTTGTCGCGGGTCGCCAGGCTTTCCGGGAAATTCAGGCGGAACCCCGCCAGCAGCCAGGGTGCCAGCAGGTAGCGCGCCTGCCCGCTGGCGGCGAAGGTACGCGCTGCCAGGGCTTCTTCGTTCGCGCTCAGGCGTTCCTGCTCGATCAGGCGCCGCCCTTCGCCAAGCAGTTGCGCATGGCTGAGCCAGTGCTGCTGGGCCTGCCCGGCTTCCAGGCGATGAAAGCTGAACGCAGTCAACTCGCCACGCGCCTGGATCGGCAAGTCGTCTTGCGCAGGCGTGGCGGCCAGGCTGGCATAGCTCTGCACGCCGGATGCCGACAGTCCACGGGCATCGGCGTAGAACAGCAGACGCGGGCTAAGCCCCGCCTGGCGCACCCGCTCGACCTCCTCCTGGCCCTCGGCGAAGACAAAATCACTCGCCAGCTCACGCAGCAAGGCCACCTGTTCATCGCTTGCAGCCAACGGATCGAGCAGCGCCGCGACGCCCCCCAGCCACTGCGCCGCCAGGCTCACCAGCAACGCCTCGGGGCGCGGCCGGCTGAGGATCACCAGGCTATCACCGAGCGCGAAACCGGCCGCACGCAGGCTCGTGGCCAACCCCTGAACCTCGGCCAGCAGTTGCTTCCAGCTACGTTGCTGCCACAGCCCCAGGTGCTTGTGGCGTAGCGCGACGTCACCGCCGCGCTGGCGCGCGCGGGCCAGCAGGCTGGCCGGCAGGTTGTCCGCGAGATCCTCATGCATGGCGACGCGCCTCAGGCCACGGCCAGTGACGCGACCTTCTCCTGCTCCAGTTCGCGCACCAGCGGCAGCACATGCTTGCCGAAGTACTCGACCTCTTCCTGAAAGTGCAGGAAGCCGGAGAGGATCAGATCGACGCCGACGGCCTTGAGCGCGACGATGCGCTCGGCGATCTGCCGGGGCGTGCCGATCAGGTTGGTCTTGAAGCCGTCGTTGTACTGCACCAGATCCTCGAAGGTGGACTTGGCCCAGTTGCCCTCGCCTTCCGGGCTGGCCGCACCGGCGTTCTTCACTTCGCTACCGAAGCCGTTGACCGCCTCGGGGTCGGCCTTGGCGATGATCTCGGCCAGCACCGCACGGGCTTCTTCCTCGGTGTCGCGGGCAATGATGAAGGCGTTCACCCCGACCTTCACCGAATGACCGTTGGCGGCTGCCTTGGTACGGATGTCGTCGATCTGGGCCTTGATCCCCTCGACCGTGTTGCCGTTGGTGAAGTACCAGTCGGAGACCCGTGAAGCCATGTCACGCGCGGCGCGCGAGCTGCCACCCTGGAAGATTTCCGGGTGCGGTTGCTGCAGCGGCTTGGGCTTGAGGGTGTAGTCGTTGAAGCGATAGAAATCGCCGTGGAAGCTGAAGTTGTCCTGCGTCCAGATGCCCTTGAGGGCGCGGATGAACTCCTCGGAACGACGATAGCGCTCGTCATGATCCAGCCACGGCTCGCCGATGGCGCGGAACTCGCCCTTGAACCAGCCGGACACCACGTTGATGGCGACGCGGCCACCGGTGAACTGGTCGATGGTCGCCAGTTGCTTGGCCGCCAGGGCCGGCGTCCACGGCCCCGGCAGGATCGCGGCGATGACCTTGAGCTTCTCGGTGGCGGCCAGCAGTGCGTGGCTGATGGTCACCGACTCGTGCTGGTTGTCGGCGCCGTAGCCAGCGGTGAAACGAATCTGCGACAGCGCGTATTCGAACCCGGAACGCTCGGCGATCTGCGCCAGCTTGCGGTTGTAGTCGATGTCCCAACTGGTGCGCTGCTCGATCTTGCTGACGACTAGGCCGCCGCTGACGTTGGGTACCCAGTAGGCGAATTTGATCGGTTGGCTCATGACGATGTCTCCTGTTACTCGGGAAGTCAGGCCGCGCTGGCGACCGGGATCTGGAAGAAGGCGCTGACGGTGTCGAGCACCCGCTCGATGCGTTCGAACTGCGCGGGCTCGACGAGACGATGCTGGTCGAAGGCCTCGACGCTGGCGTACAGGCCATACGGCAGGGTGTGGGCCTGGAAAAAGGCGAACAGCGGGCGCAACTGGTGATCGATCATCAGCGCATGGCGCTCGCTGCCACCGGTGGCGGCAAGCACCACCGGCACGCCCTTGAGCGACTGGTGGTCGACCAGGTCGAACAGATGCTTGAACAGGCCGGTGTAGGACGCCCGGTAAACCGGGCTGCCGACCAGCAGCAGATCGGCCTGCTCGATGGCCTGCAGGTGCGGTTGCAACGCCGCAGAGGCGCTGTCGCGCTCGAGCGAGCCAGACAGCACGTCGGCCAGTTCGGCGATACGCACCCAGTGCACATCCAGGTTCGGCAACCGTGCCTGCAGTTTTTCCACCAGGGCCTGCAACAGCCCATGAGTGCGTGATGGCGCACGCAGGCTGCCCGATACCACCACGACCTTGATAACGCTTGCGTTCATGCTCACCTCTCCTGCCCTCGCCGGGCTCGTTCGAGAGTGTTTGAGCAGCAACCGTGCCATCACGAAAAACCATTTAAAATCAATGACCTGGACAGTTCACCCAACAACCTCCGCTGCCCAGTCAGAAACAAGCTGTTGAACCGCTGACCATAGGCCAACAGTTGCGCGCCAGGCTCGACTGACCGCCTGGCAACAGCTTTTCAACAGGCTGTTGCCAGCGCTACAGCCGGAATGTCAGCCAGAAAGATCAACACATTGATTTTCAAGGTTTTTTATGAAGGGCACAGAGTTTGCGAAGGAGCCAGAGTCCGTAATCGCACCAATCGAGGAGAACCGCGATGACCGCTCAAGCCCACCTGCCGCAACTGTCCACCGGCACCGACTATGAACGCCTGGCCGCCCGCTTCCGTCCGATCTTCGCGCGTATCGCCGAAGGCAGCGTGGAGCGCGAACGCACCCGCAGCCTGCCCTTCGAGCCCATTCGCTGGCTCAAGGAGGCCGGCTTCGGTGCCGTGCGCGTGCCCGTCGAACACGGCGGTGCCGGCGCCTCGCTGCCGCAACTGTTTCAACTGCTGATCGAACTGGCCGAAGCCGACTCCAACGTGCCGCAGGCGCTGCGCGGCCACTTCGCCTTCGTCGAGGATCGCCTCAACGCCCATGCCAGCGCGCCGCAGGATGTCTGGTTCAAACGCTTCGTCGAAGGCGATCTGGTCGGCTGCGCCTGGACAGAAGTGGGCGCGGTGAAGATCGGCGACGTCATCACCCGCGTCTCGCGCCAGGGCGAACAATGGGTGGTCAACGGCACCAAGTACTACAGCACCGGCAGCATCTTCTCCGACTGGATCGACCTGTTCGCCCGTCGCGATGACACAGGCGCCGACGTGATCGCGGCAATCCGCACTCAGCAGCCCGGCATCACCCAGAGCGACGATTGGGATGGATTCGGCCAGCGCACCACCGGCAGCGGCACCTCGGTATTCGAGAACGCGGTGGTCGAGGAAGAGAACATCATCGACTTCGCCACCCGCTTCAAATACCAGACGGCCTTCTACCAACTGGTGCTGCTCGCCGTCATCGTCGGCTCCGGCCGCGCCGCCGTGCGCGATTTCAGCCAGGAAACCAGCAAGCGCACGCGGGTGTTCAGCCATGGCAACGCCCCGGCCGTGAGTCAGGATCCGCAAGTGCTGCAGGTGATCGGTAAGGCCAGTGGCCTGGTCTATGCCGCCGAAGCGGGAACCCTGCGCGCCGCCGAAGCGGCTCAACTGGCCTACCTGGCGCGCTTCGGCAATGATGAGAACGCTGAGCGCCAGGCCAACATCGCCGCCGAACTGGAATCGGCCCAGGCCCAGGTGGCGGCCATCGAGCTGGTGCTGCGCGCCACCAGCGACCTGTTCAACACGCTCGGCGCTTCGGGCGCCAGCACCGCCAAACAGCTCGATCGCCACTGGCGCAACGCCCGTACCGCCGCCTCGCACAACCCGGTGATCTACAAGGAACGCATCATCGGTGACTGGCATGTGAACGGCACCGAGCCGCCCTACGTCTGGCAAATCGGTGGCGGTGCCAAGCAGTCCTGAAGCAGAGCCTGGATGGGCCTGGAGAACCGCCTCCAGGCCTTGGAGCCATTAGGGAGCTGGATCAACGAATAGACAGCCCGGAAGCGGACGGTTGGGCTGCGATTTCAAACCTGCTCATATTGGTGGGCTAAAGCGGATCGCCGCCCGGCCCACCCTACGAGACTTGGAACCTGGTTGCGATCTTTTCGGAAACGAAGAGATAGGCTGTTTCAAGGCGCAAGCGGCCGGTCGGGCTGCGATTTTAAACTGGTCATTGGGTGGGCTGAAGCGGATCGCCGTCCGGCCCACCCTACAGATCGTGCCGGCCTCGTAGGGTGGGCTTCAGCCCACCATTGCAAACGGCCGCTTGCACCACATTCCGAACAATCGCGTGGAATGCCCGCAAAACTGCCTTGACCTGTCACACCCAGGCTCTGACGAGGCGTCAGCGTTAGCTGTTTGCCAGTCGCCGACTGGCAAAGCTGAACAGCAGAACCGCCAGAATCAGAACACCAGTGGCCACCTGCTGCCAGAAGAAATTCCAGCCGATCAGCAGCAGCCCGTTGGCCGTGACGTTGAGAAACAGCACGCCAAGCAACGTACCAGGCACGTTGACCCGGTTGTGTCGGCTCAGCGTCGCGCCAATGAACACCGCGCCGATGGCATTCATCAGAAAGGCATTGCCGGACATCGGCACGTAGGCGTTCACCGTGGCCGGTAAGAGGATGCCGGCCAGCGCGCAGGCAAAGGCACTGGCGATGAACACCAGGGCAACAATACGTCGCTGCGACAGCCCCGAGTAACGCGCTACCAACGGTTGGCTACCAACGGCAAGAATCTCCCGCCCGAAGCGCCCGCGTGCCAGCAGCAGGCCGTACACCAGCGCCAACAGCGCTACCAACAGCAAGGGCAGCGGCACGCCGAACAGGCGCTCACTGACCAGGCCACTGCGCACCTGCGCTTCCAGGTAGATCGGCTGTCCGCCATCAGAGAGCAGCTTTTGTACGCTGCTGCCGATGAACAGCGTGCCGAGGGTGGCGAGGAACGGTGAAATGCCCAGCCCGGCGATCAGCCCGGCATTGAACAACCCGGCCAGGCTGCCAGCCAGCAACGCACCGGGAATCGCTACATGGAGCCCGAAGCCGGCGTTGAGCAGCAAGACGAAAGCCAGCGCCGAGAAGTCCAGCGCCGTGCCTACCGACAGGTCGATACCGCCCGCGGCGATGGCGTAGGTCATGCCGATGGCGACGATGGCCAACAGCACGAAGTTGTTCAGCAGCAGGCTGGACAGGTTGCCGGCGGTGAGAAAGCCAGGCGCCTCGAGGGCGAAGAACAGCAGCACAGCAGCGAACAGCGTCGGCATGACCAGGCGCAGCAACGCCTGGCGCGAGAGCCCGTTCAGGCGGGTGGGTTGCGGTGCGGATAACGAATCGGACATCTCAGGCCTCCTTGTTGCGCAAACCAGACAGGGCCACCACCAGCAGGATCAGCACACCCTGCACGCCGTCGACCCAGAAGCTGGAAATATTCAGAAGCTGGAAGCCGTTGATCAGCACCCCGACCAGCAACGTGGCCAGCAACGTGCCGCTGATGCTCGGCTGCAAGCGCCGGGAGAAGATCACCCCGAGAAAGGCGATGGCCACCACCGAAAGCAGCATCTCGCCGGAGCCGGTGGTGCTGCCGCTGAACCAGGCTGCCGAGCAGAACGCGGCCAGGCTGCCGCACAGCCCGCTGATCAGGTAGCTGGCGAATACGTAGCCGCGTACCGACAGGCCAGCGGCATTGGCCGCTTCCGGGTACTCGCCGACGGCGTACAGGCGCAGGCCGAAGGGTGTGTGCTGGATCAACAGGATCAGCACGCCGCCGACCGCCAGCAGCAACCAGGCCAGGGCTGGCACGCTGAGCCAGCTGCCGAAGGCCAGCCATTCCAGCAACGGTGACGTGCTAGGCAGCACGGTATTTTCAGTCAACACCAGTTCCAGACCGGCCACCAGATTCATCGTGGCCAGGGTCGCCAGCAGCGGCGGCAAACGGAAACCGACCACCACCAGCGCATTCAACGTACCGATGGCCAAGCCAGTGCCAAGGGTCGCAGCGATGCTGGCAACATCGCCGACACCGGCATTGTTCAGGCTGGCATAGACCGCAGCGGACAAGCCGAGATTGGCCGCCAGCGACAGATCCAGCCCACCGGACACCACGTTCGAGCCACCGCCGATGATCACCGTGGTCAGGCCGAAGGCAAGAATGCCGAGGATCGCCGACTGGGCGAGGACATTGACCAGGTTGCTCGGGCTGAGGAAGTTCGGCGCACTGAGGGCGAAGGCCAGCAGGATCGCGGCGAAGGCCAGCAACGCGCCACGGCGCAGCAGCCACTGCGCGAAGCGCGGGCGCAAGGCATCAGATAGCGATGGCATAGGCATAGAAAGGTCGTTCCTCGTGCTGCGCGCGTTGCGCGCCGGTGGCCACCGCCAGCAGGCGGTCGCTGTTCGCCTCGTCCGCGGCGAAACGTGCGGCGATGGTGCCGCGGTGCATGACATGAATGCGGTCGCAGAGGCCGATCAGCTCCGGCAGGTCGGACGAAAGGATCAGCACCCCAGCGCCCTCCTTCACCAGTTCACCGATCAGCCGGTAGATCTCCACCTTGGCGCCGACATCGATGCCGACGCTGGGCTCGTCCAGCAGGTAGAGACTGGAACGCCGCGCGAACCACTTGGCCAGCGCCACCTTCTGCTGATTGCCGCCGCTGAGCTGACGCACCGCGGCATGTGCGCCGGGGGTCTTGATCCGCAGGCGCTCGATCAGTTCGAGGGTGGTATGCCGCTCGCGCGCCGGCGATAGCAGCCCCAGACGGACGAAGCGCGACAATGCCGCCAGGGTGGTGTTTTCCTGCACGCTCAGATCGAGAGCCACGCCTTGCCGGCGGCGCTCCTCGGGCAGCAGCGCGACGCCCTGGGCGACGGCCTCGCGCGGACTGCGCAAGGACAACGGTTGGCCGTCCAGACGCACCTCGCCACTGTCCGCTGGCGCCAGGCCAAACAGGCTGCGCAGCAGCTCCTTGGCGCCCGAGCCGACCAGCCCGGTAAGGCCGACGATCTCGCCGCGGTGCACCTGCAGGTCGACATCCTGGTAAGCCCGTGCCCGGCTCAAGCCGCGCACTTCGAGCAACGGTGCTCCGGCCGGTACCGCCACCTTGGGATACAGCTCGCCGACTTCGCGGTTGACCATCAACCGGGTGATCTGCGCCAGCGACGTGTTGCGCGGGTCGACTTCGGCGACATCGCGACCGTTGCGCAGTACCGTCACGCGGTCGCACAGGGCCTCGATTTCCTGCAGGTAATGGGAGATGTAGACGATCGCCAGGCCATCGTCGCGCAGGCGCTGGACGATCCGCAGCAAACGCTCCACCTCACGTTGCACCAAGGCCACGCTAGGCTCGTCGAACACCAGCACACGGGGTTTGACCAGCAGCGCGCGGACGATCTGCACCATCTGTTGCTCGGCGCTGCTCAATTCACCGATCAGTACATCGGCCGGCAGGTGCAGGCCGAAGTAGTCGTCCAAGAGGCACGCGGCCTCGCGCTGCTGAGCGCGGCGGTCGAGCCAGAGCCCGATCCGCCGTTCATGGCCGAAGAACAAGGCTTCACCCACGGTGAAGCTGGCCGGCAACAGGCGTTCCTGATGAATGAAACCGATGCCCAGGCGCTCCACCTGGCGCGGGCTGAAATGCCCGTGCGGCTGGCCGTCGAGCAGCAGGCTGCCGGCGTCCGGGCGGTGGATGCCGGCCAGCACCTTAATCAGCGTCGACTTGCCGGCGCCGTTCTCGCCCACCAGGCCGTGCACGCTGCCCGCCGCAACCCGCAGGTTGGCGCCGTCGAGCGCACGGGTGGCGCCGAAGGTCTTGACGATGCCACGCAGCTCCAGCACCGGCGTGCTCATGCGTCGCCCCGGATGCGTTTGACTTCATCGACGTTACCCGCCGTGGTCAGCAGGGTCTCGACGAAGGTTTCGCGCGGCAGGTCGTGCTCGCCGGCCAGGTAGCGGGCGACGTTATGCACCGCCGTGCGGCCGATCAGCGCAGGCTGCTGTGCAACCACCGCCGCCACCGGGCTACCCGGTTGACGCAGCAGTTCCAGCACCTCGGGCGTACCGTCGACGCCATAGGTGCGCACTTCATTGCGCCCGGCTTCGATCAGCGCCTGGCTGGCACCGAGCTGCGGCAGATCCCAGGCCGCCCAGATCGCGTCGAGTTGACCCTTGGGATACTTGTTGAGCAAGGCGGCAACCTGGCTGCGGGCATCCTGCACGGTGTTGGGAATCACGTCGCGCAGCTCCGGCTGGATGAACTCGATCTGCGGGTAGAACTTGCTCACCAGCTTCAACTGGTCATAGCGAATGCCGCAGCTCGGTACGCCATAAAAACCATTGAACAGCAGCACCCGGCCCTTGCCGCGCAGATCGGCCACCAACTGCTTGGCCAGCAGCAAGCCTGTGCTCCAGTTGTCTGCCGAGATGGTATTGATGGCGTACTGCGACGGCACCTCGATGGTGAACAACGGAATACCGGCGGCACTGATGCGCTTGAACCAGGGATCGATGATGCTCAGCGTGCCGAGGGTGTGAATCACCGCATCGGGCTTCTGCGTCACCAGGTTCTGTAACTGGGTCACCATGGCCTTGTCGTTGCGCCCGGCGTCCAGGGTGATCGGCGTGCCACCGAGGCGCTGCACCTCCTCGACCTGCGCCTTGAAGGCCCGGCTGTCGAAATAGATGCTGGTGCCCACGGTGCTGATGGCGATGCGTTTGCCCTTCAGCGAAGGCACTTGTGCGCCCTGCTCGGCGCCGCTGGCTGCTTCGCTGGCCACTGCGCGGCTCAGCGGCGCAGCAAGCCCGAGCGCGAGCATCGCCGACGACGCGCCGAGCAGATGGCGCCGGGAGATGCCGGAGAACTCGTTGTCACTCATTGGTCACCTCGCAGGCTCTTGACCTGATCCAGGTTGTCACGGGTCGTCAACAGCGTGGCGACATGGGTTTCCTTCGGCAGGTCACGCTGGCCGGCCAGGTAGCGGGCCACGTTACGCACGGCGGTGCGGCCGATCAGGTCAGGCTGCTGCGCCACCACCGCGCCGATGGGTGAAGCGTCATGGGCGAGCAGCTCCAGCACTTCAGGCGTGCCATCCACACCGTAGGTGCGGATTTCGGTACGCCCGGCGTCGATCAACGCCTGGCTGGCACCGAGCTGAGGAATGTCCCAGGCCGACCAGATGGCGGCGATCTCGCCCTTGGGGTACTTGTTCAGGAGCGCGGCGATCTGGCTGCGGGCGTCCTGCACGGTGTTGGGAATCACGTCGCGCAGCTCCGGCTGGACGATCTGCAATTGCGGATGATCGGCCAGCACCTTCTTCAACTCGTCGTAACGGATCGCGCAGACCGGTACCCCGTAGAAGCCGTTGAACACCAGAATGCGGCCCTTGCCGCCGGTGTCGCGCACCAATTGTTCGGCCAGCGCGCGGCCAGCCGCGACGTTGTCCGAGGTGGTGTTATTGAGGCTGTACTGCGAGGGGACATCGATGGTGAACAGCGGGATGCCCGCCGCCTGGATGCGCTTGAGCCAGGGGTCGATCACGCTCAGGGTGCCGAGGGTCTGAATCACCGCATCGGGCTTTTGCGTCACCACCGTCTGCAGTTGCGTGACCAGGTTGCGGTCATTGCGCCCGGCGTCGAGGGTGATCGGCGTGCCGCCCAGGCGTTTGATCTCATCGACCTGCGCCTGGAACGCCTTGATATCGAAGTAATGACTGGTGCCGGTCATGCTCACGGCAATGCGTTTGCCGGCCAGCGACGGCACCGCCTCGCCCTCCTCCGCATGCGCCAGCCCTCCCGCCAGCGCCAGAACCACCCCGGCGAGCAACGCCGGGAAGCGGCTCATAACTGCCCTCCCTGTTCATCGGCCAGCGCGGCACCGTTGAGGTAGTGGTCACCGAGTAGCCTGCGCTGAGTTGACAGTGCCGGTTCAGCACTGTCCGGCTGTGGCCGTGGCAGGCTGCTGCCGGCCAGTTCGAAATGTGTCTGCCCGGCAAGGCGTGCCGCCTCGGCAGCCGCCAGACGGAAAGCGGTGGCTGCCGATTGCGAAGCGCCGGCGCGCTCGAGCAATGCGTCGGCGGCATCGATGCGAATACGCAACTCGCCGACCGCAGCGATCACCAACGCTTCGTGGCGCGCACTCTGCCCGCGCAGGTAATCGAGCAGCGATACCTCGACATGACGGGCATAAGCCAGGTCACCCCGGCCTTGGGAATGGGTGTTGGACATGGTGTGACCTCAGTTCCAGGAATGACGTTGCGGCTTGATGCCGTTGAGCAGTTGATTGCCGACCAGGTGGTACTTCCAGCGCACCGGGTCATGCAGGGTGTGAGTGCGCGCGTTGCGCCAGAAGCGATCCAGGCCCTGGCTGGCCGAGACGCTACGCGTGCCGCCCAGTTCCAGCAGGCGGCTGGAGGCCTCGAGGGAAATCTCGGTGGACAGCACCTTGGCCTGGCCGACCACCACCGAGGCTTCGGCAACCTGCTCTTCGCTGGGCTCGGCGACGGCGCGATCGACTGCCTCGGCAGCGCGCTGCAAGATCGCTTCAGCCGCCTGCAGGCGCCAGGCCAGCTCGCCGATCAGCGCCTGGCCAAGCGGATCCTGCCAGCCGTGCTGCAAGCCGCTGTCGACCCAGGGGCGTGCCTGACGCGCCACGCGCAGGGTTTCGGCGAAGGCGCCACGGGCGATGCCGGTATCCACGGCGGCCTGGATGATCTGCGAGATCGGGCCATCGGCGGTGGGCTGGTCGTAGGCCTTCCAGGCCGGAATCACCTCGCTCGCCAGCACCCGTACGCCTTCGATCCGCACCTGGCCGCTGGCGGTGATGCGCTGGCCGAAGCCATCCCAACTGTCGATCACCGTCAGGCCGGCGGCATCGCGTGGTACGAAGGCGATGTGCGGGCGACCCTCCTCGTCGACACCCGCGACCGGGACGATATGCGCGAACAGCGCACCGGTGCAGTAGGCCTTCTCGCCGTCGAGCACCGCCGTATCGCCGTCGAAGCGGATCTGCGTCTGGAAGGTGGTGACGTACTGGCTGCGCGCTTCGGAGAAGGCGTTACCAAAACGGTAGCCCTGCAGCACCTTGGCGTAGTAGTGGCGCTTCTGCTCCTCGCTGCCGGTCAGGCCGAGGTTGCTGAGCACGCCGAAGTGGTTCTGCGGCAACTGGCCGAGCGACGAATCGGCAGCGGAGATGGTCGCGATCACCTCGCTGAGGGTGACGTACGAGACCCCGGCGCCTCCGTACGCCTTAGGCACGCTGATCGCCCACAGACCGCTTTCGGAGAAGCGTTCCAGCTCCTCCCAGGGCAAGCGCCGCTCGCGGTCACGCAAGGCCGCCTCGCGGGCGAAATCCTCGGCCAGGCGCTGCGCCACTTCGATGGCTTCGGCGTCGTTACGGATGATATGGGCCGCACGCTGCGGCGCCGGGCGAACCTGCGCAGGCAGGTCGGCTGACTGTGTCTGGGTCATGTGTTACTCCATGAGTGACGGATTCCCCAGGGCTACAGCACAGCCCGTACCAACCTGGGAAATCCTTTTGATTCAGCGAGTTGGCGAACCTTCCCGGGCATCGGGAAAGCGCCTGGCGGGGCAAACTGCGGATTGGCTGTTGCCGAGCGAACAGTTACCTCAAAGACTGATATCCAGCGGGTACTCGACGATCAGGCGCAGCTCGTCGACGTTGGATTCGGCGACGTGATCGCCACCGACGCGATGAGTGGCCTGCATCAGGTTGAACGCGAGATCCTTGGCCGGCCCGCTCTGCAGCACGTACCTCAGCCACAGGTTGCGCTCCCAGTGGCGGCCGTCCTCGGTGGCATTGAAATAGCCGTAGGCGCCACCGGCGCGTGTGCCGTCGATGTCGGTACCGCGCACGTAGCGCGCCGTCAGGCTCAGGCCGGGCACTCCGAGTGAAGCGAAGTTGTAGTCGTAACGGGCTTCCCAGGCGCGCTCGTTGGGGTTGTTGAAGTCGGAAACCTGCGAGGCGGCATCCAGTTGCAGGTCATAGGTGTTCCACACGTAGTCGAACGGCGTGTCGCCATCGATGCGCGTGTAGGACAGCTTGAAGCCATGAGCGCCAGCAGCCAGACCGGCATGCACGCTCCAGGAGTCGTTGTCGATCTTGCCGGCCAGGGCCTGGCCGCTGTCACGGGTGCGGTAATAGTTGAGGCCGGTCTTCAAACTCAAGTCGTCGCTCAGCGGCTGTACGTAGTCGACGCTGAAGAACGACTGGTTCCAGACGTCGTCAAGACGACTGCTGTGCAGACGGAAATCAAGCTGCTCGTTGAAACGGTAATCGCCGCCCAGGTACACCACATCGTTGGCACCCTTGATGCGCCCGGCATAGACGGTGCCAAGGTCGCCACGATGGTTGCTGGCGTTGCGGTCACTGCTCGACTCCAGCTTGCCGCCCTGCAGACTCAGGCCATCCAGCGAGTTGTTGTTGAAAATGAAGCCACGCAGGGTCTGCGGCAGCAGGCGAATGTCGCTGGCGTGCAGCACCGGGCTGGTCGGCCTGACATCGCCATAACGCAACTCGGTGTCGAAGGCGCGCACCTTGAGCGCTGCGCCAACCTTGCCATAGCTGTCCTTCGGCTCGCCGTCGAAGTTGCTCCCCGAGCGAGACACGATGCCGGGCACACCGACACCATTGCCGACCGCGCCGTTGCCGCCATCGAGCTTGAGGCCGACCAGCCCCTGTACGTCCACGCCGAAGCCGACAGTGCCACGGGTGAAACCGGATTGCAGGTTGGCGATGATGCCGTGGCCCCATTCACGATGAAGGCTTTGCCGCTCGCCATTATTGGGGTTGATGGTGAAGTCGCCGTTGCGATAGTCCTGGCTGAAGAAGAAGTTGCGGTTGAGCACATGGATCTGCGTACCGTCGATGAAACCTTCACCATCATCGTTGTCGGCAAAGGCAGAGCTGGCCAGCAGAATGGCCAGAGAAAGAGCTGTTCTGTAATAGGTTGTAGAGCGCATGGCAGTGATCCTTGGAATGACGAGGTAGGCGCCTTTCCAGGCGCTGCACACCCGTTACTCCAACTACCATGCCAACCCATAAAATTCTTTTCATTCAATGACTTGAACAACAAAACCAACAACATGGCACTGCGTCTTTGGAGCAATCTGCACAACTGCTGTTGCCGGCGCCACAGCAGTTTTTTCAGAACCTGTTCACGATCTTTATGCGCATAAAGCGGCAACTACAAGGCGAGAGCGGCCGGTCGTGCCTGCGATTTCAAACCTGCTCATATTGGTGGGCTGAAGCGGTTCTCCGCCCGGCCCACCCTACAGATCGTGCCGGCCTTGTAGGGTGGGCTTTAGCCCACCGCTGCAAATGGCCGCTTGAGCCACTTGGCTGCCAAAATCAGCGAACCTGGACTGAAAGATTCTGAACAGGTTCTCAGAACGAAAAAAACGCGGCCTGGGCCGCGTCAGAAAGCACATCACACAGTCAGCACAAGGCTGGATGAATGCAGGGTTCTACAGGCGTTTTCACCTCTCAGTCAGCCGTGCCACCCAGGTAGAAATGCTGAATATCTTCCCGCGCGGCCAGCTCAGCGGCGCTGCCCTCACCCACCACCCGGCCGTTCTCCAGGATGTAGGCATGGCTGGCATAGCGCAGGGCGACGTTGATGTTCTGCTCGGCGACCAGAAAGCTCACGCCCTCCTGCGCATTGAGCTGGGCAACGATGGCGAAGATCTCCTCGACGATGATCGGCGCCAGCCCCATCGAGGGTTCGTCGAGCAGCACAAGGCGCGGTTTGGTCATCAGCGCGCGACCGATGGCGAGCATCTGCTGCTCGCCGCCGGAAGTCAGCCCGGCCTGAGTCTTGCGCTTGGTCTTCAAGCGCGGAAACCAGGCATAGATGCGTTCCAGATCCTGCTCCAGTTGGCGCCGCGTCGGGTTACGCAGGAAGCCGCCGCTGCGCAGGTTTTCCTCGATGGTCAAGTGGGCGAATACATGCCGCCCTTCCAGCACATGGACGATACCCTGGCGCGCCAGCAGGTTGGCCGCGACACCGGCGGTGTCCTGCCCCTGAAAGCGGATCTGGCCACGGCTGACCTGCGCCCGGTCAGCCTGCACCAGGCCGGAAATGGCCTTGAGCGTGGTGCTCTTGCCAGCACCGTTGGCGCCGAGCAAGGCGACGATATCGCCCTGCCCGACCCGCAGGGATACACCGGCTACGGCGAGGATCGCGCCGTCGTAGATCACTTCGATGTCCTCCACCGCCAGCAACTCGCTGCTGGCGGCGGCCGGAAGAGTCGCACTGGTCATGGATTATTGCCCTCTGATCGTCGTTCAGCGGGCGGCACCTGCCGCCCCTTGAAATGCGTTGCCCGTGCCGGTCGCGGCCAAAGCTCCAATCACGGGTAAAAAGCGCGCGCTCACGGCGCCTCGCACGCGCGGGGCGTCACGCCTTTTTCCTTGGCGTACTCGGCAGCCTTGGCGTCGATCAGCGGGCGCAGGGTGGCGCGATCCGCCTGCACCCAATCGGTGATCAGCTTCCACTGCTGGCCATCCCACTGCTGCACCTTGGCGGCACCGCCACCCTCGTGATCGCTGCACGACAGTTTCAGCGGCTGCATCAGCCCGAGAAAACCGATCTCCTTGAGCCGCGCATCGTCGAGATCGAGGTGCTCCAGGCCCCAGCGGCCTTCCTCACCATTGAGCGGGCGCGTGCCGAAGTGCTTCTGCGCGGCGCGGATCGCCTCGACGGCGATGGCCGCATTCACCAGGCCGGAGTTGTAGTAGACGCTGCCGAAGCTCTTCGGATCCTTGAGATCGCTCTTGCCCTTGTCGAGGATGTGCTCCTTGATGCGCTGGTGAATGTCGAAGTCGGCACCGCCCGGATAGGGCGTCAGCGCCAGATAGCCCTTGCCCGCCTCGCCAGCCGGCAGCACGTCTTCGTTGGAGCTGGCCCAGATGTCGCCGACGATGCGGTCGACCGGGAAGCCAAAGCGCGCCGCAGTCTTGATCGCCACCGGGGTGGACACGCCCCAGGTTCGCAGGAATACCCAGTCCGGCTTCAGCTGACGCACCTGGCGCCACTGCGAGGCCTGCTCATTACCCGGATCGGCGACGGGAATCTGGATGTTCTCGAAGCCGTACTTCTCCGCCAGCAGCTTGAGCGGGCCCTGGGTTTCCCGGCCATAGGCGGAGTCGTGGTAGACGGTGGCGATCTTCTTGCCCTTGAGCTTGTCCAGCCCGCCCTCACGCTCGGCCACGTAGTTGATGAATGCCGAAGCCTCGCTGTAGAAGGTCAGCATCACCGGGAAGTTGTAGGGAAAGACGCGGCCATCGGTAGCCTCGGTACGGCCATAGCCGAGGGTGATCAGCGGGATCTTGTCGGCCTCGGCCTTGTCCGCCAGGGCATAGGCAGCCGGCGCACCATTGGGCTGGTAGACCGCCACCGGCGCACCGTTCAAGCCGTTCTTGAAACGCTCGTAGCACTCGATGCCCTTCTCCGCCGTCCACTCGGTCTCGCACTCCTGCCAGACCAGCTTGACGCCATTGATACCGCCTTCCACCTCGTTGATGTAGCGCAGGTAGTCGATCATCCCGGCCCATACCGGAATGCCGCTGGAGGCATAGGCCCCGACCCGGTAGGTGGCCAGCGGGAAGAATTGTTCATTGGCCGCCTGGGCCGCCGCCGGCAGCGCGGCATAGGTCGCGAGTGCCAGGCCGAAGGCGGCGACACTGCGTTTCAGGGTTGCATGCATGGTCTTTCTCCTCAGGCGCCCGGCCCACGCGACGGTGGCCGGGCGCAGGTCATGGGTTTCTATTGCTCGCGGGCGCAATCACGCGGAGTGATGCCCTTTTCCTTGGCGTAAGCGGCGGACTTGGCCTCGATCAGCGGGCGCAGGGTGGCGCGGTCGGCCTGGATCCAGTCGGTCACCAGCACCCATTTCTCGCCGTCCCACTGCTGGACGCGGGCCGCACCACCGCCCTCGTGATCGGAGCAGGACAGTTGCAGCGGCGGCAGCAGTCCTTCGAAGCCACTGGCCTTGAGCCGCGCGGCATCGATGTCCAGATGCTCGAAGCCCCAGCGTGCTTCCTCGCCGTTGAGCGGGCGGTTACCAAACTTGCCCTGGGCGGTGCGCAGCGCCTCGACGGCAATCGCGGCGTTGATCAGGCCGATGTTGTAGTACACCTTGCCGAAGTAGCTCTTGTCCTTCAGGTCGCTCTTGCCGGCATCGAGGATGTGCTGGCGCAGGCGCTGGTGAATCTCGAAACCGTCGCCACCGGGGAACGGTGCCAGGGCCTGGTAGCCCTTGGCCGCCGTGCCGGCCGGGATCACATCAGCCTCGGAGCCGGCCCAGACGTCGCCGATGATGCGCTCCACCGGGATGCCGAAGCGTGCGGCGGTCTTGATGCCCACCGGAGTGGACACGCCCCAGGTACGCAGGAACACCCAGTCCGGTTTGATCTGCCGCACCTGGCGCCACTGCGCCGACTGCTCGTTGCCCGGATCGGCCACCGGGATCTGGATGTTCTCGAAGCCGTATTTTTCCGCCAGCAGCTTCATCGGCGCCTGGGTTTCCCGACCATAGGCAGAGTCGTGGTAGACGGTGACGATCTTCTTGCCCTTGAGCTTGTCGAAGCCGCCCTCGCGCTCGGCGATGTAGTTGATGCCCACCGAAGCCTGACCGTAGTAGTTCAGCAACAGCGGGAAGGCATAGGGAAACACGCTGCCGTCGGTGGACTCGGTGCGCCCGCCGGCGCCATCGATCAACGGGATGCGGTCGGCCGCCCCCTTCTCCATCAGCGCATAGGAGCCCGGTGTGCTGTGGGTGAAGAAGAACGCCGTCGGCGCGCCATCCTTGCCATCCTTGTAGCGCTCGTAGCATTCGACGATGCGGTCGACGTTCCACTCGGTCTCGCACTCCTGCCAGACCAGCTTGACGCCGTTGATGCCGCCTTCCACCTCGTTGATGTAGCGGAAGTAGTCGATCTCCCCGGCCCACCAGGGAATCCCGCTGGAGGCATAGGCGCCGACCCGGTAGGTGGCCATGGGAATGAACTGCTGATTGTCGGCGGCCTGGGTGACGACCGGGGACAGGGCCTGGGCGCCGAGCACGAAGAGGCTGGCGAGCAGGTGCTTATGTAGGGTTTTACGCATGGTCTGTACTTCTTGTGGTGTGTTGGAAACCTCCTTTCCCGCGGTCGGGTCAAGGTTCATGGAAAGAGGCGGTCGAACTCAGAATCGCAGCGGCCAGACTCTGATGCGTTCGCGCAGGTCGGCGAGCAGGCGTACCAGGCCTTCCGGCTCCTTGATCAGGAACCAGATGATCAGGCTGCCGAAGAGGATCTTCTGCAGGTTCTGCAATTGCCCGGCATCGACGTTGCCGTCGAACAGCCACTGCCCGGCATGGCTGAGCAGAATCGGGGTGAGGCTGATGAACGCCGCGCCGATGAAGTTGCCGGCGATGCTGCCCATGCCGCCGATGATGATGATGAAGAGGATCTGGAACGAGCGGTTGATATCGAAGCTGCCGGCGCTGGCCGTGCCCAGATAGGCGAAGGCCCAGAGCGCTCCGGCGATGCCCAGGTAGAAGGAGCTGACGGCGAAGGCCAGGCGCTTGTAGCGCTCCACCGGAATGCCGATAACCGAGGCAGCGGTATCCATGTCGCGGATCGCCATCCAGTTGCGCCCGACCTGGCTGCGCACCAGGTTGACCGCGACCCAGGTCAGCAGCACCACACAGCTCAGGGTCAGCAGGTAACGGCCGACCGGCGAAGCCAGGCTGTAGCCGAATAATTCCAGGCGCGGCGCACTGATGGTGCCGGACGAGGCATGGTTGTAGAACCAGGGAAACTTGGCGAACACCCACTCCAGAAAGAACTGCGCTGCGAGCGTGGTGACCATCAGGTAGAAACCCTTGATCCGCGAACTGGGAATGCCGAACAAAAGCCCGACCGCACCGGCGATCAGCCCGCCGCCGATCAGCGCCAGCGGCAAAGGCAGCCCGGGCACACGCAGCAGCAGACCGTAGGTGGCGAAGGCGCCCACCGCCATGAAGCCGGCGGCGCCGACGGATGTCTGCCCGGTATAGCCAGTTAAAAGGTTCAGCCCCAAACCGGCCAGCGACAGCACCAGAAAGGGAATCAGGATCGCGTTGAGCCAGTAGTCATTGCCCAGCCAGGGCAAGACGACGAAGGCCACCAGCAGCAACAGCGGCAGGCCCACTGGCCAAGAGCGGCGCACCAGAGTCAGCGGCGCCTCGTCGAAGACGGCGCCCAGGCGTGAAACGGTAACGGTCATGGCGTCATACCCGTTCGATGGCCCGGTCTCCGAACAGGCCGGCCGGACGGATGTAGAGGAAGATCAGGGCGAGGAAATAAGCGAACCAGGGCGTGATGCCGCCGCCGATCAGCGGGCCGATGTAGGCTTCGGCGAGATTCTCTGCGGCGCCGACGATCAGCCCGCCAACGATGGCTCCGCCAATCGAGGTGAAGCCGCCGATGATCAGCACCGGCAGCGCCTTGAGCACCACCAGCGAGAGCGAGAACTGCACGCCCTGGCGCGCCCCCCAGAGCAACCCGGCCACCAGCCCGACCACTCCGGCCACGGCCCAGACGATCTGCCAGATGCGGTTGAGGTTGATGCCCAGCGACAGTGCCGCGCGGGTATCGTCGGCCACCGCGCGCAAGGCCACACCGATGCGGGTCTTGTTGAACAGCAGCGCCAGCACCACCACCAGCAAGGCGGAAACGCCCGAGGCGACCAGGTCGAACTGGCTGATCATGATCTCGCCGACGAACAGCGGGACGTCCTCGATGCCCAGATCCAGCGCCCGCACCTGGGCGCCCATCAAGCCCTGGGCCAGGCCCTCGATGATGAACGACAGGCCAAGGGTGGCCATGAACAGGGTGATCTGCGAGCGATTGACCAGGGGCCGCAGCACCAGGCGCTCGATCAGCAGCGCACCGACGATCATCACCAGCACGGTCAGGGCCAACGCCAGGGCGAACGGCAGGCCCTGCTCATGCAGGCTGACGAAGGTCAGCGCAGCGAAGAGCAACATCGCGCCCTGGGCGAAGTTGAACACGCCGCTGGCCTTGTAGATCAGCACGAAGCCGATGGCCACCAGCGAATACAGGGTGCCGGCGAGCAAGCCGCCGATCAGGGTTTCCAGGAAGAAGTTCATCAATGCGGCGCTCCCAGGTAGGCGGCGATCACATCGGGATTGGCCTGCACCTCGGCCGGCGTGCCATCGCCGACCTTGCGTCCGTAGTCCAGCACCACCACGTGGCTGGACAACCCCATGACCACCTGAATGTCGTGTTCGATGAGAATCACCGTGGTGCCGAGATCACGGTTGATATCGGCGATGAAGCGGCTCATGTCCTGTTTCTCCTCGGCGTTCATCCCCGCCATCGGCTCGTCGAGCAGCAGCAGGGTCGGCTGCGCGATCAGCGCACGGCCCAGCTCCACACGCTTCTGCAGGCCATAGGCCAGGCTGCCCACGGCAACGTCGCGCCAGGGTTGCAGCTCGAGGAACTCCAGCACCTGCTCGGCGCGTTCAGCGAAAGCACGCGCTTCACGCCGGGCACGTGGCAGGCCGAGGGCCTGTTCGAGAAAGAAACTGCGCTGGAAACGCGACAGACCGGTGAGCAGGTTGTCCAGCACGCTCATCTTCTTGAACAGCGCATTGTTCTGGAAGGTACGGCCGATCCCCAGACGCGCCGCCTGCAGCGGGTGCGGCCGGCGCAACGGCTCGCTGGCGAAGAACAACTGGCCGGCATCGGCCTGGTAGACCCCGTTGAGGATATTCAGCAGCGAGCTCTTGCCGGCGCCATTCGGCCCGATCAGGGCGCAGATCTCGCCGCGCCTGACGCTGAAGGACAAGTCGGAAATCGCCTTCACGCCCTTGAACGACAACGACACGTTGCGCACTTCCAACAAGGCGCTCATGCCGCGCGCTCCAGATATTCATGCAGCCATGACAGGCGTGCCGGGCCTTGTAGCGCCACGCCGGCAGGCGCACTCGGCACCTCCATCCGGCGCAGGCGATGGAAGCCGAGCAGTCGCCGTACGCGCCCCTTCAGCCAACGACGCAAGCCCTGCTGCGGGTTCTCCAGCGTCCAGTCACACAGGCGCCGCCGCCAAGTGCCTGGTGGCGCCAGACGGGCATCGATTTCGCCAGCCAGCGCCTCGACCCGTGCAGCGGACAACAGCAACCCGGTCGGGGCGATTTCGCGGCGGTCGCGCCCGGCTGACTCGCTGGTTTCCGGGAAGGCCAGACCTTCACCCTGCTCCAGCCAGCGGCTCAGCAAATGCCCCAATCCCTCACGCCATTCGGTGCCCTCATCGACCCACAGCACGTCATCTTCGGCGACCTGCGTCCAACCCTGGCGCTGTGCCACCGGCGCCTCGCCGACAAACAGCGTCGACAGCGGCTGCACCTGCCACAAGCCATTGCTCACGGCATTGGCCTGGGCGGAAAACAGACGCAGGGGCCACAGCTCGACAAGGCCGCTACCCAACCAATGCGACACGTCTTCGCGGCGCTGGACGAAGGCGAACGTCGGACGCGCCTGGCGCAGTTGCCGTTGCAGTTCATCGCCACGGCTGTCGCGGCCAATCACCAGGCTCTGACCACCAAGCTGGTGGGCAGCCAACGCCAGCATCAGCAGGCTCGGCTCGAAGGCACCGCTCAATGCTAGTCGCGCACCTGGGGTGAAGCCCTGCTGGCGCAAGCCATCGGCAACCCGCTCGACCTCACGCAGCACATCGATCCAGCGCCAGGCCTTCCACGCGCCGAGACGGCGATGGCGCAGGGCGATTTGTGTCGGCCGCTCTCTGGCCCAGCGTTGCAGCGCCGTCAGGGCGCTGTCGGCCACCACATCGGGCAGCGGCGGATAGAGTTCATGAATGCTCATGCGATTGCTCCCCTGCCGATTCAGGCCGGCTCGGCCAGGCTGACACTGGCGGCTTCGCGCGGCTGGCTGAGGTCGCGATAGCCGGCGCCAGGATGGTTGGCGGGCAGTCGCGGGCCATCACCGAACAGCTTCTCGCGCAGGGTGCCGCTGCGATATTCGGTCTTGAACACGCCGCGTTTCTGCAACTCGGGCACCAGCAGTTCGACCACGTCACGGAAGGTTTCGTGGGCCAGGGCGTAAGCCAGGTTGAAACCGTCCACGTCGGTTTCCTCGACCCAGGCCTGCAGTTCGTCGGCGACGGTCTGCGCACTGCCGACGATCAGCGGGCCGAAGCCGCCAATGCCAACCCAGTCGGCCAGTTCCTGCACCGTCCATTGCTTGTCCGGGTCGGCAGTAGAGAAGGTTTCCACCGCCGACTGGATGGCATTGGTATGGATATGCTTGAGCACCTGGTCGGGCCGGTACTGGCCGAAGTCGATACCCGTCCAGCCGGAGATCAGTGCCAGCGCACCTTCGTAGCTGCTGTAGGACTTGAGCTCCTGCCACTTGGCCTGGGCCTTGGCGTCGGTCTCGTCGACGATCACCGTCTGCAGGTTGAAGATCAGCACCTTGCGCGGGTCGCGCCCGGCCTCGGCAGCGCGGCGGCGGATGTCGGCCACGGTTTTCTTCAGGATCACCTTGGACGGTGCGGCGACGAACACGCACTCGGCATGGCCGGCAGCGAAGTCCTTGCCACGGCTCGACGCCCCCGCCTGGTAGAGCACCGGCGTGCGCTGCGGCGATGGCTCGCAGAGGTGGATACCGGGCACCTGGAAGTGCTTGCCCTGGTGGCGGATCTCATGAACCTTGCTCGGATCGCTGAAAATGCCGCGCTCGCGATCACGCACGACCGCGCCCTCCTCCCAGCTGCCTTCGAACAGCTTGTAGAGCACCTCGAGGTATTCGTCGGCGTAGTCGTAGCGCGCATCGTGATCGCTCAACGCCTTCTGCCCGAGGTTGCGCGCACCGCTGTCGAGGTAGGACGTGACGATGTTCCAGCCGATACGCCCCTTGGTCAGGTGATCCAAGGTCGACAGGCGCCGGGCGAAGGGATACGGATGTTCGAAGGTCAGCGAGGCGGTGAGACCGAAGCCCAGGTGCTCGGTAACCAGCGCCATCGGGGTGATCAGCGCCAGCGGATCATTCACCGGAACCTGGGTCGCCTGGCGGATGGCCGCGTCTCCATTGCCGCCCAGCACGTCGTAGATACCGATCACGTCGGCGATGAAGATGCCGTCGAACTTGCCGCGCTCCAGCAACTTGGCCAGATCCGTCCAGTAATCCAGATCCTTGTATTGCCAGGCGCGATCCTTGGGATGCCTCCAGAGGCCGGGCGACTGATGGCCGACACAGTTCATCTCGAAGGCGTTCAAACGAATTTCACGTGGCATGGGGGACTCCTGCTCGATAGGCTCGGCACCACTTTTCAGTGCCTCTCAATGTTCTACCAACACGATCCATGCCAACGAATAATTCTTTTATTTACATATAGTTAGAAAACAATTGAAACAACAGAAATGCCTGTTCGACGACATCAGTGCTGATTGACTGTCCAGTGACAAACAGTACGCCTCTGCAAGCATCGAAAAGTTGGCTGAGCACAACTTGGCTAGAGAGGCTAGCGGCGTATGTTCCTAGCGGGTTGCCAAGGCATGCGAACGAACTGATCACGTCGAGTCTCGACATCAATTGCCAGAGAGAGACACTGCTGTGTGAGTAGCTTCGCCCTCTCCAGCGCCCTTTCGTTCGGTTGGCAGTTCTGCAACCTGCCCAACCTTGAGAGGCTCTCCGGATAGCCTTCCGACCGATCCACAAAATACCCACGCACCAGCAATCCAATGACGCGGAACAGGACTCCTGGTCAGATCGATCTTTCGATGCACCAACAACGCGGAACACATTCTGAAGTTCAGCGCCCTAAAGACACGAATGCCTCATCGTCCCGAACCACTTATTCGAGGCAAGTTGTCTTATTGGCAATATCGAATTAGCCGGAGTCGGCCAAGCAGAATATAAAGCGAATTACCGGAGCACCCATTGCAGGCGCTTCGTGAAGCTCAAGGCAGACTTTCGATCAGCCGCGCCGTTTCACAACGGTTATCTGTCGCCAGTGTTTGCATGAAAAAAGGGGCCGTACTCCCTGCCCGGAAGTACGGCCCCATAAACTTAGGCTCTGTACGAAAAGTGCCTGCGCTCGGTGATGCTGCGTTAAAAACAGGCTCAGAATGCTCATTTACAGCATGTAAACCCCGCTTCCTCGCCTGTTTTTGCCTTGCCTGACCTTCGCTCGACGACTTTTCGTACAGACCCTAGCGGGCAGTGATGACTGCCAGCTTGGTGATACCAGCACGCTCGATGGCCGCCATGGCCCGCGCCACTTCGCCGTAGTTCACGCCATCGTCAGCCTGTAGCTGCACGCGCAGCTCCTCATGCGCAACCTCGGCCTGCTGCTTGGCCTGGATCAGGTTGCTCTCCAGCAGATCCGCCTGGATCTCGTCCTTGTTGATGAACAGCTTGCCCTCGCCGTCGATGCTC
>Ga0206116_1000410_pt1 | contig 47336 bp, 40 predicted proteins | sample 3A1Ametagenome_FD_178000 | JGI IMG/M metagenome (GOLD analysis project Ga0206116, IMG submission 178000) | Enriched microbial communities from leaf-cutter ant dump, University of Wisconsin, Madison, United States - 3A1A | ecosystem: Environmental > Terrestrial > Nest > Insects nest > Nest dump...
CGGAGGAGGAGGCGATGGAGTCGGCTTGGGCGGCGGCGTCGGCTCGCGCGGGGGCGGCGGCACCTGGGCGACCTTCGGCGGCTCCGGCGTCCTGGACGGCGGAGGCGGGGGCGGAGGCGGCTCGTCCTCCTCGTCCGGCGGTTCCGGCGCCGGCGGGGCGGGCTTGGCCTCGGGCATCGGCGGACGCGCGGCGGTGGCCGGCTTCGGCTCGCCCTTCTCGACGCGGGCAGCCTGGGTGACCTCGCCGACGTCGACGATCTCGATCGGGATCGAGGAGGCGATTTCGAGCTTGCGATCGCTGGGCGGCATGCCGAGCACCATCAGCGCGACCAGCGCGACGTGCAGCACCGCCGAGGCGATCAGGGGCTTGCGCATGGGAGTTCCGCCCGCCTCAACGCGCCGGCTTGGGTGCACCGACCCGCGCGCTGGACGCAGTCGGGCCGTTCGGCATCTCGGCGACCAGACCGACCTTCTTGAAGCCGGCGGCGCTCATGGTGCCCATCACCTCCAGCATCTTGCCGTAGGCGATCTTGGCGTCGCCGCGGACCAGGATGCGGGCCTCGGGGTTGTTGTTGGTCACCGCGATCAGCAGCGGGACCATGTTGGCCAGCTCGACCGGCGTCTCCTGCACGAAGACGCGGCCGTCGGTCTGCACGGTGACGAACAGCGGGTCCTTCTGCTGCTCCAGCGGAGCGGCATTGGTCTTGGGCAGGTCGACCGGGACGCCGACGGTCAGCATCGGGGCGGCGACCATGAAGACGATCAGCAGGACCAGCATGACGTCGATGAAGGGCGTCATGTTGATCTCGGCCATCGCGCGATAGCCCCGGCGCTTGCCGCGCCCGTGGGATTTGCCTGCGAGTTGTCCGGCCATGGTTCAGGCGGCTCCCCGCTCCTCGAGGTGGCGGGACAGGATCGCCGAGAACTCGCCCGAGAAGGTGTCCAGCCGGTCGGCGTAGCGGCCGAGGTCGGTGGAGAACTTGTTGTAGGAGAGCACCGCCGGGATGGCGGCCAGCAGGCCCATGGCGGTGGCGAACAGCGCCTCGGCGATGCCCGGCGCCACCACGGCGAGGCTGGTGTTGCCCGAACCGGCGATCGAGGTGAAGGAGTTCATGATGCCCCACACCGTGCCGAACAGGCCGATGAAGGGGGCGGTCGAGCCGACCGAGGCCAGGAAGGTCATGTAGCGTTCGGCCCGCGCCATCTCGCGGCCGATGGTCACCGCCATCACCCGCTCCACCCGCTGCTGCAGCGAGCTTTTCATCGTGCCGCCGATGCCGCGGTCGGCGGCGTGGCGCCATTCGCGCATGCCGGCGGCGAAGGTCGCCGCCATCGGGTCGGCCGGGGTCTGGCCGATGCGGTCGTACAGCGCGTCCAGCGACCCGCCCGACCAGAAGGCCTCCTCGAACGAATCGGCCTGGGCGTTCAGCCGGCGGATGCGCATCAGCTTCTCGATGATGATCGCCCAGCACCAGACCGAGGCGACGACAAGCATCATCATCACGATCTTGACGACCGCGTCGGCCTGCCAGAACAGGCCGAGGATCGTGATCTCATGTGCCGTCGTGGCGGCGGCATTGCCGGCCAGCTGGGCGGTTTGCAGGGCGTCCATCGCAGTCAGTCTCGCGTTTGCGCTGTTGGCACGGGGAGTGGAAGGAAAGGGTCGATAAGATCAGGCGGGCGGATCAGGCGGGCGTCGAAGAGGTTTGCTTTGCATGCAGCGTCTCCATCGCCGCTTTCACCGGTTCGGGAAGGCGCACGGCCCGCCCGGCCCGGTTGATCGTCACCAGCTGCAGGTCGGCGTGCGCCAGCACGCGACCGTCACGGCGGATGACTTGTGCAACTGCGAAGGAGGCACCGCGGATATCGACGATTCGGGTTTCCACTTCAAGCGTGTCCTCCAGCTTGGCAGGGGCGTCAAAATCGATGGTCAGGCGCCGTACCGCAAATGACACACCTGTGACATCGCCCGAACCCTCGGCCATCTCCTTCTGACGGAAGCCCATCAGATAGAGCATTTCCGTGCGCGCCCGCTCCGCGAACCGCAGGTAATTGGCGTGGTAGACGATGCCGCCGGCGTCGGTGTCCTCATAATAGACCCTTAACGGATACCGGTGCGTGCCGTCCTCCGCGAACCGGCCGGAGAGCGAGGACATCGTCTCACTCATCGTCGCCCTCGTCCGTCGGATCCGGAACGCGGTCCAGCAGGTCCAGCTGCCGCAGCGGCGCGTTCGGCGGGTTGAGGCCGAGATAACGGAACCCCTGGTCGGTCAGCATGCGCCCGCGCGGCGTGCGCTGCAAAAAGCCCTGCTGGATCAGGTAGGGCTCGACCACCTCCTCCAGCACGTCGCGCTGTTCGCCCAACGCCGCACCCAGCGTCTCGACGCCCACCGGCCCGCCGCCATAGTTGTTGGCGACCAGCCCGAGATAGCGGCGGTCCATGCTGTCCAGCCCGAGCCGGTCGACCTCCAGGCGTGTCAGCGCGGCATCGGCGACGCGCTTGTCGACCTCCTCCACCCCGGCCACCGCGGCGAAATCACGCACCCGGCGCAGCAGACGCCCCGACACGCGTGGCGTTCCGCGCGCCCGGTTGGCGATCTCGCGCGCGCCTTCCGGCGTGATGCCCATGCCGAGCACGCCGGCGGCGCGGCGCACGATCAGCTCCAGCTCGTCCGGCTCGTAGAATTGCAGGCGGACGGGAATGCCGAAGCGTTCGCGCAAGGGGCGCGTGATCAGGCCGCTGCGCGTCGTCGCGCCGACCAACGTGAAGGGCGGCAGGTCGATCCGGATGGACCGCGCCGACGGGCCTTCGCCGATGATGAGGTCGAGCTGGAAATCCTCCATGGCGGGATAGAGCACCTCTTCCACGGCGGGATTAAGGCGATGAATCTCGTCGATGAAGAGGACGTCGTGCGGCTGGAGGTTGGTCAGCAGCGCCGCCAGATCGCCGGCCCGCGCGATGACCGGGCCGGAGGTGGCGCGGAAGCCGACGCCCAGCTCGCGCGCCACGATCTGCGCCAGCGTGGTCTTGCCCAGGCCGGGTGGCCCGAACAGCAGCACATGGTCCAGCGCCTCGTTGCGGGAGCGGGCGGCCTGGATGAAGATCGACAGGTTCTCGCGCGCCTGCCGCTGGCCGATGAACTCGGCGAGCGACAGCGGACGGATCGACGCCTCGGCCGAATCGCCGTGGCCCTGGCCCGGCTGGACGAGACGGTCGTGGTTGGGGTCGCTCATTGGCTCAGTTCCTTGAGGCCCTGGCGGATCAGATCGGACACGCCGGCATCATCGCCCAGCACGCGCCCGGCGGCGACGACCGCGCCGAAGGCCTCCGACCGGCCATAGCCGAGATTGACCAGCGCCGACACCGCATCGGCCAGCGCCGGGGTGGCGCCCGGCACGGCGGCGGGAGCGCCCTTGCCGGCCGGCGCACCCGCGCTGGCGGCTGGACCGAGCGCCAGATTGCCGACCTTGTCCTTGAGTTCGTTGAGGATGCGCGCCGCCACCTTCGGCCCGACGCCGTCGGCGCGCACCAGCGCGGTCTTGTCCTGGGACGCGATGGCGCGGGTCAGCTGGTCAGGGTCGAGCACGCCGAGGATCGACAGCGCCAGCCGGGCGCCGACGCCCTGGATGGTGGTCAGCAGCTTGAACCACTCCCGGTCCGCCTGATCGCCGAAACCGTGCAGGACGATGCGTTCCTCGCGGATGAAGGTCTCCACCACCAGCGACGCCCGCTCCCCCACCGCCAGGCGCGACAGCGTGCGGTTGGAACAGGACAGCAGGTAACCGACGCCGTTCACGTCGAGCACGACCCAGTCGGTGCCGGTGGAATCGACGATGCCGGTCAGCTTGGCGATCATGGGAACTCCCGGCCCGAAGGCTGGCTGCGAAGAATGGGGGTCTCTTCGAGACGCGCGCGGATGGTCTCCAGCACGCCGTCAAGGTTGTCGATCACATCAGTGTTCCAGAAGCGCAGGATGCGGAAGCCGGCCTGCTCCAGCATGCGCGACCGCCGCTCGTCATGGGCGGCGCGCTGCTCGGCATGCTGGCCGCCGTCCAGTTCGACGATCAGGCGATGGTCGTGGGCGACGAAATCGGCAACGAAGCCCAGGATCGGCTCCTGCCGCCGGAATTTCGCGCCGAGCTGGGCATTGCGCAGCCTCTGCCAGACGATCTTTTCCACATCCGTGGCGTTCATCCGCAGATCGCGCGCCCGGTCCCTTATGTATTCAGTGGGCTTCGCCTTTGCGATGCTCGCCATATCTCCCACTCGCCCAAGGGGACCGTCCCCCTCTCCCCCCCGGGGAGAGGGTCGGGGTGAGGAGGGGGCACTGCGTGGCGTCTTGGGAGAGGCACGCCGCGCGTCCCCCTCACCCTCCCCTCTCCCCGGGGGGGAGAGGGTTTGCTTCCCCGTGGTGTCGCCGCCCCGCCGCCACATCGTCCAGCTGGCGCGGTGGTGCGCGTGGCAGATCGCTATGGCGAGGGCATCGGCGGCGTCCGGCGAGGCGATTTCGCAGCCGGGCAGCAGCAGGCGCACCATCGTCTGGACCTGCGCCTTCTCGGCACGGCCCTGGCCGACGACCGCCTTCTTGACCATGTTGTTGGCGTATTCCGCCACGGCCAGCCCGGCCTGGGCCGGCACCAGCAGGGCGACGGCGCGGGCCTGACCCAGCTTGAGCGTCGAGACCGCGTTGTTGTTGACGAAGGTCTCCTCCACCGCCGCCTCGTCGGGGCGGTAGCGCTCCACCACAGCCGACAGGGCGTCGTGGAGCTGCACCAGACGCTCGGCCAGCGGACAGCGGTCGTCGGAATGCACGGCACCGTCGGCGACGTGGCTCAGGCGGTTGCCCGCCACGTCGATGATGCCCCAGCCGGTGTGGCGCAGTCCGGGGTCGATCCCCAGCAGCCGCACCGGCGAAGGCACCGTCGCCTCACTTCGTCCTGCCCGCGCAAACACGGCACCCGCACTCCGCTTGCAAGACCCGCGTCGAACTTACGCGGTCAGCTTCTGCATCAGCTCGTCGGAGATGTCGAAGTTGCCTTCGACCACCTGGACGTCGTCGTTGTCCTCCAGCACGTCCAGCAGCTTCAGCAGGCTGGCCGCGGCGTCCTCGGAAGGGGCGACTGTGTTCAGCGGACGCCAGGTCAGGCGCGCGCTCTCCGCACCGCCGAACTTGGCCTCCAGCGCGTCGCGCACGGCGCCGAAATTCTCCACCGTCGTGGTGACCTCGTGGCCGTTCTCGTCGGATTCGACGTTGTCGGCGCCGGCCTCCAGCGCCACCTCGAACACGGCGTCGGCGTCAGCCGCGGCGGCCGGGTAGAAGATCGCGCCGATGCGGCTGAACATGAAGCTGACCGAGTTGGTCTCGCCCAGGCTGCCGCCATATTTGGTGAAGCTGGAGCGCACTTCCGCGGCGGTGCGGTTGCGGTTGTCGGTCAGCGCCTCGACGATGAGCGCAACACCGCCGGGGCCGTAGCCCTCGTACCGCACCTCTTCGTAGTTCGCGTCGTCGCCGCCGCCGGGCGTGCCCTGCTTGATGGCGCGGTCGATGCGGTCGCGCGGCATGTTCTGCGCGCGTCCGGCCAGGATGGCGGCGCGCAGGCGCGGGTTGGCCGCCGGGTCCGGCAGGCCGCTCTTGGCGGCGACGGTGATCTCGCGGGCGAGCTTGTTGAAGATCTTGGACCGCTTGGCGTCCTGCGCGCCTTTGCGGTGCATGATGTTCTTGAACTGGGAATGACCGGCCATGGGTCGAACGAGCCTCGAAACGGAAGATGGTCAATCGGGCGGGGTTAAGCGCACGACACATGTAACAGGTCTGCCGCCCCACCGCACCTTTTCGGCGCGGGAGACGACACCCACGGGATTAGAAAGTCAATATGGCGAGATTGCGGCGCGGCGTGGCCGTAGCCGCGACAGCCTTACTGCGTCCGTTCCGGCAAGGCCCGGCTCAGCCGTCCGCCGATGCGCAGCGGCTCGATGCGGACCGCCAGCCCGGTGCGGTCGTCCGTCTCGACGTAGCAGCCGCAGACGGTGCCCTCGCCTTCCGCCGGCGACAGCCGTTCGGTCGGCAGCTTCCGCACCATCTTGGCCAGCGCCACCTCCTTCTTCATGCCGATGGCGCTGTCGTAATCGCCGCACATGCCGGCGTCGGACTGGTAGGCGGTGCCCTTCGGCAGGACCATGTGGTCGGCGGTCGGCACATGGCTGTGGGTGCCCACCACCAGCGAGGCGCGGCCGTCGCAGAAATGGCCCATGATCATCTTCTCGCTGGTCGCCTCGCCATGCATGTCGATCAGCACGGCATCGACGCCGCCCGGCCCGAGGCGATGGGCCTTCAGCACCCGGTCCACCGCGGCGAAGGGGTCGTCCATCGGCTCCATGAACAGGCGCAGCAGCACGTTGACGACCAGCACCTTGCGCCCGCCGCGCGCCTGAAGCAGCACATGGCCGCGGCCCGGCGTGCCCTCCGGATAGTTCACCGGGCGGACGATGCGCGGCTGCTGCTCGATGGTGGAGACCAGTTCCTTCTGGTCCCACGTATGGTTGCCCAGCGTCACCACGTCGATGCCGGCCTCGAAGAACTCCTCGGCGATCTTGACGGTGACGCCGTAGCCGCCGGCCGAGTTCTCGCCGTTCACCACCGTCAGGTCGGGGTCCAGCGTCTCGCGCAGCATCGGCATATGCGCCAGCACAGCCTCACGCCCGGACCGGCCCACCACATCGCCGAAGAACAGAATCCGCATCGCCCCAACCTTCCCGATTAGATCGGATCGCGTAAAATCGGCATCGATTTGACGCGCGAATCCGATCGTCAAATACAAAGCTCACTTATGAATGCGGAGCGTCTCGCGCTCCGTCACGATCCAGTCCAGCCGCTCGTCATGGCCATCCACCGGCACCGCCGGCATCTCCTGCGCGGCGAAGGCCACGCCGACCGCCAGCACCGCCCCACCCGCCCGCAGGCCGTCCAGCGTCCGGTCGTAATAGCCGGCGCCATAGCCCAGCCGGTGGCCGGAGCGGTCGAAGGCCAGCAGCGGCACCAGCAGCAGCGACGGCCGCAGGACCGCGCGCCCTTCCGCCGGCTCCTGGATGCCGTAGCGCCCGGCCGCCATCGGCGCCTCCGGGTCCCAGTCGCGGAACAGCAGCGGGGTGCCGCGCGGTCCCGAGACCGGCAGCCCGACCGCATGGCCGAGGTCTTTAAGATGGAGCAAAGCCGGCCGCGCGTCGAGTTCCGAGCCCAGCGGCCAATATCCCCCGGCGCCGCCGCGCGGCAGATGGCCGCCGCGCGCCAGTTCGGCGATGCGGTCGCGCACGGCGGCGGAGGCTGTGGAGCGGTCGCGGTCGGCGATGGCGTCGCGCCGGGCGCGCGCCTCGCGTCGGGCGGCGTCCTTGGCTTGCGGGTCGGTCATCGCGGACTGCATGCGGAGGGAGGAATAGGGTGGAAGGTGCCGCCTCGGCCGGTGGCCATGTGCCTATCCTCCATGGCCTGCATGAGCAGGTGGGCGCCGTGTACCCGGCCCGATGGGCCGGACAGGGACAGCTCCCTAGAGTTCAAGGTTATCGGCCCTGGGGATTATTGCAGCCTGTCGAACCAGGCAGCGGTCCTTCCGTGTACCAATCTAGGCGCGCTCGAGCCGCGCGGCAACCTCTTCGATGCGTTTTGCGACACGATCAAGTTCGCCGGCCACCGCCGCCTCGTCGATTGCAGGGGCGATGCCCTTGCCGGACATCACGTCCTGCAGCTCGTCGGCCAGCACCAGGCAGGTCATGAGCATCATCTGCGCTTCCGATCCGCTGCGGCCGCCGCCGGTCAGCCGGCGCAGCCGGTCGTCCACATAGGCCGCCAGCTCGCGCAGCCGGCCCTCCTGCCCGTCCTCGCACAGCATGCGGTAGAAGCGGCCATTCACCTCGATGTCGACCTGCGCCATGGCGTCAGCTCTCCAGCACGTGTTGCAGGCGGGCGATGGCGACCTCCAGCCGCTGGGACACCGCCTCGGCGGTGGCCTGGGCGGTCGCCCGGTCGGCGCGCGCGGTTTCCAGCGCCTGGGAAAAATCCTGCTCCCGCCGGACCACCCGCTCCTCGCGGGCGGCGGCCGCATGGTCGAGACGTTCCACGGCACGGCCGAGGCGGTCGAGAGCAGCTTTCAGGGAATCCATGGACGTCTACCTCGACCTGTGGGCACGTCATGTTCGATGGCGTCGGACCCGGACCGGCTTTCCGCCAAGCCAAGCCGCTGCCTTATCGGAGCGCATAGAGTTGGGCCGGCACGCCGACCGCGTCAACCGTTACGACGGACACTTCCACCGAATGCCCATACGGAATACCGGGGCGTGACGGAACGCCGCAACCGATGCACCGGTGCCGAACCCTTGACAGGCGCAGGGCTTCCCAGACGGACGAGGGGGCTCTGCCATGCCATTCCCTACCCCAATCCCATGTTGACCTGCGGACGGCGGTTCTGCATGGTGCGCCCGTTTCGCGGCGCCTCTTCCGGCGACCGCGCAACCACCGTTGCCGACGCCGCAACCGCGCCCGACCCGCAGGAAACGCCAGATGTCCGCTGACTCCGCCCAGCCCTCCCTCCACACGATGGCCAGCGCGATCCGCGCGCTCTCCATGGACGCGGTCGAGGCCGCGAAGTCCGGCCACCCCGGCATGCCGATGGGCATGGCCGACGTCGCCACGGTCCTGTTCACGCAGTTCCTGAAGTTCGATCCGAAGAACCCGACCTGGGCCGACCGCGACCGCTTCGTGCTGTCGGCCGGCCACGGCTCGATGCTGCTCTACTCGCTGGCCTACCTGACCGGCTACGAGCGCATGACCATCGAACAGATCAAGCGCTTCCGCCAGCTGCACAGCCTGACCCCCGGTCACCCGGAAGTCGACCCCAGCCTCGGCATCGAGATGACCACCGGCCCGCTGGGCCAGGGCGTCTCCACCGCCGTCGGCATGGCGCTGGCGGAGCGGATCACCAACGCCCGCTTCGGCGACGAGCTGATCGACCATTACACCTACGTCATCGCGTCGGACGGCGACCTGATGGAGGGCGTCAGCCACGAGGCCTGCTCGCTGGCCGGCCATCTCGGGCTCAACCGCCTGATCGTGCTGTGGGACGACAACCACATCTCCATCGACGGCACGACCGACCTCAGCTTCACCGACGACACCCAGGCGCGCTTCCGCTCCTACGGCTGGAACACCATCGCCGTCGACGGCCACGACACCGACGCGGTGTCGAAGGCCATCGCCCAGGCCCGCACCTCCACCGACAAGCCGACGCTGATCGCCTGCCGCACCATCATCGGCAAGGGCGCGCCGAACAAGGCCAACAGCCACGCCTGCCACGGCTCGCCGCTGGGCGCCGACGAGATCGCCGCGACCCGCACCGCCATCGGCTGGACCCATGAGCCCTTCGTCGTTCCCGACGAGGTTCTGTCCGCCTGGCGCGCCGCCGGCACCCGCAGCACCGAGGCGTACAACGCCTGGAGCAGCCGCCGCGCCACCCTGAGCACCGAGGCCGGCAAGGCCTTCGACGAGGCGTTCAGCCACGGCGTGCCGAGCGCGCTGGCCGACACCATCGTCGCCTTCAAGCAGAAGGTGAGCGCCGAGAAGCCGAGCTGGGCGACGCGTGTCGCCTCCGGCAACACTCTGGAAGTGCTGGTGCCGGCGATCCCGGAGATGGTCGGCGGTTCCGCCGACCTGACCCCGTCGAACAACACCAAGGTCAAGAACACCGCCGACGTGAAAGGCAAGGGCGAGTTCGCCGGCCGCTACGTCCGCTACGGCGTGCGCGAGCACGGCATGGCGACGCTGATGAACGGCATGACGCTGCATGGCGGCATCATTCCCTACGGCGGCACCTTCATGCAGTTCGCCGACTATTGCCGTCCGGCGATCCGTCTGGCCGCGCTGATGAAGCAGCGCACCGTCTTCGTGATGACCCACGACTCGATCGGTCTCGGTGAGGACGGCCCGACCCACCAGCCGGTCGAGCATCTGGCGGCGCTGCGCGCCATCCCCAACCTGCTGGTCCTGCGCCCGGCTGACGCGGTCGAGACCGCCGAATGCTGGCAGATCGCGCTTGAGGCCACCGGCTCCCCGTCGGTGCTGGCGCTGACCCGCCAGAACGTCCCCACGCTCCGCACCGAGCACACGGCGGAGAACCTGTCGGCCCGCGGCGCCTACGTGATCGTCGAGGCCGAGGGCGAGCGCAAGGCCACCATCCTCGCCACCGGCTCGGAAGTGTCGCTGGCGGTGGAGGCCCGCAAGGCCCTGCAGGCCCAGGGCATCGGCACCGCCGTTGTGTCTATGCCGAGTTGGGAACTGTTCGAACGCCAGGACGACGCCTACAAGGCTTCCGTGCTCGGCACCGGCGTCCGCGTCGGCGTCGAGGCGGCGATCCGTCTGGGCTGGGACCGCTGGCTGGGCGACAGGGGCGCCTTCGTCGGCATGTCCGGCTTCGGCGAATCGGCCCCCTACCAGGAACTGTACAAGCACTTCGGCATCACCGCCGAAGCGGTCGTGGACGCCGTTAAGGCGCGTCTCTGAGAGAAGCCGAAGGGGCGTCCAGCCTATTCCGGGCGCCCCATATCCAAACTGGAGGAAGTCATGGCTGTACGGGTAGCGATCAACGGTTTTGGCCGCATCGGCCGTCTGGTTCTGCGCGCCATCTACGAGAGCGGCCGCAAGGACGTGGAGGTCGTGGCGATCAACGACCTCGCCGATCTGAAGGCCAACGCGCACCTGCTGAAGTACGACAGCGTCCACGGCCGCTTCCCCGGCACCATCGAGACCGGCGCCGATGAAAACGGAAATGGCGTCCTGATCGTCAACGGCCATTCCATCAAGGTCGTGCAGGAGCGTGACCCGGCCAAGCTGCCGTGGAAGGATCTCGGCATCGAGATCGCCATGGAATGCTCGGGCATCTTCACCAAGCGCGCCGACGCCGCCAAGCATCTGGAAGCCGGTGCGCAGAAGGTGCTGATCTCGGCCCCGGCCACCGACGAGGACATCACCGTCGTCTACGGCGTCAACCACGACAAGCTGACCGCCGAGCACCGAATCGTCTCCAACGCCTCCTGCACCACCAACTGCCTGGCCCCGGTCGCGCATGTCCTCCACAACCTGGTGGGCATCGAGAAGGGCTTCATGACCACGATCCACTCCTACACGGGTGACCAGCGGATCGTCGACACCAACCACAAGGACCTGCACCGCGCCCGCGCCGCGGCTCTGAACATGATCCCGACATCGACCGGTGCGGCCAAGGCGGTCGGCAAGGTGCTGCCGGAGCTGACGGGCAAGCTGGACGGCACCGCCATGCGCGTTCCGACCCCGAACGTGTCGGTCGTCGACTTCAAGTTCACCGCCAAGCGCGCCACCTCGGTCGAGGAGATCGTCAAGGCGATCTCCGATGCCGCCAACGGCCCGCTGAAGGGCGTGCTGGGCGCCTATGACGAGGAGCTGGTGTCGTCGGACTTCAACCACGACCCGCACAGCTCGACCTTCGCCTGCAAGGAGACGAAGGTCGTCGACGGCAATTTCGTCCGCGTCATGGCATGGTACGATAACGAGTGGGGCTTCTCCAACCGGATGGCCGACACCGCTGTCGCGATGGCGAACGCCAAATAAGACCAACCAGCCCGACCCAGACCAAAAGGAGCCGGACGATGAGCAAGACGATCATGTGGGCCGAAACCGATGCAAAGGGCTTCGAGTCCGAGTGCCTGTTCAACGAGGACAGCCGCCACTACGAAGTGATGGTCTGCGCTTCGGGCCGCCGGCTTTGCCGGTCGGAGTCCTTCCCGGCCCAGTCCGACCCCATGCAGGGGATGAGCGACGACGACCGCCAGCGGGCGCTGCACTGCGCCGAACGGCTGGTGACCGAGATCGAACACGATCTGGGCGACCGCTGAACGGGCACGCAAGGGCTTTTTGAAACGGCCAGGGCCGGCATCCTCACGGTGCCGGCCCTTTTGCCGTTCGTCCGACGCCTTCCTAGGTCAGTTCGCCTCGGCCAGCGTCTTGCGCACCTTCGCCACATCCCCGGTGCTGACCGGCGGGGCAGCGTTGTTCCAGCTGTTGCGGATGTAGGTGACGACCGCCGCCACATCGGCATCGGTCAGCCGCCAGCCGAGCGGCGGCATCGCCGGGCCGGTCGGACGGTCGTCGGTCGCCACAGCGCGGGAACCGTCCAGCACCAGCCGGATCAGCGTCGCCGGATCGTCGGCCTGAACCAGGCCGCTGCCGGCCAGTGTCGGGAACAGGAAGGTCTGGCCCTTGCCGTCGCCGCCATGGCAGGCCATGCAGGTGTCTGTATAGACCGCCCCGCCTGTCCTCATCCGCGCATCATCCGCCGCCAGCGGCGCAGGCGCTTTTCCCTCGGGCGGCTTCTGGTCGAGCAGATAGGTCGCGATGGCCTTCAGATCGGCGTCGGTCATCTTGGAGCTGGAGTTCTGGATCTCCTCCGCCATCGGCCCGGAGGCGAGGGATTGGTGGTTCGCCCCGGTCTTCAGATAGGCGGTCAGCTGGTCGACCGACCAGTTGCCGATACCCTGCCGCTTGTCCGCGGTGATCGACGGCGCATACCAGGCCTGGAGGTTGGCCCCCTGCAAGGCCCGGTCGTTGTCGTCGGCCCCCAGCGCGCTCTTCGGTGTGTGACAGGTGCCGCAATGGCCCAGTGCCTGGACCAGATAGGCGCCGCGGTTCCACTCCTCCGACTTCTGCGGGTTGGGCTTGAAGTTTTCCGGCTCAAAGTTCAGCAGGTTCCAACCCGCCATCAGCAGGCGGATGTTGAAGGGAAAGGGCAGCTGGTTGGCCTCCACCGCGTTGCTCACCGGCTCCAGAGTCTGGAGATAGACCCACAGCGCGTGGATGTCGTCGTCGGTCATCCGGGTGTAGGCGGGATAGGGCATGGCGGGGTAGAGCCGCTTGCCGCCGCGGCCAATGCCCTCGCGCAGGGTTCGGCGCAGATCCTCCTCGGTCCAGTTGCCGATGCCGGTCTCGCGGTCCGGCGTGATGTTGGGGGCGACCAGCATGCCGAACGGCGTCTGCAAGGCCGCTCCGCCGGCATAGGGCTTGCCACCCGGCAGGCTGTGGCAGGCGACGCAGTCGGCGGCGGTGGCGACATAGCGCCCACGCTCGATCAGGGTGAAGTCCTGGTCGTCGGCGAGGGCGGGTGTCGTGACGGCTGAAGCCGCCGAGACCATTAGCGCCGCGGCGATGGCGAGACGGGTCCTGGTCATGCGTGCACCAAGGGGCCGGGAGATTTCAGATAGCGGCTGCGGATCGCGTCCGCCGCGCGGAAGGCCAGAGCCCCAACCGTTCCGGTCGGGTTGAAACCCGAGTTCTGCGGGAAGACGTTCGCCCCGACGGTGAAGACGTTCGGTACGTCCCAGCTTTGCAGATAGGGGTTCACCACGCTGGTGGAGGGGTCCGCCCCCATCGCCGTGCCGCCGACCACATGGGTCGACTGGTAGGGCACCGTCGACCACGGCCCGGTGCGCGGATATTCGACCGCCTGCTGCGCGCCCATGGCACGGACGATCTCCCCGACCTTCTTGGTGACGTAGGCCGACATCTTCACGTCGTTCTCGGGGAAGTCGAAGGTGATGCGCATCAGCGGCCGGCCGAGCCGGTCGGTGTAGGTGGGATCGAGGTCGAGGAAATTGCCGCGGTTGGCATAGCTGCTGGCCTCGCAGCCGACGCTGAGGTTGCTGAGATAGCTGTCGCGCATCGCCTTCTTCCAGCCCGATCCCCAGGCCGGGGTACCCGGCGGTGTCGGCCGCTTGGAGATCGGCTCCGCCCCGATGGGCGCGCAGCGTGTGCTGCCGCCGCCGAGGAAGCCCAGCGGCCCATGGTCGAAATTGTCGTTGTTCAGCTCGTCGATGGCCATGCCGGTGGCACCGCCGCCGATGAAGTTGTTGAAGTTGTACTTGGCGGGATCGAAGAAGCCGACGACCTGATTGGCCATCTGGTAACAGAAATTCCGCCCCACCACGCCGGTGCCGGTGCTGACGTCATAGGGCTTGCCGATGCCGGACAGCAGCATCAGCCGCACATTGTCCAGCATGAAGGCGCAGAGGATCACCAGATCGGCCGTCTGCTCCAGCTCTTCGCCCGAGGTATCGACATAGGTGACGCCGGTCGCCTTCTTGCCGGTGGAGTCCAGATTGACCTTCAGCACCTCGCACAGGGTGCGCAGCTCGAAGTTGGACTTGCGCATCAGCACCGGCAGCACGGTCGTCTGTGCGCTCGCCTTCGAATAGTTGGCGCAGCCGTAATTGGTGCAGAAGCCGCAGAAGGTGCATTGCCCCATCGTCACGCCCAACGGGTTGGTGTAGGTGCGCGACAGCAGCGAGGACGGGATCGGGAAGGGCTTGTAGCCCATCTTGGCCGCCGCCTCGGCGAACAGGGTCGGACCGTAGGTCTGCATCATCGGCGGGTTGGGGAACTCGCGCTTGCGTGGCCCTTCGAACGGATTGCCGCCGTCCTGGATCTGGCCGTTCAGGTTGCCGGCCTTGCCCGACACGCCCGCCAGATACTCGAATTTGTCGTAATAGGGCTCCATGTCCTCATAGGTCAGGCCCCAGTCCTGGATCGTCATGTCATCCGGTATGACCTGGGCGCCATAACGCTCGGTAAAATGAGAGCGCAGCCGGAAGTCGGCGGGCGAGAACCGCCAGGTGATGCCGGCCCAATGCACGCCGGCGCCACCGACGCCGTTGCCGGGATGGAAAGAGCCGAACTGCCGCATCGGCAGCGCCGTCTGGCCGGCGTTGTTGCGGGCTGTGACCGTCGTCTGCGCCGGGCGCAGCATCAGTTCCTGGCGCGAGTTGTAGCGCAGCTCGTCCGGGGCATAGCCGATGTTGAAGTCGGTGGCGGTGTCGCGCCAGGGGCCGCGCTCCAGCGCCACCACGTCCAGCCCTTCGTCGCACAGTTCGTTCGCGATGATCGAGCCCGTCCAGCCGAGGCCAACGATCACCACATCCTTGTGGGGAAGTTTGCGCGCCATTCCTCAGCCCTTCCTGGCCCAGTCGCCGCGGCCACCGATCGACACCGGCGGCAACGTATATTTCTGATTGTGCTTCGGCACATGATCCCGGTAGTCGTAACGGGTGCCGGGGAAGCCGATCATCTTCCAGCTGACCATGTCGCGGTTGCCGCCATAGATCGGGTCGGCGAAGAACCCTTCCATGGTGTTTTGCAACAGCAGGCTGAAGAGGCTGCCGGAACCGACCGGACCGTCGAACTTCGCGTCGCCCGCCTCCATCGCCGTCAGCAGCTTGTCCTTCTGCTCCGGTGACAGGTCGGTGAAGCTCTTGCCGTCCATCGTCCGGCGGCAATGGTCGTCCAGCGCCTTCAAGCCCTGGCGGTACCTCATCGCAGGGGTAAGGTCGGTCTGCTCGCCCTGGGTCGGCAGGCCAGGCTGGAACGGCCCCTTCATGTAAAGCCGGTCGGAGGTGCCGTAATGGCCGGACAGCTGACGGTCGATGAACACGGCGCAGCCCGCATCCTTGCCGCTGACGCTGAGGTCGTCCGCGGGAATCAGCCGTTCGACAATGGCCTCGACCAGTTCGCCCTCACGCGGGGTGAAGAAGGTCCAGGGGCCGGGAAGAACTTGGCGGGGCGGCTCGATGGAGCCGGAATCCCAGGGCAGTCCGGTGCCGAACAGGATCTTTGCCCGGGCGCCGGAGGCCGTCAGCCCCACCAGCGCCATCGCCGTGGTGGCGAGGAAGCGGCGGCGGCTGGTGTGGAACACGCTTGGCTGGCCCGTATTCGGGCTTTTGCTTGGGTTCATGTCTGGATCATCCCGGAATCGTCACAACCGCAGCCGTTGTCGCATTGCACAACAAATCAGCGGCGAAACGATGATTTCCAATGATCGAAAGACATACACCCGGGCTCAATCGCGCACGCCGTCATCATTGGGCGATGATCGAGCACAAACGGTCAGTGAGGATGGCGCAAATGCAATCTCCGCCAGTGGTAACCGCAAGCCGGCACTGGCCTGCGGCGGCGCAACCTTCCAGTGCCCTCGGTCACTCCTCTTCCTCGTCTTCCTCCTCTTCCGGAACCTCTTCGAAGACGATCCTGTCTCCTACGGCGTAGAGCACGCACTCATGGTTGCCGCCGGACTGCTCGCACCGCTCCAGCGCCGCGTCCTTCGCCTCTTCCTCGCTGTCGCGATCCCAGACGGTGGCCCAGCGGCCGGCCAGCGTTACCGCCAGCGCCTTGTAGCCGGGGTTGCGCTGGTAGTTCACCATGCCGACCTTGCGGGTGTGGTCGCTGACGAAGGGCACGCGCGCCGGATCGAAACGGCCGGCCCCAAGGATCTCCACCGGCATCGGCGTGAAGCCTTTGGCGTCCATCACCACCGCATCGTCGACCGCATAAAGGGTGCAGGGCTCCTCCGCACGGTACTGGCAATATTGCAGGGCGCTGCGCTTGACGTCGTCCTCGGTCCGGCTGTTCGATTTGTTGGAAAAGTACGAGAAGTTGCCCTTGGTCGAGATCGCCAGCGCCTTGGGCGAGGGCAATCCGCTATACATCGCCAGCGTTTGCCGCGACTTGGCGTTGAGATAGGGGATCGCCGCCACATCCAGCGGCCGGGCCAATGGTGCCACCGGAGCAGGGATTGCCGAAGGGGCCGGGATCGGCGCCGGGGCTGGCGTTGCAGGAGGAGCCGGTGGAGCGGCGAGTGCCGCGACCGAAAGCTGGGCCCGCTCCGGAGGCACCGTCCCGCCCAGCTCTGCGATCCGCGCCTCGGCGATGGGTGCGAAGGTGCCTTGCGGGAACTGCTTCAGATAGGCTTCGAACAAGCCGCGGTTGGAGCTGCCCTTGATGCTGTCCCAGAACAGCGTCTCCTTGTCGGCGTTCGCCGCAGGCGCCGGAAGCGCTGCATCGGCGGGAGGCGCCGTCACCACCGTCGTCGGCCCCAGGAAATAGAAACGCCCTTCGATGGGAGAGGCCGAAACCCAGGGCTGCTGTACCCCGCCGGAATTGCGCTTTACCGCGATGCCGACATCGTTGAAGACATCGAAGACGGCCTCGCCCGGTTTCAGCATCGCCTTCGACAGCACCTCGGTATAGGGGCTGTTGGAGCCTGAGCCGTCGGCCGCCACGGCGCCCGGCTGGGTCGCATAGGCGATGATGGTCCCGGCGGGGGCCTGCATCTGCGCCAGGCCCGGCAAGGCCGCGCGCATGCCGCGCCCGCCGAAGGGGTTGTTGCGGCAGGCGTCCAGGATGACGATGTTCAGCCGGCTTTCCGCCAGCGCCATCTCGTCCAGCACCATCGCGACGTCGATCAGCTCGTACCGGACGTCCGCTTCCTTCTCCAGGTTGGCGGAAACCGGCAGCAGGTAATTGGTGCCCCGCGCCTGCATGCCGTGCCCGGCATAGAAGAACAGCCCGACATCGGCCCCGGCCAGCTTGGCGCCGAAGCTGCGGATCGCCCGTTCCGTTCCTGCCCGGTCCAGATCGAGCTGCGGCGCCCCGCCGATCAGCTCGAAGCCGGCCGCGCGCAGGGACTCCGCCATCGCCTTGGCGTCGTTGGTCGGGTTGGGCAACCGCGGCGCAAAGCGGTAGTCGCTGTTGCCCAGCACCAGCGCCACCCGCCGTTCCGCCGCGGCCTCACCGGAGGCCGCCACCCAGACGAACAGCGACAGGGCGAGCGCGACGGTGCGTCCCAGGATCTTCAAGGCCGGTTTCCTTCGGATCGAAAGCAATGCCGGCACTCTGCCCAGGCAACGGGGCGGGTTTCAAGGACGGCGACCATCTTCCTGCACCAACTTGGCATCCACCTTGCCATCCGCCATCGACGCGGCCGCGCGAACCGCGTCGATGAAGGCCCGCAAGGCCGGAGCCATCTGCCTCTGGCGCGGATAGCACAGGAACCGTCCGGGAAAGGCCGCGGACCAGTCTACCAGCAGCGGAACCAGTTCCCCCGCCGCGATAGGCCCGGCCACGGCATCCTCGACGCAAAAGCCGATGCCGAGCCCCCGGAGGGTCGCGCGCAATGCCATGTCCTTGTCGTTGAAGATCAGCGGCCCGTCGACCGCGACCTCGAACCAGGACCCGTTTCCGAAAAATTCCCAGGCATAGGGCATCACATGGCCCGGCCAGCGCCAGCGTATGCAACGATGGTCGACCAGATCGCGCGGATGCGCCGGGCTGCCATGGCGATCCAGATAATTCGGCGACGCCACGGCGATCTGCCGCAGGTCCGGGCCGAGACGCACGGCAACCATGTCGCGGTCGATCACTTCGCCGATCCGGATCGCCGCATCGAAGCCGCCGGCCACCAGATCCACCACCGCGTCATCCAGCGTGACGTCCAGCACGACATCCGGAAAGTCCCGCGCGAAATCCGCCAGCATCGGTTCGATGTAGCGTTCTGCCGCTGCGCGGAAACTGTGGACACGCACGATGCCGGAGGGACGTTCGCGATACTGGCGCACCTGCCCGATGGCATCGCCCAGTTCCGAGACGGCCGGCTGCACGCGCCGGAGCAGATTCTCCCCGGCATCGGTCAGCGCGACGCTGCGCGTGGTCCGGTTGAGCAGCCGCACTCCCACCCGCTCCTCGAACCCGCGCACCAACTGGCTGAGCGCCGACGGGGAAACGCCCAGCCGCTCCGCCGCACGGCTGAAGCTCAACGTCTCGCCGACGGCGAGGAACGCGCGAAGCTGGTTGTAGTCGCTGCCGGAGAGCAAGGGGTCCATGGGCCGAGGAAAGCATTCTTCAGCCACGCTTACAAGTCTCATCAGAAGACCGGGCATTCTGTAAGTCGGCCACGGGACGTATCTCTGACCGCGAAAGGAGACTCTCCATGACCACATGGTTCATCACCGGCATCTCGCGCGGCCTCGGGCTGGCGCTCGCCAAGGCGGCCCTTGCGGAGGGCGACACCGTCATCGGCACCGTCCGCACCGGCAGGCCGGACCTCCCCACGGAACGCGGCACCCTGCATGTCCTCACCGTCGATCTCGCCGACAGCGATGCGGCCGAGGCGGCGGTCGGTCAGGCCTTCACTCTCGCCGGCCGCATCGACGTGATCGTCAACAATGCGGGCTACGGCCTGCTGGGGGCGGTCGAGCAGGCCAGCGACGACGAGGTCGCCCGGCTGTTCGCGGTCGACGTGTTCGCGCCGTTCCGCATCGTCCGCGCCGCCCTGCCCCGCCTGCGTGCCCAGGGGTCCGGGCATATCGTCAACATCACCTCCATCGCCGGACGGGCACCCGGCGCCGGTTCCGGTCTCTATGCGGCAGCCAAACACGCCTTGGAAGGATTGTCCTCCAGTCTCGCGCAAGAGGTCGGCCCGCTGGGCATCAAAGTGACGGCGGTGGCGCCCGGCGCCTTCCGCACCGACTTCCTGTCCAGCCACTCGATCCGCAAGAGCAGCACGGAAGACCCGGCCTATGCCGACAGCGTCGGACGCATGTCGTCGGCTTTCGACGGCATGGCGGGACGCCAGCTCGGCGATCCGGATCGCGCAGCACAGGCCATCCTGGCCGCCGTCCGTTCGGACACGCCGCCGCTCCATCTGCTGCTGGGCTCCGATGCCCTCAACCGCGCGCGGTCCAAGCTCGACGCCGTGATCGCGGAAATCGACGCCTGGGAAGCGGTGACCCGCAGCACCGACTTCACCGACCGGGGCTGAGGCGCGGGACCGGCCAATGGGCTGGCCAACGGGCGGGAGGGTTTGCAAGGCCGGCAGACTCTCCCGCCCCGGCGCCGATTCTCGAACGGGTATTCACATTCGGTCTGCAAACCGTTCATGACGCTGACGAAGGGCATTCAATGGAATTGCCGAGACTGCGCCCTCCCGCAGGCTGGCAGGGGCCGGCCATAAAAATCGCAATGGGAGAGGAACGCCGTGCTCAAGACCACCACCCGCACCATAGCCGCCGCCGGACTTGCCGCGCTGCTGCTGAGCGGAACCGCGACCCACGCCGCCTTCGCCGATGAGGGGTTGCCCAACGTCACCATCCTGGCGACCGGCGGGACCATTGCCGGCACCGGCGCCACCAGCACCACGACCGTCGGCTACACCGCCGCCAAGGTCGGCGTCGAGAAGCTGATCGAAGCGGTGCCGGAACTGAAGAAGGTCGCCAACGTCAAGGGCGAACAGGTCTTCCAGATCGCCAGCGAGAACATGACCAACGACCATTGGCTGAAGCTGGCCAAGCGGGTCAACGAGTTGCTGGCGCAGAAGGACGTCGATGGGATCGTCATCACCCACGGCACCGACACCATCGAGGAAACCGCCTATTTCCTGAACCTGACGGTCAAGAGCACCAAGCCGGTGGTGATCGTCGGCGCCATGCGGCCGTCCACCGCCATCAGCGCCGACGGTCCGGTCAACCTCTACAACGCGGTGACGCTGGCCGGCTCCAAGGATGCCGTCGGCAAGGGCGTGCTGGTCTCCCTCAACGACCAGATCAACGCCGGCCGTGACGTGACCAAGACCAACACCTCGACCGCCGACACCTTCCGCACGCCGGAACTGGGCTTCCTCGGCTATATGCAGGACAACAAGGCGCACTTCTACCGGCAGGTCGTGCGCAAGCACACCGCCGAGGCGGAGTTCGACATCTCCAATCTGGACAGCCTCCCGCAGGTCGACATCGTCTATGGCTATGCCAACAACAACCGCACGGCGCTCGACGCGCTGGTGAAGGCCGGGGCCAAGGGCATCGTGCATGCCGGCGTCGGTGACGGCAGCCTGTCCAACGCGATGAAGCCCGGCCTGATCGACGCCCGCAAGCAGGGGGTGGCAATCGTACGCTCGTCCCGCGTCGGCAACGGAATCGTCGCGCGCAACGGCGAGGCCAACGACGACGAGCTGGATTTCGTCGCCAGCGACACCCTTAATCCGCAGAAGGCACGCATCCTGCTGATGCTGGCGCTGACCAGGACGACCGACAGCAAGGCAATCCAGAAGATGTTCTACACTTACTGAGCCGGTACCGGGAGAGAGGAGCCGCGCGGCAGTCTCCAGCGGCCCCTCTCCCATGCCGGAGAATACCTTCGGCAACAAGGATGCGGGATCGGGCGTTGTGCAGGAGGAAGCGGGAAGCCGCTCCAAGATCCGATTACGGGATCGCACCACCGAGGGAGATGCCGATGCCTGCCCCACCCCGCCGCAGCCTGATTGCCTTTTCCGCCGCGGCGCTGCTTGCCGCCATGGCCGGCGCGTTTCCCGCAGCGGCACAGGACGCGGCCGGGCTCATCGTGCTGATGCGCCATGTGGAGGCACCCGGCACCGGCGATCCGTCCGGATTCAGGTTGGACGACTGCACCACCCAACGCAACCTCAGCGAGGATGGCCGCGCCCAGGCGACGCGGATCGGCGGGCGGCTGCGGCAACTCGGCATCGATCAGGCGCGCGTGCTGTCAAGCCAATGGTGCCGCTGCCTGGACACCGCCCGCCTGCTGGACCTCGGCCCGGTGAAGGAATTGCCGGTCCTCAACTCCTTCTTCGGCCAGCAGGACGAGGAGAAGGACAGGATCACCCAGCTGCGCCAGTTCCTGGCCGACCTGCCGCGCGACGGCAAGCCGGTCGTGCTGGTCACCCATCAGGTCACCGTTACAGCCCTCACCGGCATTTTCCCGGCTTCGGGCGAGGCGGTGCTGCTGCGGGCGAACGGCACCCCCAATCCGGAGCAGGTCGATCGGGTGACCGTCCCCTGATCCGCGCAATCGGGGTGGGGAGTACCGCCCTTCGCGGCAGACCTGGACATCTGCGCCGTTGACCGGACGCCCACCGTCGGTCTGGATAGGCCGCCCAACGCGGATGATTGCCGAAAGATGCCAGGAAAAGGACTGATGTTCGGTGGGCGAACCAAATATTCTCAGAATGCAGAACCGACCCGTGATGACGCATGGCGCCGGCTTTACCGGATAAGGCTGCCGCTTCTATTGAGCATTGTCGGGTTTGGACTGGCCGGCTGCTCGACCTCCCACGTCACCACACCTGCCCGTTCCGCCACCGAACAGCTGCTGATCTCCACCGCGGCCGATCAGGCGGCGGAGCGTCTGGCCGGCAAGCTGGCCGTGCAGGGAAGCATCTATGTCGATTCCGCCGGCGTCGAAGGCTACGACACCAAATACGCCGTCTCCGCAGTGCGCGACGCGCTTCTGCGCCACGGCGCCGCCATGGCGGAGAACCGTGACAAGGCGGCCACCATCGTGGAGCTGCGGGTCGGTGCCCTGTCGGTGGACAGCGAAAGCTCGCTGCTCGGCATTCCCAGCATCGACATTCCGATGCCGGTCGGCGGCAGTTCCTCCACGCCGGAGATTTCGCTGTTCAAGAAGGAACTGACCCAGGGCGTCGCCAAGATCGCCGCAACCGCCTACGACAGGAACTCCGGAACTCTGGTATCCTCCAGCGGCCCTCAATATGGCTTCTCCAACCGGGCGGAGTGGGTGCTGCTGTTGATGTTGAGTTGGGACACCAACGACCTGTTGCCGCCTGACACCCGGCCCGTTCCGAAACCCTGGGACAACTGACCGGACGGACGTGATCTGGAGGAAACCAAGAGAATGACCGGTGACCTGTTGCCGTCCTGGATGCTGTGGGCGCTGCTATCGGCCTGTTTCGCGGCATTGACCGCCGTCTTCGCCAAGGTCGGCGTCGAGGGCGTCGGGTCCGACATGGCGACGCTGATCCGCACCGCCGTCATCTTCGCGATGCTGATCGGGATCGTCGTCTCGTCGGGCCAGTCGCTGTCGCCGTCGGCGGTGTCGGGCAGGACGTGGCTGTTCCTCGTCCTGTCCGGTCTCGCCACAGGGGCCTCCTGGCTGTGCTATTTCCGCGCGCTGAAGCTTGGGCCTGCCTCGCAGGTGGCGCCGGTCGACAAACTCAGCGTCGTGCTGGTGGCGGTTTTCGGCGTGCTGTTCCTGGGTGAAAAGCTGTCGGCGCCGAACTGGATGGGCGTCGTGCTGATCGCCGCCGGGGTGATTCTGCTGGCCTTCAAGTGACACCGGATTCCGCACCTGAACGGGCCGCCACACCGATTCCTGCGCGAATGAAAATCATTCTTATTATCATAGTGACCTTTCGGCAACATGCCGATTTTCCATCCCGAGACACCCCCTTCCGCCGACATAGATCCGCCACCGCTGACACACGTCATCCTATTGATAATTAAATATAAATCCAGAAGCATGGTGCAGCTTGCCGCCACCGGGATCCGGACGGCCAACCACGCGCATTCGGCGTGAAAGCCTTTTCGCTCGCCCGCGGCGGCTGTTCGCAGCTCCGCCAACTCAGAATGCCTCTCAATCTCAGCTGTTGCAAGGAAGGCCTATCCCATTGGTAGAAGGCGCTCCAGCGATCGTCCAATCCACCTTGGCGCATTTCGGGAGAGCTTGATGCGACAGACCACGTCCCCCCACGGACTGAGACCCCTTCTGGCAGGTGCCGCCGCCACCGCCAGCCTGGCCATGACCTTCGCCCTGCCGGCGACGGCCGATGCGCAGGCCACCGGCACGGGATCGGGAACTCCGGGGACCGGTCCGACGCCGCAACGGTCCTCCGGCGACGCCTTGCAGCTCGATTCGATCAAGGTCGATGCCGCGGCACCGCAGACCGGCAACGTCAATGCCGCCCCCACCGGCGTGTCCCGCCTGCCCGACACGGTCAAGGACACGCCCCGCGTCGTCAACGTCGTGCCACAGGAGATCATCGAGCAGCAGCGCGCCACCTCGCTGGAGCAGACGCTGCGCAACGTGCCGGGCATCACCATTTCGACCGGCGAAGGCAACGGCGGCCAGAACGGCGACCAGTTCCGCATCCGCGGCCTGACCGCGCGCGGCGACATCTACACCGACGGCCTGAAGGATTTCGGCGTCTACACCCACGATGTCTTCAACACCGAGACGGTGCAGGTCTTCAAGGGGCCGTCGGGCAACGGCTTCGGCGTCGGCAATTCCGGCGGCGTCATCAACCAGGGCACCAAGAAGGCGTCGTTGCAGCAGAAGGCCAAGGTGGAGCAGTCGGTGGGCAGCGGCCCGACCTACCGCACCACGGTGGACGTGAATCAGCCGCTGAGCGACACCGCGGCGCTGCGTGTCAACGGCCTCTACCACACCCAGAACGTCCCCGGCCGCGACGATGTGGACGCCGACCGCCGCGGCATCGCCGCCGACCTCGGCCTCGGTCTCGGCACGCCGACCACCTGGCATCTGAACTACGCCTTCCTGAAGGGCGAGAAGACGCCCGACATGGGCCAGCCGATGGTGCAGGGCCGCGACGGCATCTTCCGTCCGGCGGCGGAGTACGGCCTCAGCCGCTCCACCTCCTATGTCCGCACGCTCGACCGCGACGATACCGAAAACCACATCCTCACCTCGTCCTTCGCGCATGAGGTGAACAAGGCGCTGTCGGTCTACAACGACTCCCGCTTCAGCCATTACGAGCGCAACATCGCCTCCACCACCCCGTCGCCCCTCGGCGGCGCCGCGGCGACCCAGTTCCTGGCCGGCCGCGATGTGGCGCTGCCTTATGGCGCCGGCGGCGGCATGGCGTTCAAACAGCAGGGTTTCGGCGTTCAGAACGTCACCGGCGCCAAGGTCGACGGCGATCTGTTCGGGCTGCGCCACTCCCTGAACGGCGGCCTCGACGTCAGCTATCAGCGCGACAAGCGCGAGTCCGGCACCTGGCTCAACCGGGTCAACAACCAGACGGTCCGCAACCCGACGCGCAACTACTCCGCCAACACCGCCATCATCTATCCGGAAAGCGGCGGCCGCGAGGCCAGCGTGACCAATGCCGGCCTGTTCGTCACCGACCGCATGTGGCTGTTCGACACGCTGTCGGTCCAGGGCGGCCTGCGCTGGGACTATTTCCGCACGACCTTCGGCTCCGCCTCTCCGACCATTGCCGGCGGGCAGGCGTCCGACCGCACTTGGAGCCCCTCGGTCAGCCTGATCTACGAGCCGACGAAGGAGTCGTCGGTCTATGCCTCATACTCGCGCTCCTACAAGCCGATCGGCACCGACATCGCCGCGGCGGTCACCAACGGCACGGCGGAGACGCCGAACGGCGCCCGCAGCTTCGATCCGGAACAGACCGACCTGTACGAGATCGGCGGCAAGGCCGACTTCCTGAACGGCCGGCTGGGCGTCAGCGGCGCCATTTTCCAGGCGGAAAAAACCAACACCTATTCGGTCGACCCCGCCACCGGCACCGTCACCGACGGCTTTTCCGAAGCCGGGCTCGGCGTCCGCATCCGCGGTTTCGAGGCCAGCATCAGCGGCAAGCTGACGGAAGGCTGGAGCGTCTACACCAACTACGCCTATCTGACCGGCAAGGTGACGGACTCGCGCACCAACCCGGTGCTGGTCGGCCATGCCGCCCCCAACGTGCCGAAGCACAACGGCAGCCTGTGGACGACCTACGAGTTCGATGCCGGCAGCGTCGGCAAGTTCACGGTCGGCGGCGGCATGCAGGTGGCGTCGGAATATTGGACGGACAGCGCCAACACCGGTCGCCTGCCCTACACCTTCTCGGCGGATGCGCTGGTATCCTACGAGTTCCGCAACGTCTCGGTGGCGCTGAACGGTTACAACCTGACCGACCACCGCAACTACACCTCGGCCTTCAACGCCAGCCGCGCCGTGCCGGCCTCCGGCCGCACGGTCATGCTGACCACCGGGCTGACCTTCTGATCCGTCATCGCATCGCCTGAAAAGTCGGTCGGACCGCTCCCGTCACGGGCGGTCCGGCCCCTCTTGTACGAGGAACCACCCCATGCTCCTGCAGATCCCCGACATCCTCACCGCGGATGAGATCGCGCAGTGCCGCTCGGTGCTGGAGGCATCGCCCTGGGTCGACGGGCGGGTCACCGCGGGCGATCAGGCGGCGGGCGCCAAGCGAAATCTGCAGATACCCGAGGAGAGCGACACAGCGCGGGAGCTTGGCACCGTCGTCCTGCGCGCGCTGGCTCGCAGCCCCGCCTTCAATTCCGCCGCCTTGCCGCTGCGCGTGCTGCCGCCGATGTTCAACCGCTACGACCACGCCATGACCTATGGCTATCACGTCGACAACAGCATCCGCACGATCCCCGGGACCGGCGGCATGCGCATGCGGGCCGACGTGTCGACCACCATCTTCCTCAGCGATCCCGAGGGGTACGAAGGCGGCGAGCTGATCGTCGAAGACACCTACGGTACACGGTCGGTCAAGCTGCCGGCGGGGCACGCAGTTGTCTATCCGTCCAGCAGCCTGCATCAGGTCAGCCCGGTGACGCGCGGATCGCGCTGGGCCTCCTTCTTCTTCACCCAGTCGATGGTGCGCGACGACGGGCTGCGCGCCATGCTCTACGACCTCGACATGGCGATCATCGAGCTGCGGCAGGAACTGGGCGACAGCCACCATGCCGTCCTGTCGCTGGTCAACCATTACCACAACCTGCTGCGCCGCTGGGCGGAGGTGTGAGGACGGTTCCGATGGGCTCAACCTCCCGCGGCATCGGCCCGGCGGACACCCTGCTGGCGCTCGGCCAGTCCTTCCTCGACAGGGGCGAGGGCGGGCAGGCCTTCGCCTGGTTCCGCAGCGCCGCCCGCGGCGGTGATGCCCGTGCCATCAATATGCTCGGCCGCTGCCATGAACATGGCTGGGGCGTTCCCGCCGATCCCGTCCAGGCGGCGGCCCATTACCGCAAGGCGGCCGACCTCGGCGACGGCTGGGCGATGTTCAATCTGGCCGATCTCCACTGCCGCGGGATCGGCGTCGCCAGGGATGACGAGGCCGCCTATCGGCTCTATGCCGCCTCCGCCGCCAAGGGCAACGCCAAGGCGTTGAACATGCTGGGTCTGTTCCACGAGAGCGGGCGCGCGGTGCCGGCCGACGAGGCCGCGGCGCGCGCCCTGTTCAAAGCGGCCGCGGAGAGCGGCGATTGCTGGGGCCGCTTCAACCATGCCCGCCTGCTGATCGGGGAGGGGGCGAGGGAGGAGGCGCTGCGCTGGTTCGGCCTCGCGCTCGACAGCGGCTTTCCCGACTTTTACCGCAGCATGGCGGCGGCCCTGGCCCCGCATCCCGATCCGCAGATCCAGGCGCTGGCCGCCGAGGCCCTGAGGCTGGCCGAAAACCGGAAGGAGGTTCGCCGATGATCGTCCCGCCCGACACCGTGTCGCTGTCCGACTATGAGCGGCATTTCAACGGCCGGGTCGATCCGGCGACACGTGCCTACATCGCCGGGGCCGGGGCCGACGGCATCACCCAGCGCGCCAACCGCGAGGCCTTCGACCGCCTACGCCTGATGCCGCGCGTCCTGCGCGACCTGTCCGGCGCCACCGCCCGGTCCGAGCTGTTCGGGGAAGTCATGGACTATCCCATCATCCTGGCGCCGATGGCCCATCACAGGCTGGTCCATCCCGACGGCGAGCTGGCGACGGCGGAAGCCGCCGGCCTGACCCGCAGTTGGATGACCGTCAGCACCCAGGCCAGCGTCCGGGTGGACGAGATCGCCCGGCGGGCGACGGCGCCCCTGTGGTTCCAGCTCTACAGCCAGCCGCGGCGGGAGGACACGCTGACCCTGGTGCGGCGGGCTGAGGATGCCGGCTGCAAGGCGCTGGTTCTGACGGTGGACGCGCCGGTGAACGGGATGCGCAACATGGAGCAGCGTGCCGGCTTCCGCCTGCCGCCGACCATCGCCCCGGTGAACCTCGCCGGTCTCGCTCCGGATGATTTCCGCCCGCCCCGCCCCGGCAGCCCGGTCTTCCAGGGCATGCTGCACGCCGCCCCGACTTGGGACATGGTGGCGTGGCTGTGCAGCGAAACGGGCCTGCCCGTCCTGCTGAAGGGCATCCTCAATCCCGAGGATGTGGAGCCCGCCATCGCCGCCGGGGCCGGCGGCCTGATCGTCTCCAACCATGGCGGGCGGACGCTGGATACCCTGCCCGCCAGCATCGACGCCCTGCCGGCGGTGGCGGAGCGGGCGGCCCGCCGTCTGCCGGTCCTGATGGACGGCGGCATCCGCCGCGGCACCGACATCCTGAAGGCGCTGGCGCTGGGCGCCGACGCCGTCCTGGTGGGCCAGCCGGTGCTGCATGCGCTGGCCGTCGGCGGCATGGCCGGCGTCGCCCACATGCTGACCCTGCTGCAAACCGAGCTGGAGGTCGCCATGGCGCTCACCGGGCGGCCGACGCTGCCGGACATCGACCGCTCGGTGATCTTCGGCAGCTGATCGCGGCGCCTGATCGGGGCGTCAGGCCGCCCGAACATGGCGGAGGAATTCCTCCGCCTGATCGCGAAGGGACAGCGCCTGCCGGCCGAGGTCGGCGGCGGCGGCGCGGACTTCGGACGCCATCACGCCGGTCTCGTGTGCGGACTGCGAGACCTCCTCGATGTTGTGGGTGACTTCGGTCGTGCGGTCGGCGGCGCGCTGGACGGACTGGGCGATGTCGGCGGTGGTGGCACTCTGGTGGTCGGCGGAGACGGCGATGCGGCCGACAAGGTCGCTGACCGACAGCACGGTGCGGCCGATCCCTTCGATGGCCTCCACCGCATGGCCGGTCACCGCCTGGATTTCCGCCACCTGCCGGGCGATGTCGTCGGTGGCGCGCGCGGTCTGGTTGGCCAGCGTCTTCACCTCGCCGGCAACGACGGCGAAGCCCTTGCCGGCCTCCCCCGCCCGCGCCGCTTCGATGGTGGCGTTCAGCGCCAGCAGGTTGGTCTGGGCGGCGATGTCCTGGATCAGCGTCACCACCTCGCCGATCTTGCCGGCGGCAGCGGCCAGCCCGTCCATCGTGTGGTTGGTGCGGGTCACCTCCTCCACCGCGCTGCGGACCATGCGGGCGGACTCCTCCACCTGCCGGCCGACCTCGCCGATGGAGCTGCTCATCTCCTCCGCAGCCCCGGCGACGGTGCGCACGTCGTCGCTGGCCTCACCGGCCGCGGTGCTGACGGTGTGGGCGCGGACGCTGCCGGTCTCGGCGATGTCGTGCAGGCGCTGGGCATTGGCCTGCAACTGCGTCGTGGTGGCGCTCAGAACGCCGACGACGCCCAGAAGCGAGCCTTCGAAGGACTGCGCCACCTCCTCCATCGCCGCACGGCGTTCCTGAACCGACCGCGCGCGCTCCACCGCCTGGGCCTCGTGCAGTTGGGCGACCTCCAGCGCGTTGTCCTTGAACACGCCGAGCGCCCTGGCCATGCCGCCGATCTCGTCCTTGCGGTCCAGCGCCGGGATGGCGACCGACAGGTTGCCGCGCGCCAGTTCCTCCATCGCGACGCGGATGCCGGACAGCGGCCGGAACATGCGCCGCGCCAGCAGCAGGCAGCAGGCGGCGACCAGCAGGGTCACGACGGCGCTGATGACCGCGATCATCACCTGGGTGTCGCGGATCGCCGCAAAGAACTCCGCCTTCGGAATGCCGACATAGAGGATGCCGACGACGCGGCCGTCCGGCGCCTTGATCGGGTCGTAGGCGGTGTAGAAGGGGGTGCCCAGGATGTCGGCCTGCCCGCGATAGGGCACGCCGCGTCCAAGCACCGCGTCGTAGACCGGCCCCTTGGCCAGCGTCGTGCCGACCGCGCGGCCACCGTCCGGCTTCAGCACGTTGGTGGCGATGCGGCGGTCACCCATGAACAAGGTCGCGGTGCCGCCGACCAGCCGCTTCACCCGATCCACCGGCTCGAAGAAGTCGTTCAGGGCGCGCTCGCCGGCAAGCAGCTTGCCCTCATGCGCATCGAACGCCTGCCCATACTGGTTCAGCACGTCCCAGGCGACGCGCATGTTGGTTTCCTGCCGCTCCATCGCCACCCGGTCGGCATAGCTGGTCAGCAGAAATTCATTCACACCGAATGTAGAGAACGCAAGCAACAGCAGACCGCCGCCACAGAGCATCACAGTCTTGCCCGCAAGGGACAAAGCCCTGGTCGTCATACCAACCCCCGATTTAATCCCGCCAACGGCGCCTTTTTCTTCTTTTGCGGCGCATGCCCTTTCCGGCACCCATGTCAGGCAGGAAAAGCGGGAGAATTCTTAAGAAATAGTTAGAATGAATTCCTGATTTTGCTTCGGGCAATTGTCTCCGTCATACGGATTGATTGAAGGGCAACGATCACTTCGAAAGCTTCGTTCAACGAATTGGCCACCGCTGCGCCATCGTTGCCGGCCGAAGCGGTTGCCGGGGAGGATTCCGTCGCCAGCCATCGACGTGACGGTCCGCAGCGACGGATCTATGGAAATAGTCATATAACTGAATCCGGCACGTCAGGGGCTAACAAGCGAAGGCGGACAGCTGCCCTCTATTGGCTCCGGCCGGTCGCGGTCAGGCTGTCGACGATGCGGACCAGTTCCACGACGGAGCGGGCCTCCATCTTGCGCATGGCCTGACCGCGGTGCAGTTTCACCGTCGCCTCACTGAGCCCGAGATCGTCGGCGATCTGCTTGTTGCGCAGGCCGGAGACCACCATCAACGTGATCTCGCGTTCACGCGGGGTCAGCGTGTCGAAGCGGGCGCGCTGGGTGGTCAGGCCGCGCTCCTGGCAGCGGCGTTCGCCATGGGCGGCGATGGCGGCATGGATGGCGTCCAGAAGCTCCTGATGATGCACGGGCTTGGTCAGGAACTCGAAGGCCCCCGCCTTCATGGCGCGCACCGACATCGGCACGTCGGCATGCCCGCTGATGAAGATCACCGGCAGGCTGTTGCCGGAGCGCGCGAGTTCCGTCTGAAAATCCAGGCCGCTGCGCCCCGGCAGCCGCACGTCCAGCACCATGCAGCCGACATCGATGGCCGGCCGCTGGTCGACATACTGCTGCACCGAGCCGTAGCTCCTGACCTGCAGGCCGACGGAATCGAGCAGCCCCTCCAGCGCTTCGCGGACGGCCTCGTCGTCGTCGATGACGACGACGGTCTCGGCCGCCGCCGGGGCTTCAGCCTTCCTCACCATCACTTCCCTCCGGGCGACACGGGCAGCACGAATTCGAACACGCTCCCGCCCGATGCGCCAAGCGTCGCGGTCAGCCGTCCGCCATGCAGCTCGACAATCGACCGGCTGATCGACAGGCCCATGCCCAGCCCGTCGGGCTTGGTGGTGTAGAGGGCGCGGAAAATGGCGTCGATATCGGTTTCAACGATGCCCGGCCCGCTGTCCTCGACCCGGACGCGGATCCAGCCCTCGTCGCTGCCGGTGACGATGCGCAGGCGCCGTTCGGGCAGATCGTCGGCGGACATCGCCTCGATGGCGTTCATCACCAGATTCAGGACGAGCTGCTGCAACTGAACCCGGTCGCCATGGACCCAGGGCGGACCGGCCTGCAGATCGGCTTCCACCGTGATGCGGGCGCGGCGCAGTTCCGCCCGCACCAGCTCCAGCGTGTCGGCGGTCAGCGCACTGATGTCGACCCAGCCGGGATCGACCGGAGTCCGGCGGGCCAGCGCCCGGATGCTGCGCACCACGTCGCCGGCCCGCTGGGCGTCGCGCACGATCCGCTCTACCACCATGCGGGTCTTGTCGAGGTCTGGCTGAGGCTGCGACAGGTGCTGCAGGCAGGTACCGGCATTGGTAACGATCGCCATCAGCGGCTGGTTCACCTCATGCGCGACGGCGGCGGCCAGTTCCCCCATCATGGTCAGCCGGCCGATATGGGCGAGGTCGGCCTGGGCCGTGCGCAGGGCCTCGGCGATCCGGCGGCGCTGGGTCAGGTCGCGGAACACCAGGATCGATCCGACGAGGTCCCCGCGGTCGTCGATGATGGCGGAGCATCGCTCCTCGACGACGATCCCGGCCGGCAGAGCACCCGCATCCCCGCCGCGCGGCAGCAGCCGCGATTGCCGTTCCGGCGGGGCGAAGTCGCCGCTGCGCAGGACGACGGCGGAGAAATCCTCCAGCGGCTGTTGCGATTCCTCGTCGACCACGACGAAGACGGCGGACAGCGGCTGTCCGGCCGCCTCCGCGGCGGTCCAGCCGGTCATCCTCTCCGCCGCGCGGTTCATGAAATCGACCCGGCCGTCGCGGTTGCACAGGATGACGCCGTCGCGGATGCTGGCCAGCGTCGCGGCATAGCGCCGCTCGCTTAGGCGCAGCCTGGTGTCGCTGGCATGCTTGTACAGCGCCATCTGGATCACGGTGCGCATCTGCGGCTCTTCGAAGGGCTTCAGCAGATAGCCGAAGGGCTCCGTCAGGCTGGCGCGATGCACGACCTCGTCATTGGCGTAGGCCGTCAAAAAGACGATGGGGATGCGGTGGGCGTCGCGGATCCGGCGCGCCGCCTCGATCCCGTCCATCTCCCCTTCCAGGCGGATGTCCATCAGGACGAGATCGGGCTGCTGGCTGCAAGCCATCCGCACGGCATCCTCGCCGCTGGCAGACATGCCGACCACCACATGGCCCATGCGGGACAGTTGATGCTGAATATCGCGCGCAACGATGCGGTCGTCTTCGACGATCAGGATGCGTGCCGCGATCATTGATTTCCCCGATTGCGCCCCTTCAAAGGAAAGGTAACGATGAATTCCGAACCGGCTCGCGACCTATACTTCAATGCACCGTGCAACTGACTGGTCAAATCCGAAACAAGTTGAAAGCCTACAGAGTCCATCCTATCGGGATCGCATCCTTCGGGCAAGCCCACGCCGTCGTCCCGGACGGACAGGTGGCAATCCTGCCCGTCCGCGGTCAGGGCGATCCGCAGGACCCCGCCCTGCCCGCCCGGAAAGGCATGCTTCAAGGCGTTGGAAACCAGTTCGTTGACGATCAGCCCGCAGGGCACCGCGCGGTCGAGGTCCAGCTTGAGGTCGTCGAGTTCGGTTTCCAGCTGCACCGCCCCGGCGTTTCGGGAATAGGCGCGCAGCAGATGAGCGCAGACCGATTCCAGATGCTCACGCATCGGCACCCAGGCAAAGTTGCCCAAACGGTAGAGGCTTTCGTGCACCAGCGCCATCGAGCGCACGCGGTCGCGGCTGTCGGCGAACAATGCTGCCACCGCCTTGTCCTCGATGCGGCGGGATTGAAGGTTGAGCAGGCTGGTGACGAGCTGAAGGTTGTTCTTCACCCGGTGGTGGATTTCCTTCAGCAGCGCGTCCTTCTCCTCCAACGTCGCCGTCTCCAGCGAGGCCGCAGCCTGGGCGCCGAGCAGGGTCAGCACATTGACCCGCTGCGGGGTGAAGGCGTAGGTCGCCAGCGCATTTTCCAGATGCAGCAGGCCGACGACGCGGCGGCGGCGGACCAGCGGCAGGCATAGGATGGACCGCGCCTCCGTCTCCTGGAAATAGGGGTCGGCGGACAGCGGTCCGGCGGCGCGGGTGTCGTCGACGATCACCGCCTCCTGGTCGCGGACGGCGCCATGGATGATGGTGTGGGGCAGCGGGAAGCGGTCGGCATCCTCCTGCACCAGCCGGACCGACACGCCATAGAGGCCGGTGGTCGCCTCCGCCTCCACACGCAGGCGTTCGCCGCGGGCGAGGATGAGCAGGCCGCGGCTGGCGCCGGCATGTTCCAGCACCAGGGTCAGCAGGGTGGAGGTCAGCTGCTCCACGCCGGCCTGATCGGAAACTGTGCGCAGCGTCTCCAGAAGAGCGCCAAGATCGACTCCATCGAACCCACGCGGGGCTTCCGGCATCACCGCCTCGCCCGACTCCAGGGTCAGGGAGGGATGCCGGCGGGCGAGTTGCCGGACCTTGGCTGTCGCGCCCCACCGGCCATAGCGGTCGACCGCTTCGCGGATGCAAGCCAGCTCCAGCGTGGGAACACCCATCCGGCGGTAAAGACCGGCGGCGCATTCATGGGCCAGCGCCTCCACATGCGGCAGCGCGTTGCGGCGGGCGGCGACAACGGCACGGTCATAGCCGCGCATCGCATCCTCGGTCCGCCCCTGCGTGCGCGCCGCCTCAGCCTCAGCCAGGGCGAAGCGGGCGTCGAAGCTGTCGGGGCTGTGGCCGGCCCATTCGCGCAGCTGGTTGAGGTGGCGGGAGAGCGCCACGGCATGCCGGGCACGCTCCTCCGGCTCCACCCCGTCCATCGCCCCGGCCCTGGCCAGGGCGGCGTGGAAATGGAACTCCGCCATTTCCCAATGACCCGAGGTGGTCCACAAGAGCCCCTCGGCCCGTTCGGCCGCCTCGACTGCCGCCGCCATCTCGCCGGAGATGCAGCGGAGCTGGAGCGTGCGGATCCAATGCCAGCAGGTGGCGATGTCCAGGCTGGGGTTGGCCAGCAGCCGCGCCTCGAAGGCGGCATTGTCGAAGCCGCGCCCGTCGAAGGAGCCGAGTTCGTCGGTTCGCCCACGCAAGGCACGCATCAGCTGCAGCTGGGTGGTCAGGATATCGGCGCACAGCCCGAACTTCACCTGTCGCACATAGGCGAGCCGCGCCTCCGCGGTGCGCTGCACCGTCGCCAGCGGATCGCCCGACGCCAGCATGCTGGTGACCAGCGTCACGCTGGTGAAGCCGCCATAGGTGACGTCGCCGGCCTCCCGCGCCTCCTCGAAGGCGCGCAGCAGCAAAGGCCGCTCGCTGCGGATGTCGCGGGTCCAGGGCACGACATGATAGGCGAAGGTCATCAGCACCCGTGCCCGGTAGCGCGTCCGCCCGTGCCGTTCGGCCAGATCGTAGCCGAGCCGGCCGAACGCGTAACCGGCGTCGTAATCACCGAAATAGGGGCCGGCCATCATGCCGAGGTAGGCGAAGCCCAGGGCGGAGGCGTCGCTGCGCCCATGCTGGAGGGTCAGGTTCGCCATCCGGCAGAGAATCAGGCAGACGAGGTTGCGGTCGCTGAAGAAGGCGGGCGGCAATGCGGCCGCCAGCACGTCCAGAGTCGCCCGGCTGTCGGGATCGCTCACCGCGGACAGCGTAGCCAGCGAACCGATCGGCCGGCCGCCAATCGCCGCACGCAGCCGCGCATATTCCTCATGGGCGAGGGCGGCCGGCGGGTGAGCCGGCCAGTCGATGCCCGCGCCGCGCAGATAGGCGAGGCAGGCGTCGATGGCGCGGTCGCTGCGGTCGATGGCGGTGTAGACGGTCACCAGCAAAGCGGTGATCGCGGCGCGGTCGGCCGGACATCCGCTTCGCCCGACCAGCCCGAGAAGCCGCAGTTCCGCCCGTTGCAGGTCGCCGCTGAGAAACTCGCATTCCGCCTGGAGATGTTCGAGCGCGAAGGCCAGACGGTGCCGCCGTTCCCACTGGCCGCCCTCCAGCAGGCGGAGGCCGGCCAGCGCATAGGCGAGGGCGGAGCCGTGGGCGCTTGCGGCCTTGGCCTGATGGCCGGCAGCGAGGTGGAGCGTCGCAACCTCCTCCCGCTCGCGCCCGTCCTGGATCAGGGACAGGCAGCGGTCATACTGCCCGACCAGCGCGAACAGCCGCCCCCCTGACAACGCGGCAGCGAAGCCGCGATGCAGGGCGCGGGCGATGTCGAGATGGAGCCGGCTGCGGCCCTCAGCCGGCACCAGGGCGTAGGCCCCCTCCTGCACCCGGTCGTGGAGGAACTGGTAGCCGCCGTCGCTGCGCAAAATCAGCCCTTCGGCCAGGACCGGCTCCAGATCGCGCTCGGTTTCCGCCTCCGTCAGGCCGGCGGCAAGCGCCAGGGTGGCGAGGGGTGCGCTGGCGCCCAGCGCAGCGAGCCGGGCCAGCAGGTCGCGCGCCCGAGCCGGGAAGCGCCCGAGCCGCTCGGTCATCAAGGTGGCGATGCCGGCGCCCGATCGTGCCGTCTCCACCGCCGCCATGTCCCAGTCCCAGCGCTTCGCCTCGCGGTCGAACCACAGCCGGCCGGAGCGCTCCAGCGCGGTCAGAAGCTGCACGGCAAAGAAGGCGTTGCCGCCGGTCCGCTCCTCCAGCAGGGCGGCCAGCGCAGCCACCTCGTCCGGCCTGCGGTCCAGGCTGTCGGAAACCATCCGGCGCAGGTCGTCGGACGACAGCGGCCCCAGCGCGATCTCGCAGCAATCGATTTCCGCTTCGGCAGGCTCGGCCGATGAACGTTCGATCCGCTCCATCAGGGCGGCAAGCGGGTGGTCCGGCCCGACCTCGTCGCTGCGGTAGGCGCCAATCAACAGCAGATGACCGATGCCACCGTCGGCGACCAGCCGGTTCAGCAGATCGAGCGTCGCGCGGTCCAGCCATTGCAAATCGTCGAGGAACAGCACCAGCGGGTGATCGGCGCGGGCGAAAAGCTGGAGCACCCGGCGGAACAGCAGGTCGAAGCGGTTCTGCGCCTCCTGAGGCGGCAGCGGCGGCACCGCCGGCTGTTCGCCGATCAGCAAGGCGAGGTTGGGGATCAGCGCGGTCATCAGCGCGCCGCCGTCGCCGACCGCGTCCAACAGTCCCCGGCTCCACTGGTCGCGGTGCGGAACCGGCAGGGCCAGGATGCGCGTGATCAGACTGCGGAAGGCCTCCGCCAAGCTTGCATAGGGGAGATCGCGGCGGCCCTGGTCGAACTTGCCGGCGGCGAACAGGCCGCGCGGAGGCACCAGCTGTTCCTCCAGCGTGCGGACGACAGCCGACTTACCCACGCCGGACCGGCCGGAAATCAGCACGATGCCCATCCGGCCCCGCCCGGCGACCCGTTCGAAGGCGGCCTGGAGCACGGCCGCCGGCTCTTCCCGGCCATAGAGCGAGGACGGCGGCTCCAGTCCCTCCGGCAGATCGCGATTGCCGGGCGGGAAGGCGGGTATGCGCGCTTGCGCATCCCAAAGCTGGAGGGCGTGGGTGAGGTCGCGGACAAGGCCGTCGGCGGTCTGGTAGCGGTCCTCCGCCGTCTTGGCGAGCAGACGCAGCAGAATGCCGGAAATCCCCGGCGGCAGGTCGGGGGCATGGGTGGACGGCGGGATCGGCGCGCGGGCGAGATGGCTGTGGACCCACTCCATCGCATCGCGGGCGGCGAAGGGCAGCTCTCCGGTGAACAGCTCGTAGAGCGTGACCCCCAACGCATAAAGGTCGCTGCGCCGGTCGACCGGGCGGTTCATCCGTCCCGACTGTTCAGGCGCCATGTAGGGCAGCAACGCCGCCGGACGCTCCACCTCCTGCCGTTGTGGCGCCGAGAGGTCGGCGGCGCGGCCGAAGCCGGTCAGCCGCATCGCGCCATCCTCCCCGACCAGCAGGTTGAAGGGCCGCAGGTCGCCATGAAGGATCCCGCGGCGATGCAGCCGCGCCACCGCGGTGGCGATGCGGATCGCCAGCGCCAGCCGCTGGCGGAATGCCCCGGCGGATACGGCAGGCGTGGACAGCGACAGCGCCGGCAGCGGTTGCCCGCCCGGATCGGCCAGGGTCAGAACCGGCACGGCGCCATGGCGCAGCAGTTCGAGCGGCTTCACCGCCCAGACAGGGTCGAGCAGCCGCGACAGCTCATGCTCCTGGCGCAGGCGGGCGAGCACGGCATCGGTGGGCACGCCCGGTTCCGCCATGCGCGCCAGGAAGGGAAAAGGCTGGCCCGGCCGCGTCATTCGCAACAGCCTGGTTTCCCCGTCGCCGCCAAGCGCATGGGCGCCGGAGCCCGTCTCCGTCAGATGATCTAGACTGGACTCCATGAAACGGCCTTTCCCCAGCACAGCCTCTGCAGGATAGCGGCATTCCGCCGCAGTTGGGAAAATTGCCGCAACGCGCCGGCAGGACGATCAGGCACAGGGGATTTCGGCAGGCGCATGGGAAGAGAGAACCGCCGGCAGGACGGCATCGACACCGGCATTGCGCCGCCGCCAGCTGCGCGGCGAGATGCCGACCAGACGGCTGAAGGTGCGGGTGAAATGGCTCTGGTCGGCGAAACCGCAGGCCAGCGCCACATCGGCCAGTGTCTGCGACCCGTCGCGCATCAGCGTCTTGGCATGGTCGATCCGCCGGTGCAGCAACCATTGATAAGGTGTGGTGTTGGCGGTTCGGCGAAAGGCGCGGACAAAATGCCCGACCGACAGCCGGCATTCGGCGGCAAGATCGGCCAGCCGGATCTCGCCATCGAGATTGGCGGCGATCATCTCCTTCACCCGCCTCTCCTGCCAGGGCGCCAGCATGCCCCCGGTCCTGGCGGTGCTCACCCGGCCATAGGCGGTCACGACATGGGTCGCCAGCGCCGAGCAGACATGGTCGAGATACAGCAAACTGATCCGCTCAGGATATTCCAGCGCCGGCAGGATGGCCGATGCCAATGCCCGCACGGTCGGATCGTTGACCGGACTGCTGGGCGCGACCGACAGATCCTCCAGCCGGCCGCGAAGTCCGTCGGGGCAGGCGCTTTCCAGCGCCGTCCGGGGCAGATGGAAGGTCAGCGTGTCGAAAGCCGTGTGCATGTGGCAATCGATCTTGCGGCGATAGTCGTGGATCGAGGTCAGCCCGGCGATGTTGACGGGCTTCTCCACCAGCCGGCCGTCGACCCAGACGTCGGAATGGAAATTGGACAGGTGATGGCTGACCAGAAAGGCGTCCTCCGACGCCGGGCTGAAATGGCCGACGCCACCCGCCACGCACCGGATCCGCGCAACCCCCACCATGCCGCTGCCCGAGCCGAGGATCAGCACCTCCGGCTCATCGGGCATCGGAACGTAGCGCATCCGCAGATTGGACTGGTGGGCCGAGGCCATGGGGCGTCTCCGTTGGCTGGCGCGCGGCTTTCCACGGAGAGGAACCGCCGCCCGACTTGCCCACACAGGGTAAACGCGAGCATGTGCCGCACACCACTAGACGCAGATTAACCTCGGCAGCGTTTAGGTCGAGCAACCCTAGACCTTGGTCTAGGTTCTCGACCGTCAATACAGGCAAAGCCGGATTTATACAATAGGATCACTAATTTAGCAAAGTCGGGAGAGATGGCGGTCGAGTGCCGCGATCACCGTTCCAGGCGCCGACATGTGGGGCAGATGCCCGGATGCGTCCAGTATTTCCAGGATGCTGCCCGACAGATGGTCACGCAGATATTCCGCCGCTTCCCGGGTCACAGCAGCGTCCTCCCGGGTTTGCAGGATGACGGCGGGCACCCTCACCTCGGCAAGACGGCTGCGGACATCGCTGCGTAGCACGGTCAGAAGCAGCGACAGCGCCATGTCCGGTCGCATCGCCCGCAGCGAAGCGGCGAATTCCCGCACCGTCGGATCCTCCGCCGGGCGGGAGACGACCATCTGCCCGAACTGGACGGTCCACCGCATGTAATCCTGCGTGGCATTGTCGATCAGGGCATCGATGTCCGCGCTGTCGAAGCCACCGCGATAGTCGCCGACATTGCGGTAACAGGCCGATCCACCCAGCAGAACCAGCTTGGCAAACAGATGCGGCATCCTGATGGAGGCAAGAACCGCCACCATCCCCGCCACAGAATGGCCGATACAGACGCACTTCTCGATCCAGAGGGTTTCGAGGATGGCCACCACATCGCGGGCATAGGCGTCCAGCGTGCCGTAGCCGACATGATCGTAATGCCTCTGATTGCCGGGACCGATCCCGGCCAGATCGAACAGCACGATGCGGTAGCGGTCCTGCATCGCCTCCACAATGTGGCGCCACGCCGACTGCTCCGTGCCGAAGCCGGGAATGAGGACCAGCGTTTCCTCACCCGATCCGACCACCGAGACCTTGTGGCGCTCCAGAATCGAGGAACCGTTTTCGATCATATCAAGGCACCGACAAATCGCGATGATCGATGCAACCATAGTGTGCGGCGCATGGGCAAGTAGGATTGCCCCTGACCGGCCCGGCAGGCGGAAAATGTTGCGCCCGCCCGGACGAACCGGGCGGGTGCCGTGAAAGACCGATTGGAATCGAACGGTCGGCGTTCAGCACCACGTCAGCGGCCCAGGGCCCGGCGGACGGCGTTGGCGGCAAGGATCACCGCCTCCTCCGCCTTGCGGACATGACGGGTCATGCCGGCGAAGGAATGGGGAAGAGTTTCGTGCAGGACCAGCCGGTGCGGGATGCACGCCTGCCCCAGCCGCTGCACGAGCCGCAGGCTGTCGTCGCGCAGGCAGTCCAGCCCGGCAGCCGCGATGTGCAGCGCCGGCAACCCGCGCAGGTCGGCGAGCAGCGGAGCCGCCGCAGGGTCGCGTGTGATCCCGCCATGGCCGAGATACTGCCGCCAATACCAGCGCATCCGCTCCGTCGTCAGGCCGAAACGACCGTCGCCGAACAGCCGGTGCGATTCGGTGTCGAAATCATGGGCAAACATACCATAGAGCAGCAGGACGAAGGACAGCGGCGGCCCCGGCTCCTCCCGTGCATCGAGAGCGAGGCCGAGCGCCAGATTGGCACCCGCAGAATCGCCGCCGACGGCGATCCGCTCCGGGTCCAGGCCATGACCGGCGCCGTGGCTGACCACCCAGCGCAGGGCGGCGAGCGCCTCCTCCCGCTGATGGGGAAAGCGCCGCTCCGGCGCGAGGCTGTAGGCGACGGCGCAGACCGCAGTATTGCTGTGCCGGGCCAGGAGACGGAGCAGCCGGTCATGGGTATCGATGGAATTGACGACAAACCCGCCGCCGTGAAAGTAAATCAGCACCGGCAAGGGCCGGCCATCCTCCGACGCGCCCGGCGGCCGGATCAGGCGCAGGCGCAAAGGCCCGGCGGGGCCGTCCGTCATCACCTCCCGCACATCGGCGGGCAGCACCGGGCCGTTGAGGAATACATGGTAGCGCTCGGCAGCAGCACGCGCCTCGGCCAGCGGCTGGCGCAGCGGGTCGGCGGGAACGAGGCCGGCGCGGGCAGCCAGGACGCCCAGTTCCAAGACCTCCGGATCGGGCAAATCTCGATGAAATGGCAGGACCGTGTCCGGCATCGACGCTCTCCCCGGGATCAGAGGATGTAGGACATGACAAGATACAGCACCGCCTCGCCATCGCCGGAATTGCGGTAGCGGTGGGGGATGTCGGCCTCGAACAGGATCGAGTCGCCCTCCTCCAGCCGGTGTTCGCCGTCAGCGGTGTCGATGTGGACCTGCCCGCGACCGACGAGGATGTTTTCGATGGTGCCGGGAGAATGGCCGTCGGCGGACTCGTCGGCACCGGGCGACAGGCGCAGTTCGTAGAACTCCACTTGCCGCTCGCCCTTCAGCGGGAATAGGGCGCGGGAGGTGAAAAGGCCGTCGCGGGAGGTCAGGCTGCGCTGCTCGGCCCGCCGGATCACCGTGGTGCCGGCGTCGCCTCCGGTGCTGAGCAGGCTGGAAAATGACAGGTCCAGCGCCTTGGCGACCGTCCACAAGGTACCGATGTCGGGGCGGTGCCGCCCCTCCTCGATCGCCATCAGGATGTGCGGGTCGCTGCCGGACAGTTGTGCCAGCCCGTCCACCGACAACCCCTGCCGCCGACGGAAGCCACGCAGATTGTCCCCGATCACCCCGACCAGATGGTCAATCGACGATGGGGCGGAGTGGTGAGCGGTATCGATGGTCATGGCTCCGTTCTCCTGCGGCACGAATGACCGGGGCGACGCGGGTCGCCCCGATAGGGATCGGAGAGATGGAACATCACATTTTCCTACTTTTCAAGTAGGAAAATTCAGGAAATTCTGTGAATTACATATTAAGTCACTATATTATACATAAATATATCGTTTTATTCTGTGGATTTGCCGTAACGCAAAGCGCCCCGCCCGTCCGGATGACCGGATAGGCGGGGCGCTGAGCGGATCGGAATGTGGCGGCTTGCGGCCCAGGCTATTACGGCAGGGCCGCTTCGGAAGCGTGGACCTTCACCTCGTGGCGATGGCGTTCGGCGAAACGCTCCAGCGTGCGGCGTGCGGCATCGAAGGCGTCACGGATGGCCGCATCGGCGCTCTCGTTGCCATGGCCGCCGGATTTATCGCTGCGAACGACAAGTTCCTCTCCGGGAACGGTCAAGGCGACCTGGACGGCATAATGCTTGCCGTGATGCTGGTGGCGGTGCGGAACCTCGAAGACCACGCGTTTGGACAGGATGTTTCCGAAAAATCGGTCGAGCTTATCGGCATGCTCGCGGATCGAATGCTCCAGGACGGGAGAGGGGTCGATGTTGCGGAAGGCGATCTGCAACGGTTGACGCATGTCCATGCTCCTTGTTCCACGCGCGGGGCGTGCAGCGCCTGGGCCGCCCTCCCCGCGGAGCCCGCCCCTTCCGCCAGCCGATCTGTAAGGCGCCGGCGAGGGGGCTTGGTGGTTTCAGGATCGCACAGTGGCGGAATCCTGCATTAACCTGCATCAATGCGGCTCTCGGCTGCCGGATGTAGACTCCCGCCCGTTTTCCAGCCCAAGCCTCAAGTCAGGCCAATAAGGCGAATCAGTGTCAGGCTGATCGTGCCCAGCGCCAGCAGGGACAGCACCACCGCCGCAGTCACCCGCCCACCAGCACGCGCGACCGTCCGGACATCGACCCCCAACCCCAGCGCCGCCATCGACACCACCGTCAGCAGGGTCGCCGCATGTTCCATCGCTGGCAGGGCGGCATGCGGGATGAGGTCGAACGAGCGCAGGGCGATCATCGCCAGGAAGCCTTGGATGAACCACGGCACCAGATGATGGACCGGCGGGCGGGGCCGGCGCTGACGTGGTGCACCGGCATCGACTTCTGCCATCCTTCCATCCAGCCTGGGCGCCAGCAGCGACAGCAGCAGGCAGACCGGTCCAAGCATCAGCACCCGCACCAGCTTCACCAGCGTGCCGACCTGCACGGCGGTGGCGCCCAACGGTGCGGCGGCAGCGATCACCTGCGGCACGGCATAAACGGTCAGCCCGGCCAGCGCGCCATACTGCACCCCGCTCAGCCGCAACCCGATGCCCAGCAGCGGCAGGCCAAGCACGACGGCCACGCCCAGCACGGCGGTGAAAGCGATGGAGGCGGCGACATCGTCACTGTGCGCATCGATCACCGGCGCCACCGCGGCAATGGCCGAGTTGCCGCAGATCGCGTTGCCGCAGGCCACCAGCACTGCCATGCGCACCGGCAAACCGAGCAGTCGCCCGATCCCGAACCCCGCAAGCAGCGCCAACCCCACCACGCCGGCGATTCCCAGCAGCAGGGCAGGCCCAGCCGACAGGATGGTCGCGGCACTGACCGAGGCTCCCAGCAGGACCACCGCCATCTCCAGCAGGATCTTGGCGGAAAAGGCGATCCCCGGTTGCCAGCGTGCCGACGGCGCCCAGGCGGTGCGGAGGGTGGTACCGATCAGGATCGCCAGCACCAGCGCCTCGATCCACGCCTCGCCGAACAACGCCATCTCAGCCTTGGCCGCGGCGAAGGCGAGTGCGGTAACGGCGACGCACAGCGCAAGACCGGGCAGAAGGCTGCGGATATGGAAAAGCACGGGCTTTCCCGGCACCGCCTTTGCGGGTGCCGCGGTGTCAGGGATCATGGGACGGGTCTCCGGAAGCGGTCGGGACCGGAAAATACCGTTCCCATGCGTAAAATTATGGAGACCGCTTCCGATCACATCCAACACAAAGATGTGATGCGTTCGATAAATTGAAATTATGGATCAGGCCGGCAGACAGTCGTCGAATTCAGGAACCTGCCACGGTCCGCCAAGGTCGGCATTGCGCAGCAGCAGAACCAGTTCCTCCCGCGAGCGGGTGACGGCCGTGTAGAGCCAGCGCCAGCGATGCTCCCGGAAGGCGGCCGAATCGTCCACCACGGTGACCGACGGGAATTCCGATCCCTGCGAGGCATGACAGGTGATCAGCCACGCCCAGTCGTAAAGCTGGATGTCCTTGCCCACCCGCGGCTGGACCATCCCCTGGGTGTAGTGGGCCTGGAACATCCAGGGATGGACGATCAGCTTGCTGCGCGACCGCACCTCGTCCTCCATCTGCACACCGAGCGACCACAGGCCGGCATCGCGGCCCTGCGCCTCGGCGGCCGGCCGGGTCAGGGAACCGATCATGCCGTTGTAGAGCCCCTCGTCCTTCTGGTTGCGCCGGCAGATGACCCGCTCCCCCGTCTGCGGCATCGTCGACTCATGGCCGAGCAGAGTGCGCATCCGCTTGGTGTAGGTGGTACGGACGCGGTGTGTGCCGCAGATCGCCTGCGACGAGGGCCGCATCACCAGCGACTGGGTGCGGCGCTCCAGCGGCAGGACATGGACCTTGCCGACGGACCCGAAGCGCCGCGGCATCTCCTGCCGGCGCAGCAGATGGGCCAGCCGGATCACCGGGCTTTCGCGGGCGGTGCGGTGCGGCTCGGTCAGGCGGAAATCCGGCTCCCCGCTGGTAAACAGCCCCTGGCCGGAGACCGGAGGCAGCTGGTAATCGTCGGCGATGACGAGGATCTTCTTGTCGGTCCGCATCAGGTCGCGTGCCAGATCGTCGCCGATCATCGACCCTTCGTCGCAGACGATCAGGTCGGCGTCGGCGACCGGCCCGTCATTGCGGCGGGCGAAGATCAGCTCACCGCTGTCGCCGTCCTTGCGCGGGGCGTAGAGAAGCGAATGCAGGGTCGCCGCCCCGTCGATGCCCTTCTGACGCAGCACTTGGGCCGCCTTGCCGGTGGGGGCGCCCACCACATAGTCGGTCAGCCGGCGACGTTCGAGCAGATGCTCCAGCGCGAAGACGGTGGTCTTGGTCTTGCCGGTCCCGGCCTCCCCGGCCAGCCAGAAGACCTGCTGGGCGCCATCGTCCTTGTACCAGGCGTCGATCGCCTGGATGGCGCGATGCTGCTCGTCGGTCGGAGTATCGGACTGCATTGGATCGAACCGGGATCAAACCATGAATGAAGACGGCACAGTAGCCCGACCGCTTCCGCCGGTCCATAGAACTTCACCGCAGCGACACCATCTCCTCCGGGACCAAGGCTGGAAAGGATCCGGTACGCATGCGTAATCCCTATTGGCAGGGTCCGGTGACGTCGAATTTCGACGGGCTGCGCTTCTTCAATCCGGGCGAACCGGAAACCGACCGCAGCCTGCGCCAGCTGCTGCGCTGGCAATTCGGGCGGAAGGCGGTCAAATGGCCGCGGCAGGTGGCTGTTACGCCGGTGATGCCGGCACGGCACGTCGCCGGTCTGCGCGTGACAGTGGTCGGGCATGTCACCACCCTGGTCCAGGCGGCCGGGCTGAACATCCTGACCGACCCGGTCTGGTCCGACCGCGCCAGCCCGGTCCGCTTCGCCGGGCCGAAACGGGTCACGGCGCCGGGCATCCGCTTCCACGACTTGCCGAAGATTGACGCGGTGTTGGTGTCGCACAACCATTACGACCATCTGGACGTGGCGACGCTGAAGCGGCTGCACCAGCGCGATGCGCCGCTGATGGTGACGCCGCTCGGCAACGACACCATCCTGCGCAAGCATATCCCAGGGGTGCGGGTCGCAGCGGGCGATTGGTGGAACAGGGTCGAACTGACGCCGGGGGCGGAGGTCCACATCGTGCCGGCCAACCATTGGTCGTCGCGTACCGGACGTGACCGGCGCATGGCGCTGTGGGGCGGCTTCGTCCTGCGCACCCCGGCCGGCTCGGTCTATTTCGCCGGAGACACCGGCTATGGCAGCGGGGCGGCCTTCCGCGCCATCGGCGAACGGCTGGGAGCCTGCGATCTGGGGCTGATTCCCATCGGCGCCTACGACCCGCGCTGGTTCATGTCCGCCCAGCATTGCGACCCGGACGAGGCGGTGCGGATCATGCTGGACACCGGGGCGAGGAAGGCCGTCGGCATCCATTGGGGAACCTTCGCCCTGACCGACGAAGCGCGGGAAGAGCCGCCCCAGCTGCTGCGCAAGGCGCTGGCCACCCACGGCATCGACCCTGGCCGCTTCGAGGTGGGACACCCGGGGACGGTCGTCGATGCGTGAATAAACCCACGCCGACAAGAAGATCGGGGTTGAAGGATGAACCCTGGCTTGGCTTGCCTGCTTCAGGCGAATCGTCGCTCGTTACGAGCGGCGCCGCGATATCCTCGCCACGCTCTACCATCTCGCCCCGGTCTTCATTGCCTGTCGATTCGTCCAACCTTGCCGATTCTGTTAAAAATGATTTCCTCCGCTGCTCCAAATAAAATGGTTAACGGTATTATGTTTTGCATAATATCAGCAAGATATTCACTCCGCTCGTGAGCGCATGAAATCCCTTCTGCGAGCGCAGATTTTGCCGATGGCGTATCCATTCCATCGAAGCGTGGTTAAGCTTCTTTCCCAAGGCGTGACGCGCGCCCCGGGGGTGTGGGATCCCCTCATTCGGACCGTGCGGCCACTGCCGTTAGATTGGTGAAATCATTAACCTTTTCGGCCGGGCCCCCTGAGATACCTGTCCAGGCGCTCCACGCTGAAGGTCGCAGAAACCGTACTTGAATGCGGTTTTCCAAATCCCCGACTGCGGGTTCAGAGGCTGTCAGCGGGGGCGCCCGAAGATACAGCCTGGGCCGTCAGTCTGGAATCCGGAAGGAGATCGAGTTGCGCTATTCTGATCTGACGATTCTCTCCAAGATCCTCACCGTCATGGGATTGCTGGGCATTGCGATGATCGCCTCGGCTTTTTATGGCGGCCATCAGATGCGTGTCGTGGACAATGCCGACTCGTTCATCATCGACCACCCGGATAAAGCCAACGTCAAACTGGCTTTTATCGAGAATCAAGTCAGCGAGTACATGGCGGCGCTCTACCATCTGGCTGCGTCGTCAACGGAGCAAGGCAACGCCAGAGCGCTCAAAAGCTCTCGGGACGCTCTCGACACCATCCGGGACGAGGCTCCCAAGACAAAACAGACAGACCCTGAAGTCGCCGGTGCCCTTGACGCCATTCTTGGGAAATTGCAGCCGACGGTCGATGGGCCTTGCGCTCAAGTCATCCTCTTGGGCTCCAGCACGGACTCGGAGGCGAACAAAAAAGCCAATCAGTTGATGGAGAATGAATGCGGCGCCGCTCTTGACCAAGTGCGGGATCAACTTGAAAGCCTGCTTCAAGAGAATACAGATAGAACCAATCGGCTGAATCAAGAGGCGACCGCCCTCATCGATGGATTGGTGTGGAAAACCGTGTCCTTAAACATTATCGCCATCGGAATTATAATCGCTTTGGCAATTTATCTGACACGGAAATTTGTGACGTCTCCGTTGAAAGTGATTGAAGGAAGTTTGGATGAACTGGCGAAGGGCAATCTTGACGTTCAAGTCACGAACGCTGAGCGCAAGGACGAGATCGGCAGCATCGCCCGTTCGTTCAGGGCATTCAAGGACAACGCCATCGAGCGGCAACGGATGGAGGAGCGCGAGAAGGCGGAGCAGGTGAAACGGGACGAACGCGCAAAGCTGATCGAAACCCTGACCGTCGGCTTCGACAGAAACGTGTCGGGCGTCCTGAACATCGTGGCCGGCGCCAGCACCGAATTGGAAGCGACCGCCTCGTCCCTGTCCGCTTCAGCCGAACAATCCACCGCCCAGGCCAGCACCGTCGCCGTTGCCGCCGAGCAGACATCGGCCAATGTCCAGACCGTCGCCACCGCCACCGAGGAACTCTCCGCCTCCATCGCCGAGA